>Ga0247823_10000847_pt1 | contig 25780 bp, 24 predicted proteins | sample 13C_PalmiticAcid_2_FD_192426 | JGI IMG/M metagenome (GOLD analysis project Ga0247823, IMG submission 192426) | Soil microbial communities from agricultural site in Penn Yan, New York, United States - 13C_PalmiticAcid_Day30 | ecosystem: Environmental > Terrestrial > Soil > Agricultural land... | reverse complement strand
AGGTGGTGGCGCAGTGCAGCTACCCGCTCACCGGCATCGGCTGCGTCAAGCGCATCTACAGCGACCTCGCCACGCTGGCGTGCACGCCGCAAGGTCTGAAGCTGATCGACAAGGTCGAGGGCCTGGAACACGCCGAGCTCGAAAAGCTCGTGGGCCTTCGGGTGGCCGCCTGAAGCCCGCTTTCAAGGGCTTTCGCACGTCAAGATCGAAGTGCCCGATGGCACCTAGGCTTCATGCGCCACGGGCGAAACAGCCGTCTCCCGCATGACCGCTTCGGTGGACCGATACCGCTCCGCCATTTCACGCTCGTGCGCGGTCAGCAACTGGGCTTGCATGTAGGCGCCCAGGGCACGCGCGTGCCCGACGATGAATTCACCAAAGGCGCGGCGCTCCTGGTCGTAGGCTTGCAGCGCAGACGCGACGCTTGAAGCGCCCGACAGGGCGCGCACCAGCGCGACCGCATCGCCCCCGGCCTTCGTGACGCCCATGCCACAGTGCGGACGCGCCACGAAGGCGGCATCCCCCAGCAAGGCCACGCGCCCAAACGACAGCTGCGAGCTCTCCAGGTCGAAGATCGGCTGGAAGAAGAGCGACTCGGTCTTCTCAACCACTTCGGCGAACTGCGGCGCGAGCACTTCGCGAGCCGCCTGGCGCGCCTGGGCAAGGATCGAGGCGCGGATCAGCGGCGGAGGGATGCCGTCGGACCACACCTTCCCGGTCGAATCGGTCACCATGTCTTTGAGCGTGGTGGACTCTTCGGCGGGGCGGTACCACACGAAATTGAAGCGGCGCGTACCCGTCTTCACCGAGTTGTTCTTGCCCGCGACGGGGTAGGCAATCATCTGCTCCTGGGGAGGCAACCCGAACGCGAAGTACGGAAAGAGCTCCTGGAGCGTTCGCTCGGACAGGGCGGCCTCCTCGACGAGCCCCCTCCACGCGATATAGCCCGCATACATAGGCCTGGCTTGCGGCAGCAGGCTGCTTCGCACGGCAGAGCGAACGCCGTCGGCCGCCACGAGCAATGCCGCACGGGCTTCGGACCCATCCGAGAACGACGCCGTGACGCCATGTTCGTCCTGCGCAAACGATGCCAGTTGCTTGCCGTTGTGATAGCGGTCCTCGGGAAATGCCGACTTCAGAACGCTGTAGAGCCGGCCCCAAGCCGTCAGGATCTGAGGCAAGGGCTGCTTGCGCTGCACCGAGCCATCCAGATTGAGCGTGACCCGCTCCTGCACAGAGATGCCAATGGTGTCATCGATGGACACACCCGCCATCGCCAGCGCGGTCATGAGTTCGGGATGCGTCACGATGCCCGCGCCACGTCCTTCCAGTGCTTCGGCCACCCGCTCGTAGACGTGAACGTCCCAGCCCGCGCGGTGCAGCATGTTGGCCGCCAGAAGCCCTCCCAAAGACCCACCGATGACGATGGCGGATTTGGATGTTTGCATGGTTCTCTCCTTGTGAAACCGGGTCACCGACCGCCGCTGTGACGGCCCTGATCGGCATCGGCCCTGGCAGGCGCCTCGCTGGCGGGGAAGTTGATTTCGACGGTCAAGCCTGAAGGCTCTTCAACAAACACCTGGTGCAGCCCCAGGCTGGGAACGGTGCGCTCGCGATACGCCAGGCCGGCGGCCTTTAACCGACGGTGCATGCCGGGCAGGTCCGTGGCCAGGAAGGCCACGTGATCGACCGCGCCGCTTCCATGGAGCGAGGCTTGTGGCTTGTCGCCCAAGTATTCCACCAGGCCCGCCTGATCGTCCGGATCCATCCCGATGATGTGCACCACCCCGTAGTCGGACTCGTCCCCACCTTGGTAGAGCCAGATCCCCGGGAACTGGAACGGCGGTCGAAACCCCTCCCTGAACCCCATCACGTCGACATAGAAACGCTTGGTCGCCTCCATGTCGGTGGTTCGTATCGAGAAGTGAGCCAGCTTGCTGATCGCCATATGAATATCTCGCCCTTTAAGTTATCGATGGATAAATAGTATCCGAAAACGAAGAGCCCGCGCAAGAGGCGACGCATCCACGACGACAACAGGTATGGCTTTCCTGCAAAGATTTACAGAGAAGTACTGCGACGACTTCACGGACTAGGGTTTTCACCATGTATTTATCAATCGAAAAATAGTTGAATTCACCATTCAAATGATCATTCGATCAATATCACCCCGTTCAACACCCACAGGAGGCCCTATGCCCAGATTCCTCTCCCTCTCCCATCTCGCTGGTTGCCTGCTGGCGGGTCTGGGCCTTCTGTCGGGCGCGGTCGGCGCCCAGACGATCAAGATCGGTCTGCCGATTCCCTTGACTGGGCCCTACGGCGCGGAAGCCAAGGACCAGGCGCGCAACGCCGAACTCGCGGTCAAAGAGTTCAACACAGCAGGCGGGCTGGGTGGCCGCCAGGCCGAGCTGCTCGTGCGCGACGACAAGCTCAACCCGGGAGAAGCCGCGACACGCACACTCGAACTGCTCGAGAAAGACGGCGCCCACTTCATCGTAGGAGGGCTGTCCGCAGCGACCCAGCTGTCCATCAACAACGTGACCAGACAGCGCAAAGTGGTGTACATCTCGATCAGCCAGTCCGATGTCATCAACGAGGCTTCCGACGCAAGCCCCTACACCTTCCACGAGGCCCTCAATCCGCACATGACCACGCAGGCCGTGGGTCGCTACGTGTTCAAGAAGGGCATGCGGGTCGCCTTCCTGACGGCGGACTACGCCTACGGCCATGAGATGACGCGGGGGTTCACGCGGGTCGCACGCGAGATGGGCGCGGAGGTGGTGGGTGAGGTCAAGCACCCCCTGGGCCACCAGGACTACTCGGCGTTCCTGCCCCGCATTCAGGCGATGAAGCCCGACGTGCTCATCTTCAACAACTTCGGGAACGACAACCGCATCGCCATCAAGCAGGCGGGCGATTTCGGCATGAAGAAGGGGATGCAGTTCGTCACGCCCATCCTCACCTACACCGCGCGGGTGGCCGGCGGTGCCTCCACCTACGAAGGTGTGATCGGCGGGACCCAGTACTTCTGGGAAATTGAAGACAAGACGCCGAGCGCCAAGGCGTTCAACACCGCATTCAAGGCTGCCAACGAGAATCGCTACCCGTCCGACTACGGGGCGATGGCCTATTCGGCCGTCAAGAGCCTGCTGATCGCCGTCAAGAACGCAGGCAGCACCCAAAGCGAGGCGGTCGCCGCTGCGCTCTCGCAGCTCAGGTACGACACCTACAAGGGACCGCAGTACTACCGGGCATGCGATCGCCAATCGGTCCAGTCGGTGCTGGTCATCCAGTCCAACAGCAAGGAAGCCAGGGATCCCTCCGATGTCTTCCAGGTTCTGCACGTCGAGCCCGGCAGCGAGAAACTCCTGCGCAGCTGCCAGGAACTGGGCCACAAGGGCTAAACAGGACCGGACGCCGCAACCCGGCCGCGCATGGCGCGGCCGGCGGCAGATCCCATCCAGGCAAAACCCATGGAAATCACCTTCGACCTTTTGGCACTCCAGTTGTTCACGGGCTTGGCGCTGGGCGCCATCTACGTGCTGCTTGCCGTCGGGCTCTCGCTCATATTCGGCATGCTCACGGTCGTGAACTTCGCGCATGGCGCTTTCTTCATGCTCGGGGCCTACATCGGCGTATTCGCCGCAGAGAAAACCGGCAGCTTCTGGCTCGCGCTGCTCATTGCGCCCGTGGTGGTCGCCTCCTTTGGGATGGCTTGCGAGCGCTGGCTGATCCGCCCGCTCTACGGTCGGGGCATCGACTATCCCTTGCTGCTCACTTTCGGCCTGGCCTACATGATGGTCGAAGCGGTTCGCATGGTCTGGGGGAAATCGGGCCTGCCGTTTGACACCCCCGAACTGCTGCAAGGTGCGACGGATCTGGGCTTTGCCCAGTTTCCGACGTACCGCCTCTTCGTCATCGGTGTGGTGGCGGTCCTGATCGCCTCTTTGTGGCTGCTGATCGAAAAGACGCCGTTCGGCCTCATCGTCCGCGCTGGCGCGCGCGACCCGGTGATCGTGCGGGTGCTGGGCATCGACGTGTCGCGCGTGTGGCTGGTCGTGTTTGGCGTGGGCACCGGCATCGCGGCACTGGCCGGGGTGCTTTCCGCCCCGCTTCAGGGCGTCTCGCCCGAGATGGGCACCTCCGTGCTCACCGTGGCGTTCGTGGTCACCGTGGTCGGCGGCATGGGCTCCCTGATGGGCGCCGTGGTGGCCGGCCTTCTGGTGGGGGTCGTTGAAAGCATGGCCGTGCTGTTCTTCCCCGAGGCCGCCAAGGTGTCCATGTTCCTGATCATGGCCACCGTGCTGCTCATCCGCCCCCAGGGCTTGTTCGGCCGCGCCGGGCTGATGTCATGAAAGACCTTCCGATGCATACGTCTGTGTCACCTTCGAGCGCGCCTGCACCAGGCACGCTGCGCCGCATTCTCGGGCTTGTCGAAAGGCATCGGGTGTTGGCCACGGCAGTGTTCTTTGCCGTGTTCCCCCTGTTGATGCCCTACGAGTCCGTCGCGATCAACATCCTGATCTACGGCCTGTACGCGGTGGGCTTCAACCTGCTCTTTGGCTACACAGGCCTGCTTTCGTTCGGGCACGCGGCCTTTCTCGGCGTGGGGGCCTACACCGCAGGCATTCTGATCTCCCAGCACCAGGTGAGCTGGTGGCTCGCCGTGCCGGCGGCCATCGCGATGAGTAGCCTGGTGGCACTGCTGATGGGCTTGCTGGCCATCCGCACCCGCGGCATCTATTTCGCGATGGTGACGCTGGCGCTGTCCCAATGCGTCTACTTCCTCGTCTATCAACTCCCGGCATCGGGCGGGGAGAACGGTCTTCGAGGCGTCAACGTGGCCGAGATCTCCTTGCCCGGCATGACGATCAACCTGCTGGACCCGGTTCAGAAGTACTTCTTCATGTTCGGCTTCGTGGTGTTGGCCATGTGGCTGCTGTCGCGGATTCTGGCGTCGCCCTTTGGCGGCGCGATCGAAGCGGTCCGCGAGAACGAGGCGCGCGCCCGGGCCTGCGGCTTCGACATCGAGCGCACCAAGCTGCTGGCCTTCGTGCTTTCAGCGGGCTTTTGCGGGCTGGCCGGTGCGCTTAACGCCATTCACCTGGGCAGTGTCCCCATCGAAACGCTTCACTACGCCACCTCCGGCATGGTCGTGATGCTGTGCCTCCTGGGTGGCATGGGCACCTACTTCGGTCCCTTCGTCGGAGCGGCATTGTTCCTGCTGATCCAGGACCGCGCCTCTGCATGGACCGAGCACTGGCAGATGATCGTCGGGGCGGTCTTCATCTTCTTCGTCCTGTTCTTCCCCAGGGGCGTGTGGGGAACCCTTCTTCAAAAGTTGAACCATGGCCGCTGAACCCATCATCGAAACCCAGTCCGTCGGCAAGGTGTTCGGCGGCTTCAAGGCGCTGACCAATGTGAGCGTGAAGGTGCAAGCCGGCATCCTCACCTCCATCATCGGGCCCAATGGCGCCGGCAAGAGCACGTTCTTCAACCTGCTGTCGGGCGCCTTCGCCCCCAGCGCGGGGCGGGTGCTGTTCCAAGGGCGCGACATTGCGGGCATGCGCGCGCACGAGTTTGCGCACATCGGCATCGCCAAATCCTTCCAGATCACCAACCTGTTCCCCAACTTCACCGCTCTGGAAAACGTGCGCATCGCCCTGCAGGCCCACGTCTGCCGATACGCGCTGTGGCGCAGGCGATCGGATCTGCAAGGCCTGACCGAGAAAAGCATGAGCCTGCTCGAGACCGTTGGCCTGGCACCGCGCGCCCGGCACCTGGCGCGTGAACTCGCCCACGGCCAGCAACGCGCGCTGGAGATCGCCGTGGCACTGGCGGCCGATCCGAAGTTGCTGCTGATGGACGAGCCCACCGCCGGGATGAGCCCCGAGGAGACCCAGGTGATGATGGCGCTCATCCGAAAGCTGGTCGGTGAGCGCTCGGTCGTCCTGGTGGAGCACAAGATGAAGATGGTGATGGGCATCAGCGAGCGCATCGTGGTGCTTCATCACGGAGAGCTGATTGCCGAAGGCCGGCCGGAGGACATCCGCTCCAACGAGCTCGTCAAGCGCGTGTACCTGGGACAGGGGAACCACTGATGGCCATGCTCGAAGTCACCCAATTGAATGCCTGGTACGGCAGCAGCCATGTGCTGCAAGGCGTCAGCCTCGAGGTGGGTCAAGGCGAGCTGGTGTGCCTGATCGGCCGCAATGGCGCGGGCAAGACCACCACCGTCAAGAGCATCTGCGGCCTCATGCAGAAGGTCAGCGGCTCGGTGAAGTTCGACGGTGCCGAGCTCCTTGCCGTGCCGGCGCACCGCCGCTTCGCCATGGGCCTGGCCTATGTGCCCGAAGAGCGCCGGATCGTGCCGGGCCTGACGGTGCGGGAAAACATCCGCCTCGGGCTCCTGGCCTCGCCCATGCGAGGGCAGGAGGCGCAGGTCATCGAGGAAATCGCCGAGACCTTTCCCCGCCTCAAGGAGCGGCTGGACCAGCAGGCCGTCACGATGTCTGGCGGCGAACAGCAGATGCTGGCGATCGCGCGAGCGGTCGCGGCCAAGCCCAAGATGGTGCTGCTCGACGAGCCCTCGGAAGGCATCATGCCGGTCCTGGTCGATGAAATGTTCGAGTACTTCGCTGCTTTGAAAAAGGCCGGTGTGACGATCCTGCTGATCGAGCAGAACGTGGGCCTCGCACTGAGGATCGCGGACCGCGCCTACATCCTGGACCAGGGCGAGCTCGTCTACAGCGGCTCGGCGCAGGCGATGCTGGCCGACCAGGCCATCCAGGAGCGGTATTGCGCGGTGTGAGCAAGTGATAATTAGCCGATCTCCTGCTTTCTCGTCCAGCTGCAACCATGACCGACAAGCGCGCCCCCCGGACCCCTCCAGCCGCCACCCCCGCGGCAGCGCCCGCCGAGCGCACCGCACCCAGGCGGCGCCTGGCCCCGGAAGACCGGGAGCACGAGATCGTGCAGCGCGCCGTGGCCTTCTTCGCCAGCCACGGATTCGCCGCGAGCACACGCGATCTGGCCAAGGAGCTCGATATCACGCAACCGCTGCTCTATCGGTACTTCCCCAACAAGGAGGCGCTGATCGACCGGGTGTATGAAGAAGTCTTTATTCGGCGCTGGAATCCCGAGTGGGAGGAGTGGCTGGCCGACCGCTCGCTGACGCTGAAGGAGCGCCTGTGCCGCTACCTCAAGGACTACGGCCGCTTTGTGCTGCGCAGCGAGTGGGTCCGGATCTTCATCTACGCCGGCCTGAGCCGCGGCGGCATCAACCAGAAATACCTGGCCCGGCTGCGCGAGCGGCACTTCATGGTGATCGCCAGCGAACTCCGGCGCGAGTACGGCATTCCCGAACCGAGGGACGAATCGGAGCTGGAAGACGAGCTCGACCTCATCTGGGCGATGCACTCCAGCGTCTTCTACATCGGCGTGCGCAAGTGGATTTATGAGCTGCCCACGCCGAAGAACCTCGACCGGGTCATCGATCTGCGCGTGGAGGCCTTCTTGCGCGGCGTGCCTGCCGTCCTGTCGGAAGAGCGGCGCGCACGCTAGCGCGCACGCGGGCAGGCGCGCACCAGGCCCACCCCGTCACGCCGCGCCGATCAATCTCTGCCGCGCCTCGTCCGCGAGGCGGTGCGCCCGCTGCGCATCGAAGCCCAGGACGCTCCCACCCCGGACGCGAACCACCCCGTCGACCAGCACGGTGTCGATGTCGCGCGCGCTGGCCTGCAGCAACACATAGGCGCAGGGATCGCCCGCCGCACCACCGAATGCATCCTTGCGCACGAGCACGATGTCTGCCCGCTTGCCGACGGCGATCGAGCCGATGCGGTCGGCCATTCCCAGCACGGTCGCGGCCTCGAGGGTGGCACTGCGCAGCAGGTCGCGCGGTCGAAATAGCGGCATGCCCTCGGCCGGCGCCGGCCGCCGCGTGGGGACAGGTGCGCGCTCACGCGCGACGCTCCCGTCGATGTAGCCCTGGACATGAAAGAGGTACCGAAGCTGCTGGAGCGTGTCCGATGCCACGTGGCAGGGCACGTCGCATCCGTAGACCACGGGCACGCCCATCAAGCGCGCGCGCCGCACCACGTCGGCCGGCGTGCCCTGGACGTCGGCCGACGGGGTGAAACACAGCGGCATCCCGGCGCTGGCCATGGCCTGGAGCTCCCCGTCGGTGATCAGGTTGCCGTGGATCGCCAGCAGGTCGGGGCCCAGAAGACCGTCGGCGAGCAGTTGGTCAATGTCGTTGGCCGCATTGACGTGAATGCAGCTCATCGCCCCGTGTTCGCGCGCGAAGGCCAGTTGCGCGGACAGCCCCGGTGCGCCAACGGACTCGATGCCGAAATGGACGCTCGTCATGCCCGCCGCTTCGTGGAACCGCTGGAAGATCTGCGCCGCATCGGCAAAGCGGGCGCGCGCGCTGGCAAAGCCGTCAGGCTGCTCGTTCATGAACGAGTAGGTGAAGACGTGCCGGATGCCCGACTCCTTCAACCCGGCGATGGCCGCCTCCGCGTCCCCGGGCCTGGCGATGTTGTGGCAGTAGTCAACCACCGTGGTGGTGCCGCATGACAGAAGTTCCGAGCCGCCGATCCAGCCGCCACGGTGGTTGTCCTGCGCGCAAAAGCGCCGCCGCAGCGGCAGTAGTTCGCCGAAATACCGGCCGCCCCAGAGGTCGGGAACCCAGTTGCGCAACACGGTTTGCCACAGGCAGGTGTGCGCATCGATGATGCCGGGAAGCGCGATGCAGCCCGAGGCATCGATCACCTGCGCATCCGCCGCCGGCAGCGCCGGACCGATCGCGACGATCTCGCCGTCCTGCACCAGGATGTCGGCAGCGGGCAGGTCGCCCGCTTCGTCCATGGTCACCACATCGGCCTGGCGCAGGAGCAGCCTGCTCATGCCGGGTCACCCGCGAGTTGCAGCCTCGCCCTGGCCGGGTCCGCCATCGGGCTGCTGGCCAAGAGGGTCTTCGTGTAAGCGTGCTCTGGGGCGGCAAACAGCGCCTCGCTGGCCGCCAGCTCGACCATGCAGCCCTTGTGCATCACGCCCACGCGGTCGGCGATCTGCCTCACCACGGCCAGGTCGTGTGCGATGAACACGTAGGTGAGCTGGAACTCGGCCTGCAGATCCATCATGAGGTTGATCACTTGCGCCTGCACCGACACGTCCAGCGCGGACACGGGCTCATCGGCCACGATCAGATCGGGCTGCACGGCGAGCGCGCGCGCGATGCCGATGCGCTGGCGCTGACCACCCGAGAACTCGCGCGGATACAGATCCAGGCTGCGCGCCGGCAGACCGCACGCGTCAAGCAGGCGGCGCGCGCGGTCTTGCGCGGCCTGCCCCTGCGCCACGCCGAAATTGCGCATGGGTTCGAGCAGGGCATCGCGCACCGTCATGCGGGGGTTGAGGGAGGAATACGGGTCTTGGAACACCATCTGCATGCGGCGCCACACCGCGCGCTTTCGGGCGCCCGAACCGCCGTGAACGTCCTGCCCGTCGAGCAGCACCTGACCCCGGGTCGGCGCCAACAGGCCCGCGATCATCCTTCCCAGCGTGGACTTGCCGGACCCGGACTCTCCCACAATGCCGAGCGTTTCACCGCGGCGCACCTCCAGGCTCACCGCATCCACCGCGCGAAACACACCGGACGAACCCCAGCCTCGCGCGGCAAAGTCGCGGCCGGCGCCGTGGACCTGCAGCAGCGGGCCCGTCACCCTGTCATTGACCGACGGCATGTGTCTTCTCCTGTAGATCGGGCCTGACCCAGCACGCCACGCTGTGAAACTCGTCCGTGGCAACCCGGGTGGGCTCCTGCGTGCGGCACTGGTCGGTGGCATGGCTGCAACGGGGGGCGAATCGGCAGCCCGCTGGCGGCGCCGCCAGGTCCGGCGCCTGGCCGGGAATGGCCGCGAGCCGCTCTCCCCGGGGGAAATCCAGGCGAGGGACGGCATTGAGCAGCGCCCAGGTGTAGGGGTGCCGGGGCGCCGAGAAGATGGCGTCCACCGGCCCCTCCTCCACGATGCGGCCGGAATACATCACCGCCACGCGGTCGCAGAGGCTGGCCACGACGCCCATGTTGTGCGTAATGAAGAGCACCGCGGTCTTCGAATCCTGGTTCAGCGCGCGCAGCAGTCGCAGGATCTGCAGCTGCACGGTGACATCGAGCGCCGTGGTCGGCTCGTCGGCGATCAGCAGCCTGGGTGTGTTCGCGATGCCCATGGCGATCATCGCGCGCTGGCGCATGCCGCCCGAGAACTCGTGCGGGTACTGGCGCGCCCGCTCGGCCGGGTTGGCGATGCCCACGCGGGCAAGCAGCTCCCGCGCCTTTGCCCAGGCCGTGCGGCGCGCCACCGGTTGATGCAGCTCGATGGCTTCCGACAGTTGGGCTCCCACGCGCAACACCGGGTTGAGCGAGGTCATCGGGTCCTGAAACACCATCGACAGATCACCACCGCGAAGTCTGCGCATGGCGGCGGCGTCCAGCGTCAGCAGGTCCTGCGCCCCGAGGCGAATCCGGCCCCGCGCCACCCGTGCCGCGGCGGGCAGAAGCCGCATGACCGACTTGGCCAGGAGTGACTTTCCCGAGCCGGACTCGCCGACCACGCCCACGATCTCCCCGGCGCGGATCTGAAGCGAAACGCCTTGCAGGGCCGAGAATGTGCGCCCACCGGGCGTGGCGATATCGATGTGCAGATCGTCCACATCGAGAACCGTGTGCAGATCCATCATGAGGTGCTCGCAGAGTCGCCGTGCGCGGCACGGATGCCGTCGCCCAGCAGATTGAGGCCGAGGATGGTGAGGGAGAGCGCCAGGCCCGGGAAGGTCGAAATCCACCAGCCATCGCGGATGAACAACTGGCCTTGCTGCAGCAGCAGCCCCCAACTCGGGTGCGCCACGTCGCCCAGGCCGAGGAAGCTGATGAACGACTCCAGCAGGATGGCCGAGCCCGCCTGCAGGGAGGCGCTCACGGCGATGATGGGCGCCACGTTGGGAAGGATGTGGCGGCCGATCACACGAAGGGTGGATGCGCCGCCCATGATCGCCGCCAGCACGAACTCTTCCCTGCGCAGCACCATCACCTGGGCCCGCACCACCCGCGCGGTGGCCGGCCAGCTGAGCAGGCCCAGCACCAGGATGATCTTCCAGATGCCCGAGCCCACCAGCGCCACTACGATCAGCGCCAGGAAGAACCGGGGAATGATCTGGAAGGCTTCGGTCACGCGCATGACGACGGCATCAAAGGTCCCGCCCAGGTAGCCACAGGCTGCCCCGACGGCCACGCCGATCAGCACCGCGATCAACGCGCTGAATGTGCCCACCATCAAGGAGATCTGCCCGCCGTGGGCCACCCGGGCGAGCACATCGCGACCCAGGTCGTCGGTGCCCAGCCAGTGGGTGGCGCCCGGTGGCTCCCGCAAGGCTTCGCTCATGGTCGAAGGCGAGTGCTGCAGCATCCCGGCGACCACGGTGCACAGCAGCACGGCCGCCAGCAGGAGGAGCAGGCCCGTGCGGCCCGACGGATTGAGCGCACGCCAGACCGGCCAGGGCTTCGCGTGAGAGGCATTCACGGCGGTCATCGGGCGGTCCTCGGATCGAGCACCGACACCAGGGCGTCGGTGATCATGTTGGCCAGCACCACCATCACGGAGGTGAAGATGAAGCACCCCGTGAGCAACGGAAAGTCGCGCCTGAAGATGGCATCGAAGAAGAGCCGCCCCAGACCCGGCCAGCCAAAGACGATTTCGGTGACCACTGATCCCGCCAGCAAGAAGCCGAACTCCAGGCCCAGCACGGTGACGGTGGTGACCAGCGCATTCGGCAAGGCATGACGCCACAGCACACGCGCCGGGCTGGCGCCTTTGGCCCGGGCCACGGTCACATAGTCCTGGCGCAGCGCCTGCACCATGGCCGCGCGGGTGAAGCGGGTGACGATGGCCAATTCGAACAGCACCAGGCTGGTGACAGGCAGCACCATGTGGCGAACGCGGTCCACCAACAACTCGAACCCCTCGAAGGACTCGCGTGCCGACCCCATGCCGTTGCTGGGCAGCCAACCCAGCCAGACCGAAAAGGCCAGGATCAGCAACTGCCCGATCCAGAACGCCGGCATCGAGTAGCCCGCCAGCGACAAGGTGGTGACCGCCGTGTCGGCGGCCGTTGCGGGGCGCGAGGCGGCGAGGACCGCCAGCGACACCCCGATGACGCTCGCGATGGCCAGGCTGGTGAGGGTGAGCAGGAAGGTGACCGGCGCATGCGCAAGGATCAGCTCTGCCACTGGCTTGCGGAAGTAGATCGACGTCCCGAGGTCCCCCTGCAAGGCCGAACCCACGTAGATGGCGAGCTGCTTGGGCACGGGCTCGTCAAGGTGGTACTGCGTGCGTATCTTCTCCAGGAACTCCGGCGCTGGCGCATCACCGGCCAGCAGCACCGCCGGATCGGTGGGCGACAGTCTGATCAGGACAAAGGTCAGCACCACGATGGCCATCACCACGGGGACGGCCATCATCATGCGACGGCCGATGGCCATCGCCAGGTGGGCAGGCGCGCTCATGGTTCAGACCGGCCTTGCGCGAGCGAAGCTCTCTTTGCTGCCGTCGGCGACATCGAAGACGCCGCTGACCATCCGCGCGTTGTAGGCCTCCGCGCCGCGGTAGGAAAACAGCGGCAGGATGGGCAGGTCGGCCCAGACCTTCTGCTGGATCTGCTCGTAGACCGCCTTTCGCTTCTCCGGGTCGACCGCCTGCTTTTCCTGCTCGAACAGCTTGTCGACCTCGGCATTGCGGTAGCCGCTGTTGTTGGTAAACGGGCGCGCCGGCGTGAAGATGCTGGCCGAGTTGTACAGGCGCTCCACGCCAATGGCCGGATCGGGCCCGAGCAGGTAGCTGTCGATGATCAGATCGAATTCACCGTCCGTGTAGCCCTTCTGCATGAGCAGTGCGCGCTCCATCGGAACGATCTCGATCGAGATGCCCACGGCCATCAGGTTCTGCCGGACGATGTCGGCCATGCGCACGGCACGCGTGTCCGAATTGGGAAAGAGCAGGCGCAGGCTGAAGCGCCGGCCATCGACCGCCTTGAACCCCGCTTCATCCAGCAGCCGCTTGGCGCGTTCGACGTCGAGTGGGTAGTCGGCGACGTTCCTGCTGGCCAGCTTGAGCACGCCCGGCACGGGGCCGATCACCGGATCGGCCAGCCCCGGCATGACCGTGTTGCGGATGAAGCTGCGATCAATGACGTGGGCCAGGGCGTGGCGCACCTGCACCTTGGACAGCTGGGACGAGCGCAGGTTGAAGGTGCAGAGGTAGGTCGGCGCCGCCTGACCGGTCGAGGCGATCTTGATGTGGGGCAGCCGGCTCACACGGCGCACCTCCGTCGTGGGCAAGGCGAACGTGTTCAACACGTCGATCTCGCCGTTTTCGAGCGCCGCGACACGGGCCGCACCGTCGGGCATGACACGCAGCACGAGCTCGTCAAAGGCAGGTTGGCCCGGGATGTAGAAGTTCGGATTGCGGCGGTAGACCAGGCGGTCGCCCACCTTGTTGTCCACCAGGATGAAAGGGCCGGTCCCGACGGGTTTGCGGTTGTGCGGGTTCTGCACCGGGTCCTGGTTCGCCCACAGGTGCCTGGGCAGGATCGCGGCGATGGACACCGTGGAAGCGCTCAGCACGAAGGGATTGGGCCGCTCGAACCGCAGCACGACCGTGCGTGGGTCCACGACATCGACCACGCTGAGCGCCGCGAACGCATTGCGCCCCCAGGGATGCAGCTTGCGGGTGATGTTCTCCAGCGAGAACTTCACGTCCTCCGCGCTGAAGGGCGCACCGTCGTGCCACTTGACGTTCTGGCGCAGGCGGAAGGTGTACGCCTTGTTGTCGGAGCTGACCTCCCAGGATTCGGCGAGGTCGGGGTGCACGTCCCCTTTCGCATCCATCCAGGTGAGGGCGCTGTAGACCGGGCAACCGGCGGTGAAGCTGGAGATCACCGTGGTCAACGCGGGGTTGATGCTCGCAGGGTCTTCTTCGATGGCGCCGATGAGGCGCCGGGTTTTCTGCGCGAAGACTTCGTTCAGGCTGACGGTGGAAAGCGCAATGCCGGAACCGGTGCGCTTGAGGAAGAGGCGGCGATCAATCGTCATGGTGGTTCCTTGGGGTTATTCCTTCATGCCGGCGAATTGCACGATTCGCTGGTACTGCAGGGCATCTCGGGCCATCAGCTTGGGCATGTCTTCGTCGCCTCGCCCGACATCGACGCCAATGCGCTCGAGCTTCGATCGCACGTCGGGCTCCTGGAGCGACTGCATCAGCGCCGCATGCAGCTTGGCCACAACGTCGGGTGGCGTTGCGCGGGGCGCCATCAGCGCGTACCAGGCCACCAGGTCGTAGCCCTTGAGCGCCGGGTGTTCGGACAGCGCGGGCACATCGGGCAGGCTGGCGGTCCTGCGGGCGCTGGTCACGGCGATCGGCGTGATGCGCCCTGCGTCGATGAAAGGCCGCGCGGCACCCGGCCCCAGGAAGGCGAACTCGATGCTGCCGCCGGCGAGGTCGGCACCGATGTTGCTGGCGCCCTTGTAGGGAATGTGGAGGATGGAGATCCCTGCCTGCCGCTTGAGGAGTTCACCGGAGAAGTGCAGCATGGAGCCGACGCCCGAGGTGCCGTACGTGAACTTGCCCGGCTTGGCGCGGACCTCGGTCACGAACTGGCTCAACGAGGTCACGCCACTTTGCCGAGACGCCACCAGGACGAGCGGAATGGAACCCACGTACCCGATCGGAACGAAGTCGCGCTGCACGTCGTACTTCAGCGCGGGGTTGATGGCCTTGACCGCGACGAACTCGCTGCTGGAGCCGAAGACGAGGTTGTACCCATCGGCCGCAGCGCCCACCGCCTTCTGGACGGCGATGGCGCCGGCGGCACCTCCGATGTTCTCGATCACCGTGGTGGCACCCAGGCGCTGGCCCATGGCCTCGACCACCGCGCGGCCCACGGCGTCCACGCTACCGCCCGGTGGGTAGCCAATGACCACGCTGATGGGCTTCGCGGGATAGGGCGCCTGCGCCATGGCCAGCGGCGCGCAAAGGCCGAGTGCGACAGCGAGCAGGGTGGAGCGCCGCGCAACGCGCGAGATCGGTCGCGCTGGGCGGGGTGAAGCAAGGATGGACATGGGGTACTCCGTTGGATGCTGGGTCGTGGGCTGGTGGCAGGCAAAGTCCGCGTTCATTCGACGAGCACCGAAGGGCGCCGGATCTCGATCACCCCTTCGTCGCTGCGCACCCCCATGGCATACAGTCCGGGCGCGCCGCCGTTGTAGCGGACCTCGAACGGGAATCCGGACGGCGTGGCGACGTCGCCCAGCCAGGCGGCAAAGGCATGGTGGTCTTCGCCGATCTCGATCCATTCGAGACCGCGGCCCACCACGCGGCCCGAGCCAGGCACGACGGGGAGGCTGCCTGCGTGCACCCCGCTGCCCGGCTTGAAGTAGAGGTTGGGCTTGCCCATGGGCCAGGCCGTGGTCGCGCTGGGGGCTTGCAACGCAAAGCCGCGCGTGCCATCCATCATCTGGCGACCGGCGTTCTTGCCCGTGGTCGCCTGGTCGACCACCGTGCCATGGTGGGCCGCGAACGCTTCCAGCTCTTCCAGCGTGTCGCTGCGCAGGCACCAGCCGACGAAGCGGTCGCCTTCGCGGGTCTGGCGGTCCATGAAGGCGGCCAGTGGCTGCCCCTGCGCCAGGGGTCGCCGATCGATCAGGCTTTCGACTTCGATGTAGATGTCCGGGGCCAGGGGCACCACCCGGTGGCCGATGCCATAGAGCGGAAAGAAGCCCCCGTCGTAGTTGCCCAGGCCTGTCTCCTGGCTCAGGCGGAAGGTCGATTCGTAGACATTGGGGGCGGCCATACAGACGTGATCGAAATGAATCATTGCGGCGAAGAATTGCGTTGGTGGACGAGGTTGGGCGCCACGAAAGCGCTTGACACGGATGAATTCTGACGATTTGATGACCACTGTAAAAGGACTTTTTTTCTCCAATTTACGGACCTTTCAAGTCTTATTTTTTCGAGCCCCGATCAAGACAGAAGACATGCAACACCTGGATTTCCGCACCCTCAGACAGTTCGTGGCTGTCGCTGAAAACGAAAGCATTTCCAAAGCCGCGATGCAGCTGCACATCTCGGCCTCGCCCTTGAGCCGCGCCATCCTCAAGCTGGAGACGCAGATCGGCTTTGCGCTGTTTGAACGTGTCGGCCGCGGACTGCGCCTGAACAACGCCGGCAGGGAGCTGCTCCTGAACGCGCGCCGGATTCTCATGAACAACGAGCAGCTCGTTCAGGACCTGCAGCGGCACGCCAGCGGCATGGGCGGGACGGTCGTCATCGGTCACATGCCGGGCGCGCTCTACAACGGCGTGATCCCCGCCATCGCACGCCGGGTGCAGCAGGCCCACCCCTCGCTGCGCTTTCAGTTCGAGGGTGCGCCAGAGGATGAGCAGCTGGACGCCTTGCGGCGCGGGCGGCTCGACTTCGCCGTGAGCACGCAGGAGGCCGCGGACCCGGAGTTCCGCACCGAGATCTACAGCGTGGAGAAGTACGTGCTTTTGCTGCCCCGCAACCATCCCTGCGCCGAGATGCCCCGGATCACGCTCAACGCACTCATGGAAGCCGAATGGGTGGTCACACCCGTGCGGCCTGGGCAATCGCTGCGCGCGCGCTTCACGGCAGCGTGCAACCGCCTGGGTTTCGAGCCCCGCGTCGCCTGCGTGGCGGGCGACATGATCTCGGCCCTGGCCTTGGTGGCCGGCGGGTTCGGCCTGTGTGTCGCCCAGGAGAGCCTGACGCCGTTTGCAGGCAAGGGCATCGTGGTTCGCCCGCTGCCCTTGCTGAAAATGGAAAGCCACTACCGCATCGTCTGGCGCCCCGAGGCGCTCGCGCCGGGGGCCAGCCGCTTCCTGGAAACCCTGCTGGGTGCCAAACCGAAGGGTCAGCGCGCTGGCGCGCGGCGCAGCCCTTTGGCGCGTTCGTAAGGGGGTGGGTAGTAGGTGGTCGCGCCCAGCTCTTCTGCTGCGCGCCAGACCCAGCGCGGATCGGCCAGGAAAGCCCGCGCCAGCGCGACCACATCGGCGTGGCCGTTGGCGATGATCTCCTCGGCCTGCAGGGGCTCGGTGATCGCACCGACCGTCCGGGTGACGATGCCGGTCTCCCTGCGGACGCGCGAGGCGAAGGGCACCTGGAACCCGGGGCTGAACGGAATGCGTGTGCCCGCGTCGACGCTGCCGCTGCTCACGCAGACGTAGTCGGCCCCCACCGCCTGGAGCTGGCGGCTGAAATCGACGGCGTGGTCCACATCCAGCCCGCCCTCTGTCCATTCGTTTGCGCTGATGCGCGCGCCGAAGGCGACCTGCGCCGGCAATGCGGCATGGACGCGCTCGGCCACCTGCAAGGGCCATCGCTGGCGGGCGGACGCGGTCCCCCCGAAGGCGTCGCCGCGCTGGTTGGAGAGGGGCGAGAGAAACTGGTGCATCAGGTAGCCGTGCGCGCAGTGCAACTCGACCACGTCGAAACCCAGCCGCACGGCGGCATGCGCCGCAGCCACATAGGATTGTGCGATCGCCTCCATGTCGCCGGTGCCCAGCGCGGCAGGCACCGGGAATTCGCCGAAGGCCAGCGCGCAAGGGGCCACCGCCTGCCAGGGCGGCCCCTCGGCGTCCCGCTCGCCCGCGCTCAGATGCGCGCCCCCGCGCCATGGCACGCGGCTCGATGCCTTGCGCCCCGCGTGGCTCAACTGGATGCCAAAGCGCGTGCCTGGCGCGGCCATCGACCGCGCGACCCGCAGCACCCGCTCCAGCGCGGCTTCGGTCTGAGGCGAATACAGACCCAGGCAGCCGTGCGTGATGCGCCCGCGCGGCTCCACCGCCGTGGCCTCCAGCATGACAAGGCCCGCGCCCGACATCGCCAGCTGCGCCAGGTGCTGCAGGTGCCAGTCGGTGGCCTGCCCCTCCTGGGCGACGTACTGGCACATGGGGGATACCGCGATGCGGTTGGGCAGTTGGACGGCGCCCACATGGACGGGGCTGAAGAGTGCGCTCATGGTGAAAAGGCCTTTGCTTGCTTCAATGCGTGGTGACGGCCTGGGGTTGGAGGCCGAAGACGCGCTCCGCGTTGCCGCCAAGAATCAGCGCACGCTCCGACTCGCGCAGCCCGGCCACGCTTTCGATCAGGCGCACCGGGGCCTCCTCGCCCATGTCGTACGGATAGTCCGAACCCATGAGCACCTGGCTGGCACCGTAGCGCGCGATCAGGTTGGACAGCAGGGCGGGGTCGAAGACCACGGTGTCGAGGTACATCTTTTCCAGGTACCGGGTGGGTGCCTCGGCGATCACCGTGCGGCAGTCGGCACGCGCCTTCCACGCGTGGTCCATGCGCGCCCAGTACGAGGCGAGGTAGCCGCCACCGTGGGCCAGCAGGAACTTGATCTTCGGGTAGCGCGCGGCCACCCCGTCGAAGATCAGGCGGCTCGCGGCCACGGTCGTTTCCAGCGGGTTGCCGATGACGTTGTTGAGGTAGTGGTCCACCAGGCGGCCGCCTTCGGTGAACCCCACCGGATGCAGGAAGAGCACCGCCTCCCGCTCGTTGGCGAGCGCGAAGAAGCGCTCCAGCCCCAGCCGGGGGTCGGTCAGGTCCATGCCGTTCACGCTGGTGCCGATCTCTGCGCCGCGCAAGCCCAGGTGGGCCATGGCGTGCTCCAGCTCGCGCACGGCGAGATCGGCGTCCTGCAGCGGCACCGTGCCCAGCGCGGCGAAGCGGCCCGGGTGCCCATCCACCAGCGCGCGCATGCCTTCGTTGATTTCACGGGCCAATGCCGCGCCCACGGCCGGCGGGGTGAAGTAGTAGTACTGGAAAGGCGCGGGACTCACGACCTGCAGGTCCACGCACATCCGGTCCATGTCCTGAAGGCGGCGGGCGACGTCCGTCAATGCCACCGAGCGTTCCTGCATCTGGCGCTGGTTGGTCTCGCGCGTGAGCGCATTGGCGAACACGGTGCTGGGGTCGTAACGGGCGGGCTCGAGGTGCGCGACCTTGGCCGCCACCGCCGGCTGCAGGTAGTGGCAGTGCACATCGATCCGCCGCGCCGCCTTGCGCGGGGTCGCGATGCCTCGGCCGGCGCCGCCGCCATCTTCCAGCGGCGGGGAAGGCGTCGCGCCGGACGCATCGGTGAAGGACGGGGACGCGGTGTGCCGATGCCGGGGATCGCGGCAACCGGGTGCGCAGGTGTAGAGCATGGGGAATTCCTTTTCAGATCGTTGTTGGGAGGCGGGCACCCACCGGGTCATTCGAGCTTGAGCCCGGTCTCGCTCACGATGCGGGCCCAGGTCTTGCTGTCATGGGCAATCAGGTCGCGCATCTCGCCGGGTGTCGCCAGCTTGGGCAGGAAGCCATTGGTCATCAGGCGCTCCTGGAAGCTGGGCAGCTGGACGACCTTGGTCAAGGCCTCCGACAGCCGACGGACCACCGCCTCGGGCGCCTTGCTGGACGCGAACAGTCCGATCCAGCTGGTGCACTCGTAGCCCGGCAACAGCTCCGGCAGGAGCGGCACCGTCGACGGAAAGACGGACGCCCGGTAGCTCGTGCTCGCGCCCAGTGGAATCAGCTTCCCGGTCTTGATGAAAGGTGCCGCCGTGGCGTACGGCTCCCAGGACGAATCCACCTGGCCGCTGACGACGTTGACGATGCTCCCCGTCGTGAACGGCACATGCAACAGCTTGACCTTGGTCTTGTCGACCAGCATCTCGCCGCACATGTGGGGCCCGCTGCCAATGCCGAGCGAGCCATAGGACACTTTGCCCGGCTGCGCCTTGGCTTGCGCCAGGTACTGCTCAAGCGTCTTGAACGCAGCGGTCGGCGCGGCCACCAGCACATAGCCCCCCACGCCTACCAGGCCGACCGGCGTGAAGTCGCGCTGAGGCTGGTAGCTCATGTTCTTGTAGAGGTGCGGGTTGATCACCACGGTGTTGTGCGTGGTCAGCATGAAGGTGGTCGCGGGCGCGGTGGTGCGCGCCAGCTCCGCGCCGCCGATCATCCCGGCAGCGCCGGGCTTGTTCTCGACCACGATGGTCTGCTGAAGCAGGGGTCGGATCTCCTGGACGATGTCGCGCGCGATCACGTCCAGCGGAGTTCCGGGGCCAAAGGGCACCAGGATGCGCATGGTCTCCTTGCCGGGGTCTGCCTGCGCGGCCGCGCCGGTGGCGATGGCGAGCGCACCCAGGCCGGCGAGCAAGGGCGGGACGGACTTGGCAAGGCGTGCAATGAATGTCATGGTTGTCTCCTCGATGGGGGTGGCAGGGGGACTGGCTCAGTTCAGGCGCGCATGGGTTTGCGACACGTCAAACCAGTCGAAGGGCGCGTTGCTCGTGTTGACCATGACCGCCTTGGTGTCGAAGTAGCCGTCGAACGCCTCCTGGCCAAACTCCCGGCCGATGCCGGAGAGTTTCACGCCGCCCCAGGGCGAGGCCGCGTCGACGCGGTGGTGGTCGTTCACCCACACGATCCCCGCCTCCAGTGCGTTGGCCACGCGGTGCGCGCGGGCCACGTCGTTGGTTCTCACGGCGGCGGCCAGGCCGTACTCCGAGCCGTTGGCGATGGCGGTGGCCTCTTCCTCGGTGTCGAATGGGAGCACCACGGTGAAGGGGCCGAACACCTCCTCGCGGGCCACGCGCATCTCGGGCCGCACATCGGCCAGCACCGTGGGCCTGACGTAGAAGCCCGGGGCATCACGCAATGCCGCAGGCACCACCCCCCCGGCGGCCAGCCGCGCGCCCTCGGCCACGCCGATGCGCACGTAATCCAGGATGCGTTCTCGCTGGCGCTGCGAGACGACGGGGCCCATCTGCGTGCGCGGATCGAAAGGGTCGCCCACCACCAGGCCGTCCGCCTTGCGCGCCAGCTTCTCCACGAACTCGTCATAGACGCGGCGGTGCACGATGTGCCGCGCCGCGCAGACGCAGGTCTGGCCTGCGCCGACGAAGGCCCCGAACGCCGCGTAGTTCACCGCCTGGTCCACGCTGTAGTCGTCAAACACGATGACCGGCGTCTTGCCACCGAGCTCCAGCGTCTGTCGGACAAAGTTGCGCGCGGCCGCAGCGCCCGCGCTGCGGCCCGCCTCGGTGCCCCCGGTCAGCACCAGCTTGTTGATGCCGGGGTGCTCGGAAAGCGCTTTGCCCGCGGCAGCGCCCACACCCGTCACCACGTTGAACACGCCCGGCGGCAAGCCCGCCTCGGTGAAGATCTCCGCCAGGCGCAAGGTGGTCAGCGGCGTCAGCTCGGAAGGTTTGACCACCGTCGTGCACCCCGAGGCAAAAGTGGGCGCCAGATTGCGCGAGGCGATCAGCAGCGGGTGGTTGAAGGGCGCGATGTTGGCCACCACACCCACCGGGCCCCGTTTGGTAAAGGCGTGGTAGTGGCCTTCCACCGGTATGACCGAGTCGCGCCGCGCGATGGCCAGGGCCGCGTTGTACCGGAACAGGTCCGGCACCCGGGCGAGCTGGGCCCTGGTCTCGCGCAGCGGGCGCCCGTTGTTGAGCGTCTCCAGCTGGTACAGCTCTTCCATGTGCGCCTCCATGGCATCGGCCAGGCGGTTGACCAGCCGGGCGCGCGCACGGATCGACAGGCCCGCCCACTCCGGCGCGCGGAACGCACGCCGGGCGCTTGCGATGGCGTCGGCGACATCCTGCGCATCGGCATCCGCCACCTGCGCGATCACGCCCCCGTGACCCGGGGCGATGACAGGCATCTCGTCCGCGGAGCGCGCTGGCCGGGAAGCCCCGTCAATGAACAAACCATGGCGCTTTTGAAGCCACGCCGAAAGAGAAGGGGAAGTGAGAGAGGACATGTGGAACTCCTGGGTCGTCGTTGGCACCGGGCACTGCAAGTGCAGCCTGCACCGGCCTTTGCTAATTATCGAATGATAACTAAAAAATCGAGTTTGCCACCCGTCGCGCAGCACGGCGACTGGTAAATACCCTGATTCAATCAGGCGCTTCAGGAAAAGGAATGCCCTGAGGCGCCGGCAGCAGGCGGCACCCCAAGGCACTTTGATTATCTTTTGATAATCAAATGGAGTGGCGAACAGACGGCGTGGCGCGTCGGAAAGGCAGGCCGTGAACCCCGAATGCCGCCAGCGCGCTGGCCCCCGCCACCCCGATCACGCCCATCCAGCCCCAGTGCGCCAGGGCCCAGGTGCCCAGCGCCGAACCCAGCGCCATGCCCAGAAAGATGCCCGTGAACAGCAAGGCGTTGAGACGGCTGCGCGCATCGGCATCCAGCCCATAGACCAGGGTCTGGTGCGCCACCAAGGCGGCCTGCACCCCGAAGTCGAATCCGATGGCCGCAGCCGCCAGCAGCGCGAGATGCCACGCACTGGGCAGCGCCCACCCCGCCGCCATGGCGGCAAAGCTCGCGCCAGCCACCACGGTGCCCATGCGGGCCACGCCGGTGGCGCCCCACTTGTCGGCGAGGCGGCCCGCCAGTGGCGCGGCCAGTGCGCCGGCCGCGCCTGCCAGGCCAAAGGCGCCAGCGGCCGCGCTGCCCAAGCCGAAGTCGGCATGAAGCATCAAGGCGAGCGTCGACCAGAAGGCACTGAAGCCGACGGACAGCAAGGCCTGTGACGCGGTGGCCCTGCGCAGTCCGGCGTGGCGGCGCCAGAGGGCGGCCATCGACGCCAGCAAGGCGCCATACCGCAGCGAGCTGCCCGGCGCAAAGTGGGGCAGGCGCCACCACGAGATCGCGCCAATCAGCGCCACGCTGCCCGCGGCAAAGACGTACACGGCGCGCCAGCCCAGGCCCTGGCCGATCAACCCGCTGACCGTGCGAGAAAGCAGGATGCCCAGCAGGAGCCCGGTCATGACGGTGCCCACGATGCGGCCCCGGTGCGCAGGCGGCGCGACCGTGGCGGCCGCCGGCACGAAGTCCTGCGCCAAGGTGGCGAACAGCCCGACCAAAAAGCTCGCCACCAGCAGCGCGTGCATTCCCGGGGCCAGTCCGCTGGCGGCCAGCGCCAGCGTCAATGCAACCGCCTTGGCAAGAATCACGCGGCGGCGGCTGTAGCGGTCTGCCAGGGGCGACAGCAGAAGGATGCCCAGCGCGTAGCCCAGCTGCGTCAACATCGGCAGCAGGCCGACGGTGGTCGGCGCGACGCCGAGGTCCGCCGCCATGGCGCCGAGGATGGGCTGGCCGTAGTAGATCGACGCCACGGAGAACCCGGCGCCCGCGGCCAGCAGGCCGATCAGGGAGCGAGGTGGGCTGAGTGGCTCGTCATGCGAATTTCGGATGGTAGACATAAGTGAAAACCCTTTGTTTTGTGCGTTGCCGGATTCTGTTCCTGCGAAATCCGGCTGGGTAGAGGGCACCCGTGCACATCGGCTATACACTTCGCGAATGACCGAGCCCACCCTGCAGGCCGACCGTCTCGACCTCATGCAGACCTTCATCCGCATCGTCGAAGCGGGCAGCCTGTCGGCCGCGGCGGTGCAATTGGGGACCACCCAGCCCACCGTGAGCCGCCGCCTGAAGTCGCTGGAGCAATCCATGGGCATCCGGCTGTTGCAGCGGTCCACCCACTCGATGAAGCTCACGGTAGACGGGGAGCGCTTCCTGGAGATGGCCCGCGAACTGGTGGCGGGATGGTTCGCCATGCAGGCCGAACTCACGCAAGGCCGGGACACACCGCGAGGAAGGCTGCGCGTTGTCGCGCCCCACGCGCTGGGGCAAGACCAGCTCATGAAGCCGCTGGCCGACTACCTGCGTCGCTATCCGGAGGTTTCGGTCGAGTGGCGCCTCAACGACCGCCTGCCCGACTTCGCCGCCGAAGACGTGGACTGCGCGATTCGCGTCGGCACGGTGAACGACCCATCCGTGGTCGCCCTGCTGATCGCCGAGGTGCCGCGGATCGTGGTGGCCGCGCCCGGCCTCGTCACGGCCCGGCGACCGCTGGATCCTGATGAGCTGGTGTCATTGCCCTGGCTGGCGCTGAGCACCTTCTACCAGCGCGAGGTGCTCCTGCGCCACGAAGCCGATGGCCAGGAGAAGGCCTTTGCCATCGCGCCTCGACTGGCCACCGACAGCCTCTACGCCCTGCGCCGCGCGGCCCTGGAAGGCCTGGGTGCGGCGATCGTGTCGGCGTGGCTCGTAACGGACGACCTTTCGAACGGCCGCCTCGTTCATCTGGCCCCGGCATGGCGCGCCGCCCCCCTGCCCATGTACCTGATCTACCCGGCATCACGGCTGCAGCCGCGCCGGCTTCGCACATTCATCGACATCGTGCGCGAGGCGATGCCCCGAGACGAGACCGGGCCTCAACGTTTGTAGCGCTTTGCAGCCTGCTTAAGGCCGAGCGCCCGCATTGCTCTAGCTAAGCAAGTTTTTCTCGCGCCGGAGAAAGTCCGACTATTTGCCAGCTTAAGGAGGAGAAAGTCCAGGTGTTTTTGTTTTCGAGGCAGACTGCCGGAAGAAAATAACTGGACCGGCGTTGACTTCACTGGACCCAGTGTCCCGTCATTTCCACTTCCTCTCAGACCTGACGTAGGGCGCCAAAGTAACTGCAACTCCCGCCATAGTTCTGCTACTGGCGGACGCTAGTTACTGCAACTGGCCTAACGCCATAGCTTCTCAGCCGCGCGCAGTAGGTCGGCTACGCGGATGCGGTCAGTCGTGCCGCGCTAGCGAGGGACTGCTATAAGCAGATCAGAAGTTCATCACAGCCTACCGCTCAACGAGCATGGACGGTGGATCAGTAGCTAATGCACCGCATCAACTCCCCCACAAGAAGTGCGACGCATTTGAATGCCTAGGAGCGCACTGGCAGTTGCATCGCAAGACCACAACGGCATGCGATTGGGCATCGCAAGTTTTTTGGCAACGCATCGCTTGCTACGTTTGCTGTTTATCAATGCAGTGACGAACGCGCACTGTTGAGCAGCAATGTGTCAATTTATTTCATGGTGCAGCCTTACTAGCTCGGAGCAGGCTGCGTGGGTTCAAGCCATCGGTTCCGTGCTTGACATCCTCATAGCCATCGCAATTCCTGCGGTCGCAGGTTTGCGCGCCTCTGCAAGGCTTACCGAACAAGCCAACGAACGGATGCTGAACGCGGCTCTCAAAGTGTTTGATCCGATCAGCACCTTGCGTACCTCGCTTGAGGAGTTTTATGAGAGCAGCGCACTGGACTACGACCCAGAGAACCCCCCTGTCAAAATCGATCCGCACGACGGAGATTTCGCTCCGCTAGTCCCACCTGTTTGGCTGGTGTCTGTTATCGATGACCTAGGCCCCCTTGCGCCTGCTATGCGCAAGTTCGTCTACGCCCTCATTGAAATGGATCGTTTTCAGAAGATGATTCCGGCGGTGCAACGATCAGGCGTTCCAAGCTATTGGAGGAACAACCGAGAAGACATTCGAGCGCAGATCAAAGACGTGATGGACAAAGCCGACGTCGTTATTGCAGGCATCAAGAAGTTGATGGAGCCGCCGCTACAAGACTACCTGGGCAGGAAATAGAACAGAGCTTGGCCGGAAGCCTGCTGTTCTTCCCAAGCCGTATGACTGCAATGGGACGGCGCAACCTTTTTTTGCGACAGGTCGACCAGCTGCTCTGCAGCGGTTGCTGTCCTACGGGCAGCATGAGAATGGGACGTCTACCGTCCAGAAGCTGACGGACAAGAAAAAGGATAAGCAGACGTTAAACGTTTGACATGAAGGGCGGCGCCCGGCTTGTCGGGTGA
>Ga0247823_10000846_pt1 | contig 25783 bp, 42 predicted proteins | sample 13C_PalmiticAcid_2_FD_192426 | JGI IMG/M metagenome (GOLD analysis project Ga0247823, IMG submission 192426) | Soil microbial communities from agricultural site in Penn Yan, New York, United States - 13C_PalmiticAcid_Day30 | ecosystem: Environmental > Terrestrial > Soil > Agricultural land... | reverse complement strand
AAAGGCCGCGCGAACCTCCGCACCGGCCTCTGGCAAGACACCCCCGACGCCCCGTACGTCCCCGCCGAACAACTCCCCGACGAACTCGCCACCAGCCCACTCCTCCGCGACTGCCCCGCATGCCACGCCGCACCACGCCAACGCTGCACACGTGCTGGTCGGGGCGGCCGCATCCCGCTCCGCGGCTACCACCCCGCCCGCAAATCCGACCAGGAGAACCCGTGAACCAGCCCACCCACCGCGAACGCGCCGAGGACTACCTCCAGCGCGCCGAAGCTGCGCTCCACACCTCGCCGGACCACGCCGCCGTCGTCGCCGCTCTGGCCACCGGCCACGCCGTCCTCGCCCACCTCGACGCCCTCGCACTGCCCGAACCCGGCACCGGTGACGTGATCCTCGATGCCGCCCGGAAGCTCGCCGACGAACTCGGCTCGGCCCCGGACTTCCACACCAGGGCTTTCGCCGAGGCTGTCCAAGATCATGACCAAGGGATCACGACTGGGGGCCGGGACGATCATGCGGAACCGATCATCGCTGGCCCGGATTCGGGTCGTGGAGTGATCAACCCGCCGTTTGCGCCCGGAGACGCGGACGGATCAACTCAGGCCGTTAGAAACGATCTCAGGGCGAAACTTGCCGGACGGGGTGTCGACGACCCGTCGGTGCACGAGGAGATCGACGCCCTCGTCGCGTCCTACCAGGCCGACTACGGCGTCGTGCTGCCACCTGCGCGGGTCGTCACGCAGATCACGATCGCGGTGCTGCAGGAGCGGGGCTGGCGGGCACCCGTCGAGGGCGAGACGTCCCGGGTCGAGTGGTCGTGGCAGCACCCGAAGATCGGCTCGAGAGAAGCGAACGTGGTGACCGAGGAGTACGCCCGCGACAAGGTCGCGAAGTTCCCGGACTTCGAGGTCATCCAGCGCACGGTGGTCGACGGCCCGTGGACGGCCGTCCACGCCAAGGACGGCGAGCGGCTCGCCACCCCGCCCCAGGGCTATGGGGTGCACCACGCGGCCAGGATGGCGAGGCTGTCTGGGCTGCCGGACTTGTCCAGCTATGAGCAGGGCGCCGAGATCGAAGCGCGCATGAACCGGGGCGAGCTCGTGCAGATCGGCGAAACCTGGTACGAGCGCATCGAATTCGACGAACCGACACCGGACACCGACATCGTCGGCCGCCGACACCACACCGGGCGCCTCGAAGTCGAGTCCGACAACAGCCCGTGGTATGTGCGGATCCTCGACGAGTCCGTGCACCACACCAGCGAGGAAGCCCCGGCCCTGATCGACTGGACCCGCGACGGCCGCATGATCGGTGTCGAACTTCTCGGCGCTGGTGGCCCGCTTCCCACCGACGAGACCGAGCGCCCTCGCCGGTGCCCGAAGCTCGTTCCCGAGGGCAACGTCGTCACCGAAGGGCGCCAGTGTCAGCAGTACGAGGGTCACGCGCATGACCACACCTGGTATGGCGACAACGGCCGCGCGTACAGCGCCTGGAAGGCGACCTCATGACGGAACCCCTGAAAGCCAAGATCACGGAGTTCGTGGAGTCCCTGCTCACCCTCGACTCGTGGGACCCGACACCGGAAGAGGCAGCAGACCACATCCTCAAACTGGTCGCCGAACACCAGCCGGCTGCGGTCGACGTGTTCGGGTACAGCGGGGAGTTCCTGTACGCCGGCCATCTGCAACCTCGGCAGGACGGCGGCTGGAACGTGTTTCACCACACCGACTCGCGGCACGAGTGTCCGCCGCAGACCGAGCCACCTGCCGTGCCTCGGGTGTTCTTCCCCTACGACACCGTGCCCGCCGGCGTGGCCGTCCAGTCGGCGGAGGGCGACATCGCCCGCTACGCCGTCGCAGTTCAGCTGACCGAGCAAGAGGGCTGGGACGGACCAGGCGTGGAGATCCAGTCGTTGACGGCGAAGGAGTGGCAGGCCGCAGTCGACCAAGCGGGGCGCGAGCGGCGCGAGCGGGAGCAGGCCCACGCCGCCTTGCTCGGTGCCGAACTCGGCGCGGACGTCGCCCGCGAGCACGGCGTGCTCCCCGACGAAGACGAGGCGGCCGACCATGCCTGACGAGACCGAACCCGCCGGCGCCGAAGCCGTGATCGACTTCGCCGCCCGCACCATCCACGCAGCCATCTCGACCGAGTTCGGGCTTACACCCGGCGGTGAACCCGCGGTCGTCGACGTCGCCGCTGCCCGCGCGCTCGCTCACCGCGGCATGCTCGTCCCGGTCGAACTCTGGGACGACCGGGCCCGCGAAGCCACGCCGCTCCTCCGGCACGCCGCCGCTCTGGCGAAGCGGTCCGGGAAGCTGCGCACCGCCGAGTGGCTGACCGCCTGCGCCACCCTGCCTCCCGGCGAATGGCCTCCCGCACCCGCCTACAAGGGACCGATGGTCCCGGCCGCCGAGCACGAGCGGCTGACCGGCGTGGTCGCTGAAGCCGTGCGGCTGCTGCGCGAGGCCGGTGTCATCGAGGGCGAGGGCCTCGCCGCCCGGGTTCGGAACCTCGTCGCCGAACGGGACCAGCTGAGGCAAGACCTCGCTGATGCCGAGCGGTTCATGGAACGCGATCGGCAGCAGGCGATCAGGGCAACCACCGAGCGGGACCAGCTGCAGGCCCGCATCGACAAGGCGCTCGCCGAGCTGCTGCGCGGGGGACAGGACGCCGGCGACGTCCGCCGCGCCGCGATCGCCGTGCTGCAAGGCGACCAGCCCGACGAGCCGGACGCGCGTACTGGTCGATCCGGACCCACGCCGCAAGGGTTTCCGGCCGAAACCCGATCCACTGTGGACAGTGGCGAAGCAGTGGCGAAGTCCGACGGACCTGTGTGTACCTGCGCGGGCCAGTGCGACTACGACGACCACGACAACCCGCTCACCGGCGATGAATGCCTGGCCTGCGCCCAGCTCACGGACACCTCGACCTGCCCGGCATACGAGGGTGACTACGTCCCCGGGCCACCCGCGCCGTTCGTGCCCGCCGCCGACGCCTTACCCGAAGAGCCATGAGCGTCGACTGGGACGCCTACTGGGCTTCGTTCGACACCTGCTGGCGCTGCGGCGCGAAACCCGGGCAGCGCTGCCACTACGTGCGGTACCCCCACAAGTCGTGCTGGGTCGCCCACCACCAGAGGAAGAAGTTCCGACGATGAAGACTGACCGCAAGCAGGGTCGAGGGAGCGTCCTCGGCTACGCGGGCATCGCCGGGATGCTGTTCCTCACCACCGGCTGCGACGCCTTCGCCGACCCCGACGCCCAATACGCCGCCGTCTGCGTCAACGAACAAACCCAGGAACGCCTCGACGACGACGCATGCGGCGACTACGACGACGAAGGCCACAGCACCGGCGTCGGTAGCTACTTCCTGTGGATGCCCATGACCGCAGGGAACGCCTACATCCCGCCCGTCGGCCAACGCATGCCAGCCGGAAGCCCCGCCGTCCGCACGGTCCCCGCCGGCACCCCGATCGCCAAGGGCGTCCCGAAGACCGGCGGCCAGGTCGCCGCGGTGCACCGCGGCGGGTTCGGCGTGAAGGCGGGCAGCACGGGCGGCGCCGGCGCGAAAGCCGGGACGTCCGGCGGAAAGTCAGGTGGATCGTGACCGCGCCCGATCAGCAGCCGCCCACCTACCCGGCCCCCGAACCGCTCTACGCCATCGAGGTCGGGAACTACCTGGAGAAGCTCCTCGACGCTGACCGTGTCGTCGTCGAGGGCTGCATGGAAGGCCTGTCCCCCAAGGACCAGTGGGAGCTCCTGCAGTCCTTCCACGTCGACGACGAGGTGTCGCGGTGACCCTCGATCCCGGCCAGCCCACCAAAGCCGTCGACCTCCAGCACGTCGACGCCTTCCTCCTCGGCAGCGCCGTCTTCCTCGCCGTCGTCCTCACCCTGATCACCCTCGGCTGGTCCGACGCGCTCGCGCTCGCCATGGCCGCTGGCATCCTCGCCTGCCGCCCGAACCCCCTGGAGCCACGATGACCCGCGTCCTCGGCATCGACCCCTCGCTCACCGGCACCGGTGTCGCCGCCCTCGACACCAGCTACCTCGACAACGGCGGCCCGCTGTACAAGGTGCAGACCATCAAGTCGGTCGGGCACAAGGGCGACAGTCTCCGCGACCGCAACGACCGGATCCGTCGCATCGTCGACTGTGTCGTCACGCTCGCGTTGAACGCCGACCTTGTGATCATCGAAGCGCCGGCCTTCTCGAAGAACACCGGCAGCATGTGGGACCGCGCCGGGCTGTGGTGGTCCATTGTGGACACCTTGCTGCTCGACCACCACCACGTCGCGATCGCACCCCCGACCGTGGTGAAAAAGTTCGCCGCGAACAAGGGCAACGCCGGGAAGGACCTCGTCGCCGTCGGCATGGCCCGCCTGTGGGGCGAGGAATGCCAGTGCGCCAACGACAACGAATGGGACGCCCTCACGATGGCGACCATGGCCGGGCAGCGACTCGGCATCCCCGGCGTCCCCACCCGCGCCCACCACACGGCGGCGCTCGGCGGCGTCGCCTGGGACACCGAAAGCGAGGCAGCATGAGGAAGACCTGTACCCGCTGCAACGGCGACCGCAAGATCGCCAACACCGAGCGCGGCGAACCGTGGTCCGCGTGGTCGAGCCTGGCACGCGGTACCGACGGCGCCGTCCGCATGGGATTCGTCCGCCCGATTCCGTGCCCCGCCTGCACGGTCAGCGCGAGCGACCTGCTCGACACCTACGCCGCTCAGACGGCGATCTTCTCCGTGGCGACCCGAGCGGACGAGAAGTACCCGCATCTCTTCGCCGCGCTGCGTGGGGTTCTCGACGTCCATGTGCCGGAAGAGGGGCAGCACCCGGACTTCTGCGGGCACGACAAGCACGAGCTGCCGTGTCCGACCATCCGCGCCATCACGACCGCGCTGGAGGCCACGTGAACGCCGCGACCGTCCCGTGCCCGCATTGCGGACACATGACCTGCACCTGCCCCCGCAAACGCCACCAGGAGGACCAGTGAGCAACGACTACCACGGCCGCTACCTCACCCCGGCGGGCGGCTGGCCCGTCGGCCCGGCCGAGGAACCGCCGGCGCCGATCCCCGCCAGGCCGTACACCTCGCCCGAGGTGCCGAAAGGGGAAGTCCCGCAGGCCAACGGGTTCTTCGCCGGACGTGAGGGCACGCCGACACTGGGCGACGTCGCCCCGGAACTGCGGTCGATCCCGGCCGAGCTGTCCGGACCGGAGCGCGTCGTCGACTTCACCAAGCCCGGGTTCGGCATCGTCAGCATCGAGGAGGCCCGAAGCTGGGGCATCGAGCCGCCGCCCGCTGTCGTGCTGGCCGACCTGCTCGCCCGGCTCGGCGAGCAGCTCGACGACGCCGACTTCACCGCGGCGCACGACAGCGTCCGGCCCGAGATCGCCGACGCGCTCCAGGCCGCTGCCGACGAGGACTTGATCGGCAGCACGGTGGTGAACCTCAACGACCTCGCGGCGACCGATCCGGCCGCGTTCTACCGTGCGCTCGACACGGAGATCGCGAAGGCCGCCGCCGCGATCCCGCCCGGCTACGACATCGCGGTCAGCTGCGAGCAGGAAGGCAACCCGTTCGTCTCGAACCGTGTCGCGTTCAAGGTCACCGGCACACCGCCGAAGTTCACGCTCGACGACTTCGTCGACACCCTCCAACGCACCCTCCCGCCGCCGGAGACGGTCAAACTGACCGTCGAGCAGATGCTCGCCGTGCGGTCACACGCGGCGCCGCGGGAAACGTGGGAACCGGAACGGACAATCTGGAACATACCCATCGAGATCGTCGAGACCGTCGAGGAATCCACTTTCTATCAGTGGCGGCACGCCACACCCAGCCCGCTCAGGTTCGACCGTGAGCTGACCGAGGCCACGCTCGACGACCTCGTCGAGATGATGAAGACGCCCGGCAAGTTCATCGAGTTCGCCGCACCACGGATGGGCATCACCCAGCCGATCGCCGACCTGCACCGCGCCGTCGTCATCGCCGAAGTCACCGCGGCGCCCGAGCCACGACGCTCGATCGTCGATCGCATTTGGCAGCGACTCCGCCGGTGGGCCAGATGACCACCGAGCAGAAGCCCCGGCGCCGCAAGGACTCCGGCGTCGGGGCATGGCTCGCCAAACTTCGCGTCGAGGCGAACCTGTCGCAGGCCGACATCGCACGCCTCATGGACGTCGACCCCGGCCAGGTGTGGCTCATCGAGGCCGGCCGCGCGGACTTCCGGATGTCGACCCTCGCCCGCTACGTCGACGCACTCGGCGCCACCGTCCACATCGAACTCAAGGAGACCTGACCATGGCCGAGGCTTGGCACTGGCTCACCACCCCGCTACCAGACTGGATCGCCGGATTCGCCTGGGGCGCCATGGCCGCAACGGTCGCCGGTCGTATTCGGCGCCGCCGTCAGGTCACCCGCGCGATGCTCACCGGGTTCCGCGCCGGGCAGAACACGCCTACCAACGAGCAGACAGGCGAAGGGCGGTGAACATCGTGTGCGGTATCGACGAACCCCGACCCGAACTTCCCGAACTCGGCCTCTCGTGCTGCTTCGGCGCGACGATGCGCGGCAGCTGCACCTGTTGGCGCCCGGTGTACGACGGTGCCCAAACCGACCAGCTCGACGACACCGCCCAACCGACCGTGCGGCCGTCGATGTGCGGCGACTGCGCATACCGCCCCGGCAGTCCGGAGAAGACCGGCGACGAACAGCACCGCGGCGACGCCGACGAACTCGAGCGGCTCGCCGGAGCGGGGGAGCCGTTCTCCTGCCACGACGGCATGCGCAAGATCGTGCGCTGGTTGCACCCGTCCGGCGCCGAAGTGCCGGGCCACCCCGCCGACTACGCCCCACCTGTTGTCGGCCGCACACCGTACCGAGTGGACGGACAACCCGCCTACCTGTGCGCCGGATGGAACGCCCGCCGCCGCGCACTCACCGCCAAGGGAGAGCTGACGTGAGCAGCACCTACCGGATCCTGTGCCTCTCCCATGACCCCGCGATCGTGCTGGAGGAACCCGAGTTCCACTCCGGGGCTGCCGGGCATGCAGGCGCCGAAGCCGCTGTCGCTGCGGGCATCGATGGCCACACCGATTGCGACCTGTTGATCGGCCGCTACTCCTCCCCGCTCATCGAAGTCGGCTGCCCGCGACACGGAGACACACCCCACCTCCACGGGGCCAACTGGCTGGACATCGATTGGCTCCGCCTGCTCGCCCTCGCCTACCGGCACCCAGAGGGCACGCCGGAGCGCCAGGCCGCCGATCAGGTGCGCGCCTGTTGGTCCGCGGAACGCCTGCACCGACTACGCAACGAACTCAACCTCCCCGAAGGGACATCGCAGTGACCACGTCCAAGATCCATCTCGCGCCGAACGGCGGCAGCAAGATCGTCATCGACGGTGTCGACATCGCCGACCGCGTCACCAAGATCACCATCGAAGCCGACTACGACCGCACCGAAGCCGTCGTCCGGCTCGGCCGCATCGCCGACACCGAAGTCCACGCCCACACCATCGTCGACAACGCCACCCGGACCGCGCTGCTCAAACTCGGCTGGACCCCGCCCGGTGAGACCGCTCCGCCCGCTGTACCCGCCAACACCCCGCGACCCGAGCACCTCGGACTCGCCGACCTGATCACCCGCCTCGAACGCGAACACGAGGCGCACCCCGGCAAACACGTCCGGACCGGGTTCCACCGTGCACAGTCCTACCGCGGCTACTACCACGATCTCGCGTTCGAGATCGCGCACGACGTCACAGTGACGGCCATGCTCGACACCGCCCGGCAGGCGCTCGGCGCTACGTTCCAGGGCTGGAAGGGCGGCGACTACACCATGGGCGAGTACACGCAGGTGTGGCTCATCCCCGAACCCGGCGACTGTGGTGAATCCCTCGGCGCGGTGCTACTTGAACTCCTGCTCGCCCAGGCGGGTGACGCGTGACGACTCCAGCACCTGAGCGGCCGGTCGACGTGTACCGGAAGTACCTCCGGGTCCACGGCGTCGAGCGGAGCCCGCTGTCCGACGCCATCGCCGAGGCGTTCGCCGAACTGCACCCCATCGTGCTCCCGCTCGTCGACGCCACCGTCCTCAAGATCGAACCCGGCGACATTCTGGTGTTCACCGTCGACCACCCCCTCAGCGACGCAGAGCACGACTTCATGATGGAACTGATCGAATCCCAGTTCCCCGGCCATCAGTGTGTAGTGCTGGAAGGTGCCCAGCTCGCCGTCGTCCGGCCGGCACCCACCAAGATCGACACCTGACGACGAAGGCCCCCGGCGTGATGCCGGGGGCCTTCTGCCGGGCAGGCCCGGGTGTTGCAGACCACCCGAGTCTAGTTCAGGCGACCGCGGGCATCCTTGATGTTGGCCTCGCGCGCGTCCTGGTCCTCGGTGTCGTTGCCGTACGCCCGCCTCTCGATGCCTTCCTCGACGACCTCGTTCAGCTCGTTATCGAGCTGACGGCCGGTTTTCCCGAGTTCCGGGTTCCGAGAGAACGGGAGCAGGCTGTCTCTTCAACCTCGCGTGAGACCACCCGCCGCAGTTTCGAGCGCGCTCTCCACCTGCTGCATGGCCGAGAACGCGCTGTCCAGCTGAAGCTTCGCTTCCTGCACGGCACTGGTGATGTCGCCGAGACCCGTCCCGCTCGACCCGAGGATCGAACTCGCCTGCGCGAGCACGTTGTCGAGTTCCTGCATGGACTGCTGGATCGTGCCGTTCGGCAACTGGATCGCGCGGAGAGCAGCAGCGTCGTCCGTGGCGGACATGGTTCCTCCTGTGGTGTTCGACGGCCATTCGCCGCCCTGTGGGTGTTTCTGACCGATGGCTTCGTCCCGCACCGGCTCGCGGTCACCGTCGTTACGCCAGCCGCTGAGCAGGTTCGTCAGCTGCTGCTCGACGTCGTCACCGGGCACGTCGAGGTTGCCCCCATCGCCGAGGAGGGAGAGCAGAACGTCGTCGTACTCAACCTCGCCGAGCGTGCCAAGGAACTCGTCGACGTCGCCGATCTCCCCGTCATCGGGGTCGCCTGTAGGCATGGTGATTCCAATGTGGAGAGAGCGGCGAATACCGCGAATGTTTCTTGACGGTACGGGAGTCATCGTCAGCGGGGTCTCGATTCCCCGGACGTCCGCGCCTCCCGGCGTGGGACGTTTCGACTCAGTTCAAGATCGACATTCGACCAAGATCAACGCGACCAAGATCGAACACGGTGGGACCAAGATCAACGCCACTGGTCGACACCAGCAGAGCACGACGAGTAGTTCATGTTGTGCGGCACACCCTCCCGACCCGACCGCTGCGTGTTGCGGCCGGCCAGGTGCACGGCGACCGCGTGCTCGTGCAGCCGGTCCCGCACCACCCGGATCGCGATCGCGGCCCGCGGCGCGTCCACATCGAGCAGCAGCGCGAACGACAGCAGGCGGCCAAGCGTCACGTCGTCGTCGCCCTCGATGCCGCGTACGACGTCCTCCGCGATCGCGTGGCCGTGCAGCTCCTCCAACGCGGTGGCGCGGGCGTCCTCCAGCTCGTGGATCCGGTGCAGGCTCCAGCCCTCGCGGGTGGCCATGGCGATCTCGCCGACCAGGGCGGCCGCGCGGTGGGTGAGGACGACGGTGGACATGGACATGGTGGGTCTCCAATCGAAATATCTTGCGAGGAAAGGACTTTGAGTGCCCCCGCCCGGTCACGAACCGGCGGCGCCTACACGCGGTGGGGGCGGACGATCAGTACAGGTTGGACATCTGGCGGTGCGTGACCATGCGCACGGCGTCGTCGACGGGCAAGCTCCCGTGCTCACGTGCCACCAGGTAGCGGCCGCCGCTCACTGCGGCCACGACGCACCAGCTGCGGCCGTGCACGTCGTCGACCGAGCAGTAGCGGCCGACGTTGTTGTGGAAGTCGTCCACCAGTCTGGTGTCGCCGTCGATGACCGTCAGTACGTCGTGCTCCACGTCCCATGTGCCGACGGAGCCGTCAGCCCAGCGGACCACGGCGCCCAGTCCCCACGTCGGGTCGTAGCTCATACCCTCCACGTAGCCCACGCCCAGCGAGTCGGACATGTACGACAGGACGCGGTTGCCGCGACGGACGGCGAGGGTGTTGGACATGGTGTCTCCTTTGTGGACGGTCATGCGGCGATGGGTCGGGAGGTGAAATATCTTGCGCGGAAAGTACTTCTCGGTCAGGTAGAGCCGTCAGCCCTGGCGGGCCAAGATCGTCAGCGCGTCGGCCCGGTTCAGTCGCGCGGCATCGAGGGTCTGCGCCCGCGTCAGGCCGACGTACACCGCGTGCGAGTTGTGGATGTCGAGGTGCGCCCGGTTGGAGATGGTGGTCAGCTGCCGCGTGGAGCAGGACAGCAGCATCGCGGTGGTGTAGCGGTAGGCGCTGAGGGTGCTGTTCATGGCTGGCTCCTCGGGTGAGGTGCGTTCAAGATCGACACTGAGCAAGATCGACAACGGGAGAGGGTGAGCGGGGCCCGAACCCCAGATGCTTAGGTAGGGTCAGCAAGCAAGTGAGCGGGAGGGTGGAGCAGCCCCGGCCCGGAGGCCGGGCCCCTCACCCGTGGCGGGCGAGGAACTCCTCCCCGGTCAGCTCCTCCTTGGTCTTCAGGTCCTTGATTCGCCATCCGGGGAGGTCCCACTCCCGGCCCTCGGTCAGGTCCTGGATCTCGATGACCAGGTCCACCAGGTACTCGGTCTCGCAGTAGGTCTCCTTGACCTCCTCGATGTGCCAGTAGGCGAAGGCGTGGATGATCAGGCATTCCCGGGGGAGGGTCTCGGTTTCGGTGGTCTCGGTCATTTCGTTCTCCCTGTCTCGCTCTTGCTGATATAAGAACTATAGCAGGGTGGGTACCCACCCGCAATAGGGAAATAGAATAATCTTGGGTGGGTACCCGGGGCTGATACAGTGAGGCATGCCCACCCAGGGAAACCCGAAGTTCACCGTCCGCCTGCCAGAGGAGAAGCGGCTCCGGTTCGTCGCCGAGTCCTACAACGCCGGCACCACCGCCGCTGCCCTCGTCGTCGAGTTCGTCGACGCCATGCTCGGCGAGCCCGGCGCGCAGATGCCCCAGCCGTTCAAGGTCGACAGGGAGGGGGGCGACACGGGGAGTTGATCTTGGTCAGGTGTCGATCTTGAACGACATCAATTCGATCTTGAATGGATGATCTTGAACGACAGGAACCCGACCATGCCCCACTGGGCTTCCCTCCGCGATCTGGAAACAGGAAACCCATGGGCAGCAACACATACCGACGGGAGGATAAGCCCATGACATCCGCGAAGTTCTCGCTCGAAGTCCTCCCCGGACTCGTCCTGACCGACTCCATGTACGAACTCGCCGCGGCCGGGGTGGCCGAGCACGCGCCCGACTTCGGCCCGTTGAGCCGCGCCCAGTTCGTCGATCCCGCGAAGTGGCTCAACATCCCCGACCTCGACGGCGAGATCTCCAAGTCGGAACTCACGTTGCTGATCGGCGTGGAGAGAACCCTGAAGCTCAACGTGTGGTTCCGGCCCGACATCCGGGGTGGTGGAGCGGAGGAGCAGGTTCCCCACAATCACCGGTGGGACCTGTTCCGCGGCCACGTCCTCAAGGGCGCCTACAGCGAGTTCCGGTTCACGCGGACCAACGTGGACCCGGAGACTGACCACGCCGACGTCGTCATCGAACCCCACGTCGTGCACTACAGCCCGGATGCCAACGAGGTGCGTCACGGCGTGTGGCATGAGGTCGACTGGTGCGAGCCCGGCACGATGAGCCTCATGTCGTGTGGTTACGGCGAGTTTGGCAACTGGGGTCACCTGGATTTGGCGACTGGTCAGAGGCGCAAGGATCAGCCGGTTCCGGGTTTTGATCACATGCTGGCCAAGTTGAACCCTCACCGACCCGATCTTGAGGTACCCCGTGGTTGATCTTGAACGTAATGATCTTGGTGGCGTTGATCTTGATGCAAACGATCTTGGTCAAACTGGGCCCAACATCACCGAATTCCTGCGAGCCCAGCTCGACGACTTGCAGGCCAAGGCCGAAGCGTGCGAAGCGGAGATCGGGCGCGAGCGCGCGGGCGAACAGTTCGCCGACGGATCGGGCACCGCTGACCGCGACGCGTTCCCGAGCTACCCGTGGGGGAGCGGCGACGCCGAGCTGGCGTATCTGGCGGCGGTGCACCCACGTGTCGTGCTGGCCGACGTCGCCGCCAAACGAGCGATCATCGCCGAGCACGGGCCAGGCGCGCTGGTCGACAGCAGCGATGGCCGGTACTTCGTCGAGCCGGAGAACTGGGATCCGCCGTGGCAGAAGTGCGTCGGACACGAGCATGTCGAGTACCCGTGCAGCACGCTCCGCCTGCTCGCCCTGCCGCACGCCGGCCACCCGCAATACCGAGAGGAGTGGCGTCCTTGAGCGACGAGCCGTTCACCGCCCACCCGCGCAGCTACTGGCAGACCACGGGCGACATCCGCCGCCCCGACGGAACTCGGACCAGCTGGACCGAGACCGTGCGCGGCCACACACCAGGCGACCCGGACGCCGAGCTGGTCGGCTTGGTCGTCGAGGAAACCCGAGAGGAACAGAAACCATGACCGAGCCCGCGAAGCTGTCTGAGATCAAAATGTCCGGTCTGATGCCGAAGCTGGACCCGGACGCGGTGAAGGCGTTGCAGGCCAACATGCAGGCCCTGGGTCGGATGGCGGAACAGGCCAACGAGGCGATGCGGCAGGCCGCGCCCGGGATCATGGCGAACATCGCCAAGGCCCTACCGACGATCCCCGCCCACCGCGAGGAACGGCAGCCGTGAAGAAGCTGCTCGACCGCATTGGCCGCCGGGGCACGATCGTCATGGCGGTCTCGGCCGTGGTCATCGCCATGGCGCTCCAGCCGTTCCTCGGCACTGACGCGTGGGCCGGGCTCGGCCAGTGGGCTGGCGGACTCGGCGCGTTCTTTGCTGCGTGGGCGGCACTTCGGATCGCAGGCGACGAGCGACGACGTGAGCATCGACGTGATGAAGATCAGGCGCGGGTGCGGGCGCACTACGTTCGAGTGCAGCAGACGCAGACCAGCATCGGTACCGGATACCGCGTCAAGGTCGAGAATTGGTCGACCGAGCCGATACTCAAGGCCCAGATCGTTGCCATGCACTTTCAGATCGAGGGTTTCGATGATGACATCGTCGTTCCGATGGCGACGCAGGGCGGAGAACGGCCTGTGCTGCTGCCGACTGGCCCGATGAGCACGCCATGGGAGATGTGGGTGGTGCCAGCTTCGGAGCCCTTCACCCAAGGTTTCGTGGATAGGTTCCGCGAGGGGCGCACTCGTTTTGAGGTTGCGTTCAGCACCGTGGATGGCACGCGCTGGCGGCGTGTCGGCGAAAGGATTCCGACGTTGGACGAATCGGCGTGACGATGGCGCACACTGTCCACATGAACCACCCGATCCGAACCGGCACCGCGCAACGGCTCGGCCTGCGTGCGCCGGAGATGCCCGGCCGCCTCGGTTTCCGCCGCGACCTGACCGGCGCACAGCGCACCGAGATCGAACGCGCCTGGCTGCTGCACCCTGGCGACGTCCCGATCGCTGCCGGTCGTGTCGTAACCAGGGCCATGGTCGACGGTGTGCCGTTCCGCGACGGCGGGGTCATCACCGCAGCCGAAGCACGCCGCGGGCCGAGGAGGGGCCGATGACCGACTACGACCCCACCCCCGGCGACACGGCGATCCGACAGCGCGCCGAACGACTTGCCCGCGAAGGCCGCGAAGATGCGCGGCACGAGCAGCTCCTCGCCGTCGGCGGGCTCGTCACCGCGATTGCTCAGCTCCACTCGCCTGACGAGGTCTGCCGGGAATGCGACGGCTGCGACTTCGGCGGCTACGCCGCCGAGCGTCCCGAGTGGCCATGCCGCACCTGGGAACTCCTCGACGAAACGGCACCACGATGACCGACACCGAGCCGGGCGGCCACATCCTGCCCACGAACACGGATGGCGTGCGCGCCGAGCTGTCCGAAGGGGCTGCGCTCATCTCGGCCCATGCCGCCGTGAACCGTTCGTACCGCGAGCTGGTCGCCGCCGTCGGCAACATCCCGATAGAGAACGTGCACACGGTCATCGAGTCCGAGCGCGACGGAATAACCCTGTTCCCGGCTGAATGGCTGGAGGACGCCAAGCAGACGCGGTTGCCTCCGACGGTCCCGGCCTGCCTCCGGGGCGCGCGCTACAACGCACTCGATGAGGCCGAGCGGCGCGCCGCCGAAGACGCGGAGCGACGCCTGTTCGGCGACATCGACAACTGGAAGCCCACCGGATTCCGGACCGGAGGTGCGTGATGGCGGAACGGAAGAAGCCGGCCGGGAGCCCGCCGAACCCGATGTGCAAGGTCAAGGTGAAACTCCGCGACGACAACGGCGAGTACGTCCGCGACGAACAAGGCGAGATCCTCCGCCGCGATTGCGACAACCACTCCATCACCGGCGGCGTCGTGTGCTGGTCCCACGGCGGCCGCACCAAGCAAGTCCGTGCGAAAGCCGCCGTGCGCGCCGAGGTGATGAACTGGGGACTCGGCGACTCGAAGGTCGATCCCGGCGAAGTCCTCCTCCGGCTCGTGTCCCAATCCTCCGCCCGCGCCGAGCTGTACTCGCAGCTGCTGTCCGAAGCGTTCGACGCCGCCGAACGGATCCAAGCCGGGCTCGAAGCAGAGAAGCTCCTCGTCGCCGACGAACCCGAGCGCATCGACGACGACCGGCCCGAGGCACCCGAGGTGCAGGTCGCACGCGAAGACCTGTACCGGATCTTCAACACCGGCGGTGTCTCCGCCCTCATCGGCAGCTCCTACGCCGACACCAAGGACGGCCGCATCTACGCCACCGGCGACATGATCCGCGGCCTCACCAAGCTGGAGGCCGACGAACGGGACCGGTGCGCGAACTTCGCCGCCAAGGCCATCGCCGCCGGGCTCGCTGAGCGCCAGGTCCGGCTCGCCGAGCGACAAGCCGAGATGGTGCTCGGCGCGATCGAAGCCGCGCTCGACGCCGCCGGGATCCCGGCCGGCCAGCGCGGTCCGGCGAAGATCGCCGCAGCGAGACACCTCAAGGTCGTGTGACCGTGGACGGGCTGCTGCTTGCCGCGCGGCTCCTCGAGGAGCAGGCCGCCGACGAAGCGCGCCCGGCGCTATCCCTCGGGGAGTTCACCAGCAGTCTCGACCCGAGCAACGTCCAGACTCCGGCGCTGGACCTGCTCGACGAGAAGCTTGCCGCGGTCGCGCGGGGGGAGTGCACCCGCCTGATCTGGTCGATGCCTCCCCAAGAAGGCAAAAGTGAGCGGGTGTCGCGCCGGTTCCCGACGTGGATGCTGAAGCAGGATCCGGAGCTGCGGATCGCGATCGCCTCCTACGAGCTCGGTGTCGCGCGCCGGTGGGGGCGGCAGATCCGCAACGACATCGCCGAGCATCCCGAGATCGGGTTGCGTGTCCGCAACGACACGTCGGCCGCGCACGAGTGGCAGCTGGAGGGGCACGACGGCGGCGTGTACTCGGTCGGTATCGGCGGCCCGCTGACCGGGCGCCCGGTGGACCTGCTGATCATCGACGACCCGATCAAGGGCAGGGCGGAGGCGGACTCCGAGGTTCGGCGGGAAGCGTGCTGGGACTGGTGGACGAACGTCGCGCGCACGAGGTTCGCGCCCGGCACACCGGTGGTTTTGATCTTGACCCGCTGGCATGAAGACGATCTTGCTGGCAGGTTGATCGACACCGGCGACTGGGAATTCGTCAACGTCCCCGCCCTGGCCGAGACCGCCGACGACCCGCTCGGCCGCGAACCAGGGGAATACCTGGTGTCCTCGCGCGGCCGGACACCGAAGGAATGGGCCGAGATCGAAAAGGACGTCGGCCCCCGAGTATGGGGCGCCCTCTACCAAGGCTCTCCGTCACCGGCCGACGGCGACATGCTCAAGCGCGGATGGTGGAAGTACTACACCGCACCGCAATGGGTCGAGCAGGACAACGGGACGATGCTGCCGTCCCGATTCGACGAGGTCATCCAGTCGTGGGACATGGCGTTCAAGGACACCAAGAAAGCCGACTACGTCGTCGGGCAGGTGTGGGGACGGCGCGGCGCGGACGCCTACCTGCTCGACCAGGTTCGCGGGCGCATGGACTTCCCGACGACGTGCCGCGCCCTGCTCGCCCTGTCGGCGAAGTGGCCCACCGCACACGCGAAGCTGGTGGAGGACAAGGCGAACGGCACCGCCGTCATCGCGCAACTCCAGTCCACGGTGGGCGGCATCATCCCGATCTCCCCGACCGAGTCCAAGGAGGCGCGGGTCGCGGCGGTGTCGTCCTATGTGGAGTCGGGGAACACGTTCCTGCCGCACGAGAAGCTCGCGCCGTGGGTCGGTGACTTCGTCGAGGAGTGCGCCGCGTTCCCCAATGGCAGCAAGGACGACCAGGTCGACACGGCATCGCAGGCGTTGAACCGGCTGCTCGTCTCGGCGGTCCGGCCGCGGTTCCGCCAGCTCGGCGGTGGAAGGCGGTAGGCTCCCGCGTGCAGTGGTTGGCGCTGGTTTCGGGACTGGCGGTCGACTGAAGGGCCCTCGATGCGGTGGCGTCGGGGGCCCTTCGCATGAGAAACGCCCGGCAGCCGTAGCTGCCGGGCGTAGGCCGAGGTCGAGGTCCTCGGGTGGTTTGGAGCCGGTGAGGCCGGGCGCCCCCGGTGCGTTCCCCAATCCGGCGCGGTTAGTGTAGCTCGGCCGCGGTCTCGCCTTCGAGGAGTGCGAGCAGGCTCGCGGTGACGACCCGGATGCGGGATCCGACACGGACGACCTTGCAGGGGAAGTCGTCCTTGTCGGCCAGCTCGTAGCCGGTCGACCGGCCGACGCCGAGAACGCTGCACGCGGCCGCCATCGACACGAGCGGCGGCCAGCCACGCACGTCGTCGAGGGTCACATTTCGGGTGTCCATTGTGTCCGCCTAATGAGCCGTGGTCCGGTGGTGTACAGAATGTACAGTGCAGTCCGGCAATGAGCGTGCAACCTGGCCGTTCACGCAGGTCAGAGCGGTATGCAATGTGTCAACTTGATCGGGTTCGGCTGTACATTGTGCCCATGCTGACCGGTCTGGGAGCGCTGCTCCGCCCCGCGCTGGTCTACGTGCTGCCCTTGTTCTGGGTCCTCGCCGGATGCGCTGCGCTCGTCATCGGCATGTTCGCCTGGTGCGACATCGCCGGATGGGTCGCCATCGCCATCTCGTGCCTGATCGTCGAACTCCGCGCCGACATGGAACCGCGCCGCAAGCAGGCGCGACGTGGTTAGCCTCCTCGGCGGCCTCGCCCGCGGACGCGTCACCAACGAGTCCCCGGTCCCGCTCGTCTCCCGCGCCGCCGGCCGATTCTCGAACCTCATCGGTCGCCGCACCGACGCTGTCCAGCAGATGTCCGCCATGGGCAGTGTCGGCACCCTGTTCGCGATCGTGCACCGCACCTCGAACTCGACCGCCGCCGTCGACTGGCACCTCTACCGCAAAGCCAAGTCCGGCAAGCCCGAAGACCGCGTCGAGATCACCAGCCACGCCGCGCTCGACCTGTGGAACAAGCCGAACCCGTTCATGCCACGGCAGGAGTTCGTCGAGTCCTTCCAGCAGCACGTCGACCTCACCGGCGAGTCCTACTGGGTCATCTCCCGCGACAAGCGGTTCAACGTCCCGCTCGAGATGTGGCCGGTGCGCCCGGACCGGATGATTCCCGACCCGCACCCGGAGAAGTTCCTCACCGGCTGGATCTACGTCTCCCCGGACGGCGAAGAGGTCCCGCTTCGGCTGGACGAGGTTATCCAGCTTCGCATGCCGAACCCGATGGACCTGTACCGCGGCATGGGTCCGGTGCAGGCGTTGCTGACCGACCTCGACGCGGTGCGGTACAGCGCCGAGTGGAACCGGAACTTCTTCCTCAACAGCGCCGAGCCCGGCGGGATCATCGAGGTCGACCGGCGCCTGTCCGACGACGAGTTCGACGAGCTGTCCGCCCGGTGGGACGAGCAGCACCGCGGGGTCGCCCGTGCGCACCGGGTCGCGATCCTCGAACACGGCAAGTGGGTCGACCGCAAGTTCACGCAGAGGGACATGCAGTTCGCCGAGCTGCGCACGCAGGGCCGCGACACGATCATCGAAGCGTTCGGCATGCACAAGATCGCGCTAGGCATCTCCGACGACGTCAACCGCGCCAGCGCCACCGCAGGGAAAGCCCTCTTCGCCGAAGACCTCACCGTGCCGCGGCTGGAGCGGATCAAGGGCGCGCTGAACAACGACTTCCTGCCGCTGTACGGCGACACCGCGCGAGACCTCGAGTTCGACTACGACTCGCCGGTCCCGGCCGACGCCGCCGAGGTCAACGCCGAACGCACCTCGAAGGCAGCCGCGGCGAAGACCTACATCGACGCCGGGTTCACCGGCGAGTCCGTGAAGGAAGCGCTCGAACTCCCGGAGTCCCTGGCGTGGGAGAAGCCCGAGCCGCAGCCGACGTTCGGCCACCTTCCGCCGGCGAACCCGCCGGCACCCGAGACAGCGCCCGGCCCTGCTCCGACGACTCCGGTGGAGCCGGGCGCCCCCCAACCCGCGAACACCGTCACGCTCGCCCTCGGCGGTGATCGGTCCGAAGTCGGCGACCAGCTCATCGAGTTCCTCCGCCGGTACGTCGTGCGTAACGCGCCGCCGTTGGAGTCCCCGCCCGCGGGGTGGCCGGAGTCCGATGTGGACGCCGTCGACGAGGTCGATCTGGCCCCGGTGCAAGCCGCCTGGGTGGCCGCGCTCGCGACGCTGGTCGAGACCTGGAACACCACCGTCGTCTCGCAGTGGATCGCCGCGCTGATCGATGCGATCAAGACAGCGCTCGGCGGCGACCGCACTGACCTCGCCGCGCTCACCCTCGACGTCGACGACGCCGCGACCGTGCTCGCCGACGCCATGGCCGCGATGGGGGAGACCGCGGCCGGGCATGCCGTCGACGAGGCCGCCGTGAGCGACGTCGACCTCACCGCGACCTGGCCCACCGCCGAGGATCTTGAAGCCGCCGCACGGGAGATCGCCGACTTTGAAGCGCGGCGCCTGGCCCTCGCTGCCGGACGCGAGGCCGCGCGCGTGGCCGGTCCGGAGCCGGACGAGGACTACATCGCCGAGCACATGCAGCTGTTTCTCGACGAGATGTCCAGCGCCCCAACGGAAGCCGCGCTCGGTTCCGCGCTGACCGACGCGCAGAACCAGGCTCGCGTCGCCACGCTCTCCACCGGACCGGTCGGCGCGCTCTACGCCTCCGAGCAGATGGACAGCTCAACCTGCGCGCCCTGCAAGGAAATCCACGGCCGGTGGATCTGCAACACCGACGACCAGGGCGCGGTCTACACGCTCTACCCGACCGGCGGCTACATCGACTGCCTCGGCCGCTGGCGTTGCCGCGGCACCGTTGTGGGCGTCTGGCGCCCGAAGACCACTGAGGGAGGCCAGTAATGGGACGACGTGCCCGCTCGCGCGCGCAACAGCAGCGCCTGAAGAACATGCGGTCCGCCGCACCAGCGTCGACGAACGACGACCAGCGCACCTGGTACCGCATGAAGAACTTCGTCGACCAGCCCGACACCGCCGCGATCTACCTCTACGGCGAGATCGGCTACTGGGGTGTCGAGGCACAGGACTTCGTGCGGGACCTGATGGGCCTGCGCGTCTCGAACATCATCGTCCACATCAACTCGCCGGGCGGTGAGGTGTTCGACGGGCTCGCGATCTACCACGCCCTGCGCGACCACCCCGCGAACGTCGAGTGCCGTGTGGACGGTCTCGCCGCCTCCGCCGCGAGCTTCATCGCGATGGCCGGGAACAAGGTCGTCATGCAGCGCAACGCGCAGATGATGATCCACGACGCCTCGGGTATCGAGATCGGCAACGCCGAGGACATGCGCACCATGGCCGACCTTCTCGACATGTGCTCCGACAACATCGCCGACATCTACGCCCAGCAGGGCGGCGGCACCGTCGAGCAGTGGCGGGCGGCGATGAAGGTCGAAACCTGGTACTCCGCCGCCGAAGCGCACACGGCCGGGTTGTGCGACGAGGTCGCCAACGCCGACGACGAGACCGGCGAAGACGAGGCGGTCGTGCCAGGGGAGGAAGAGGCCGACGCGCTGATGGACAAGACGTGGGACCTGTCCCTGTTCGCGTTCAAGCACGAGGGCCGCGACCAGGCGCCCGCGCCGGCGCCGCTCGCCGAACTCGCCCCGGCCGAGGAACCCGTCGAGGAACCCGCCGTCGAGGCCTCGGCCGAACCGGTCGTCGAACCCGCGCCGCCGGTGGACGACGTCGCCGAGACACCCGCCGCCGTCGAGCCCGAACCGGCAGACGACGCCCCGCCGGAAACCCCCGCCGAGACGCCGCTGGCCATCGCCGCACCGCTCGCCATCGGCGACCACCCCACCGACTCGTGGACCGCCCTCACCAGCGGACTCCTCGAACCCGAACCGACAGCGTCCACCGTGGACGAGCTGTTCGCAGCCCTGTTGCAGCAGAAAGGAACACCGGCATGACCACCATGCTCAACGCCTCCCCGGGGCAGCGCGACCGCCTCGCCCGCCGCGGCATCCGTCTCGACCAGGTCGGCAAGGTCTACAACCGCGCCCCCGCCGTCGAACCCAAGAACGTCCCGGTCCCGAAGAACGCCGACGAACTCGCCGAGATGCTCGGCGACCCCGGCAGGCTCGCGCCGGTCCTCGCGAACACCGACTCGCTGAAGACCTTCATCGAGTCCTACGCCAAGCAGGCGCAGGGCGAAGGCACCGACCTGCACCAGCTCGTGCAGGTCGAGACGCAGAAGCAGCTGGCGAACATGCTGCGCGACAACGAAGTCCAGGACCAGGACTCGATCAAGCGCCTCAACCTGGACCCGCAGAACCGCCCGGCGGGGATGCTGACCTCGCACAAGCAGGCCACCGCGTACAACCCGAAGGCCCTCGGCTCCGCGCTGGACAAGGAGTTCAAGACCGCCGCCGAGTACTTCCACAACGCGTGGCACATGAACCCCAGCGCCGAAGCCCGCGCCAAGATGGAGACGATCCGCAACACCTACTCCAGTGTGGTCCCGGCCGACGGCGGGTTCCTCGTGCCGGAGACGCTGCGGTCCGCGCTGCTCGAGGTCGCGCTCGAAAGCTCCGTCGTCCGGCCGCGCGCCACCGTCGTGCCGATGGAAACCGCGCGCGTGCCGTTCCCGATGATCGACTCGACCACGAACGCCGGCCAGGTGTTCGGCGGCATGATCGCCTACTGGGGTGAGGAAAGCGCCGCGCTGCAGGAGTCTTCGCCGAAGTTCGGGCGTACCGAGCTGGACGCGAAGAAGCTGACCGGTCTCGCGGTCGTCCCGAACGAGCTCCTGTCCGACAGCCTGATCTCGTTCGCCGCGCTGATCGAGCGGCTGTGGCCGCAGGCGCTGGCGTTCTTCGAGGACGTCGCGTTCATGGGCGGCTCCGGTGCCGGTGAGCCCCTCGGGTTCCTCGGCGCGGGCAACCCGGCCGGGATCGCCGTCGCCGCGGAAGCGGGTCAGGCAGCCAGCACCATCCTGCTGGAGAACATCATCAAGATGTACTCCCGCATGCTGCCGTCCAGCCTGGCGCGCGGCATCTGGACCTGCTCCCCGGAAGCGCTGCCGGAACTGTTCACGATGGCGCTGTCGGTCGGCACCGGCGGCGGTCCGGTGATGCTGACCAACGTCGCGGGCCCGGCGCCGGTCACCATCTTCGGCCGCCCGCTCGTCGTCACCGAGAAGGCCGGCCGTCTCGGCGCCCGGTCCGACATCGCGTTCGTCGACCCGTCGTACTACCTGATCGGCGACCGGCAGGTCATGTCCGCACAGTCCTCGACGGACTACAAGTTCGGCTCCGACCAGACGACCTACCGGATCATCCAGCGCGTCGACGGCCGCCCGTGGCTGCAGAACGCCATCACCCCCGCGAACGGCGGCCCGACCCTCTCGCCGTTCGTCGAGCTCGCCGCACGTCCGTAAGCCGACCGGCCCGCGCAGGCAGTCAACCCCCTGCGCGGGCCACCACCGCGGCGGCAATGAAACCCCGCCGCGAGAAAGCAGGACAGAACCATGGCTCAGAAGGCACTCGGCTACCAGTTCAACACCACCCCGGCCGCCGACGGCGTCTGGATCAACCTCAAGGCCGCCGGCGCGGTGGCGTTCCTGTGCTACCTCGCGGGTGCGGCAGGCGACACCTACACGCTGCAGGAGGCGAAGGACGCCACCGGAACCGGCGCGCAGAACCTCGCCGCCATCACGAAGTTCCACACGAACACGGGCAACGGCACGGACGCGTGGACGGAACGGTCGCAGGCCGCGGCCGCGACGATGGTCACCGCCGCGTCGGCGGTGCAGAACGCCGCGGTCGTCGAGGTTCTGGCGACGTCGCTGTCCGACACCTACAAGTTCGTGAAGCTCACCTCGACCGGGGCGGGCACCGTCAACGCGGTCATCACGAACCTCGCGTCGCAGCGCGCGGCCGCGAACCTGCCCGCGATGGGGGTCTGACCCATGTCGACTCTCATCCAGGGAGACCAGGTCCGGGCGATCCTGCTCGGTGTGCGGGTGGAGAAGTCCACCGGCACGCTCGCCGCCACGACGATCCCGCTGTTCACCGTGTCCGGCGGGAAGGTGCTCATCACCTCTCTCGTCGGCGAGGTCACCACCGCGATCACCGTCGCGAACTCGTACAAGCTGCAGCACAACCCGACCGTCGGCACCACCAAGGACCTCGTGGCGGCGACCGACATCGGCACCACCGACACCCCCGCCGGGAACCTCCTCGGCTTCCAGGGCCTCACCGGGGACTCGATCCTCACCGGGCCGGGTGCGGTGCCGAACCTGAAGCAGCCCATCACCCTCACCGCCGGGCAGATCGAGTCGGTGTCGGCCGGCACCGACGGCGTCATCAACTGGGTCCTGACCTATGTGCCGCTCGACGGCGGCGCCGCGGTGGTGGCTGCCTGATGTCCGTCTGGGTGTGCCGCGGTTGCGGAACGAGATACAGCGTCGATGCGCCGCGGTGCCCCCAGGACGGCGTCAACGACCCGATCAAGGAAGCCGAACAGCTGCAGAGGGAGCTGGAAGCAATGCCGAAGATCACCGTTCACGGTGGACCGTCCAATGCGGACACCGGCGAAGGAATGCCCGAAGCGACGGAGCCGTCCGAGAAGGTCGCCGCGGAGGCGACCACCTCCGAAGCGCCGGTCGTCGAGGAGGAGACGGTGGACTACAACGCGTTCACCGTCGACGACCTGAAGGCCGAGATCCGTGGCCGTGACCGCAACCTCGCGGTCACCGGCAGCAAGGCCGAGCTGGTCGAGCGGCTCGAAGCGGACGACGCTGCCCGCGCTGCCGAGGCCGAAGACGCCGAAGCCGAGCGGGACGCGGAGTAGGCCATGACCGTCGGATTCACCACGGCGGCGGCGAACACGCACCTGGACAACCAGGGCACCACCTACCCGTGGATCAAGCTCCACGTCGGTGACCCCGGGGCCGCGGGCACCGCGAACCCGGCGACCGAGACGACCCGCAAACAGGCCACGTGGTCGGCGGCGTCCGGTGCGGCGAAGACCACGTCGGCGGATCTGGCGTGGACGAACGTCGCCGGAACCGAGGACTACTCGCACTTCTCGATGTGGACCTTGGCGACCGGCGGAGCGTGCGGCGGCACCGGCACAGTTACCGCGAACGCGGTCACCACCGCCGACAGCTTCACCATCCCCGCCGGCGACCTCGACCTCACTCTGCCCGTCGCCGCCTGACCAGACACCAGCGTCACCGGAAGGAGGTGATCGACCATGACGAGCTTCACCGACGACTTCAACCGCGCCGACTCCAGCGACCTCGGAGCCGGGTGGGTGGAGGTGTCCGGCGACTGGTCGATCGTCTCCAACCAGCTGTCGCCGGGCGCGTTGGGCGGCACGATCATCCTCCGCGCCGCCACGGCGATGGCCAGCGACGACAACTCCGCGCAGATCACGATCGCCGCCACCGCGTCGGCGAGCCAGGGCGTGTGGTGCCGCGGCAACGCGAACATCTCGAACGGCTACCTGTGGCGCAACAACGGCACCTCCTGGGACCTGTTCAGCGTCGTCGGCGGCAGCTTCACCAGCATCGGCACCTACGCGGCAGCGGCCGCGCCCGGTGACGTCGCGAAGGTCCAGGCCGTCGGCTCCACGATCAAGGCCTTCGTGAACGGTGTCGAGCGCGTCTCGGTGACCGACACCGGTGTCACGACCGGCACGAGCGTCGGTGTCCGTTCCGAGTCGGTCGGGGCGCTGCGCTACGACAACTTCACCGGCGCCGACGTCACCGCGGTGGTGACCGGCACCGCGGCCGGCGTCTTCGGCGGGCTCGCGGGCGCGGCGTCCGGCGTCCGCACGGTGACCGGCGCCGCCGCCGGTTCGCTTGGCGGGCTCGCCGGGGCGGCTAGCGGCACGCGACGCGTGAACGGTGCGGCGGCCGCGGTGTACGGCGGCCTGTCCGGCGCGGCCAGCGGAACCCGGAAAGTAGTCGGCACTGCGGCGCTCGCGGGCGGTGTGTTGTCCGGCGGTGCGGTCGGGCTCCGCACCGTCATCGGCGCCGGGGGCGCCACGTTCGGCGGGCTCGATGGCCACGCCACCACGCCAAGCCACGTCACCGGCACGGCGCTCGGTGTTTTCGGTGGCCTGCACGGAACTGCACGCAGTGATCTGGGGGGATCCGTGGGGGAGACAGGAAGTTGGTACGGGCTCTTATCCATCTACCGCGAGGCCTCCGACCTTCGGCGTGACGAACTCGAACGCGATCCCGAAGCCTGCCCGGACTGTGGGGAACCGCTCACCACCGGGCCCGACAGCGAGCTGTATTGCCGGTTCGACGGATCCATCTGGGGCGCGGGCAACCGCCGTCTCGGCCGGGTCGGCTCCACCCACAACTGAAAATTTCGCCACTCCCTGTCGCCCACTGGGCGGCACAGCCAAGAACGCAAGGGACAGGAATGGTACGGATCGCATACGCGACGCGGGAACGCGTCAAGCGCGCGCTGGACAGTGCGCAGACCGCGCGCACCGACGCGCAGGTCGACAGTGCCATTTTCGCGGCCACCGACTCCATTCACGGTCTGTGCCACCGCACGTTCTATCCCGAGGTCAAGACGGTCACGTTCGACTGGCCGAACCGGGTCCAGCGTGCCCGCTCCTGGCGACTGTGGCTCGACGCCAACGAACTCATCTCGGTCGACTCCTTCACTTCCGGCGGGGTCGGCATCCCCGTCGGGAACCTGCTGCTGTACCCGAACTCTGGTCCGCCGTACAACCGGGTCGAGATCAGCCTCGCGTCGTCGTCGGCGCTCTCGGCCGGTTCCACCTACCAGCAGTCCGCCGCCATCACCGGCCTGTACGGCTACGCCAACGACGAAGCCGCGGCCGGCGTGCTGGCCGAGGCGCTCGACGCCTCCGAGACCGCGGTCGATGTCACGGACTCCGCGGCGATCGGGATCGGGCAGCTCATCCGCATCGGCACGGAGCGGATGGTCGTGACCGGGAAACGATCGCTCACGACCGGGCAGACCGTGCAGACCCCGTTGACCGCGCAGGCCAACAACACCACCGTCGCCGTCGACGACGGCACGGTGTTCGCGGTCGGTGAGGTGATCCTCGTCGACGCCGAGCGGATGCTGATCCTCGACGTCGCAGGCAACACGCTGATCGTCAAGCGGGCGTGGGACGGCACGGTGCTGGC
>Ga0247823_10000845_pt1 | contig 25788 bp, 29 predicted proteins | sample 13C_PalmiticAcid_2_FD_192426 | JGI IMG/M metagenome (GOLD analysis project Ga0247823, IMG submission 192426) | Soil microbial communities from agricultural site in Penn Yan, New York, United States - 13C_PalmiticAcid_Day30 | ecosystem: Environmental > Terrestrial > Soil > Agricultural land... | reverse complement strand
CGAAACAAATAGCCTTCGATGGGCCTAAACTTCTTGTGCGCAGGTTATGGCTTCGGCGACACGGCGATGGACCACTTGAGCGGGATGTCGGCACGTGTGAGCAGGTTGCGGAAATGCGCGTAACGGATGCCGCGTGTGTGGACCAGGTTCCTTCGACAAGTCGCTGAAGGCGGGAGTTAACTCTACCGTTGCAGACTAAAATTACTCCACTACCCCCAGTTCAACAAATGCTCGCCGCTGTTCTTCGCTGGCTGCACCTTCAGTATAGACACGGAAAGCCTTGCCCTGAGACTTTAGCGCTTGCGCCGCCTTCAGCGCATCCGGGTAGAGTAGTTTTGGCTCATGCTGCCGGTTCTCACTGAAAGGATCGATCGAACTCAACGCGATGATCTGGAACATCGTGCTCATAACATCCTCCCACACGCCTTCAGGTGAATCAGCCTTCGTTTCCGTCGGACACAAAATCTTCCGGGACATTACTGCGGGCAGCCCGGAGCGCCATAGCCTTGTCGATCCACCTTTCCTTCAAGACGGCCTGCAACGCAAAAGCGACTTCCTCGGCGGCCCAGTTCGCGTCCTGCATTTCGCGCATGAGGGCGGTCAGTTTCTCGTCGAGGATGCTGCGCAGTTCGCCTGTCCTTGGGATTACGCTATCGTTGGCCATGTTGTCCTCGAAGGTTTATGTCATCCAGGACAACGCCGCTTTGACGGAGAGGTTTCATCATGCGCAAGCCAACGGCCGGGAAAATGGCAATTCTGTCGTGCGACCGGTTAAAGAAGCCGGAGTGGAGTTTCGGCGCTCCGAAAGCTTCATTTGCCTTCCCCGGAGGATGACGTATGGCCCGGGATTGACTGGAAGGCCGGCGACAAAAGAGACTTCCCCTGTCGCCGGCACATCACGCTTATCGCCGGTAGCGAAGGCGCTCCTTCTCGATCTCGGCTGGGCCATAGGGATCGAGCGTTTCGTCGAAGCGAGTCCAGCCCTGTTCGGCATAGGCCGCGCGGCGGACGTCCGGATCAACCCAGTTGGACCGGCGCAGAATTGCTTCGGCATCGGCGTAGACGCTGTCATCGACGCGCGCCGTGACAAGCGTGCCGCCGCGGCGCACACCCTCGGCATAGACATGGGCATGCTCTTCGGAGACGCCGGATTCGGTCATCGCACCGATGAGGCCACCCGCTGCGCCGCCGGCAACGGCGCCGGCGGCGGCGCCCGCTGCTGTAGCAGCGAGCCAGCCGGCCGCGACGACCGGACCCACGCCCGGGATCGCCATGATACCAAGGCCCGTCAGGAGACCGCCGACACCACCGACCGCGGCGCCGATACCGGCACCAGCGCCGGCGCCTTCCGCCGCATTGGTCTCCTTGGTGTAGCGATCGTCGGCATTGTTCGAGACGATGCTGATGTCGTCGGACGGCACGCCGCGCGCTTCAAGGGCGCTGACTGCTGCGCTTGCATCCGAATAGTCGTCAAAAAGTCCGGTTACGGTCTTCATGGAAATTTCCTCCGATGTGGATTAGTTGGCGACGATATTGCCCTGGTAGTCGAGCGCGACATTCACAGACTTGCCGTCCTTCATTGCCGCGCCGCGCCAGACGCCCTTGTCGTCGAGCTTCAGGCCAGTGATATCGGCATAGCCGGCCTCGACTATGCGCTCCTTCGCCTGGTCCTCTGTGAAGCTGTTGGCGCCCTCAACAGGCGCCGTCGCATTCTTGCTGTCGGGCGTCGCGACAGCCGGTGTATCGCCGTCGGTCGCCTGCGTGGTGGAGGTTTGGGCATAGGCGCCAAACGTCGACGCGCCGACAAGCGCGGCGGCAAAAATAAGCTTTTTCATGATGTTATCCTCGTTTCAGCCGAATAGGCTCAGCCTGAAAACTCGAACGACCCCGCTAAGTTCCATGCGCAGTCGATAGATTTTTGACTGATGAAAAGGGGGCTGATACTGACATGCGGTCCATTTGGGCGGACGCGGCTGCAGCCTACAACTGTGTCTCCATTGCGCTCACGATAGGGGCCTTCCTTCCGCTCGAACACGAGTCGCTTTGCACGGCGGTTGAAATCTTGTGCGAGAGAACCTACCGGCATCTGCCCCATCGAAATCGAGACGTCACGAGGTTGCATCTGACTTTCTTCGGAGCGCCTGCACGCTCTCCGCGTCGCGAGAAGAGTACCTATGATGCCGCGGAACGTCCCGCGGCCCATACGCGTTTAGCTCGGCCAACTGGAACGAGGATTTACGATGTCACACCGTAAGGAACAGAAATCCGACCTCTCAAACGAAGAGGCTATCGACCGCGTCTGGGAGCTTGCCAAAGATATTGACGTCTGCATGTTCGTGACATGGGACGGAGAATATACCCGCGCCAGGCCCTTATCAGCGCGGGTCCATCGCGAGGAGAACGCCATCCACTTTCTGGTCAATGCCGACGGCGCCAAGAATGATCAGCTTGAACGATTCCCAAAGGTCACCATGGCCTGGAGCAACAACAGCGGCTACAAATATGTGACGATATCGGGCCATGCAAAGGTCAGCAATGACCGGCCAACGATTGAACGGCTTTGGGAGAAGACCGACAAGGCCTGGTGGAACAACGCACAGGATCCCGAGATCCGATTGATAACCGTTGTTCCTGACGAAGCCGAGCTATGGGACAGTCCTGGGAAACTCGTGGCGACAGCAAAGATGGTGATGGCCGCGGTGGCCGGAACGAAACCCGATGTGGGCGAAAACGCCAAAGTTGATCTTTAAGCGCCGTGTTGGAGGCCTAAGCCTCCGCCATGGTCAACGTTCCGTGGAACATCAGCCGTTTCAAAGAGTTGACGCACCATGCTGCGAACATTCGCTCGCAGGCAATTGGAGGTCTTAATATGGGTCGCGGTATTCTTCTCTGGCTTCTGGGCATTCCCTTGCCGATCGTCATCCTGCTTGTTCTCTTCCTGCGATAGGAGGCGGACATGTCCCTTTACGGCTCTGATGTCTCCGACGTCGGCGTGGAATCCAGCACGCCGGCGCTCGCCTGGGGTCCCGTCATCGGCGGCTCGGTCGCGGCAGCCGCCACGACGATCATCCTTCTTCTTCTAGGGTCCGGCGTCGGCCTCACGATGGTTTCGCCCTGGGCAGGGGAAAGCGCGTCCTTTACAGCGGTCAGCGTGACGGCGGCAATCTGGTTCGTCGTCGTGCAATGGCTCGCTTCAGCGTTTGGCGGCTATCTCACCGGCCGCCTTCGCACCAAATGGGCCGGCATCCATACGGATGAAGTCTTCTTCCGCGACACGGCGCATGGCTTCCTCAGTTGGGCCTTGGCGACAATCGTCGTTGCAGGTCTGGCCGGATCCGCCTTTACGTCGCTTGCCGGGACGGGCGTACAGGCCGCATCAACCGCAGCAGCAACGGCGACGGTTGCAGGCTCGGCCGCGGCAGCAAACAGCGATGCGTGGCCCGACTCGGCCACCGGCTACTTCACGGACCTTCTGCTTCGTCCGCAGGATCTGTCGACCCGGGCGCAGGGGGATGACGCGTCGGCCACCGCCGAGATTTCCCGCATCCTAGTGCAAGGCGCGGTAAACGATGGCGTTCCGGAAGCCGACCGGGCGTATATGTCCGCCATCGTCGCGTCGCGGGCCGGCGTGACCCCGGAGGAAGCGCGCGCCCGCGTTGACCAGGTCCTGCAGCAGGTCGAGGATGCGAAGAATGCCGCGCTGAAAGCCGCCGACGAGGCGCGCAAGTCCGCCGCGACGGTGGCGATGCTCGGTGCCTTGTCGCTGCTTGTCGGTGCGTTCATCGCCTCTGCTTCGGCCGCTCTCGGTGGACGTCAGCGTGACGACGAAGAAGCCGCATTGATCGTCAAGCGCTAAACCTGATGGAAGCCGCCTCCCGGGGCGGCTTCTTTCTCTAAAGCAGATTTATTGTGCGGTGCAGCAACCATATCGCCGCTGATGGGTTAGGGTGTATGCGCCAATCCGGCGCGCCCCTGGAGCCCCCCATGAGATCCCTGTCCGATACGCTCGAACGCCTTGCCCGGTTGCGCGCGGTGAAGCCCGCCGCCCCGAGCGGCTCCATTCTCAGGAAACTCGATCAGTTTGGGAGCAATCCCGGTGCTCTGACCGCATGGCACCATGTGCCCAAACATCTGCCTCCCGCTGCGGCCTTGGTGGTGGTATTACACGGCTGCACGCAAACCGCCGGCGGTTACGACGCCGGCTCGGGCTGGTCGGACCTGGCCGAAGACTACGGCTTCGTCGTTCTCTTTCCCGAACAGGTCCGGCAGAACAATGCGAACCTCTGCTTCAACTGGTTCAACACCGCCGATACGCGGCGCGACGACGGCGAGGCCATGTCCATCCGGCAGATGATCGCCACGGTGGTCGCCGAACACCGCATCGACGAGCGCCGGGTCTACATCACTGGCCTCTCAGCCGGCGGCGCCATGGCGAATGCGATGCTGGCCTGCTATCCGGACGTCTTTGCCGGCGGCGCGATTATCGCCGGCCTCCCCTACGCAGCTGCCTCCACCGTGCCGGAAGCATTCGATCGCATGCGCGGGCAAGGCCTTCCCAAAACGAACGCCCTGCAGGCAAGCCTGCATGCCGCCTCACGGCATGAGGGTGCGTGGCCGACGGTTTCCGTCTGGCACGGAACGGGTGACAACACGGTCGTGCCGGAAAATGCGGCCGCGATTGTCGCGCAGTGGCGCGGCGTGCATGTACTGCCGGAACAGCCGACATCCTCAGAGACATTCGCCAAATATTCCCGGTCGGTCTGGCGCGACGAACGCGGCACAGATGCGATCGAACTCTATCGAATCCCCGGCATGGCCCACGGTACACCCGTCGATGCCTCCACCGGCTATGGCCGTACCTCGCCCTTCATGCTGGATGTCGGTGTTTCCTCAACCGTAGAAATCGCAAGGACCTGGGGACTCGCAGCCTCCTTCGAGCGCCGCGAGCGCCCCAAGGCAGAAGCTCTTGCCGAACGGCCGGCCACAGCCCCGCGCAATGGCGCTGGAACCAAGATCCAATCGGTTATCGAGAACGCTCTGCGCTCGGCCGGGCTGATGAAATGATGTGACCTTGCCTCGCCCAACACGGCGGAGCACGGTGCTCCGTCGTTGCGCAAGGAAGAGCCGACGGTCCGATCGCCATAATGCCGACAGCGAGGGGCGTTGGTTCCGATGTGATAAAACGGAGCCTCGGCGCCGACGAATCCAGCATGCACTACGCGTCATCCGCAGTCGTCGAGGTCTACATTGCCGGCCGCATTCGAGGCTAACATCTGACGAAAACTTTAGGCCTTCTTGAGTGCCTCGGGTTTGTGCGCTGCCCGCTTGCCCGATTTGTCGCTTTCGACAATGAACTGAGAATCGCTTTTCGTGGCCTTGACAGTGTGGTCCTTGATCTTCGTTTTGCTTGTCTGCTTCCTCACGACCTTGCCTTCGGTTTCGCCGTGGCTGGTCTCCCATTTCACTTTATCGCCTTTTTTGAGCTTCTCGCTCATCTTGGTCTCCCAGCGACGTCAATCGGGGTTCGCCACTGAGGGAGGCTTGATGTGTGCGGGTTCCCTTTCCCTGTCGCCGCGTGCGAATTCGTCGTCGGCTTGCTGATTGACCCGGGTCACATCATCCGAATTTTGGTCGCTCAATTGCCCCTCCTCCCCCGCGCGCCTCCAATGGTCGGCATGCCGACCGTCCGGATGTCCTTCGTCCTCCCAGATTTTATAGGCCCGCTCACGTTGCCGCTGCTCCTTGTCCACCATTTCAGTCTCCGCGATTTTTGAGCCGATCCACGAACAAAAAGCCCGGCATCGAACCGGGCTTCAGGTCTGCTGAAATACCTGTCAGTGATGATGTTCGGGCATTTCCTTGAGTTGGTCCTTGGTCCAAGTCGTCAACGCGTGAACGTCGCCGTCCTCGTCGCGCATGAACTCAAGATCCGTCAGCGGAACGCCGACCGGCTTCGCACCGATGCCAAGGAACCCACCGACGTCGATCACAGCGGTGCTTCCAGAGCCAGCACCGTGGACATGGTCGAGGGTGCCGACCTTGTGGTCGTCCGCCCCGTAAATGGTTGCGCCTTCCAGAACGTCAAGCGTCAGTTCGGCAGCGGTGAGGCGTACGTGATTTGTGTGGTCCATGTCGGTTTCCTCCATTTGAATAGGAGTGCTGAAAACCCGCATGGTTGGCCTTTGTTCCGCACGGACCTCACTTTCGGTCTAACGCATACTCCGCTTGGTGACACGTTGTTCAACGAAACGACGGCCGCCCGTTTGGCCCAATCCTCAGCCCTTTGAATTAGATACCTGGCGTGCAGCGAGCGGGATGCAGTCATGGAGTGTTGCGCCACATCATTTCCGCTTACCGACGCAGAAAATATTTTAGAGCGGCAGGAACGTCGCCCCTGATCAACGGTTTCTCGAGTCCCAACTTCTCAAAACAGTGATCGGAAACGTCAAAATGGCTTCGGAGAAGACGATTAACGACCTCTTCCTTGATACATTCAAGGACATCTACTTCGCCGAAAAACAGATACTGAAGGCATTGCCCAAAATGGCGCGTGCGACCCAGTCGGAGGACGCCAAAGCCGGCTTCCTGCAGCACCGCGACGAAACCCAGGGCCAGATCAAGCGCCTCGAACAAGTCTTCGAACAGCTCGGCAAATCTGCACGCGGCAAGACCTGCGAGGCCATCCAGGGCATCATCGCGGAAGGCGAAGAAATCATGGAGGACTACAAGGGCACCACTGCCCTCGATGCCGGCCTCATCTCCTCGGCCCAGGCCGTCGAGCACTATGAGATCGCCCGCTATGGCACGCTCAAGGCCTGGGCGACGCAGCTTGGCCTCAAGGACGCGATTCCGCTTCTGGACGCCAACCTTCAGGAGGAGATTGCGACTGACCAGAAGCTGACGGCGCTGGGCCAGTCCTCGGCAAACGCCAAGGCCCCGACAAAGAAAGCCAGCTAGACCGGTCATAAACAGATGAGGCCGCCGTTCAGGGCGGCCTTTTGTTTCCGTGCAACTTTGCCCTTAAACATATTGCTAAGGAGCCGCATCCATGGCCAAGAAAAGAACCGCCGTCTCTACGAGAGACGAAGCCGACATCGCCACGATCCACGACGTGAAGCTGCGACGCGGTGCGGGTGGAGAGCTTCACCAGACCGCAGAAGGCGAGACGCCCGTGCTGACGACTGCCCAAGGCGCGCCAGTAGCTGACGACCAGAACTCCCTTCGCGTCGGCGCGCGTGGGCCGCTTGTCGTGGACGACTTTCACTTCCGTGAAAAGATCTTCCATTTTGACCACGAGCGTATTCCAGAGCGCGTTGTTCATGCCCGAGGCTACGGCGCGCACGGCTTCTTCGAGACCTACGAGTCGCTCGCCGCCTATACCAAAGCCGATCTCTTTCAACGGTCCGGTGAGCGCACGCCGGCGTTCGTCCGCTTCTCCACGGTTGCCGGTAACAAGGGTTCAGCCGACCTCGCCCGCGACGTGCGCGGCTTCGCGGTCAAACTCTACACGCAGGAAGGCAACTGGGACCTTGTCGGCAACAACATTCCGGTGTTCTTCATTCAGGATGCCATCAAGTTCCCCGACCTGATCCATGCGGCCAAGCAAGAGCCCGACCGGGCGTTCCCGCAGGCACAGACCGCCCATGACAATTTCTGGGACTTCATCAGCCTGACGCCGGAAAGCATGCACATGGTCATGTGGACCATGTCGGACCGGGCCATTCCGCGCTCCCTGCGCTTCATGGAGGGTTTTGGCGTTCATACCTTCCGCTTCGTCAATGCCAAGGACGAGTCGACCTTCGTCAAATTCCACTGGAAGCCGAAACTGGGCCTCCAGTCCGTCGCCTGGAACGAGGCGGTCAAGATCAACGGTGCGGATCCGGATTTCCACCGCCGCGACCTCTGGCAGGCGATCCAATCCGGCAACTTCCCCGAATGGGAACTGCAGGTCCAGCTTTTCGACCAGGGGTTTGCCGATAGCTTCGATTTCGACGTGCTCGACCCGACGAAGCTCATCCCGGAGGAAATCCTCAAGCCGCAGCCGATCGGCCGATTGGTGCTAGACCGCATGCCGGACAATTTCTTCGCCGAGACCGAACAGGTCGCGTTCATGACACAAAACGTGCCCCCGGGCATCGACTTCAGCAACGACCCGCTGCTGCAGGGTCGCAACTTTTCCTATCTCGATACACAGCTGAAACGTCTCGGCGGCCCAAACTTCACCCATCTGCCGATCAATGCGCCGAAGTGTCCCTTCGCGCATTTCCAGCAGGACGGACACATGGCGATGCGCAATCCAGTCGGGCGGGTGAATTACCAGCCGAATTCGTTCAACGATGGTCCGCGTGAATCTCCGACGCACGGCCACCGTCCTTTCCCTGCCGAAGAGCAGGGCACCAAGGCTCGGCTGCGCCCGGAAAGTTTTGCCGACCACTACAGCCAGGCCCGGCAGTTCTTCGTCAGCCAGACACCGCCGGAGCAACGTCACATCGCAGCCGCCCTCACCTTCGAGCTCAGCAAGGTCGAAACACCGGCGATTCGAGAGCGAATGGTGTCGCATCTCCTGAACATAGACGAGACGCTCGCGACGACCGTAGCACAAAAGCTCGGCCTGCAGTCCATGCCGAAGCCGGCCGATGCGGCTGTTGCGACGCGCCAGGATCTCGCCCCCTCGCCCTCGCTTAGCATCGTCGAGAACGGGCCGAAGCGTTTTGAGGGTCGCAAGCTCGGCATCCTCGTCACCGATGGCGTCGACGCCAAGCTGCTGAACGGGCTGATAAAGGCGGTTAACAAGGAAAAAGCCGTTTGCGAACTGATCGCGCCCAAGGTCGGCGGCGTCAGCGCTTCGGACGGATCGTTGGTCAAAGCCCATCATATGGTTGACGGCGGACCGTCGGTCCTTTTCGACGCGGTCGCGTTGTTGACCTCTGCCGAGGCCATCGACGACTTGGTGACAGAGGCGGCCGCGCGCGACTTCGTGGCGGACGCCTTCCAGCACTGCAAATTCATCGGTTACGACCAGTCGGCGATGCCGTTGCTGGCCAAGGCCGGGATCGCCGATGCGCTTGATGAGGGGATACTTGCCCTTCCAGGCGAGGGTGGACTTTCCCGTTTCGTCTCGGAACTGGGAAGGTTGCGCGTATGGAGCCGAGAGCCATCGGTAAAATTCGGCAAGGCATCGCCTCCCACCAAGTAACCCCGTGAGGAGCCTCGCCGCTGGCGAGAGAGACGGCGCCCCTCCCGGCTTCTGAATTTCAGATAGGGGCGCCAACGTAATGACGTGATGCTCAGAAACATCTCTATCTCCTTTTGCAGACGTTCAAGGGCCGAGCCAGGCAACCATGAACGCCCGCGATCTGGATGAGCCGCGTGGCCGGAAGCAATTGGACCGTGCGTGGAACCTTTCCCCGTCTTCGTCGTTTGCTCTCGCCGGCTTTTTGGGGAAAAGACATGAACGGGGACGAGGTATCGGCGCTGGCTGGAGATGACCGGTATAAAGTGTTGGTCGATGCGATTACCGACTATGCCATCTATATGCTGGACACGCAGGGTAACATTGTTAGCTGGAATGCCGGAGCGAGCCGTTTCAAGGGATATGAGGCTTCCGAAGTTCTCGGAACGCATTTTTCCCGTTTCTATCGTGTGGCCGACCGCGACAAGGGCCTGCCCTGTGTTGCCCTGACGCACGCTGCCGAGAAGGGCCGCTTCGAGGGCGAAGGTTGGCGGGTGCGCAAGGACGGATCTGAATTCTGGGCACACGTCATCATCGATCCCATACGGGACAATGCCGGCAGCCTAATCGGCTTTGCCAAAATCACGCGTGACCTTACCGAGAGGCGGCTGGCGGAGCAACAGCTTCGCCAATCGGAGCAGCAGTTCCGCCTTCTTGTGCAGGGCGTCACGGATTACGCGATCTACATGATGGATATCGACGGCCGGGTTTCGAGCTGGAATGCCGGCGCCACGCGCATCAAGGGCTATCGCGCCGACGAGATCATCGGGCAGCATTTCTCCCACTTCTTTCCAGAGCAGGACAGGCTTGCCGGGGTTCCGGACCGTGCGCTGGAAATCGCCCGGCAAGAGGGCCGCTACGAGTCGGAAGGCTGGCGGTTGCGGAAGGACGGCACGCATTTCTGGGCGAATGCCATCATCGATGCGATCCGCGACGACGACGGGATGTTGATCGGCTTTGCCAAGATTACGCGTGACATAACGGAAAAGCGTGACGCACAGGCAGCGCTTGAACTGGCCCGGGAGGAACTCTTCCAGGCGCAGAAGATGGAAGCCCTTGGCCAGCTAACCGGCGGTGTCGCGCACGACTTCAACAATCTCCTCATGGCCGTGCAGGCGAGCCTCGACCTTCTGAAGCGCCGCATCTCCCCGACGGCCGAGGCGCAATCCCTGATCGACAACGCCCTGGAGGCGACGCGACGTGGTGCCTCTCTGACCCAACGACTTCTCGCCTTCTCTCGCCGACAGGAGTTGGATTTCAAGCCTGTCGATCTCTGGAGCCTCATCCGCGGCATGACGGATATGCTACAACGGTCTATCGGCCCATTGGTATTGGTCGAAACACACTTACCACTGAATTTGCCTTCGGTCCATACGGACCCCAACCAGATGGTGAATGCGCTGCTCAATCTGGCTATAAATGCGCGGGACGCGATGCCGGATGGCGGCCGTCTTCTGATTGGCGCGCGGCTGGAGGCCGAGGCGGCCGCAACACATCCCGACCTGCAGAAAGGCGCCTATCTTTGCCTCTATATCCAAGATGAGGGACACGGCATGGATTCCGACACGCTCAGGAATGCAGTGTCACCCTTTTTCACGACCAAGGGCATCGGCAAGGGCACTGGGCTCGGCCTTTCCATGGTGCAGGGCCTAATGGCGCAATCCGGCGGAAAACTCGTACTCAAGTCCAAGCCGACCGCAGGCACCACCGCGGAACTATGGCTTCCGGTCGTTGAAGCTGGCGTCAAAGCCAATGGATGGGCACAGAAGGACGAGCCAAGCGTGCCTCGTCTGCCGGAGAGAGTTCAACCGCTCTGCGTTCTCGCCGTCGACGACGATCCCCTCGTGCTGATGAACACCGTCATGATGCTGGAAGACATGGGCCACACCGTCTGCGAGGCCGGCTCCGGCACGAAAGCGCTGGCGTTCCTCGCCGAGCGGCCTATCGATCTCGTCGTCACCGATCAGGCCATGCCACAGATGACCGGTTCCCAGCTTGCCGAAATCGTGCGCGAACGCTGGCCGGGCATACCCATCGTCATCGCCACGGGATACTCGGAACTGCCACCGGAGGCGCGGGCTGATCTGCTTCGCCTGTCGAAGCCGTTCAGTGAACGCCAGCTCCAGGACATCATACGCAGAGCCATGTCCGGAGAGACGCCGCTGCTCCGCCCTGAATACGATCGATGACCGGCCTGTCCCGCTTGACGAAAAGCAGGGACATGTTTCAACCTTCCCGTTAAAATCGTTCGACGCACTCGGGGGACATTAGTGCTGCGCGGGCTGAACATTGATTTCACGCTGGCAAGAGCGGCTGCGATGATCATCCTTGCGATGTTCGTCTCGCTTCTCCTTATGCTCGGCCTGTCGCTCACCACGAGCTACCGGGATGCGGTCCGTCGCACCGAGGAGCGGGCCATAGCGGCTTCTAAGATTGTTGCCAGCAACGTGTCTCTGCTCGATTCGCTCGCTCGCCAGGCCCTTCAGCGCATCGACGAGACCCTCGGAGAAAACATCGTGCCGCCCGCCGCCGCGAAGGTGCGTAACATCAACGAGGCGGTTACGGACCTGCCCGGCCAGGTCAAGGCCTATGTCGTGGATGAATCGGGGCTGACGCTTTATTCAACCGATCCGATGGTGAAGCCTATCAGCATTGTCGACCGGCCGTATTTTTCGGAACTGGCAAAGGGCGCCAGGCAGCATGTTTCGAGCCTTCTGATCAGCCGCCTGAATGGCGAGCAGATCTTTGCCTTCAGCCGCAGGCTGGAACGGAACGGCCGTTTCGCCGGGGCCGCCGTCGTTTCCTTCGAGGTCAAGGTTCTCGCCGATGTCTGGGAGGCCGTCGATCTCGGCCCGAACTCCACCGTCAGCTTCGCCCGTGCCGACGGCCAGCTCGTCGCGCGCTATCCGCTGGCCGACGGGCCGCTCGACATGAGCAAATACGTGCTGTTCACGGAGTACCTACCCAAGGCGGACGCCGGCACCTACGAAGCCATATCGCCTCTCGACAGCGCCCACCGCATCGTCGCCTATCGGACCGTCGGAGGGACCGGGCTGATCGCGCTCGCCTCGGCGGATTACGATTTCGGCATCCAGCGCTTCTGGCGCGATGTGATCGTGGCGATCTCGGTTCTGGTCCTGGCAAGCATCAGCCTTCTCGCCGCCGGCCAGTGGATCCGCCACCTTCGGCAACGCGACGCCGCGCAATCCCAGCTGCTCCGCAACGCCCTTGCGGACAACCAGTTGCTGCTTCGCGAAATCCATCACCGCGTCAAGAACAACCTGCAAGCCGTCCAGAGCATCATCCAGATGCAACGACTGGCCCCGGAGATCCAGCAATCGCTGACTAACCGCATCTCCTCCATGGTCGCCGTGCATGAGCAGATCTACCGGCGCGACGAATTTTCCCGCCTTTGCGCGCGAGACCTGATGACATCGGTGGCGGAGAAGCTGATCTTCGCGTATGGCGCGCCGGTGACCGTAGACTACGATATCGACGACCTTGCGGTTTCGACCGACAATGCCACCCCACTTGCTCTGCTGACCAGCGAGCTTCTCACCAACATCCTGAAATACGCCTTTCCGGACGGCCGCGCGGGTCGAATCTCCATCGCGCTTAAAGGCGCTGGAGAGCGGCGTGCCCGGCTGATCGTGCATGACGATGGCATCGGCTTTGATCCGCAGGCTATAAAACAGGGAATGGGCAGCCGTCTGATCCGAGGCGTCGTCAGCCAGCTGAACGGCACTCACAGCTTTGACGGGAGCAATGGAACAACCTTCACCGCCGATCTGGAGATCGTCGAGCCGTAAACGCCGCCGCAGGTCAGATCGGTCTGCTCAGGGAGGGAGACCCCTTCACGGCGAAACGCCAGGGGCGTTCGGCGGCCTTGCTGATCCCGATGCGGACACCGCTTGCCAAAACGGGCGCGACGGATGGCGGGTATAAGCAAAATGGAGCCTCGAGAACCGAGAGCCCGTTCATTCCCCCGGTGACGCCGAGCGCCTTGCACAGATTGCCCGGACCGGCACAAAGCTTGCGCGCTTCGGTTACGCCGCGCCGCACTGTCATCGTCTCAAGCCCGTACGTCGGCTCCAAAGCGCGGATGAGCACCGCACTGCCCTGCTCACAGACGATGTTGAAGCACCAGTGCAAGCGCCATAGGAGCGATAGACATAGGCGCGGCCTGGCGCCCCGAACATCGCCGCATTCGCCGCCGTCTGTCCGCGGAAACTGTGGGACGCTTCGTCGTCTTGGCGGTAGGCCTCCGTTTCCACGACGAGACCGCCCACCCCATCGATCAGCAAGCAGGCTCCCAGGAGATCTACGGAGACGGCAAGCACGTCACGTGCGAAAAAACGTTCATCCATCGTCAACCCGCCGTCCGATTCTGTGACCGCGCAGCCTCAGCGCGGTTTCGACGGTGGAACCCGAGGCCGTGTTGTCAAAAACGCACCAGCTTCCGGCAGCGAGACATGTGCCGAAACCCGCGATCTCCGCCTCGCTGTAGCTGGAGTAGTAGATTTTCGGTGCGCCATGCAATCGGACATAGTCCGCTGTCGAGAATCTCCCCATCATCGATGATCCTGAAATCAACGCAAGGAGCCAGCCCCGTCACCTTGAACGGCGCCGAGAACTTCCTAGCTTTTCGGAGAACAGCCACCCGGGGCGGGAATGGGCACGTCTTTCTCGAAAAGCGCATTCGAGCCGGATGAGCTCGGCACTCTAAAGCAGATATTCGATGAACTGACATCGCAGGCGTGATTCGATCCGTCGCTGAGGCTAAGGAGAGCTTCGCGAAATATCTACTCGAGACATTTCCGGCCGGCGCGTTCGATGCACGCGAGCACCGCTCGATGGTCGAGGCGTCCGCCCGAATGTTCTACACCAAAAAAGGTGCTGTATAGAACGGCACGCGCCTTCGGAGGAAAATCGTTTCATCCGAAGGCGCGTCGTTAACGGCAACACGCTAGCGACCTATCGCCTCGCAGTTTGCCCGTCGCGATATTCGTCATCCAAGGCCTCCTCCATCCAGGTCACTGCGCTGCCGTTGAGCGCCTCTGCCACTGCGAAATGCGTCATCGCTTCGGTCTCGCTGGCCCCGTGCAAGTGACGCAGATGCGGCGGGATTCAGATGATATCGCCGAAACCGACCTCTTCGATTGGCCCGTCCTCCTTCTGAACCCGGTGGCCGGGGGGATGGATATGCCAGGCCGTGCGGGCACCCGTGGTCGCACCACCGATAAGCGCTGGTGCATCCGCCTGGTAGAGCGTGGTGACATTGACCTGGAGCCATGAATCTAATGACCGCGCGTAACGCAGGCCAAAACCCTTGCAACAGATGTACGCGCGGAAGACCAAGCGATCGCACTCATCAGCTTTCATCAGCCGGAACGCTCAGAAGATCTGCGCGACAGGATGGCCGAGCGCCATGGCTCCCGCATACTGCGCCTGGGGTCCGGTCTGGAGCGGATGAAAGCGGGCGCCTTGTACATCGCGAAAGCAGCGCTCGAGCCCATTGCGCCTGTAGAACCCCGCACCGCCACTTAGTTCCAATGCTAGTTCGACGGCGCGTATCGCGTTGTCGGCGACCAAGGAGCGCCCAATCATCACCTCGTTGACCGTCTCAGCCGAAGGGGCATTCAGCTCCACGGTGTCCAGCATCCATCGGTGCGCCAGGCGTGCGGCGCGAAGTGACGTCTCCATTCGACCGGCCAGGTCGAGGCTGTGTGGCGTCGGCGTCTTGCGTTTCGCCAGATCCACCGCAAGATCGCGAGCATGCTCTGCGACGCCAAGATAAACGGCATAGATCAGCGGGAATGCAATCGTCGCAATGATCTGGAACAGCGGATGCCACTCTCCAGCATTGCGCGAAAAGCTGACGCCCGTCTCGGGAATGAAGAGGTTGTCGATGACCACGTCATTCGAGCCGGTAGCGCGCATTCCGAGCACTTTCCACGTTTGCTCGATACGCACTTCCGGAGCCTTCATCGGGGCCGCGAAGTGGATTACCTCATTTTTCCCTTCAACCAATGCGCCGGTCATCAAAAGATCGCCTACCTCGGCTCCGGAGGTGAAGACCTTGCGGGCCGATATGCGATAACCGCCAGCAACTCTGGTCGCATTACCGCTCCCGCCGATCCAGTCGGAGCCGCCGCTCGAGAGTAGTATCAGTCGCTCAGCCGCGACCCGCCTCAAAAGGGGCTCCGCCGCGGCTGCTTTCTGGTGGCGCCAACGCCAGGCCGGAATGGCAACTTGATGGGTATGCATCGAAAATGCGAGAGCGGTGGAGGCGCACGACTTGGCAAGCGTACGCAGCATGTTGGCGAGCTCGGATATTTCGGCGCCTGTGCCCCCTAGCTCGCGGGGAACACCGGCTTCCACGAGGCCTGCTTCCTTCAGAAGGGCGTAATTTTCGATGACGAAGCGGTCATCCTCGTCAAATTCGGCGGCGCTGGCGGCGAGCCTGGATGAAAGGCCGTGCGCGGTCGCTACGACGCCTCCTGCCTCATTGGTTGTATCGGCCGACAGTGAACCTGCCGGAGTGCTTGGCATGGCATTCGGTGACATGGGGTTTCCTCCTATAGTCGGGAGGATAAGATCGCCGGTGAAGGCGCGTCATTCTAGTTCAGCATCTGTACTGCCGCTATTTCCGGCGGCGTGGATGTGCTACGATACGTCGAGTGGCCGGGTTTGCGAGGTGGCCAGTGGAAGAGCGCGGAAGTTACGGCCAATTCTGTCCCGTATCAATGGCATCGGAAATACTGTGCAGTCGCTGGACCACATTAGTGGTACGCGAACTTCTATGCGGCAGCACACGGTTCAACGATTTGAGGCGCGGACTACCCAAGATGTCCCCGGCGCTGCTCTCCAAGCGCCTAAAAGAGTTACAGGCCGCCGGTGTTGTTGTCGCCTTGCCAAGGGCCACAGGTACAGTTGAGTATCGGCTCTCGGAGGCCGGCGAAGAATTGCGCCCCCTGATCATGGGGCTCGGCACGTGGGCGCAGCGCTGGATGGAATCGCGCATTACACTGAAAAACCTCGACCCGTCTCTGCTCATGTGGGACATGCGTCGCAGTCTCAATCTAAAGCTGCTGCCCGCGCGGCGGTGTACGATACAGTTTCTGTACTCCGAACTTCCTCCCTCACAAAAGAGCTGGTGGCTCGTGACCGAAAGAGGAACGGTTGACCTGTGCAACTTCGATCCTGGCCATGAGCTGGATCTTCTCGTGATGAGTTCGCTCCGCTCCATGACAGCAATCTGGATGGGATTGACAACGATCAAGCAGGAAGCCGACAGCGGTCAGTTGACGATCGAAGGTGACCCCGGGCTCGCGCGATCAATGCAGCAATGGCTTGGGCTGAGCCCATTCGCTTCCCTGCCTCGGCGAGTACAATAGCTCGTCACGTGGCGGGCGTTGTCTAAGCATAAGCCAAGCTAGACCACGTGTCCCGACAGGAACGCACCCTTGCCGGTCTGAAAAAGCGGGCCATATCGCTTCAGAAGATCCAAGCGGAGCCGAAGCAATTTCCCGTCGCGCCCTACCCTTTCTGGTGATGCCGTTGAGCGGCTGTACCGGCGTCCAGTCGGCGCTCGATCCCGCAGGCGAGGAAGCGGCCGCGATCTACCGTCTCCTCATTGTCATGGTGGTGGGCGGGACGTTGATCTGGTGTGCCGTCGTGGGGTTGCTTCTTCACGCGTCGCAAAGACGGAATGCACCCTGGAGCGAGAGGACGGCCGGGCGCCTGATTGTCTGGGGCGGCGTTGCCTTTCCGCTCGTCGTGTTGCTGGCGCTTCTCGCCTATGCGGTCTGGCTCATGCCCAGCATTCGGCCATGGCTTGCACGCCACGCACCGGCGCCAGAGACGATCGAGGTGACTGGCGAACAGTTCTGGTGGCGCATCCGCTATCCGGCCAGGGACGGCGTGCCGGCGTTCGAGACGGCGAACGAGCTGCGTCTTCTGGTGGGCGAGCGCGTTGCCTTCTCGCTGAAGGCGGCGGACGTTATCCATTCCTTCTGGATCCCGGTACTCGGCGGCAAGATGGACATGATTCCCGGTCGCACCAATACACTCTCGCTGTCGCCGACGAAGACAGGCATCTTTCGCGCGCCCTGCACCGAGTTCTGCGGCACGTCGCACACGCTGATGGCATTCTCCGTCATTGTCATGGAGCCCGCGGACTATATGGCGTGGCGGCGCGCGCAGGCGGCAGGCGACGTTCCTGGCGGCGGCGAGGGCGAGCAGCTCTTCGCCCGGCACGGCTGCGCGGGTTGTCATGGCGTGCGCGGCGTGACGGGGCCGGCAACGCTCGGCCCGGACCTCACCTTCTTCGGACAGCGCCAGACGGTCGGCGCCGGCACACTTGCCAACACGAAGGAAAACGTCGCTCGTTTCATCCGCGATCCGGCCGCATGGAAACCGGGTGCAAAAATGCCGGCCTTCGACATGCTTCCAAGCAAGGACATAGCCGCTATCTCAGACTATCTTGTGGGGCTCAAATGACCGGCACTGTCGAAACAGAGCTTTCGGCGGACGCGCGCAAGGCGCAGGAGGCCGAGCTGCGCGAGGTATGGCGCACACCATCCGGCTGGCGCTACTGGACCTCCGTCAACAATACCGAGATTGGCCTGTGGTATGGCGCGGCGGCGTTCATTTCCATGCTGTTTGCCGGTGTTTTGGCCCTGCTCGTGCGCGTCCAGCTCGCCGTGCCGGGAAACGATTTTCTCTCCGCCGACATGTTCAACCAGGCCTTCACCCTGCACGGCACGGTGATGATGTTCCTCTTCGCCGTACCGATCTTCGAGGCGGTGGCGATCTTCCTTCTGCCCTCCATGCTCGGCGCGCGGGAACTGCCCTTCCCCCGGCTTTCAGCCTTCGGCTTCTGGAGTTTCGCGCTCGGCGGCGTCTTCGTCTGCGGCTCGATCTTTTTTGGCGCGGCGCCGAACACCGGGTGGTTCATGTATCCGCCGCTCGCCACCGACAAGGAATATTCCGGCATCGGCGGGGATATCTGGCTGCTCGGTCTCTCCTTCATCGAGGTCGCGTCGATCGCCGCCGCGGTGGAGCTGATCGTCGGTATCATGAAGTGCCGCGCTCCCGGCATGCGTATCAATATGATGCCGCTCTTCGCCTGGTATCTGCTGATCGTCGCCGGCATGATCCTCTTCGCCTTCCCGCCGCTGATTGCCGGCGACATCCTGTTCGAGATGGAACGGATGTTCGACTGGCCGTTCTTCGACGCGGCGCGCGGCGGCGATCCTCTGCTCTGGCAGCACCTCTTCTGGATCTTCGGCCACCCGGAAGTCTACATCATCTTCCTGCCGGCCATCGCGCTTATGGCGATGATCGTGCCGACCTTTTCGCAGCGTCCCATCGTCGGTTACTCCTGGATCGTGCTGGCTGCTGTCGGGACAGGTTTCCTGAGTTTCGGCCTGTGGGTCCACCACATGTTCACCACAGGCCTGCCGCAGATCTCGCTCGCCTTCTTCTCCGCCGCCTCCGAGGCGGTCGCGATCCCGACCGGCGTGCAGATCTTCGTCTTCATCGCCACTATGCTCGCCGGCCGCGTCATCTTTTCCGTTCCGATGCTGTTTGGCGCAGGCGGGCTCGCAATCTTCATCATCGGCGGGCTGACCGGCGTGATGGTGGCGCTGGTGCCCTTCGACTGGCAGGCGCACGACACCTATTTCATCGTCGCTCACCTGCATTATGTGCTGATCGGCGGCATGCTCTTTCCGATCGTCGCCGGCATCTACTACTATTACCCGCTGCTGGATGCGCGAAAACTCTCCGACAGGCTTGGAAAGATCGCCTTCTGGCTGATGTTCGTCGGCTTCAACGTCGCCTTTTTCCCCATGCATCTCGCGGGCCTGCGCGGCATGCCGCGGCGCGTCTTCACCTATCCCGCCGATATCGGCTGGGACTGGTTCAACCTGATCTCCACCATCGGCGCCTTCATCTTCGCCTCCGGCGTCGCCCTCGTGGTAATCGACGTGCTGCGCCCAAAGCACCGCCAGCCGAAGGGCGAGCAGAACCCCTGGAATTCCGGCACGCTGGAATGGATCAGCGAGCCGGAGGAAAAGTGGGGCGTGCGCTCCATCCCCATCATCAGGAGCCGCTACCCCATCTGGGACCAGCGCGGCCTGATCGAGGACATCAAAGCCGGCCGCTTCTACCTCCCCGATGCCAAGGACGGTGCACGCGAAACGCTGGTCACGTCCGTGCTCGATGCCGAGCCCATTCAATGTTTGCGCGTCGGCGGCACCTCGCTCCTCACCATCCTCGCCGCCTTCTCGCTCGGCGGCGTCTTCATCGCGCTGACCTTCCATTGGTGGATCACGACGATCGTCTGCGCATCGGCTACACTTGCCGCAATCGTGGCCTGGCTCTGGACCGGAACCGCTGTGATCCCACGCGAGGAGATGCGTGATGTGGGTCTCGGCAAGACCCTGCCGCTCTATACATCCGGACCGGGATCGGTTGGGTGGTGGGCGATGTTCATCACCATGGCCGGCGACGGTACGGCCTATGCCAGCCTGATGTTCGGCTACTTCTTCTACTGGACGATCCACGAGGATTTCACCGCGGGCCATGCCGGCCCTGGCGTGCTCTGGCCGTTTACCGCCGCCGGCCTCTTCACGCTCGCCTGGGCTGCCATGCTTGTCGCGCAATGGGTCAATGAGGCCGACCGGCGCGGCCTCACCCGTCTCGCGCTCGCCGTTGCCGTGCTCCTGACGCTCGCCGCCTGTTGCGCGGGGCTTGCCGGGCCCTATCTCACCGGCATGGACCCGACCGTGCATGTTTATCCGGCGATCGTCTGGGTGGTCGCCCTCTGGACCGTCGTACATGGCGGCGTCGGCATCATCATGCAGCTCTACTGCCTCGCCAGGAACCTTGCCGGGCGGATGAGCGCGCGCCACGACATGGATCTTCGCAATGTCGTGCTCTACTGGCATTTCCTCGTCATCACGGCGATCACGTCCTTCGGCGTGCTCGGCCTCTTTCCGGGATTGAGGTGACACAATGCGCCTCATCCCCAAGGACGTCGAAAGCCTCTGGACGCTTTTCACCGCACCGACCATCTGGGCGCTGCATTTCCTCGTCTGTTATGTCACGGCCGCCGTCTTCTGTGCCAAGGCGGGTGCGCCCCCCTTTTCCTTCGAGGCGATGCGGTTGGCCCTCTGTGCTGTCACACTGGTTGCCCTGTCGGGCATCGTGCTCTCGGCCTATCTCGCCTGGCGGCAATGGGGCTTCGGCTCGGGCGACCCGCCGCATGACGAGCCGACCCGCAAAGACCGCCTGCTTTTCCAGGGCTTCGCGACCCTGCTTCTCGCCGGCCTCAGCTTCGTGGCCGTGATCTTCGTCGCCGTGCCCCTTGCCTTCATAGAGGCGTGCCAGCCATGACATATATCGCACGCCTCCTGGGACTCGTGCTGCTCTCCGTGATGGTTGCGCTATTTTTTGCCAGCTTCGGTAGCGGCTCGTTTACGGCCCACATGGTGATCCACATGGGGATCGTCGCAGTGGCCGCGCCGCTCATCGCTTACGGCTTTCGTGACACGCGGTTCGATCCACTTCCGGGAATGCTCAGGGTGAGCCCCATGCTCGCGTCGTTCATCGAGCTCGTTGTCGTCTGGTTCTGGCATTTTCCCACTTTCCGGACGAGCGCCGATGCCAGCCTCATCCTGTCCCTTGTCGAACAGGCAAGCTTTCTGGTGGCCGGCGTCCTACTCTGGCATGCCTGTTTTCGACCGAAAGACGGGCGCCTTGCCGGCACGGCCGGGCTGTTGTTCACCTCCTTGCACATGACCCTACTCGGGGTGCTGCTCGCACTCGCTCCGCGTCCGCTTTATGGCGATGGCGATATCACCTGTTTCGGCATTCCATTGTCTGCTGCCGCCGACCAGCAGATCGGCGGCGTCGTTATGCTGATGGTCGGGGCGCTGGCCTACCTCCTGGGCGGCATCCTGCTTCTTGCCGGCGTCTTGCGAGATGGCGAGACGCTGCGGGAGAGACCACGATGGTGATCAGGTGGAGACATGTCGTCGGCGTCCTAGTTGCCTGCATATTGGGGGCGTTCCTCGTCACCTGGTCCGGACTGATCAGCATCAAGGCGAGCACAGGCCATTGGAGGATCACGGACATCGTCCTGCACTGGGTGATGCGATCGTCGGTCCGCTCCGCCGCGATCGGCACGAAGGTTCCAGCCTTCACGAAGGGCATGTTGCCGATGGCGGCCGGGCACTTCGAAGCCGGGTGCGCTGTCTGCCACGGCTCGCCCGCCATGCCGAGGCCGGATAGCGTCGCCAAAATGCTGCCACCACCGCCCGATCTCAAGGACAAGATCGTAACCTGGAGCGACGCGGAGCTGTTCCTGATCGTCCAGCATGGCGTTCGCTATACGGGCATGCCCGCCTGGCCAGTCGCAGATCGCGAAGATGAGGCGTGGGCGATGGTTGCTTTCCTGCGCCGGTATCCGGAGCTCGATGGCGATCAATACCGCGCACTAACGGGCTTCACCGCCATCGCGTCGCAGGGGATGGACCGGCTCATCGCGACCTGCAATGGCTGTCATGCACCAGACCGTCTCAGGCCCGAAAGCCTCATTCCTCGGCTTGCGGGGCAGTCCTCCACCTACCTCGAACAGGCTCTCATCGCCTATGCCAACGAAACGCGCCGTAGCGGAGTCATGGCCGTAGCCATCGAGAAACTCACCGAGGCAGAGCTAAAGGACCTTGCCCATCATTTCGCGGGCGAAGGCGCCGATCCAATGCCCCTATTGGCTGGCGATCTATTCGAGCGGGGCCAGACGCTCGCATTAAAAGGCGATCCGAGCCGTGGTGTTCCCGCATGCCTGTCCTGTCACGACAAAGCCGAAGCAAACCCCAGCTACCCCCGCCTGTCCGGCCAACCCGCCGCCTATCTCGCAAACCAGCTTCGGCTCTTCGTCGAGAAAAAGCGCGGCGGGGGACCGTTCAAAGAAGTGATGACCCGCGCCGCCGCCAAGCTGGAAGCGAACGACATCTCGGCGTTGGCCGCCTACTTCTCTGCTCGCGATATTGCGGATCAAAACGCGCCGAATTGATCGGAACATCGCACGCGGGAGCCTGTTTATCGATGCGGGAAGCCTTGGAGAGGCTGTGTTCGCGCGCACCCCCGTCGCCCTCTATGCGCAGCACCCTGTCCGGGAGGTGCCACTCTTGGCATCAAAACGAAACGAAAGTGGGTTTGAGGAGACTTCGAATGGATACGCTCGTTCGGCATCGTCGTGTTTCGGTCGGAGGGACCGACACTTTCTATCGCGAGACTGGCCCACGGGATGCCCCGGTCATCCTGCTGCCACACGGCTATCCCTGCTCCTCCTATGAGTTCCGCAATCTCATGCCTTGCCTTGCGGATCGCTGGCGTCTGGTCGCGCCGGATTTCCCGGGCGCAGGCTACAGCGCAACCCCTGACGATTTCGACTATAGCTTCGATGGATATGCTGCCTTCCTGGAGACCTTCGTCGGAACCCTCGGGATCGACCGTTTCGTGCTCTACCTTCACGATTTCGGATCGCCAATCGGGGCACGGCTGGCGATCCGGCAACCGGACCGCATCGTTGCTCTCATCATCCAGAATGGAGACATTCCATATGAGGACGCGCTGGGTCCGAAATATGCGGATATCGAGAAGACATGGACGCTTCCGACTGCCGAGATGAAGAAGGCCCTGGCGGGGGCGGTGACGGAAGAGGCGTTCAGGGAGGAGTTCCTCAACGACCTGAAACCGGAGTTGGCAGCAGCGATCCCGCCTGATCTGTGGAAGCTCCATTGGTCGCTGGTCACGCCAAGACGCAAGGAAATCGCCATCGACCTGATCGCGTGGCTAAAGCAGAACCGGGCCTGGTTTCCGGACCATCGCAAATACCTGCGCGAACACCAGCCACCGACACTCATCGTATGGGGTCGCAACGATCACTATATGCCGGAACGCTCGGCGCGTGCCTATCTGCGAGATCTTCCGGAGGCTGAACTGCATCTTCTCGATGGTGGACACTGGCTGCTCGAAACCCACCTCGAGGATGTGGTTCATCTTGCCCGCGACTTTCTCGGAAGGGTTCATCCCGGTTGATCGCCCGTATGATCGATGAACGAACGTTTTAGTCCGGCAGTCGGTTTGGTGGAGCACGTTGCTCTCTACGATTTTCGTAACGTGCTCAACAGCACGAGACCTTCCGCGTACTTTGCCCCATCCTCCCCCAGCATCTGAACCTGTGCGAGGTTGTCCGAGATCGGCCTGTTTTACAGGCTGAGCCAAGGCGTTTGCCGCCGCCCGGAGGACGAAATCCTCCCAGGCCTCTTCGTCGCGGCGTGACATCGCATTGACGGCCGCTAGGATCTCGGGAGAGAAGCCCTCCTCCCCGTAGACGGTCGAGGGTCCATCCACTCCCCTTGGCCCTCGCTCCAGCCGACTACTGACCGTCCTCTGGTGAAACCGCCGGTGAAATGTCGGTTTGAGAGTCGCTTCGTTCCTCGGCGCCATCCCCCGTCGAACCGTGATCCTCGTTTATCACGGCAGAGGTCGCTACCCGGTCGCTCGGTATTGGCTGCGCTGTCACTGACCCATCGGCCGCGGCGACGCGCCAGACGGTGTTTCCGGCATCGTCCGCGATCAACAACGCCCCCGTGCCATCGATTCCAAGTCCGACCGGACGCCCATGGACCTGGTCGTTTTCAAGAAAACCGGTAACAACATCCTGTGCCTTGCCAGAAGGTTTTCCATCGACAAACGGCACATAGATGACCTTGTAGCCGTTGAAAGCATTGCGGTTCCAGCTACCGCGGTTTCCGACAAAAGCTCCGTTGCGAAACACCTCGGGCAAAGCAGAGTCCTTGGTGAAGGCAAGACCAAGGGCCGCGACGTGGCTCGACAGCGCATAGTCGGGCGAGATCGCCTTTTCGACGAGATCAGGGCGTTCCGGACGGACCCGCGGATCGACGTGCTGGCCGTAATAGCTCCAGGGCCACCCGTAAAAGCCGCCTTCCTTCACGGAAGTCATGTAATCCGGAACGAGATTCGGGCCGAGCTCGTCACGTTCGTTCACCACAGTCCAGAGTGCGCCCGTCTGGGGATGGAAGTTGAGCCCGTTGGGATTGCGAATACCCGACGCAAAAACCTTTGCGGCACCCGTCTGGCGATCGACCTGCCAGATTGCAGCACGCCCCTTCTCCGCCTCGATCCCCCTCTCGCCGGCATTGGAGTTGGATCCGACCGAAGCGTACAGGAAGCGTCCGTCGGGGCTGAGGGCGAGATCCTTGGTCCAATGGTGGTTGATGGGCCCGCCAGGCAACGGCGTGAGGATCCGGGCCTGCGCTGTGATGGCGCCACTGCCAAGCTTGTAGGGATAGGCGAGTATCGCATCGGCAGCAGCGACGTAGAGGGTGTCCTCGTACCAGGCGACACCGAACGGCGAATTCAGGCCGGCCAGAAGGTCGACGCGCTCGTCAACCGTGCCGTTCCGATCGCTGTCCCGCAGAAGGGTGATGCGGTTTGTTTCACCGCCACCGCCCGCATCACCTGCGGCCATGGACATGATCCAGCCGCGGATGATGTCCTTCGGTCGTTCGAGCGGTTTGCCGGCGGGCGCCTTCGATTGAACCACAAGGATGTCACCATTTGGAAGCGTATGAACGGTGCGCGGATTGGCAAGATCTTTCGCATAGACGGTGATCGTCAATCCATCCGGAACTTTCGGAAGTTGGCCATCCTTCCAGCCGACGACCGGCGCGACGTTGAGGTCCGGGAGGAGACTTTGCGAGGGCTCCGGCAGAACCGGATCGGGTCCAATTTGCTGCGCCGTTTCGAACTCACCTTCACTACCGCTGCAGCCGACGAGAACAACACCGGCGAAGAAGGTCACAAGTGAGAAGGTCACAAGTGAAATGCGGGCCTTAGACATTTGCACCTCCTCTGCGACCGGCAAGACCTGCAACGGCCATGACGAGCACTGTGGCGATGGAAACCGTGAGCCCATAAGGCATGACCGCCGTCCAGCCGTCTGCAGTGTGGATAAAACTGTTGAGGACCGCGAGCGCAAACGCAGTGCCCTGACCCAGCAACCCGAACCAAGTTGGGCCGTACCATCGCGCAACGAGCGCGATGAGCGCGACGATGATGGCGACCGCGCCGAACACGAGACCGGCAAGGAGCAGCCATTCCGAGAAGTGAAGCCAGATCAGGTTGGTCGTTTGCCAAAACGCAACATCCGTCAAGAGGGCCAGAAAGAAGCAGGCAATCGGGAACGACGAGAAGAAGCGATAGACAGCGTAGGATAGAGGATGGGAGACCAGCATGGTGTAAAGAGTCATTGCGTCAGCCTGCCATTTCAGGGTGAAGATGTGGAAATACGCACGTGGGCAGAGAATGTTCCCAGCCTCCTCTGAGCTAGAATTGACGCGAACAAGATCGAACTCGCGAGCGTCTACGAAACTCAGGCCCATTCAACCCTCTTGTTGCGCACTGCGAAAGACCTATATTGCAGCGCAACAACAGGAGACGCGCATGACGATAAATGT
>Ga0247823_10000844_pt1 | contig 25807 bp, 24 predicted proteins | sample 13C_PalmiticAcid_2_FD_192426 | JGI IMG/M metagenome (GOLD analysis project Ga0247823, IMG submission 192426) | Soil microbial communities from agricultural site in Penn Yan, New York, United States - 13C_PalmiticAcid_Day30 | ecosystem: Environmental > Terrestrial > Soil > Agricultural land... | reverse complement strand
GTGCTGCCAACGGCGAGCGTTTCGGCCGGTACGCTGCCGAAATGGAGGTCGGCGATCAGGCGGCTGTTGTCGAAGCTGAGAACAGCAGAGCGCTTGGTCCCCGCCAGATCGGCCAGCGCGAGCACCGGCATCCCCGGTCCGTTCGCAAAGACGACCGCGACATCCGCCGCGAGCCCCGCTGAAACACCGCGAACCGTGCCGTCCAGCCGGTCGCCGGTAAGAGTTACATCGGGGCGAGCAGGCAGCGCATCCGGGCCGGCCGCAAAAGCGATCGCACCGATCGTCTCGCCGCTCGCCAACCCCGGAAGCCAGCGTGATTTTTGCGCGTCAGAGCCAAACAGCTCGATCGCTTTTGCCGCACCGAAGCTTGATGTCAGGAACGGCGCACCGCTGATGCTACGCCCCGCCTGGTGCGCGATCAGGCCCAGTTCGATCAGGCCAAGACCCAGCCCGCCTTCCGCTTCGGGAAGCGCCAGCGCGGTCCAGCCCTGCTCCTTCGCGGTGTCCCAGAAGGGACGATGATATTCGCCGACACTCTCGAGCAGTGGCAGCAGCGCGTCCTTGTCAATACGCGCTTCCAATACGCGCCGCGACTCGGTCGCGATCGCCTGCTGGCCTTCGTCATAGAGGATCGTCATGCGCGCACCCGTCCTTCTCCCATTATCTTGTTCGCCCAGTGAACCGGACGTTGACGTAAACGTCAAGCATTTTGACGCTACGCTTTCAGCGCCGCAACTGGCGGTCGTGTCAGGCGAGCCCGGCCTTCCAGTCACGGCGGATCTTCTTGGCGAGGCTCCATTTGTGGACCTCGGTCGGGCCGTCGTAGATGCGGAAGGCGCGAACCTCGCGGAACACCTGCTCGACGATCGTCTTGTCGGTGACGCCGGTGCCGCCCATCACCTGAACGCACCGGTCGGCGATGCGCATCAGCGCCTCGGACACGGCGACCTTCGCCATTGAGCTTTCGACCGTGCCGAGCGACCCGGTATCGAGGACGCCCGCGCACCAGTCGATCATCAGTTCGGCCTGCTTCAGGTCGATCATATTTTCAGCGAGCATGAAGCCGACGCCTTCATGATCGATCAGCGGCTTGCCGAACGCCTCGCGGCGGTTGGCATAGTCGGTCGCGATCTCATGTGCACGAATGCACGCGCCGAGCCAGCGCATACAGTGCGACAGGCGGGCAGGGGAGAGGCGGACCTGCGCGTAGCGAAAGCCTTCGCCGGCCTCGCCCAGCATCTGGTCGGCGGGGACGCGCAGATTGTCGATGGTCAGCGTCGCGTGACCGCCGGGCATCGAGCTGTCGATCGTGTTGGGTACATGATCGATACGGATCGCGGGGTCGGGCAGGTCGACGAGGAACATGCACGCGCCCTGTTCGGCCTTCGCCATCACGATGCCGACGCGCGCGCCCTGTGCGCCGGTGATGAAGGTCTTGCGGCCGTTGATCACCCAGTGGTTGCCGTCGGGATGGCAGGTCGTCTTCATCATCGACGGATCGGACCCGGCGCCGCCGTCCTCGGCGGGTTCGGTCATGAAAAAGGCCGAACGGACAAGCCCCTCGACCATCGGCTTCAGGAAGCGCTCCTTGAGTTCGGGGCTGCCCTCCTTGCCGAGAAGGTACATATTGCCCTCGTCGGGTGCCATCGTGTTGCACGCGAGCGGCCCGAGCGGCGACAGGCCGCTCTTGATCAGCACCACCCCGGTCTCGCGCTGGTTCAGATGGCTGCCGTCGTCGAAGATATGCGGCGTCAGCACGCCCGCGGCGCGCGCATGTTCGCGCATCTCCATGACCAGCTCGTCGGTCGGCGCACCGTGATGATCGCGGCGGGGATCGCTCTCGTAGGGGATGACCATTTCGCGAACGAACGCTTCGACCTTTGCGGCGATCGCCCGCGCCCGATCCGATATGCCTTCGCCCGCCGTCATTTCGATTCCCTTCGTTATCTAACTATTTTCCTAGTCAACCCGACGTTGACGTAAGCGTCAAGTTATTTCATGGATCGCAGCGAAGATGCCGTAGGGGCAGGACCGCACAGGAGAGATCGACATGGCTTTCAAGACACGCATCACCGAAATGCTGGGCATCGCGCATCCGATCGTCCAGGGCGGGATGCAGAGCGTCGGCTACGCCGAACTGGCGGGCGCGGTATCGAACGCGGGCGGACTCGGCATCATCACCGCATTGACGCAGCCGAGCCCCGAAGCGCTGCGCGAGGAAATCGAACGCTGCCGCGCGATGACCGACAAGCCCTTCGGCGTAAACATGACCGTCTTCCCGACGATTAATGCTCCCGATTACAAGGCCTATGCGCAGGCGATCATCGACGGCGGGGTCAAGATCGTCGAGACCGCGGGGACGCAGGCGGTGCGCGAGATCTGGGAGATGCTGAAACCCCATGGCGTCACGATCCTCCACAAATGCACCGCGGTGCGCCACGCATTGTCGGCCGAACGCGCGGGCTGCGATATCATCTCGATCGACGGTTTCGAATGTGCGGGCCACCCGGGCGAGGACGATATTCCCGGCCTGATCCTGATCCCCGCCGCTGCCGACAAGGTGAAAATCCCGATGCTCGCCTCGGGCGGCTTCGGCGACGGCCGCGGGCTCGTCGCGGCGCTGTCGCTCGGCGCCGAGGGCATCAACATGGGTACGCGTTTCTGCGCGACGGTCGAAGCACCGATCCACGACAATGTGAAGCAGGCCTATGTCGACAATGACGAACGCGGCAGCTTCCTGATCTTCCGCAGCCTCAAGAACACCGCGCGCGTCGGCAAGAGCGAAGTGAGCGAAGAGGTTGTGCGCCGTCTCGCGGTGCCCGACGCGACCTTCGCCGACGTCGCCGAACTGGTGAACGGCAAGGCGGGCCGCGAACTGCTCGAAACCGGCGACCTCACGAAAGGCGTGTTCTGGGCGGGCATGGTGCAGGGGCTGATCCACGACATCCCGACGTGCCAGCAGTTGATCGATCGCATCATCGCTGAGGCCGACGCGATCGTCGACCAGCGGCTCGCGTCGATGCGCGCCTAATTGGCCCGCCGCGCTGGCGCGGCGCGGCAGCTTTCGATATGATCCGATTCTTCGTAATTTGATTGTATCAAATGCCGCCGGCCCCCGTGCCCGCCGGCGCGGCAAGGGGGATGTTTGAGCCTCATCGAATATAAGGGTTTCGGCGGCGTTCTCCTGTCGGCCGACATGCTGGGTGACGAAAACGACCCCGCGGTGCTGCTTGTTCCCGACCTCGGGCAGGACCGCGCTGCATGGCGCGACGTCGCCGATGCGCTGGTGCTTTCGGGGCGCCGCGTCGTCAATCTCGACCTGCGCGAAGCCGGTGAAGCGGACGGGCTTGCGCCGCATATCGAGGATATGCGCGCGGTGCTTGCGCAAATGGGCTCGCGCCCCGTCGTCGTGACCGCGGGTCGCGGCGGGTGGATCGCGACGCGCGCGTTGTCGCTCGATGGCGCCCTGCTTGCTGCCGGACTGGTGCTGGTCGACATGCCCGTCGACGAAGACGCGATCGCGAGCGACGTGCCCGCGCGGCTGGCGGTCCCGGCGCTCGTCGTCCGTGGCGGCTTCTCTCCCGCGCAGTGCAGCGCGGTCAGCGACACCTTCAACGCGGCGCTGCCCATCGGCGAGAGCGCCGACATCAACGAATGCGACCTCGAACTCGCGTCGGATCGCAAAGAGGCGCTGCTCGGCCAGCTGCTCGAATTCCTTGAACGGCGCCAGCCGCGCGAAGCGATGGAGTTCAAGGCGGGATCGGACCCGCGGACGCTGCGCGATGCGATGGGCTGCTTTGCAACCGGTATCACAATCGTTACCGCGCTCGATGCGGACGGAACCCCCGTCGGCCTCACCGCGAACAGTTTTACCTCGGTCTCGCTCGACCCGCCGCTGCTGCTCGTCTGTATTGCGAACACCGCCGGAACCGCCCCGGCTCTGCGCGAGGCCGCGCATTTCGGCGTCAACGTGCTCCAGATCGGCCAGCAACCGACGTCGAACCGCTTCGCCGCAAGAGGCGAGGACCGCTTTGCGGGGCAGCCGTGGTCGCCGGGCCAGACCGGCGTGCCGCTGCTCGGCAGTTCGCTCGTATCGTTCGAATGCCAGCGCGAATCGCTGCACGAGGCGGGCGACCATTTCATCCTCGTCGGCCGCGTCGTGCGCGCGCAGTTCGAACCGCACCGCGATCCGCTGCTCTATTTCCGCGGCAAGTACCGGCGGCTGCATTTCGCCTGATAGAAGTGGCGGACAGGGTGGGATTCGAACCCACGGTGAGCTTGCACCCACGGCGGTTTTCAAGACCGCTGCCTTAAACCACTCGGCCACCTGTCCTTGGCTCGCCGCCATAGCGTGCGCGCGCGGTGCGGCAAGCGAAACCTTGCCCGCTCGCCCCACCGCGCGAATGACTCGGCTCGTCCCGCCGCCGCCTAGCCAAGGCGCTCGCATCTGTGCGAGACACGCCCTATGGGTGGGGACATCATGCACGCTATACGTTTCAAAATCGGACGCCTTTTCCAATTCGCCGCGGCCTTTGTGTCCGCTTGGATGCTCACCGCTTCGGCGCCGCTCCATGCGCAAAGCGGGGACCCCGGCTTCGATACCTATGTCCAGTCGCTGTGGCCCAAGGCGCAGGCGCGCGGCGTATCGCGCGCGACCTTCGATCGGGTGACGTCGGGATTGCGCTACAACGCGCGTGTCGTCGCGCTCGATCGCGACAATCTCGGCAGCCCGCCAAGCCCCAACACGCCGATCCCGTCGTTCGCGCCCTACAAGGCCAAGCATGTCGATGCTGCGCGCATCGGCGGCGGGCGCCGCGTCCACGACCGGCTGCTCCCGCTCTTGTCGCGCATCGAGCAACGCACCGGCGTCCCGACGAGCATCATGATCGCCATCTACGGCCATGAAACCGCCTATGGTCAGGTCACCGGCAATTTCGACCTACCCGAAGCGCTGGCAACGCTCGCCTATGAAGGGCGCCGCCGCAGCCTGTTCGAACCCGAACTGATCGCGACGATGGTGATGGTCGAACAGGGCGTTCCGCGCAGCGCGCTGAAGGGGAGCTGGGCCGGGGCGTTCGGTTATCCGCAGTTCCTTCCGTCTGTTTATCTGCAGGTTGCCGAAGACGGCGACGGCGACGGTGTCGCGCGCATCTGGTCGAGCGAGGCCGACGCGATCGAATCGATAGGCTCCTATCTCCGCCGTGCCGGATGGCGTGCCGGACAGCCATGGGGCGTCGCGGTGACCGTGCCTGCAAGCTTCAATCGCAGCGCTGTGGCCAATCGCCTGACGCCGACGCGCTGCCCCCGGGTTTTCGACCGTCACAGCCGCTGGCGCTCGATGGCCGAATGGCGCGCCGCAGGAATCCAACCGCTCAGCGGGCGCTGGCCCGACGGCAATGTGCAGGCCACCTTGCTCGAACCCGACGGCCCCGGCCGCACCGCCTATTTGCTGACCGGTAACTATCGTGCGATATTGGACTATAATTGTTCCAATTTTTACGCACTGTCTGTGGGGTTGCTGGCGGATGAAATCGATCGTTAGAAGCGGGGGCCTGATGGCCGGGGCGGCGCTGATGCTCTCCGGATGCGGCAGTGTCGATGGCAAGCGCGAGGGACGGCCGATGGCAAACCCGGCACCGGCCGCCACCGTGGCGGGCGTTTCCGATGTGCCGGTAAAGATCGGCGATCCCTACACGATCGGTGGGGTGACCTATACACCCGCCGACGTCCCTGATTATGACGATGTCGGCTATGCGAGCTGGTATGGCGAGGAACTCGCGGGGCAACCGACCGCGAACGGCGAAACCTTCGACCCCGCGGCGATCAGCGCGGCGCACAAGACTTTGCCGCTGCCGAGCTATGTCGAGGTGACCGCGCTCGACACAGGGCGGACGATCCTCGTGCGCGTAAACGATCGCGGCCCGATGGTCGGCGACCGCCTGATCGACCTGTCGCGCGGCGCCGCCCAGCAATTGGGTCTCACCGAAGGCGTTTCCGCTGTGCGTGTCCGCCGCACGAACCCGATCGCCGCCGAACGCGCACAGCTTCGCGCCGGAAAACCGGTTCCCGAACGACTTGGGACCCCCGACTCGTTGCTCGCCATCCTGCGTAACAAGTCGAAAAGCCTGCCGATTCCCAAGGGCGTCGCGGCTTCGGCCTTGGCGACCGCGCCGATCGCTTCGGGTGCCGCCAAGCCGGGTGACGATCGTTTCATCGTCGAAGGTCCTGGCACGATGATGCCGCCGCCCAAACCGGCTACAATCGCGCCTTCAGGCAAATATGCCATCCAGGTTGGAGCGTTCAGCTCCGAAGCCCGCGCCACTGCCGCGGCGAAATCGGTCGGCGGCCATGTGACCAAGGCCGGCAACCTCTGGCGCGTGCGCGTTGGGCCGTTCGCGAGCGACGCCGACGCGCGCGGTGCACTTGGCAAGGTGAAGGCCAAGGGCTTCCGCGACGCGGTGGTCCAGCGCGACCGTTGACGACACGGCGCGTGGCGAAACAGGGTATCCCTGTAAAGGGCGCCGCCGCGGCGCTGGTGGCTTTCGTGCTGGCATTCGCATTTCCCGCCGCCGCCGCCGCAAGCAACGCCCGCCCGAAAAGCGCGCCAGTCAGCCGGCCACCCTACGTCACGCAGGCGCCGATTGTGATGCTCAAGGATCTCGATTCGGGCACGATCCTCTTCTCGCGCGGTGCCGAAAAACGCTTTGCCCCGGCGTCGATGGCCAAGGTGATGACGGCCTATGTGGTGCTCGACCTGATCAGAAAGGGCGAACTGGCGCGCGACAGGCAATTCACCGTCGGCGAAGCGACGTGGAAGAAATGGAACGGCCGTAACGGCGGTTCGACGATGTTCCTGCGTCCGAACGAGAAGGTTTCGGTCGACGACCTGCTCAAGGGACTGATCACCGTTTCGGGCAACGACGCCGCGGCGGTGCTGGCGATCGGGATCGATGGTAGCGAAGAGGCATTTGTCAAAAGAATGAATGTCATGGCCAGCAAGATTGGTATGATATCGAGCCGTTTTGGAACGCCAAGCGGTTGGCCCGATGGCGGCGTAACCAAGGTCAGCGCTGCGGACCTCGTCACGCTCGCCGACCGCCTGATTGGCGATCATCCCGAAGGCTATGCGCGTTATTTCTCGATCCCGAAGTTCCAGCATGGCAAATCGCCCGAGGGCAAGCCGATCATCCAGCCGAACCGCAACCCCATCCTCGGCCGTTTCGAGGGTGCCGACGGGTTAAAGACGGGCCATACTGCCGAGGCGGGCTACTGCTTCCTCGGTTCGGCGAAACGGAAGGGCCGCCGCCTCGTCATGGTCGTCGCCGGTATGGGCAGCGAAAGGGCCCGGCGCGAAGAGGCCGAGCGGCTGATGGAATGGGGTTTTGGGTCCGGCGATGCGTCCGCGATAGCGCAAACCGCCCCGAAAGGCGGGGCCGCCGCTGCGCGGAGATGACAAAGGCCCTCCGCCGGGCTACCGCCGAACGATGCACGGGCGGCATCTCATCCTTTCGAATTGCGCGATAGCGACATGACGCGCGGGCGTTTCATCACACTCGAGGGCGGCGAAGGCGTCGGCAAGTCGACGCAGATCCGCGCGCTTGCGGCGGCGCTGGAAGCGCGCGGTGTCGAGGCCGTCGCGACGCGTGAGCCCGGCGGCAGCGCGGGGGCTGAGGCGATCCGGACATTGCTGATGGAAGGCAGCGACGACCGCTGGGACGCGCGCAGCGAAGCTTTGCTCTTTGCCGCGGCGCGCGCCGATCATGTCGCGCGCCTGATCCGTCCGGCGCTGGAACGCGGCGCTTGGGTGCTCTGCGACCGTTTCGTCGATTCGAGCCGTGCCTATCAGGGCGGCGGCGGCGGGATTACCGATGCCGATCTTCTAACGCTTCATGGCTTCGGCTCGGAAGGGCTGCTCCCCGACCGCACTTTCCTGCTCACGGTCAGCATCGCTGAGGCCGCGCGCCGCCTGATCGAGCGCGGGGGCTCTGATCGCATGGGGAACAAGCCCGCCGACTATCAGGCGCGCCTTGCTGCGCGCTTCGTCGAAATGGCCGAGGCCGAACCCGCCCGCTGGCGGATCGTCGATGCCGATGTCACCGCGAGCGACGTCACGGCGGCAATCCTTGCCGATCTTGGGGAATGGCTGTTGTGATCGGCCATCGGGACGCAGAAAAGGCCTTTCTCGAGGCATGGCAGAGCGGGCGCCTTCACCACGGCTGGCTGCTCGCGGGCCCGCAGGGGATGGGGAAGGGGGCTTTTGCCGAGCGTGTCGCGCGCTTTCTCGTCACCCACGGCCCGGGCGGTGACGGCGAGCCGCTGACGCTGGACGATCGCGGCGAGGACGCCGCGGCGCGTCTCGTCGACTCCGGAAACCATCCAGAAATCCTTCGTCTCGCGCGGCAGCCGAAAGACAAAGCCAAGGAACTCGTGCGCAACATCACGATCGAGCAGGTACGGCAGATGATCCGCCGCTTGCATCTGTCGCTGTCGCTCGGCGAGTGGCGCGTGATCATCGTCGACGCCGTCGACGATCTTGAGACCGACGGCGCGAACGCGCTGCTCAAGACGCTTGAGGAACCGCCCGCAAAGACGCTCTTCCTGCTCGTGAGCCACTCGCCCGGACGGTTGTTGCCGACGATCCGTTCGCGGTGCAGAAGCCTACGTTTCCAGCCGGTTGACCGTGACGTCATGACAGCATGGCTGCACGAGCTGCGCCCGATGCTCGACACCGCCGAGGTGCGCGCGATCGTTGCCGCATCGGGCGGCGTGCCGGGCAAGGCGCTCGCGCTGATAGACAGCGATGTCGCGGCGATGGAGAAGAAGCTGCTGGCGATTGCGACGTCGGGCGATCCCGAAAACCGGCTGCGCGAGGCGCTCGCGCGCGAGGTCGGCGGGACAAGCAACCGCGCGCGGCTCGAGTTGGTGATCGACATCGTACCCGGGCTGCTCGCGCGCCTCGCACGCGAGCGCCCGACTGCCGAGATCGCGCCGATCCTTGCGCAATGGGACCGCGTGCTGCGCACCGTTCGCGATGCGATCCGCGGATCATACGACGGGGCCATGGTCGGGTTCGAAATCGGCAATTGTCTTGCCGAACTGGCACCGCGCCACGGGCAGGCGATACGCTGACGCTTTCCCTCGCGCGCGCCAGCCGCTAAGGCGCGCGCATGTCCGAAAATAACGAACCTTTCTATATCACCACCGCGATCAGCTATCCCAATGGCCGCCCGCATATCGGCCACGCCTATGAAGCGATCGCGACCGACGTCATGGCCCGCTTCCAGCGCGCGCGGGGCCGCGAGGTCCGGCTGATCACCGGCACCGACGAGCATGGGCTGAAGATGTTCCAGACCGCGCGCGACCAGGGCCGTGCGACGATCGACCTCGCCGACGAAATGTCGGGATATTTCCGTGAGATGTATGCCAAGCTGAATATCAGCTATGACAATTTCATGCGTACCTCCGACGCTGCGCATCATGCGGCGTCGCAGACGATCTGGAAAGCGATGGAGGCGAACGGCGATCTCTACCTCGACCGTTACGAGGGCTGGTATTCGGTTCGCGACGAGGCGTTCTACGACGAGAGCGAGCTCACCGACGGGGAAGGAGGCGCCCGCCTGTCGCCGCAGGGGACGCCGGTCGAATGGACCGTCGAGGAAAGCTGGTTCTTCCGCCTGTCGGCCTATCAGGACCGGCTGCTCGCGCTCTACAACGAAAATCCCGATTTCATCCGCCCCGAAAGCCGCCGCAACGAGGTACTGCGCTTCGTCGAGGGCGGACTCAAGGACCTCAGCGTTTCGCGCACCAGCTTCGACTGGGGCGTCCCGGTTCCGGGTTCGCCGGGGCATGTGATGTATGTGTGGGTCGACGCACTGACCACCTATCTCTCGGGTCTCGGCTATCCCGACCCCGACAGCGATTTCGGCAAATTCTGGCCGGCGAACGTCCATATGATCGGCAAGGATATCGTTCGTTTTCATACTGTTTACTGGCCGGCCTTTCTGATGAGCGCAAACCTTCCGCTGCCGAAACAGGTGTTCGGTCACGGCTTCCTGCTCAACCGCGGCGAGAAGATGTCGAAGTCGCTTGGCAATGTCGTCGACCCGATGACGCTCGCCGAACAGTTCGGCGTCGACGCGCTGCGTTATTATCTGCTGCGCGAAGTCAGCTTTGGACAGGACGGCAGCTATTCGGCCGAGGCGATCGTTCGCACCGCGAACGCCGATCTCGCGAACAGCTTCGGCAATCTGGCACAGCGCAGCTTGTCGATGATTTTCAAGAATTTGGATGGCAAGATTTCCGCGGACTATGCGCCCGCGCAGGACGATATCGACTTGCTCGCCGATCTCGCCGCGATGGCGACCGAGCGTCTGCCGCGCGAATTCGAGCAACTCGCTTTCTCGATCGGGATCGAGGACTGGATCCGCGCCGTCTTCGCTTGCAACCAATATGTCGATACGCAGGCGCCGTGGGCGCTACGCAAGACCGATCCCGAACGCATGCGCGCGGTGCTGATGACCCTGTTCCAGGCGGTGCGCACCCTCGCGATCGCGATCCGCCCCGTCGTGCCCGCCGCGGCCGACAAGTTGCTCGACCAGATGGGCATTGCCGAAGATGCCCGCGATTTTGCGGCGCTCGCCGACAGCGACTGGTTCGCGAAACTGGCGGCCAGTGGCTTCGCCGTCGGTCAGCCGGTGCCGATCTTCCCGCGCCTCGAACTGCCTGAGGGAGAAGGGGAAGGGGGGGGCTGATGCTCGTCGATTCGCACTGTCACCTCAACTACAAGGGGCTCGCCGAGCGGCAGGGCGAGGTGCTGGCGCGGGCCCGGGAGAAGGGCGTTACCGCGATGCTCAACATCGCGACGCGCGAAAGCGAGTGGGACGAGGTGCTCGCCGCGGCCGAGGCGAATGACGATGTCTGGGCGAGCGTCGGCATCCATCCGCACGACGCGGACCATCACCCCGACGTCGACACCGCCAAGCTGGTCGAGCGCGCCGCGCATCCGCGGGTGATCGGCATCGGCGAAACCGGGCTCGACTATTATTACGACAAAAGCGACCGGACGCGGCAGCAGGATAGTTTTCGCCGCCACATTCACGCGTCGCAGCAAACCGGCCTGCCGATCATCGTGCACACGCGCGATGCCGAGGAAGATACGCTGGCGTTGCTCGGCGAGGAGATGGGCAGGGCCATTTTCCCTGGCGTCATCCACTGCTTTACGGCGAGCGACGATTTCGCGCGCAAGGCGCTCGATCTCGGCCTCTATATCTCGATCTCGGGAATTGTGACCTTCAAGAACGCCGCCGATCTTCAGGCGACCGCCAGATGGTTGCCGCAGGACCGGCTGCTGATCGAAACCGATTCCCCTTTCCTTGCCCCCGTCCCGCACCGCGGCAAACCCGGCGAGCCGGCGTTCGTCGCCGACACGCTCGCCTTCCTCGCGGGCCTTCGCGGCGAAGACAGGGATGCACTTTCGGCCGCAACAAGCACCAATTTCTACGCGCTTTTCAACAAGGCGGCGCCATGACGTCACGCGCGCTATGAAGCTCAGAATCCTGGGTTGCGGGACGTCTTCGGGCGTGCCGCGGATCGGCAACGACTGGGGGCAGTGTGATCCCGACAATCCGCGCAACCTGCGCAGCCGTGCATCGATCATGGTATCGCTCGGGGGCTTCCGGATCCTCGTCGACACCAGCCCTGACATGCGCCTGCAACTGCTCGACGCAGGGATTGGCGAGATCGATGCCGTCATCTGGACCCACGAACACGCCGACCACACGCATGGTCTCGACGATCTGCGGCAGGTGATGCACCTCCGCCGGTCGGCGGTGCCGGTCTATGCCCGCGACCATGTTCTCGACATCCTCAAATGGCGCTTCACTTATGCCTTCGCGGGCAATGCCGGCTATCCGGCATCGGTGGATCCGATAGACCTGCACGATCATCAGTCGATCGGCCCGATCGAGGTTTCGGCGATTGAAATGCCGCACGGCCCGATAAAGGCGACCGGGCTCATCTTCAGCGACGGCGCCCACAAGATTGCCTATGCTACGGATTTTTCTAAATTTACGGAAGAGATGGTCGATTTCTTCCAGGGCGTCGACCTGTTCGTGATCGACGCGCTGCGCCGCTATCCACACCCAACGCATCCGCATCTGGCGATGACGCTCGAAGGACTGGCCAAGGTCGGAAATCCGCGGGCAATCATTACCCATATGGACAATACGATGGATTATGACGACCTTGCGGCCGAATTGCCGCCGGGCGTCGAGCCCGGATATGACGGATTGGAGGTGCAGCTATGACCGGTGACACGACCGTCCAGATTCTTTGGTTTGCCGGCGCGTTCGCGCTGGTGCTGAGTTCGTTGCTGGCGCGGCGGTTGCCGATGGCCGACTGGATCAAGATGGCGTTCGCATGGGTGGCGATCTTCGGGCTGGTGTTCCTGGTGATCCGCACATGGCAGGCAGTGACGTAACATCAGGGCTTCCGCCCCGCTGCGCCATTAAATTTAACATAATATATATTATCGGATAATAATATGGTCGAAGCCGTAACGCAGCCCCCCATCGATCGCCTGCTCGCTATCATGCGCCAGCTACGCAATCCCGACGGCGGATGCGAATGGGATCTGGCCCAGAGCTTCGCAACGATCGCGCCTTATACGATCGAGGAAGCCTATGAGGTTTCGGATGCTATTGCCGGCGGCGATCCGGCTGCGATTTGCGACGAGCTTGGCGACCTGTTGTTGCAGGTCGTCTTTCACAGCCAGATCGCGACCGACGAAGGCCTGTTCGGCTTCGACGATGTCGCCAATGCGATCAGCGACAAGATGGAGCGCCGGCATCCGCATATCTTCGGCGACGCCAGGACCGGCGATGTCCGCCAGCAATGGGAACAGATCAAGGCGGCCGAGCGAACGGCCGACGGCGCGGCGGGCGCACTCGCCGGCGTCGCTTCATCCTTGCCCGCGTTGCTGCGCGCACAAAAGCTGCAAGGCCGCGCCGCGCGCGTCGGCTTTGACTGGCCCGATACCGACGCTCCGCGTGCAAAGATCGACGAGGAGCTGGCCGAGGTTGCCGAGGCGGCCGACGATACCGAGCGCCACGAAGAGGTCGGCGACTTGCTGTTCGCGGTCGTCAACTATGCCCGCAAGCTCGGCATCGATGCCGAAAGCGCGCTTCGCGATGCCAATCTGAAATTCGCGCGGCGCTTTGCCGCCATGGAAGAGCGCGCCGGCGGCAGCCTGGCGGGGCTGTCACTCGATGCGCAGGAAGATCACTGGGTCGCGGTCAAGGCTGCGGAGCGGCGGTAGCCGGCCACAGGCGCTCGAAACGGGCAGCGTCGGCCGGATCGAGCCGGACGGTCAGCACATGACCATCTTCCTGCGGCTCGTCGGCAAGAACCTCTCCCCGCGCGTGGAGCCAGGCTGCCGCTTCGCCCTCGCCATAGGACAGGTAGATACGCTGAATCTTATGCAGCGCAGTCAATTGCGACGCCATAAGCATCCGCGCCGTCTCGACGCCCTCGCCCGTAACCGCGGAAATCACGGCGACGTCGGGCCGCCGCGCCGCCATCTCTTCGATGTCCGCCCGGCGATCGCTATCGGCCGTATCGATCTTGTTCCAGATTTCGATCTGCTGGATTGCCGGCGAAGCATCCCCTTCCCCGCCGTCCTGCGGCCCGTTGACGCCGAGCGAGTCCAATATCGCACGGACGTCGTCGTATTGGGGTTCGCTGTCGGGATGGACTATGTCGCGGACATGGACGATCAGGTCGGCGGTCGTCACCTCCTCCAGTGTCGCGCGAAAGGCCGCGACCAGTTCGGTGGGGAGGTCGGAGACGAAGCCGACCGTGTCCGACAGGATCGCCTTGTCGATGCCCGGAAGACGGATTTCGCGCATCGTCGGGTCGAGGGTCGCGAAGAGCATATCTTCCGCCATGACGTCACTGCCCGTCAACCGGTTGAAAAAAGTCGATTTCCCGGCGTTCGTATAGCCGACGAGCGCGACCACGGGCCAAGGGGCGCGCTGGCGCTTTGACCGCTGGAGCTGGCGTGTGCGCCGTGCATCATCGAGGCTACGCCGGATGCGCGCCATGCGGTTGCGGATCATCCGCCGGTCGGCCTCGATCTGCGTTTCGCCGGGGCCGCCGAGAAAACCGAAGCCGCCGCGCTGGCGTTCGAGGTGGGTCCAGCTGCGCACAAGCCGGCCCGCCTGATAATCGAGATGCGCCAGTTCGACCTGGAGCCGCCCCTCGGCCGTTGCGGCGCGCTCGCCGAAGATTTCGAGGATGAGCCCGGTGCGATCGATGACCTTCGTCCCGAAGGCGGTTTCGAGATTGCGTTGCTGGATCGGGCTGAGCGCGGCGTCGACGACGACAACCTGGACGCCCTTTGCGGCGATATCGGGTGTGATCGCGTCGATCTGCCCGATGCCAAGCAAGGTCGCGGCGCGCGTCTGGCGAAGGCGCAGTGTGTGGACCGCGACGACGTCGAGCCCGATCGCGAGGGCGAGCCCCTTCGCTTCCTCGGCGCGCGCGTCGAGGTCGCGCGCAAGGCGCTGGCTATGCCATTCGGGCACGACGATAAGCGCAGTGGCGCCGCGCGTTACCTCGTCTTCCGTGTCGATTATCGGGTCGATCAGGCGTCGTCCGCTTCGCCGTCAGCCTCGCCATTGTCGGTCAGGTTGATCGGCCCGTTCGGCTGAACGGTCGAAATGGCGTGCTTGTAGACGAGCTGCACCTGCCGCTCACGCTCGAGCAGCATGCAGAACAGGTCGAAAGCCACGATATCGCCCTGCAGCATCACGCCGTTGACGAGGAACATCGTCACCGATTCATCCGACTTGCGGACAGCGTTGAGGAACACGTCCTGCAGCGCCTTGCCCTTGCTGGCGGGCGCGTCGCGCAGATTGTCGCCGAGCAGCGACAGGTCGAAGTCGTGCGATGGCATGACGGTCGAAATCGCGTGCTTGTAAACGAGCTGCGACTGGCCATCGCGGCGAAGCAGCAACGAGAAATTGTCGAACCAGGTAATGATGCCCTGCAATTTGACGCCCTTGACCAGGAACATGGTCACCGGGGTCTTGCTGCGGCGGAGGGCGTTGAGGAAAATATCCTGGAGATTCTGGTTTTTATCGGACACATTTGCCTCCTGTTTTTGGCGGTAGAACCGCGGGTAAAATACCGGTTTTCCGGCTCAAAAAGACCTTCTTCTGATGCCAATATGCGGCAAAGGACGGGCAAGGTCTAGCGCAAAGCCGCTATCCCTCGCCGTCCGAACTCTCGGTAAGCCCCAAAAGTTTCAGTTTGCGGTGCAGTGCCGAGCGCTCCATGCCGATAAAGGTCGCGGTGCGCGAGATATTGCCCGAAAAACGGTTGATCTGGATGCGCAGATACTCGCGCTCGAAATTTTCGCGCGCTTCCTTCAGCGGGATCGCGGTGATCGATTCCGAATTGGGCAGGATATCGGTCCCGCCGCGCACCAGTTCCGCGGGCAGCATGTCGGCATCGATCCGAGCCAGCCGGTCGCTGGGCGCGAGGATCATCACGCGTTCGATGACGTTGCGCAATTCACGGACATTGCCGGGCCATTCATGCGCCTGCAGCGCCGCCATCGCCTCCGAGCTGATCTCGGGCGGCGGGACGCGGCGATCGGCCGCGTAGCGGCGGACATAATGGTCGCACAGGCTGGCGATATCGTCGCGCCGCTCGCGCAGCGGGGGGATATGCACCGGCACGACATTGAGCCGGTAATAGAGGTCCTCGCGAAAGCGGCTTTCGGCGATTTCGGTCATCAGGTCGCGGGCGGAGCCCGAAATGATGCGCACATCGACGCGGATCATCGTGCGCCCGCCGACGCGCGCGAAGCTCTGGTCGGTGAGGACGCGCAGGATCTTGCCCTGCGTCGTGAGCGGCATGTCGGCGACCTCGTCGAGGAACAAGGTGCCGCCATGCGCCTGTTCGAGCAGCCCGACGCGAATCGAGCCATCCTCCGCCTCGGATCCGAACAATTCGGTTTCGACCGTTTCGGGGTCCATGCGCGCCGACGAAATGACACGGAACGGCGCGGAGTGCCGTCCGCTCCAGCCGTGCAGCACGCGCGCGGCGACTTCCTTGCCGACGCCCGGTGCGCCGGTGATCAGCACGCGGCTCCCCGTCCCCGCCACGCGCTTCAGCGTCGCGCGGACATTGTTGATCGCAGCGCTGGTCCCCGTGAGTTCGTCCGACGGGCCGGCCTTTTCGCGGAGTTGTTCATATTCGAACTTCAACCGCTCGCTTTCGGTCGCGCGCGCAACGAGATGGAGGAGGCGCGAGGCCTCGAACGGCTTTTCGATGAAATCGAACGCGCCGCGGCGGATCGCCGCGACCGCGGTGTCGAGCCCGCCATGGCCCGAAATGACGATGATAGGCAGCGTTGGGTCGAACGCCTTGATCGCCTCGACCAGCCCCAGCCCGTCGAGCCGCGAGCCCTGCAACCAGACGTCGATCAGCGCGAGCGAGGGGCGCCGCTGGCGGATCGCTTCCAGCGCCGAATCGCTGTCGGAGGCGGTGCGCGCCTCATAACCTTCGTCTTCCATGACGCCGGCGACGAGGTCGCAGATGTCGCGTTCGTCGTCGACGATCAAAATATCAAGCGCCATGATCTTCTCTGTCCTGTCGGTTCCGCATCCGTCCCGGAACCGATTCTGCCTGCCCCATGCTGCCATCTCCGCCCTTGCCGACCAGCGGCCGCAGGCGGTCGGGATGCAGCGTCAGCGTGACGCACGTTCCCTGCCCCGCCGGATTGTCGGAAAATTCCAGTTCGCCATAATGTTGCTCGACGATCTTCTTCACGATCGCGAGGCCGAGCCCCGTTCCGCCCTGCCGCGTCGTCATATAGGGTTCGGCGATCGCGTCGCGGGCTTCCGGCAAACCGATCCCATCGTCGGTGACGCGAATGACGATCACGCCATCGGCCCCGACCTCGAGCTCGGCCGCGACATGCCCTGTCGCGATCGAATCCGAATTTTTGTATTTCTCTTCAATCGCTTCGACGGCGTTTTTGACGATATTGGTCAATGCTTGCGAGAGCAGGCGGCGGTCGCAGACGAGCGGATCGATCTCGCCCGGGGTTTTGACGGCGAAGGCGATATCGGGTTTTGCGACCTCGAACAGGAACACCGCCTGCCGGAGGATGTCGCGGACATCCTCGACCCCGAAGGTCGGTTTGGGCATCCGGGCGAAGCTCGAAAATTCGTCGACCATCCGCCGCATGTCGTGGACCTGACGGATCACCGTGTCGGTGAGTTTGCGGAAGGTCGCCGCATCGCCCTCTACCTTGTCGCCGAAACGCCGCTGCAGCCGCTCGGCCGCGAGCTGAATCGGGGTCAGCGGATTCTTGATTTCATGCGCGATCCGGCGCGCGACGTCGGACCAGGCGGCGCGGCGCTGGTCGAGCAGTTGCTGGGTGATATCCTCGAAGCTCAGGACGAAACCATCACCCTGTGCGACTGCTTTGGCGGCGAGCGTCGCGGGTTCGGCGTCCTTGCGCGAAAGCTGCACGATCGCTTCGCGCTCTTCCCCGGTCAACAACCGCGCCAGTTCGGGCGCCACATCGTCGAGTGGTTGGCCGGTGAGGCTTTCCGCCGACTCGCCGATCAGTCGCTCGGCAGCGGCGTTCGCCAGCAGGATACGGCGATGGGTATCGACCGAGACCACGGCGGACGACACTCCGCTCAGCACCGCTTCGATGAAGCTGCGCCGCGCCTCTAGCTGCTCGTTCACATTGACGAGCACCCCGGTCTGTCCCTCCAACTGCTCGGTCATCCGGTTGAAGGCGCGCGTCAGAACCGCAATCTCGTCGTCGCGCGCCGGCGGGGTAACGCGCACCGACAGGTCGCCGCCCGCCGCGGTTCGCGTCGCGCCGATCAGCGTTCCCAGCGGCCGGACGATGCGGTCGGCGACGACGATCGCAGCGATGACCGCGAGCGCAAGGAGGAGCAGCGATCCGAGATAAAGCGCACCATTGAATTGCAGCTGGAGTTGCTGGGAGCGTTCGAACAGATTGTTGTAGTCGGCAAGAACGGCGCTTGCCCGAGCCGATTGCTGAAAACCCGGGACGTTAATGTCGCGCGAGGCATAGACATAGGCGCGATCCGTACCGGGCAAGCGTGCCGCGGCTTCGATCCGATTGGCCTGCCGTACGACGACGACGTCTTCGCCCGCGTTGAGGCGACGGACCATCTGGGAATTCAGCCGATTCTCGGCTGCCCGATCGTCGGGATTAATGGCGGCGGCCGTCCGTGCGACCCCATCCCGACCGATCTCGATGACCGCCGATTCATTCAGGCTGCGGACCACGACCTGCTGAAAATAATAGTTACCGAACTTGGGGTTATCGATCGGAACGAGGCTGAGCTGCTTGGCGAGGTCATTTGCCATGGCAAATGTATTGGCACCGACCTGCCGCTGGTTTTCCTGATAATAGCCCTCGGCGAGACCAGCGGCATTTTCGAACATGCCGCGCGAGCGATCCGAGAACCAGAAATCGACGCCAAACTGGAACAGCAGCGACGCGAATATCACGACGAGCAGGGTTGGTGTGGCAGCGATCAGCGAAAAGAGCGCGACAAGCCGGACGTGAAGGCGTCCATTGCCCCCCGCCATCGACCGGACCGCGCGAGCACGGGCTATGCGGCTGCCGATCAGCACGATCAAAGCCATGGCCGGGACGAGGTTGACGACCATGATCGCCGCTACCAGCGCCGGGGTCAGCAGCCGCTCGCTCTGCGCGTCGCCGGTGACAAAAATGTAGGTCGCGATCGCGACGCTGATGATGAGCGCCAACGTATAATATTCGGGCGCGGCAAAGCGCCAGATTCCCGAACGCGCTTCCTCGCCGTCAGAGTCCATGTCGAACGCCAGGGAGGACGATTGCGTCATTGTGGCTGCGTTACGACAATCCTGTTGCATAGAAAACACACAATTTGCCTGTGTGTCGCCCAATTGCCCCGATTTCGCGACTATTGTGGCGTTTCAGGGATGCGCCGGGTCGATATCGAGCTGTCCGAGGCGCTTGCGCAGCGTATTGCGGTTGATGCCGAGGCGGCGTGCTGCCTCGAGCTGGTTGCCGCGCACGTCGCGCAAAATGCGGCGGAAGAGCGCGGCTTCGACGATCGCCTCAAGCTGCGCATGGATGTCGCCGTCGCTCACGGTATTCGCCATCTGTTCGCGCGCCCAGTCGTCGACTGCCCGCGCGATCAGCGCCGCGGGCTCGACCGCGCCGCCGACCTCGCCATTTTCGTGGAGCACCGTTTCGACGTCGCGCACGGTGACGACGGTGTCGCGCGACAGGACCGCGAGCCGCTGCACGACATTGCCGAGTTCGCGGACGTTGCCCGGCCAGTCGTAGCGTTCGAGCCATTGCATCGCGGCAGGGGCGAACTGCCGGTCGGGCAAGCCCGAGCTGCGCCCGGCATCGACGAAATGGCGGACGAGCGCGGCGATGTCGCTGCGCCGGTCGCGTAGCGGCGGCAAGGTAACCGGAATGACGTTGAGCCGGTAGAAGAGATCCTCGCGGAAGCGGCCATCGGCAACGAGCGTCCGCATGTCGCGGTGCGTCGCCGCGATCACGCGGACATCGGCGCGGAGCGCCTGACTGCCGCCGACGGTCGAATATTCGTTGCTTTGCAGCACGCGCAGCAGTCGCGTCTGCGCCTCAAGCGGCATATCGCCGATCTCGTCGAGAAACAGGGTGCCGCCAGCGGCCTGCTCAAAACGCCCGGCGTTGCGGCTGTGCGCCCCGGTGAACGCGCCCTTTTCATGGCCGAACAGCTCGGCCTCGATCAATTCGCGCGGGATGGCGGCCATGTTGATCGCGACGAACGGCCCGTTACGGCGGAGCCCCGTGGCGTGGATCGCGCGCGCAACCACCTCCTTGCCGGTTCCCGACTCGCCGAGGATCAGCACGGCGAGGTCGTTCGACGCGAGCCGCGCGATCGTGCGGTAAACCGCCTGCATCGCAGGGGCACGCCCGACGAGGCCATGGCTGTCGGCAGGAGCCGCGGCAATCCCTGCCGCCGGCTCGGCGCGGCGCTCGAGCGCGGCCCGGACGCTCGCGGTCAGTTCGTCGAGGTCGAAGGGCTTGGGCAGATAGTCGTAACTGCCGATTCCCGTCGCGCGTACCGCGGTGTCGAGGGTGTTCTGCGCCGACAGCACGATCACTGGTGTCGCCGGATCGATGGCGGCGCGCGAGAGCGAATCGATGCCGTCGCCGTCGGGCAGCACGACATCGGTGATGATCAGGTCGGGGCGGTTATCGGCCAGCCAGGCGTTGCGCTCGGCGAGGCTCGCGACCGACGCGAAATGGCCGCATTCGCCGACCAGCGTCTCGCGAATGATCATCGCAATTGCCGGATCATCCTCGACCAGCAGGATCGTCTTGTCTTGGCTCACGCACCCCGCCCCTTTTGCGCAACCGGAAGGTGGACCCGAAAGCGCGTCCATTCGCCGTCGCGCATATGCTGGACCGTGCCGCCCATGTCGCGCGCGAGCTTGGCGACGAGCGCGAGCCCGAGCCCCCGCCCCTCGCGCTTCGTCGTCACGAACGGGTCGAACAGGTCGCCGCGGATATCGGCGGGTACGCCCGGCCCATTGTCGCTGACACTGACCTCGATCGGCAGCGCGATGCGCCCGCGCCCGTCGCCATTGTCGATCGACAGGCCGTGGCGGTAGGCGGTGGTGAGCCGGACCACGCCATCGTCGCGCCCGCCCAGCGCCTCGCAGCCGTTGGTCAGCAGGTTCAGCAATATCTGCACCATGGCGTCATGGTTCCCGTGCACCAGCGGCAGCGACGGATCGAAATCCTCGGCGAAGCGGACCCCGGGGAACTGGCGCGCACGGGCGGTTTCCATCGCCTGGTGGATCGGCTGGTAGAGGTTGATCGGGCCGCACGCGATCGGCTGCCCGCGCGAGAAATGCTCCATCTGGTCGATCAGCGTCGCGATCCGGTCGACCTCGGCGCAAATCAAGGTGGTGAAGCGCTCGCCGCCCGCGTCGGTCTTGCGCGCAAGCAGTTGCGCCGCACCCTTGATCCCCGCGAGCGGGTTCTTGATCTCGTGCGCGAGCATCGACGCCGCGGCCCCCGCCGCGCGGCCCGAACGGCCGATAGCGCCGCCCATCAGCTCGGCATCGCTTTGTGACGGCACGAGCGCGAGGATGCGGTGGCCGCTGTGGCCATAGGGGACCATCTGCATGTCGACGAAGATCGACTTGCGCCCGCCGAGCGAGATTTCGGCGCGGTGCGCGAACAAGGCCGACGTCGAGGCGTCGTTCATTCGCTGGCGATAGCTGCGGTCCATCTCGATGACGTCATAGATGACGCGGCCGACCATCGCCGAGCGGCTGACATTGCAAAGCTGCTCGGCAGCGGCGTTGACGAACAGCACGACCCCGCCGCCGTCGATCAGCAGCGTGGGAACGGGGTGCGACTGGATCAGCTCGTCATGGTCGAAGCTCGGGATGCTCGACGTGAGCGCGGTCACGCGGCCGCCTTGCTCAGGAACGGCGTGTAGAAGCGTTCGAGCGCGTCGAGCACGTCGCGGCTGCTGGGGATCTGGTTGACCTTGTTGCGAAACTCGGCCGAGCCGTGGAGGCTCTTGACGTACCAGCCGAGATGCTTGCGCGCCATATTGACGCCCGTGACTTCGCCATAATGGTCGATCATCGCGCGGTAGTGCGATGTAATGACGTCATATTGCTCGTCGATGCCCGGATCGGGGCGTTCTGTCTCGCCGCGCAATGCCGCCATGACCTGGCCTAGCAGCCAAGGGCGGCCATAGGCGCCGCGCCCGATCATGACGCCATCGGCGCCGCTTTGCGCAAGCGCGGTGCGTGCGTCGTCGGCCGAGCAGATGTCGCCATTGACGATCACCGGGATCGACACCGCGTCCTTGACGCTGCGGACGAAGCCCCAGTCAGCCTCGCCGCGGTACATCTGGTTGCGCGTGCGCCCGTGGACGGTGACGAGCTTCGCGCCGAGATCCTCGGCGATGTGCGCCAGTTCGGGCGCATTGAGGCTGTCGTGGCACCAGCCCATGCGCATCTTGACCGTCACCGGCACCGACACCGCCTTGACGCAGCTATCGATCAACGCCGCAGCGAGCTTCAAATCGCGCATCAGCGCCGAGCCGGCATCGCCATTGGTGACCTTGCGCACCGGGCAGCCCATGTTGATGTCGATGATCGACGCACCGCGATCCTCGTTGAGCTTGGCCGCTTCGCCCATTTCGTAGGGGGTGCAGCCGACGAGCTGCATCGACACGGGCTCTTCGACCGGGTCCCACGCCGCTTTCTGGATCGACTGGCGCGTCTCGCGGATCGCGGCCTGGCTCGCGATCATCTCGGTGACGTTGAGCCCCGAACCATAATAGCGAACGAGCTTGCGGAACGGCAGGTCGGTGACGCCCGTCATCGGCGCGAGGATCACGGGATCCGCGATGGTGATGTTGCCGATCTGGATGGGCCGCAGCGGCGCCATGGCGAAACCTTCGTCGATTGCCTAAAAAATAAGCAGCGCCCCTACACGCTAAGCGGCTTTCCCGCAAGCCGCGGCTGCGCTAACCGCGCGAACGATGAGCGAGTCCGCCCTTCCCTCTTTGCCGCGCGTCGCGGTCGTACTGCTTGCGGGCGGCCAGGGGACGCGCGCGGGCTTTGGCCGCCCGAAACAGCTGGCGATGCTGGGCGGCAGGCCCGTGCTGCGTTGGAGCCTCGATGCCTTTGCCGCCCATCCGGCGGTTGCGAGCGGCGTGCTGGTCGCGAATGATGACGTCGTGACGGCGATCGGCGGCCTCCCGGACGCGTGGATTTCGGCCGATCCCGGTGCCGAACGTCAGCAATCGGTCGGCAATGCGCTCGCCGCGCTGGCCGGCTGGGGCGACGATGCGCTGGTCCTCGTTCACGATGCGGCGCGACCGGGCGTGACCGCCGAGGTAATCGACCGCCTGCTCGCAGCGCTCGGCGATGCCGAAGCGGCGATCCCGACGCTCCCAGTTCCCGATACGCTGGTCGAGCAGGCCGCACATCTTGCCGGTGACGTGGTCGACCGCAGCGCGCTGGCGCGCGTCCAGACGCCGCAGGCGTTCCGCCTTGGTACGTTGCGCCGCGCACACGCCGAAGCCGTCGAGGCGGCTGCGACCGACGATGCGCAGCTCGTCCGGCGGCTTGGCCTGCCGGTCATCGCGGTGGACGGCGATGCCCGCCTCCACAAACTGACATATGCCGAGGATATGGCGATCCTGAACGGCTTGCTGGGGATCGATCGAATGATGCGCACCGCCGTCGGCATTGGCTATGATGTTCACCGCTTGGTGCCTGACAAGCCGCTGTGGGTCGGGGGAATAGAAATCGCGCATAGTCATGGACTTGAAGGCCATAGCGATGCCGACGTCGGACTCCATGCACTGACCGATGCGATACTCGGCGCGCTCGCCGACGGCGACATCGGTGACCATTTTCCGCCGAGCGACCCGCAATGGCGCGGTGCTGAATCGTACCGTTTCCTCGCCTTTGCGGCCGAGCGCGTGTCGGCGCGCGGCGGGCGCATCGATCATGTCGACCTGACGGTCATCGCCGAAGCCCCGAAAATAGGCCCGCACCGCGCCGCGATGCGCACGCGAATTGCCGAAATCCTTGCGATTCCGATTGAACGGGTTAGTGTGAAGGCAACAACGACCGAGCGGCTCGGCTTTACCGGCCGCCGCGAGGGGATCGCTGCACAGGCCGCCGCGACCCTGCAACTTCCGGAGAATTGAAACGTGCCGACCGACGCTGAATCGCGCCTCACCGCGCGCGACGAGCTTGCCACGAGCGTGCTTGTGGAGAACCGCGCCGAAGGCCGCAAGATCGCCGTCGCCGAAAGCTGCACCGGGGGCATGGTCAGCGCCGCGCTGACCGACATCGCGGGCAGCTCGGACGTGTTTTCAGCGGGCTTCATCACCTATTCGGCGCACGCTAAGCGGACCCAACTCGACGTCAGCAGCGAAATCCTCGAAACCTTCGGCGAAGTCTCGCTCGCAACCGCCTGGGCGATGGCGGCGGGGGCACTTGCGAACAGCGATGCCGACGTGGCGGTCGCGATCACCGGGATCGCGGGCCCGGGCGGAGGATCGGAGAAGAAGCCCGTCGGCCAGGTCGTGTTCGCCCGCGCGCTTCGCGGACAGGACCCCGACGATTATTTTACCCAGCGTGTGCAGTTCGAATCGACCGACCGCGCGGCGATCCGTCAGGCGGCGACTTTGTTCGCGCTTGACCTGCTTCAGCCCGAAAAGGACGGGTTGCGGCCGTCGGAGGATATCGCGCTACCGGCGCCGTAAAGCCCGGAGTCTCGCAGGAATGGTTCAGCCATTTGCGTCGCGTTTGCCGAGTTCAATCAGAAACCTGATCGAATGAAAGCCGATCAGGAGCGCCGCGGCCAAGAGAATCGGCACAATATGTTTAAAGGTCGCGTCGAAAAAAACGACCGAGATCAGACACCCCGCGACGAGGCCCATCGCTCCCCAAATGCCTCGGGGGATCATCTCACCGCCGCCCCGTAGAGTTCGTCGGCGCGCGTTTCGAACGCCGAAATCATCTTGCGCAGTGCCTTGTCGAACATCTGTCCGGCCAGCGTTTCGAACACGCGGCTGCGGAACGAGAAATCGACCATGAAGTCGACCCGGCAGCCCCCATCGTCCGCCGACAAGAAGTGCCATTCGTTGCTGAGGTGGCGCATCGGCCCGTCGATATAGCTGACCGTGACATTGCGCGGCCGTTCCTTGTGGACGCGGCACGAAAAGCTTTCACGGAGCCCCTTGAAGCCGACGATCATATCGGCGACCGCTTCATGCTCGCTGTCGCTCCGCACGCGCAACGCGATCACCCACGGCAAAAACTCGGGATAGCGCTCGATATCGGTGACGAGCGCAAACATCTGCTCGTCGCTATACGGCAGGATGCGGGTTTCGTGATGCCGTGGCAAAGGCTGGTCAGTCCGCCTTGACGCGTGCCAGCTGTGCTTCGCGCGCGGCGCGCATCCGCTCGAAATCGTCGCCGGCGTGATAGCTCGAACGCGTGAGCGGTGACGATGCGACCTGCAGGAAGCCCTTGGCGCGCGCGATCTGTGCATAGGCGTCGAACGCCTGCGGCGTCACGAAGTCGATGACCTTGGCGTGCTTCGGCGTCGGCTGGAGATACTGGCCCATCGTCATGAAATCGATGTCGGCGCTGCGCATGTCGTCCATAACCTGATGAACCTCCATCCGCTCCTCGCCGAGACCGAGCATCACGCCCGACTTGGTGAAGATCGACGGATCGCGACGCTTGACGCTTTCGAGCAGGCGGAGCGAGGCATAATAGCGCGCGCCGGGGCGGATCGTCGGATAGAGCCGCGGGACGGTCTCCAGATTGTGGTTATAGACGTCGGGCCGCGCATCGACGATCGCGGCAACCGCGCTTTCGGGCTTGTTGCGGAAATCGGGCGTCAGGATTTCGATCGTCGTCTGCGGCGTCTCGCGGCGCAGCGCGTTGATCACCTTCACGAACTGGCTCGCGCCGCCGTCGGGCAGGTCGTCGCGATCGACCGAGGTGATGACGATGTGGCTGAGCCCCATCTTCGCCGCTGCGATCGCCGTATGCTCGGGCTCGAGCAGGTCGACGGGGCGGGGCATCCCGGTCTTGACGTTGCAGAAGGCGCAGGCGCGCGTGCAGGTGTCGCCGAGAATCATCACCGTCGCGTGCTTCTTGGTCCAGCATTCGCCGATGTTCGGGCAGGCCGCTTCTTCGCACACCG
>Ga0247823_10000843_pt1 | contig 25814 bp, 22 predicted proteins | sample 13C_PalmiticAcid_2_FD_192426 | JGI IMG/M metagenome (GOLD analysis project Ga0247823, IMG submission 192426) | Soil microbial communities from agricultural site in Penn Yan, New York, United States - 13C_PalmiticAcid_Day30 | ecosystem: Environmental > Terrestrial > Soil > Agricultural land... | reverse complement strand
GAACCACATCGTCGCGGCCTGTAGCTGGCCGCTGGCCTTTTCGAGCGCTTCGGCGAGATGGGCGAGTTCGGGCTTTGACTTGGCGGCGGCGCATTCCTCGCCGACGATCCGGAAGAAGGTCTGGATCGCGCGGCCGCCATTCTGGGCGAGCTTGCGCCCGACCAGATCCATCGCCTGAACGCCGTTGGTGCCTTCATAGATCATCGCGATGCGGGCATCGCGGACATATTGCTCCATGCCCCATTCGGCGATGTAGCCGTGGCCGCCATAGACCTGTTGCGCGTCGGTCGCGATCTTGTAGCCCGCGTCGGTGCCGACGCCCTTGATGACGGGGGTGAGCAGGCCGACGAGATCGTCGGCGAGCTGGCGCTCCTCCTCGCTCGCGGCGAGATGGGCGAGATCGACCTGAAGGCCGCCCCAGAGGCAGAGGGCGCGCAGACCCTCGGTCATCGCCTTGGCTTCCATCAGCATGCGGCGGACGTCGGGGTGGACGAAGAGGGTGTCGGCCTTTTCCTGCGGGTCCTGCGCGCCGGTGAGCGCGCGGCCCTGACGGCGGTCGTGCGCGTATTGCACGGCGTTCTGATAGGCGACCTCACCGATGCCGAGGCCCTGGAGGCCGACGCCGAGACGTGCGGCGTTCATCATGATGAACATCGCGGCGAGGCCCTTCATCTCCTCGCCGACCAGCCAGCCGGTCGCGCCGTCATAGTTCATGACGCAGGTGGAGTTGGCGTGGATGCCCATCTTGTGCTCGATCGAGCCGCAGGAGACGGCGTTGCGCTCGCCGAGGCTGCCATCGTCGTTGACGAGGATCTTGGGCACCACGAACAGCGAGATGCCCTTGCTGCTCTCCGGCGCGCCCGGCGTCTTGGCCAGCACGAGGTGGATGATGTTGCTGGTGAGGTCGTGCTCGCCGGCCGAGATGAAGATCTTGGTGCCGGTGATCGACCAGCTGCCGTCGGCATTGGGCTCCGCGCGGGTCTTGATGAGGCCGAGATCGGTGCCGCACTGCGGCTCGGTCAGGTTCATCGTGCCGCCCCATTCGCCCGAGATCATCTTCGGGAGATATTTGGCCTGCTGCTCGGGACTGCCCTTGACCAGCAGCGACGAGATCGCGCCATGGGTGAGGCCGGGATACATGGCGAAGGCCATGTTGGAGGAGATCATATACTCCTGAAACGCGGTCGAGACGACGTGGGGCATCCCCTGCCCGCCGAATTCCTCGGGCGCGGAAAGCGTGCCCCAGCCGCTCTCGACGAACTGGTTATACGCTTCCTTGAAGCCGTCGGGGGTGGTGACGCTGCCGTCGGGGTTGCGCGTGCAGCCCTGCTGGTCGCCCGAATGGTTGAGGGGGAACAGCACCTCGGCGACGAAGCGGCCGCCCTCCTCCAGCACCGCGCTGACCACATCGGGGGTCGCGGCGGCGAAGCCGGGAAGGTTGGCGTAACGGTCGATCTTCAGAACATGGTCGAGCACGAAGCGAGTATCGCGCACGGGGGGCGTATATTGCGGCATCTCTCTAGTCCTGTTCTTATTTTGCTGGTTGCGCGCGGCCTTCGAGGACCGCGACGAAATCTTCGAGCTCGACGATATGGGCGTCGATATCGACCTTCTGACGCTCGAGCAGCTCGATGCGCGCGCGGCACTTGTCGAGCGTCACCTGATGCTGGGTGCGGCGTTCATCGCCCACGTCGTAGAGGTCGATCATCTCGCGGATCTCGGCGAGGCTGAAGCCGACTCGCTTACCGCGCAGAATCCAGGCGAGGCGGGCGCGATCGCGATGCGAGTAGATGCGCGCGAGGCCGCGTCGCTCGGGCGCGATCAGCCCCTCATCCTCGTAGAAGCGCAATGCCCGCGCCGTGACCTCGAACTCGGCGCACAGGTCCGAGATCGAGAAGCTCTCCTTGTCGGGCCGGGCCTCGGTCGGAGCGAAGCTGGCCACCGGTTTGATGGTCGTTGCCATGAAGCCGATTTACGCCGACCTTACGTTAACGTCAATCTCCGCAAAGCCGTTTTCCTTCGGCGCTGCGCAGCGCCCGTGCCTCGGCCGCGGATCCGCTCAGCCGCTCGACGTCGAGCGCGGCGAAGGAGGCACGCGGGCCGCAGAATTTGGCGCATTCGGCGGGGACGTTGGCGGGGAAGGTGATGCGGTCGCCCGCGAAGCGCGCATCGAAGGAACAGGTGACGCCGTTCCTGCCCTTCAGCGTCACCGCGAGCGTTTCCCCGGCGCGAGTCACGGTGCCGGTGCCGGTGCAGGACAGGCCGTCGCCATAATCGACGAACGCGCCGATGCGGTAGGTATCGCGGTCCTGCACCACGCAGACGCGGTCGGTGTCGCGGGCGTAGAGGCCGGTCAGGTCGGTGTCCGCGGGGTCACGGACGAGGCCGCGCTCGATCGCGGCGGATTCGAGGTCCTGCGGGGTGGCGGAGTTGCCGCTCCCGCCGCCGTTGCAGGCGGCGAGGACGGCCAGCAGCGCCACAGCAGCGATCCTCATGCGTCGCGTACCAGCGCGCCGTCCTCGATCCGGCGGAAGAAGCAGCTGCGCTCACCGGTATGGCAGGCGGGACCGGCGGCATCGACCTTTAGCCACAGCGCATCCTGATCGCAGTCGATCCGCGCCTCGACCACGCGAAGGACGTTGCCCGAGCTTTCGCCCTTCTTCCACAGCCGTCCCTTGCTGCGCGACCAGAACCACGCCTCGCCCGTGTCGAGGGTCCTGGCCAGCGCGTCGGCATTCATATGCGCGAGCATGAGCAGTTCGCCGGTCACCGCGTCGGTGGCGACGGCGGTGATCAGGCCGTTGGCGTCGTATTTGGGGTCGAGGGCGAGGGTGGAGTCGCGGGGGTCGGTCATGGGGGCGTGTTAGCCCCTCCCCTCCCGGTCGTCACCCCGGCGGCGAAAGCGGAACGGCCGCGACGGGTTGCCCCGCCACGGCCGTCCTGATCCCGCCGATGCCGCTCAGGCGAGATCGAAGCGGTCGGCGTTCATCACCTTGGTCCAGGCGACGACGAAGTCCTTGACGAACTTCTCCTCATGCCCGGTCTCGGCATAGACCTCCGCCACCGCGCGCAGTTCCGAGTTCGAGCCGAAGACGAGGTCGGCGCGGCTGGCACGCCAGGTCTCGCCGCCGCCCTTGCGATCGGTGGCGACATATTCTTCGTCGTCCGAACCATCGACCGCCTTCCAGACATTGGTCATGTCGAGCAGGTTGACGAAGAAGTCGTTGGTGAGCTGGCCCGAGCGTTTGGTGAAGTGGCCATGGCCACGCTCCCCGTGATTGGCGCCGAGCACGCGCAGGCCACCGATCAGCACGGTCATCTCCGGCACCGACAGGCCAAGCAACGATGCGCGGTCGAGCATCATTTCCTCGGTCTTTACCGCGAGCTTCCTGGGCAGATAGTTGCGGAAGGCGTCGGCCTGCGGCTCCATCACCGCGAAGCTGTCGGCATCGGTCTGCGCCTCGGTCGCGTCGCCACGGCCACCCGTGAACGGTACCGCGACATTGGAACCCGCGTCACGGATCGCCTTTTCGAGGCCCACGACGCCGCCGAGCACGATCGTATCGGCGAGCGACAGATTGCCGCGCAGTCCGTCGAGCGTGCCGATCACCCTGGCGAGCATCGCCGGCTCGTTAACCTCCCAGTCCTTTTGCGGCGCGAGACGGACGCGCGCGCCGTTGGCGCCGCCGCGGAAGTCGGACTTGCGATAGGTGCTGGCCGACGCCCAGGCGGTCTTGACCAACTGGCTGACGGTGAGGCCGCTGGCGGCGATCGCGTCCTTCACCGCCTTAACGTCGGCGTCGGAAGGCGTGGTGCCGGCGGGAACCGGGTCCTGCCAAATCAGGTCTTCGGCCGGCACTTCAGGGCCGAGATAACGGCCCTTGGGCCCCATGTCGCGATGGGTCAGCTTGAACCATGCGCGGGCAAAGGCATCCTTGAACGCTTCATGGTCGTTGCGGAACTTCTCCGAGATCACGCGGAACTCGGGATCGACCTTGAGCGCCATGTCGGCGGTGGTCATCATCGTGGGAACCTTCTTCGAAGGGTCATGCGCCGCCGGGGCCATGTCCTCTTCCTTCTGGTTCACCGGCTGCCACTGCTGCGCCCCTGCAGGCGAACGGACCAGTTCGTAATCATAGTCGAGCAGCAGGCGGAAGAAGTTCTCGCTCCACTGCGTCGGCGTGTTGACCCACGAACCTTCGAGACCGCTGGTCACCGCGTGCTCGCCGATGCCGCCGCTTTCGTGGCTGCTGACCCAGCCGAAGCCCTGCGCGGCGAGATCGCCGCCCGCGGGGGCATGACCGAGCAGCGAGGCGTCGCCATTGCCGTGCGCCTTGCCGAAGGTATGGCCACCGGCGGTGAGCGCGACGGTCTCCTCGTGGTTCATCGCCATGCGTTCGAACGTCGCCTTGATGTCGCGCGCCGACTGAAGCGGATCGGGATTGCCGCCCGGCCCCTCCGGATTGACGTAGATCAGGCCCATCTGGATCGCGGCGAGCGGGCCTTCCAGCGCTTCCAGCCCCTTGTCGAGGTCGATGCGGGTCTGAACGCCCTCATTCACCCATTTGTCTTCCGAGCCCCAGTAGATGTCACGCTCAGGCTCGAACACGTCGGCGCGACCGCCGCCGAAGCCGAACACGGGGCCGCCCATGCTCTCGATCGCGACATTGCCGGCGAGGATGAAGAGATCGGCCCAGCTGATATGCTTGCCGTATTTGCGCTTGATCGGCCACAGCAGGCGGCGCGCCTTGTCGAGGTTGCCGTTGTCGGGCCAGCTGTCGAGCGGCGCGAAGCGCTGCTGGCCGCTATTGGCGCCGCCGCGGCCATCGGCGGTGCGATAGGTGCCCGCCGCATGCCACGCCATACGGATGAAGAACGGGCCATAATGGCCATAGTCGGCCGGCCACCAGGGCTGGCTGTCGGTCATCAGCGCGGTCAGATCAGCCTTGAGCGCCGCGTAATCGAGCTTCTTGAATGCCTCGGCATAGTCGAAGTCGGCGCCCATCGGGTTCGACGCGCCATTGGGGTTGAGGATTTCGGTGGCCAGCATTTCGGGCCACCAGTCGCGGTTGGTGCGCCCGAGCAGGGCACGGACGCCGCCGTCCCCGTGAAACGGGCAGCCGCCGCCATCGATCGATCCGGTCTTCGCGTCCATGTGCTGATCCCTCCTTATGGTGTGGTTCTGGAGGGAGGCTAGTGGAACGCCCGCCGCCCCCAAAACGAGTTAAACAGGTCAGTGCGAGCGGGAAAATCGATCAATACACCTCGTTTTGACATACGCGCTCAATGATCGCGAATCGCGTCGATCAGTTCGTCCTTGTCCATCTTCGACCGGCCCTCGATGCCGATCTCCTTGGCCTCGTCGTACAGCGTTTCCTTGCTGCGATTCTCAAGATGGGTGCTGTCGTGGTCGAGGGTACCGCCGGCATAGGCGTTGGCGATTCGGGCGGCCTTTTCCTTGCTCGCGCCCGCCTCGCGCAGGTCCTCATAGACCTTGTCGCTCCTGATCGTCGGTCCGTGGTCCTTCGCCATTTCCTGTCTCCTTCGCGCCACCAACGCATCCGGAAACGAAGCGGTTCGATCGTTGATGTTACAAAAGGGCGACAAGTGCAGATCGAGCGCCTATATGCGCGCCCATCGACCAACGATTCCCCCGCGAAGGGCCGATGCTGACCACTAATCCGTTCGATGACGACAAGCTGCGCGAAGAGTGCGGCGTCTTTGGCGTTGCAGGTGCCGACGGCGCCGCCGCGCTCGTTGCGCTTGGCCTCCACGCGCTCCAGCACCGCGGCCAGGAGGCCGCCGGGATCACCAGCTGGGACGGCGCGCATTTCCACACCCATCGCGCGATGGGCCATGTGGCGGGCAATTTCGACCGCGACGAGGTGATGCGCGGGCTGCCCGGCGGGGTCGCATGCGGGCATGTCCGCTATTCGACCACGGGCGAGACCGCGCTGCGCAACGTCCAGCCGCTCTATGCCGAGCTGGCGAGCGGCGGGTTCGCGGTGGCGCATAACGGCAACATCTCCAACGCGCTGCACCTGCGCCGCGAGCTGATCCAGCGCGGATCCATCTTCCAGTCCACGTCGGACACCGAGACGATCATCCATCTCGTCGCGACCAGCGGCTATCGCGACCTGCTCGACCGCTTCATCGACGCGCTCAAGCAGATCGAGGGCGCCTATTCGCTGATCTGCATGACGCCCGAGGGGATGATCGCGTGCCGCGACCCGCTGGGGATTCGTCCGCTGGTCATGGGCAAGCTGGGCGACGCCTATATCTTCGCGTCGGAGACGGTCGCGCTCGACGTGGTCGGCGCCGAATATGTCCGCGACGTCGAGCCGGGCGAGCTGGTGATCGTGCAGGACGGCGAGCTGCGCTCGATCCGCCCCTTCACCGCGATCGCGCCGCGCCCGTGCATCTTCGAATGGGTCTATTTCTCGCGCCCCGATTCGATCGCGCAGAACCGGTCGGTCTATGGCGTGCGCAAGGCGATCGGCGCGCAGCTGGCGATCGAATCCGGAATCGACGCCGATCTGGTGGTGCCGGTGCCCGATTCGGGCGTGCCGGCCGCGATCGGCTATGCCCAGCAGTCAGGCATCCCGTTCGAGCTGGGCATCATCCGCTCGCACTATGTCGGCCGCACCTTCATCCAGCCGAGCGCGGAAGTCCGCCGGCTGGGCGTGAAGCTCAAGCACAACGCCAATCGCGACCTGATCCAGGGCAAGCGCATCGTGCTGATCGACGATTCGATCGTGCGCGGCACGACAAGCCTGAAGATCGTCGAAATGATGCGCGAAGCCGGCGCCGCCGAGGTGCATATGCGCATCGCCAGCCCGCCGACGACGCACAGCTGCTTCTACGGCGTCGACACGCCCGAGCGTTCCAAGCTGCTCGCCGCCAAGATGAACGTCGCCGGGATGGCCGAGTTCATCAAGGCCGACAGCCTCGCCTTCGTGTCGATCGACGGCCTGTACCGCGCATTGGGCGAGGCCGAGCGCGCGCAGGTTCTGCCCAGATATTGCGACGCGTGCTTCACCGGCGACTATCCGACCGCGCTGACCGACCATAACGAACAGGCGCTGACCCAGCTCGCGCTGCTCGACGAACCGGCCTGAGACCCATGACCGAACAGACCCTTGCAGGGCGCGTCGCGCTCGTCACCGGCGCGAGCCGCGGAATCGGCGCAGCGACCGCCATCGCGCTCGCTGCGCAGGGCGCGCACGTCGTCCTGACCGCGCGCACCGCGGGCGGCCTCGAGGAAGTCGAGGAGGCGATCTTCGCCGCCGGCGGCACCGCGACGATCGCGCCGATGGACCTGCTCGAGACCGATTCGATCCCGCGCCTCGCCGCCGCGGTGACCGAGCGCTGGGGCAAGCTCGACATCCTCGTGCTCAATGCCGCGGCGCTGGGCACGCTTTCGGCGATCTCCGCCTTCGATCCCAAGGAAGTCGCCAAGACGCTGGCGCTCAACGTCAGCGCGCAGGCCGCGCTGATCGGCGCGTTCGATCCGCTGCTGCGCAAGGCCGATAATGGCCGGGTGATCGGCCTGACCTCAACCGTCGCGCGCAAGCCGCGGGCGTTCTGGGGCCTCTATGGCGCGACCAAGGCGGCGTTCGAGAACCTCGTGCTGAGCTATGGCGAGGAAGTGCGCAACCTGACCAGGGTGCGCGTCGCCCTGCTCAACCCCGGCGCGACCCGCACCAAGATGCGCGCGCGCGCCTATCCCGGCGAGGCGCCGGAGAGCGTCAAGACACCCGAGGTCGTGGCGGAGCGTATCGTCGCGCTGCTGAACGCGGATTTCGACACCGGAGCGTTCGAAACGCTGGACTGATCCGCCGCGGCTATTTGAAACCGGGCGGCGTCGGCAGCTTCGACAGGTACGGCAGGACGTACGGGTCGACCAGGTGCCGGAACAGAACCGAGAGCAGCAAGAGAACCACGACCCAGCCGCAGGCGCGCGCGACGACCTTCGGGTTCTCGATGAGGATGTTGACGAGCTCGCCGAACAGCCGGTTGAGCCACATCGCGCCGTATTTCTTGTCGGCGAGCACCTCTCTGCCGACGATGAGCAGCAGCACCACCGCGACACCCATGCTGATCCATCGAACCAGGCCGGCCTGCGCCCCGCTATGGTAGATGAAGGTCCGGATTCCGGCGCTGAACACCGGATACAGGATCATCATACCGAGCGCGACATGCGCAAACACCTCGACCCAGCTGCTGTCCTTTTCCAGAAAGCTGCCGTCGTTCTTCGACAGATCGACCAGCATGATGCGTTTCGTCTTGCGGAAGTGCGCGGCGCTCACCGCGCTGATCGCGAACAGCGAGATCATCATGAGGTCGATTTCGAACTGGGTGGCCTGAAACCGGATGAACTTGAACGGCAGCGAGGTGAAGTAATGCCACCACGCCGCGACGATCTGAACCGTCTGGCTCAACGAGACGACATTCTGGGCGTGCGAGACGAGGTTGTAGGCCTGAAGCACGCCAAGCGCCGCCAGCACGCGTGAGGCGACGATCTTCCACCGGCCCGAACCGGACTCGGGAGAGGCGGCGCCCGCCTGATCGATCGCTTCGGTCATCCCTGCCCCCGCAGTTTTCTACCCCGCCAGAAACGCCTTTACCTCGCCCTGAAAGAACGGGGCGTTGTCCCACATGATGAAGTGCGCGGCGTTGGGCACGCGCTTAAGCGCCGCACCCTTCAGCGGCGCGTAGGACGCCTGATAATAGCCGTCCATCTGGGCGTCGGTCACCGGTGCGCCTTTGGGCGTGACGTAGAGCACGACGGTCTTCGCGATGATCTTCGACAGCTCGGGCATCAGGTTGGTCATGATCAGCTCGCCATACGCACGCGCCGAGACATCCCGGTCGGACTTCATGGCATCCTCGAGCGCGCCCGCGCGCATGCCTTCGGTCGCGACCATGGAGGCGATCGTGCCGTCGAGCTGCCTGGCATAGGCGTCGGCGGGCGAGGTGCGCATGCCGGTCATGATCTGGTCGGCGATGGGCTTGAGCGTCGCGGGAGTGGCGTTGGGGCCGCCGAACATCGCGCCCATGAAGGGGAACATATCAACCACCATCAGCTTCGACACACGGGCCGGGTGCCGCGCGGCGAGCATCATGCCCATCGTGCCGCCCATCGAATGGCCGATGACGGCGACGTGCCGCAGCCCCTGTTCTTCGACATAGCGGGCGATTTCCTCTGCCACCGGTGCGGCGACGTCTCCGTCGCTGTTGCCGCCCTTGTCGGTGCCGGCAAAGCCGTGGACCTGTACCTTGTGCCAGCGATAGCCGGGCACGGCGGCGATCATCTCCTTCCACACGCGCGGGCTGGACGACAGGCCGGGGATGAGGATGACGTCCCTGCCCTTCCCTTCCACCGTCACGGTGATGCGGGTGGAGGCGAAATCCTTCGCCGCGGCGGGCGCCGGAAGCAGCGTGGCGGTGAGCAGCAGCGCGACGAACGCGAACAGGCCGCGGCGATGAATCATGGCAATCCCTCCCGGTTTCGAGGGAAACTATCGGGGGCGAACGGGCTCGTCCATCTCGATCACGATGTCCTCATCGACTGCGGCTTCCTCGTCCAGCTCCTCGATGCGGAACGCCTCGCGGTTCATCACGAAGCTGCCGTGATAGCCCGAGAAACGCCATTCGCCGGTGACTTCGGTGCCGTCGTCGCTGATCGTCCCGGCATAGGCGACCGAATGCGCGAGCGATCCCGCCGGGTCGTACTGCTTCATGAAACGCAGCCGCGCGCCGGTGCGATCGCCATCGACGAAGGCGCGCCGGATTTCCTCGGCGCCGGTATTGTCGGGCTCGGTGATCGTTCCGCTCACCTCACCGCCGGTCTCGTCGAGATGCGCGATGAAGCTGTTCTCGTCGACACCGAAGGAAGACGCGAAATAGCGGCCGTACCACACGCCGGTCACATCCTGCGGATCGTTCATCGCGCTTCCACCAGCTCTTCCAGTTCCGCCACGGTCAGCGGCGCTGCGCAGAGATAGCCCTGATAGAATTGACAGCCTTCCTTGGCGAGCAATTCGAGCTGCTCATGGGTCTCCACACCCTCGGCAACCACCGCCAGACCAAGCGAGCGCGCCATGTCGATCACCCCGCGCACCACCACCCGGTCGCGCGCCGATCCGGCGATGTCCTGAGTCAGCTTGCGGTCGATCTTGAGATAGTCGAGCGGGAGCGCCTTCAGATAGGCGAGGCTGGAATAACCCGTCCCGAAATCATCGATCGCGACGCGGCAGCCGGCGGTACGCAGCTCCGCCAGCAGGCGCGCTGCCTCGCTCAGATCGCCGATCAGGCCGCCTTCGGTGATCTCGACCGTCAGGCGGCCGCGCGGAAAGCCGCTGGCGTCCACCCAGTCGAGAAACAGATCCGCGAAATTGATCCGTGCGACGTCCGCCGAGGTCACGTTGACCGACAGGCGCAGACCGCGCAGCGCCGCGGGCCAGCGTGCCGCCTGCGCCAATGCGAGCCGCTGGACATGTTCCGACAATGCGAGCTCGAGCCCGGCGCGCGCGGCGGCGGCGAACAGCATCTCGGCGCCGATCTCACCGGTCGCATGGCGCCAGCGGGCGAGCGCCTCGACCCCGGTGAGCGCGCCAGTCGGAACCGCGACCTGCGGCTGGAAGCGAAGTTCGATCTCCCCCGCGTCCATCGCCCGGCGCAGGTCGACCGCAAGGGTATCGACGGGCACCGCGCCCGCGGGAGCATCGTTGCCGGCCAGCGTATCGCTCGCCCGGCGCAGCAGTGTCGCGGCGGTATCGTCCGGCTCCGCCATCGCGACCGCGGTACGGGCACCCAGCGGGGTGATCTCGTCGCCGATCACGAAGGGCCGCGACAGCGCCTCCTCGATCCGCGCCGCTACCGAATCGAGCAATTCAGGCGCGGCGCCTTCCGAGGCGACGACGAACTCGGCCCCGGCGATTCGTGCCGCGACGAAATGACGGCCCAGCAACTCGCGCGCGGCCTCACCCAGCCGACCCGACGCGGCGCGCAGCAGCGCGTCGCCCGCGGCGCGGCCATAGGCGGTGTTGACCATTTCGAACCGGTTGAGCGCGGCAAGCACGACACCGACCGGCAGCCCCTCACCCAGCCGCCGCTCGATCCAGCGCCGCACCCCCGCGCCGTCATGCACGCCGGCGAGCGCGTCGCGCACAGCAGCCCCGGCGTCGATCTCGCCCAGCCGCTCGATCAGCGCATGGATGCGGCCGGTACGCGCGTCACGCTGAAGATGCTCGACGACGCGGCCCGCGCCGGGAAGTTCGTGCGCGAAAGCCGTCGCCGAGAGGCCGTCGCGCAATCGACCGAACGCAGCGCGCAGCGCACCCCGGTCGCCCGCCTCCACCCGGCGCAGCATCGCGCGCACCGAAGGCTCCTCGCCCAACCCGAGCATCGCCGCGAGCGCAGGCGTCACCTGGATCGAGGCGAGCGCGGGATCGTAACGCCAGCCGAGCGGCTCGGCATCGCCGACGATCACCGGCCCCTCGCCGCTCACCCGCTCCGCGTGGCGGGCGGCGAAGCGCAGCGCCTGAACGAATTCCGCCTCGCGCATCGGGCTGGCGAGGAAATGGGTGGCGCCCGCGTCGTAGAATTCGCCGAGCCGGGCGGAATCGTTGCGCGACACCAGGGCGAGCAGCGCGCCGCCGGTCGCGCCCGCGACACCGGCGAGCGCGCGGACCGCCGCCAGCCCCTCCCCGACCGCGCCGCGCGCGTCGACCACCGCGACCGCCGCGCCGCTCGCAAGCAACCGCCGTTCGGCGCCATCGGCCCGGCGCGCGGCGACCACGCGCCAGCCCGCGCCGGCAGCCAGCCCGGCAAGCTCGTCACGCTGACGAAAGGAGAGCAGAAAGAGAGGCCGTTCGCGCCCGGTCATCGGTGTGGCGTGCATGGGCGCGGTTTCGGTCATCCGAATCAACCTAACCCAAGGCTTGCTGCGAAGTCATCAACGGCTTAGCTGCTTATTTCATGGCAGCGCCCGCCCTTGTTGACCGTCACGGCCGCACGATCCGCTACCTGCGGGTATCGGTGACGGACCGGTGCGATCTGCGCTGCCGCTACTGCATGGCCGAGAAGATGACCTTCCTGCCGCGCAGCGAGCTGCTGGCGCTGGAGGAGATCGCGCTGATCGCCGAACGCTTCATCGCCCGGGGAGTCACCAAGATCCGGCTGACCGGTGGCGAGCCGCTGGTGCGGCGCGACGCGGTCGATCTGGTGCGGAGGCTGGGGCGCAAGGTCGGAAGCGGTCTCGACGAGCTGACGATGACCACCAACGGCACGCGGCTGCCCGAACATGCGCAGACGCTGGCCGAGGCGGGCGTGCGGCGGATCAACGTCAGCCTCGACAGTCGCGACCCTGAGGTCTTCCGCCACATCACGCGCCACGGCGACGTCGCGCAGGTGCTGGACGGCATCGCCGCGGCGCAGGCGGCGGGATTGTCGATCAAGATCAACATGGTCGCGCTGAAGGGTCTGAACGACGATCAGATCGCGCCGATGCTCGAATGGGCGGGCGCCTCGGGCATGGATCTGACGCTGATCGAGACGATGCCGCTGGGCGCGATCGATGAGGACCGCGCGGATCGCTTCGTGCCGCTGACTCAGGTATTCGACGACCTGTCGCGCCGCTTCACGCTAACGCCCGACCATCACCGCAGCGGCGGCCCCGCGCGCTATTGGCACGTCGCGCAGACCGGCGCGCGGCTGGGACTGATCTCTCCGCTCACGGGTAATTTCTGCGAGAGCTGCAACCGCGTGCGGCTGACCACCGAGGGCAAGCTGTTCACCTGCCTCGGCCATGAGGATCAGGTCGATCTGAAGGCGGCGATCCGCGAAGGCGGGCTGGCGGCGGTCGATGCGGCGATCGACGAAGCGCTGGCCGCCAAGCCGGCGCGGCACGATTTCAGCGTCGAGCGCGGTGCCGCGCCCGCCGTGCGCCGCCATATGAGCGTGACCGGCGGATGAGCGGTCTTCGCCGGGCGCTCGTCGCCTCTCCGACCAACCCGGCCGAGGTCGCCGCGCACGAACTGCTCGCGGCGCATGACTGGGTGCATCCGGACGAGGCCGAGATGATCGTCGCGCTGGGCGGCGACGGCTTCATGCTCCAGACGCTGCACATGCTGCTGGAGAAGCATCGCAACATGCCGGTGTTCGGGATGAACCTCGGCACGATCGGCTTCCTGATGAACGAGTGGCGGCCCGACGGGCTCGACGCGCGGCTGACGCGCGCTCGGCCGTTCAGGGTGACCCCGCTAGTGATGACCGCGACCACGGTCGAGGGCGAGACGCATGTCCTGCCCGCGATCAACGAGGTGTCGCTGCTGCGCGAGACGCGCCAGACCGCGAAGCTCGAGGTCACGGTGAACGACCGCGTCGTGCTGCCCGAGCTGGTGTGCGACGGCATCCTCGTCGCCACGCCGGCGGGATCGACCGCCTACAACCTGTCCGCGCACGGACCGATCCTGCCTTTGGGATCGCAGATGCTGGCGCTGACCCCGATCAGCCCGTTCCGGCCGCGACGCTGGCGCGGCGCGATCCTGCCCGAAAAGACGCGGATCTCGCTTGAGGTGCTCGATCCCGGCAAGCGGCCGGTGAGCGCCGTCGCCGACCAGCGCGAGGTGCGCGACGTCGCGCGCGTTGAGATCGAGATCGATCCCAAGCGCGACCTGACCCTGTTGTTCGACCCCGAACACGCGCTCGACGATCGCATCACGATGGAGCAGTTCGTCGCCTGAACGACCGGGTTTTCGGCCGAAGCAACAATCTTTCCAAAATTGTTCCCCAGCCCGCTTGCAATGCGCGAAACCCCTTCGTATAGGCGCGCCCTCGCTGGTGTTCCCTGATAGCTCAGCGGTAGAGCATCCGACTGTTAATCGGACGGTCGTAGGTTCGAATCCTACTCAGGGAGCCAGCGAGTTTACCCCCCAAATCGTCAGTCCGGACCGCGCCGCGCCGAAGCGCCCGCGCGGTTACGGGTATGCGCGCGCCATTCCGTTTCCCGAATGATCGTTCAGCGAATGGACATTTGCGTTAGACTATTCGTTACAACCACATATCGGCACGAGTCGCCGCAGATGATTAGGAGGAAACTCATGCGCACCAGCCAGTCCCGCCGTTCGCGGGTCGCGGCGCTTGCCCTCGCTCTCGCGTCGGCATCCGTGCTTGCGTCCTGCGCGACGCCCACACCCTATCAGCCCGCAACCGGCAGTGGTTCGTACCGCACCGGATATTGGGATGAGCAGATCGAGAGCGACCGTTTCCGCGTCACCTTCGCCGGCAACAGCCTGACGTCGCGCGAGACCGTCGAGCGGTACCTGCTCTATCGCGCCGCGCAGCTCACCGTCGAGCGCGGCTACGACTATTTCACCCTGTCCGACCGCGACACCGAGAAGAAGACGCGGACCTATGTCGACCGGCCCTTCGGTCCCGGCCCGTGGGGCTATTGGGGCCCGTCGTGGCGCTATTACAGCCCGCGCTGGGGCTGGCGCGGCTGGAGCCCCTTCTACGGGGATCCCTTCTGGGATCGCGACATCGATGTGCGCACGGTCGACCGCTATGAGGCGAGCGCCGAGATCGTCGTCGGCCGCGGCCGCAAGCCGGAGAACGTCCGCGCGTTCAGCGCGCGCGAGGTGCTCGACAATCTTGGCCCGTCGATCAGTCAGCCGCCCCGGCCGCGCTGATCCCCGGCTGAAAGCCAAAGAAAAGGGCCGCCCGGGAGACCGGGCGGCCCTTTTGCTTTGTGGCCCCTCCCCTGACGGGGAAGGGCTGGGAACGGCGCCCCTTACAGCGCGCCGTGGCAGTGCTTGTACTTGCTCCCGGAGCCGCAGGGGCACGGGGCGTTGCGGCTGACGCGGCCGGCCCATTGCGACGGATCGTCGCCCAGTGCCTCGGCATCCGGACGCGGGATATGCAGCGCGGGCAGATCGTTCGAGATCAGGCCCGCCGCGGCGGCATCCCAGTCGGCGCTGTTGTCGATGCCGGTCAGCGGATCGATGTGCGACGTCAGGAAGTCGGGCAGCTCGGGAAGCTCGGGCGGCGGCTGGAACTGGAACTCGGCCCAGGCCAGCGTGCGCGTCACGTCCTCGCGGATGTTGCCGAGCATGCGCTCGAACATCGCGAAGGCTTCCTGCTTATACTCGTTGATCGGGGTCTTCTGGGCATAGGCGCGCAGGTGGACCACCTGACGCAGCGCATCGAGCATGCCCAGATGCTCCTTCCAGTGATGGTCGAGATTCTGGAGCAGGATCGACTTTTCGATCTGCATCCATGTCTCGGGATCGAGATCGTCGGACTTGGCCTTCACGCGCACATCGGCCAGCTCGCGGATGCGGTTCTCGACATCCTCGGGCTCGATACCGTCCTGCTCGGCGATCCACTGCTCGACCGGAGCCTCGACGCCCAGCGTCTTCTGGACATGCTCCTTGAGACCCGCAACGTCCCACTGCTCGGGATAGGTCTCGGCCGGGCAGAAGCGGCCGACAAGGTCGTTGACCGTCTCCGCGCGCATGTCCTCGACCACGTCGCCGACGGTGTCGGCGTCCATGATGTCGCTGCGCTGCTCGTACACCACCTTGCGCTGGTCGTTCATGACGTCGTCATATTCGACGACCTGCTTGCGGATGTCGTAGTTGCGCGCCTCGACCTTCTTCTGCGCGGTCTCGATCGCCTTGGTCAGCCACTTGGAGCCGATCGCCTCGCCGTCGGCGATGTTGTTGCGCATCATCTTGGCGAACAGCGTGTCCGGGCCGAAGATGCGCAGCAGATCGTCGTCGAGGCTGAGGTAGAAGCGCGACAGGCCCGGATCGCCCTGACGGCCCGAACGCCCGCGCAGCTGGTTGTCGATGCGGCGGCTCTCATGCCGCTCGGTGCCGAGCACGAACAGGCCGCCGGCTTCGAGCACCTGAGCCTTCTCGGCCGCGACCTCGGCCTTGATCTGGGCGACCGCGGCTTCGCGCTCCGGCCCCTCGGGCATTTCCTTGAGTTCGTCCTCGACGCGGAACTCGACGTTGCCGCCAAGCTGAATGTCGGTGCCGCGACCGGCCATGTTGGTGGCGATGGTCACCGCGCCAAGACGGCCGGCCTGCGCCACGATATGCGCTTCATTCTCATGCTGGCGGGCGTTGAGCACCGAGTGATCGACGCCTTCCTTGGTGAGATAGTCCGACAGCAGTTCCGACTTCTCGATCGAGACGGTGCCGACCAGCACCGGCTGGCCCTTCACCGCATGCTCCTTGATCGAGCGCGCGATGGCGATGAACTTGTCCTGCTGCGTCTTGTAGAACTCGTCGTCCTGGTCGATCCGCTGGACACCGACGTTGGTCGGGATCGTCACCACGTTCATTTTGTAGATGTCGAAGAATTCGGGCGCTTCGGTCGCCGCGGTGCCGGTCATGCCCGAAAGCTTCGGGTACATGCGGAAATAGTTCTGGAAGGTGATCGAGGCGAGCGTCTGGTTCTCCGGCTCGATATTGACGCCTTCCTTGGCCTCGACCGCCTGATGCAGGCCGTCGGACCAGCGGCGGCCGTCCATCATGCGGCCGGTGAACTCGTCGATGATGACGACCTTCCCGTCCTTGACGATATAGTCGATGTCGCGCTTGCGCATGACGTTCGCCTGCAGCGCCTGATTGAGGTGGTGGACGACCTGCGTGTTCTCGAAATCGTAGAGGTTGGCACCCTGAAGCAGCCCGCCGGCCTCAAGCATCCGCTCCGCGGTTTCGATGCCGTCCTCGGTCAGGACGACGCTCTTCTGCTTCTCGTCCTTGTCGTAGAGGCTCTCGTCGAGCTGCTTCACGATCGCGTCGACGCTGATGTACAGTTCGGACTTGTCGTCGGTCGGACCGGAAATGATCAGCGGCGTGCGCGCCTCGTCGATCAGCACCGAGTCCACTTCGTCGACGATCGCCATGGCGAACGGACGCTGCACCATCGTCGCGCGCTCATACTTCATGTTGTCGCGAAGATAGTCGAAGCCGAACTCATTGTTCGTGCCGTAGGTGATGTCGGCGTGATACGCTTCGCGGCGCTGGTGATCGGCGAGGTTGGGAACGATCACGCCCACGGTCAGGCCGAGGAACTTGTAGATCTGCCCCATCCACTCGGCGTCACGGCGGGCGAGATAGTCGTTGACGGTGATGACGTGGACGCCGTTCGCGGGCAGCGCATTCAGATAGGTGGCGAGCGTCGCCACCAGCGTCTTGCCCTCACCGGTGCGCATCTCGGCAATCTCGCCGCGATGGAGGACGATGCCGCCGATCATCTGCACGTCGAAATGGCGCATGCCGAGCACGCGGCGCGACGCCTCACGCACCGTGGCGAACGCCTCGGGCAGGATCGAGTCGAGCTTCTCGTCATTGGCGAGCCGCTCACGGAACTTCACGGTCTGCGCCGCGAGATCCTCGTCCGAGAGCGCCTGAAGCGCGGGTTCGAAGGCGTTGATCTTCGAAACGATGGCCCCAAGGCCTTTGACGTACCGGTCGTTGGACGAACCGAACAGGGATTTGGCCAAACCGCCGAGCATGATGGATTCCAGTCGTATAAAATTGCGGGATGCGCGCCCGGCTTGCGGACGCAGCTATTGCGTGTGCGAGGGAGGCCGCTCCGCATCGGGAGCGGCGGCGCGGCTATTCCAGCCGGCGCTCGCTTGTCAGGCGCGCGGGACGAAGCGCCGGCGCGTCATGGATGGCGAAGGATGCGGCAACGGGACGCTGCGGCGTCGCGAGCGGGATCGAGGTGCGGGCCGCGGTGACGGCGGCGACCGCCTCCGCCGCGACCTCGGCGGCGCGGGTGATCGCGGTTTCACTCTGCCGCTGCGCCACGCGCAGGTCACGGTCGCCGGTGAAGGCACCGGTCAGACCCGCCAGCAGCGCGGAGAGAAACAGCAACAGTTGCACGATCAACCCTGTACCAAACCCCTGGTTGCCCGCCGCTGAACGACAGGGCGTGCACGACATAGGGCGGGACTTGGCTTCATCCAAGTCCAAAACCGCGATGGTCAGCCGGCGATTACCCACCGCACGGGCAGAACGACGCGCGATTTGACCGCTTCTCCACCCACCCGCATCGGGCGGTAGCGCGCCGCAGCGGCAAGCTGGAAGGCGGCCGCGTCCAGCGCGGGATAGCCCGAACTCTGCTCCAACGCGCAATCGATCAGCGATCCCGTGACGTCGAGGACGCACCGCAGTCGTGTCAGTCCCTGCTCCCCGTTCGCCATCGATGCCGGTGGATAGTAGCGCATCGTATCGGGCATGAACGCAACACTCGGCAACTCCACTTGCCCGGGGGCGTCGGCGGGGGCCAGCGGAGCCGGGGTCTGAAGCGGACGCGGCGCGGGAAACGGTGCAGGCCGAACCGGCGAATTCGAGGATTGCGCCGCGAGCAAAAGCACCATCAGAGCAGTCTGCAGCATCAGCCCGTCCCCCTTCGTCAGTCGCGCTTACGCGTCACCTCGCACCCAACCCGCGCGTCGGGATAGACGTCGAGCTTCATCGACCGCACCCTGACCATCCGGACCCGCGGATCGGCGGCGAGCGCGAGGCGCGAGACCTCATCGCACAGCGTTTCCTGCAATTCGATATGCCGCGACGCGCCCAGCGCGCGGATGCCCTCGCGCAGATAGTCGTAATCGACCACCGCCTCGATCCGGTCTTCCGGCGCCGCGTTATAGGCGCAGCTAAGCCAGACGCTCACCGCCACGCGCTGGGGCGCGGCGCGCTCATGGTCGTGGATGCCAAGGCCGATCGTGACCTCCAGCCCCTCGAGCAGGATCGTGTATTCAACCATGCGGGCGCGCATCGGGTCTGGCCCGGCCTTCGAACATTACGTCCCCTTCGCGTCGAACGAAGCGCTGGCCGCAATCGACGAAGACATTCTGCCCGGTGATGCTGCGCGCGGTCAGCAAATGCGCGACCGTGCGCGCGATCTCGATGATGTCGACCGGCCGCTCGAGCAGGTTGCGCGAGGCGACCCGCGCGAACTCGTCGGCGCTCTGGTCGAGCGACGGCAAGGTCAGGCCCGGCGATACCGCGTTCACCCGGATTCGCGGCGCCAGCGCCATCGCCAGTAACCGTGTTGATTCCGCCAGCCCGGCCTTGCTCAGCGTGTAGGTCAAGAAATCCGGGTTGGGATTGTCGAGCTTCTGGTCGAGCAGGTTGACGATCGCGCCGTCCGCCAGCCCCGCCTGGGCCGCCATCGCCGAGGCGAGCAGCAACGGCGCGCCCAGATTGACGTGCATGTGCCGGTCGAGCCCCGCATAGTCCGCCACCGGCAGCGCGTCCCATGCGAACAGCGAGGCGTTGTTGACCAGCCCCTCGACCGGACCGCCCAGTGCCTGCGCGGCGGCATGCACGAGTCCGCGGGTCTCGGCCGCATCGGCGAGATCGGCCGTGACGAGCGCGACGCCGAGTTCAGCCGCAAGCGCTTCCGCCTCGTCGTGCGAATCATGATGATGCACCGCGACGGCATGCCCGGCGGACACCAGATGCCGCACGATCGCAGCACCGATCCGCCGCGCACCACCGGTGACGAGCACCCGCACCCGTCAGTAGCCCATCAGCGCCAGGACTTCCTTGCGGCTGCGCTCATCCTCGCGGAACACGCCCATCATCCGGCTGGTCACCATGCCGACGCCCGGGGTGCGTACGCCACGCGCGGTCATGCAGGCATGGCTCGCCTCGATCACCACCGCGACGCCGCGCGGGTGGAGATGGTTCCAGATGCAGTCCGCGACCTCGGCGGTCAGTCGCTCCTGCACCTGCAGTCGCCGCGCATAGGCATGGAGCACGCGCGCGAGCTTCGAGATGCCGACGACATGATCCTGCGGCAGATAGGCGATCGAGGCGCGGCCAATGATCGGCGCCATGTGGTGCTCGCAATGCGACTGGAAAGGAATGTCCTTCAGCAGCACGATCTCGTCATAGCCGCCCACCTCTTCGAAGATGCGTGAGAGGTGGTGCGACGGATCCTCGCCATAACCCTGGCAATACTCCCTCCACGCACGCGCAACGCGCTTGGGGGTGTCGAGCAAGCCCTCGCGATTCGGGTCGTCGCCTGCCCAGCGCAGGATGGTGCGGACTGCGTCCGCAACCTCTTCCGGCACTTCGACTTTGGGCAAGGGCGCGACGATATCACCGTCTTCGGGCTCGTCGTGATCGTGACAGCTCATCCTCTTGCAAATCCTGTGTTTGGCGCATGACGCTACGGCAAGCACGCTTGCCTGTGTTGCGCTTCGGCAACAACCCTTCGTGAACCGGAATAGCAAGCATTTCCGCGGGATTCCTAGCGCGATTTGACGTTGACGTAAGGATTCGGGGAACGGTAGCTTCCGCAACAACATAGACAGGCGACCTGCCAAAGAAGCGGCGCCACTCAGAGAGGAGCCTTTCATGCGGAAGTTCCAACTGTTCACCGCCTCGGCCATCGCGCTGATGGCCACCTCCCCCGCCTTCGCACAGGACACCGCCCCGGCCGCTCCCGCCGCCGAAGAGGATGAAGTCGTCGTCGTCACCGCCACGGGCCGCGCCCAGGCGGCACAGGACGTGCCGATCGCGGTCAGCGTCGTCGGCGCCGAACAGATCGAAAATGCCGGCGTCAGCGACATCCGCGGCCTGCGTCAGGTGACCCCGAGCCTTCAGGTAACGACCGGCCAGTCGGCCGCGACCGGCGTGGTGCTGCGCATCCGCGGTATCGGCACCGCCGGCGACAACCCCGGCTTCGAGCCGGCGGTGGGCGTGTTCATCGATGGCGTGTTCCGTGCCCGCGCCGGCGTCGCGCTGTCAGACCTGCCCCCGATCGACCGGGTCGAGGTACTGCGCGGCCCGCAGGGCACGCTGTTCGGCCGCAACACGTCGGCCGGCGCGCTCAGCATCACCACGCAGGGTCCGTCATTCGACCTCGGCGGCTATATCGAGGGCGCCTACGGCAATTATAACGAGGTCGAGGTCAAGGCCGGCATCACCGGCGGCGTGAGCGAGCAACTCGCCCTGCGCGTGGACGGCGGCTATCACAAGCGTGACGGCTACATCACCGATCCCAACACCGGCCGCGACTTCAACAATATCGACCGCTATTTCGTCCGCGGTCAGGCCAAGTTCGAGACGACCGACATCGTCTTCCGCCTGATCGGCGACTATGCGGAGACCGATGAGGCGTGCTGCGGCGCGCTCAACACCGGGTCGGGCTTCGTCCTCTACCCGTCGGGCCGCGACACCAGCACCGCGGGCGGCTTGCTCGGGCTGGTCACCAGCAACCTCATCGAAGCGCTGGCCGCCAACCCGGCACTGGGCGGCGCCACGGGCCGCGACGGCATCGTCCGTCCGTTCGACCGCAAGGGCCGCCAGATGGCGACCTCGCCCAACCGCGACCTGACCGAGAAGGTCAAGGAATGGGGGGTTTCGGGCCAGCTCGACTGGAACCTCGGCGACGTCACCCTCACTTCGATCACCGCCTATCGCGACTGGAAGGCGACGCGCAGTCAGGACATCGATTTCTCGGGCCTCGATCGCGCCTATCGTGACGGGTACAAGACCGGCATTCAGGACTTCACCCAGGAAATCCGCCTCAAGGGCAGCGCGTTCGACGGCAAGCTCGACTGGCTCGTCGGCGGCTTCTACCTCAACGAAAAGCTGACGCTGACCGACGTGGTCCGCTTCGGCACCCAGACCGACCAGTTCGTCGACGGCATCGTCAACCAGCTGACGCGCAGCGCGCTGCTTCCGGGCGGGGCGCAGCTGTTCGGCACGCTGCCCGGCGTGCCGCTGATGGGTCAGGTGCTGCTCGCCAGCAATCCGGCGCTCGCGGCACAGGCGGGATTGGGCGGTCCGGCGGTGCTCGCGACCTTCCTGCAGCCGATCCCGCGCACCCCCGACGGCGCGGGACAGCAGGCCGACAATTATCAGGTCGACACGCAGGCGTTCGCCCTGTTCACGCACAACATCATCAACGTCACCGACAATGTCTCGCTGACGCTGGGCCTTCGCTATAACCGCGAGACCAAGGACATTTCGGCCAACCTCAACGCGTCGGTTCCGGCCTGCTCGTTCTGGCTCAACCCCAATGCGGCGCTCTATCGCGGGGCGCTGAACGCGGCGGGGCTGTTCAGCCTCGCGCACCTCTATACCTGCAACCCGACGATCAACTCGGAGTTCAACGGCACCTATAGCGGCGAGCGGACCGAGGACGAGTTCACCGGCACCGCGAAGCTGGCGTTCAAGCTCTCCGACAACTTCCTGCTCTATGGCGGCTATGACCGCGGCTACAAGTCGGGCGGCTACAATCTCGACCGCGGGTCATTCGACTCCGTGCTGCTCGGCGGCAACGGCGCGCAGATCAGCGATCTGGAATTCGGGAACGAGACCGTCAACGCCTTCGAAGTCGGCTTCAAGAGCAACCCGATCCGCGGGTTCCAGTTCAACGTCGCGGGCTTCTATCAGGAGTTCAAGGGCTATCAGAACAACTCGTTCGCCGGGACACGCTTCGTCACCACCAACTTCGACAAGGTGATTTCGAAGGGCATCGAGGTTGAATCGGTCATCCGCCCGTCCTCGAACCTGACCGTCGCGCTCAACTACACGCTGCTCGACACCGAGGTACGCGACGTGCGTGCCGGGGCGGACAACGGTCAGCCGCTGACCAACTCGCCGCGCAACGTGATCACCGGTGCGGTCACCTGGACTCCGCAGCTCAGCGACAATGTCGGCGCGCTGTTCCATGTCGACTGGCGCGTCAACAGCGACGCGCACACGATCAACAACCCGATCGCCGTGCCCTTCACCACCAATGACGGCTACAGCATCGTCAACGCGCGCGTCGGCCTGAACTTCGGCGAAGGCGGCCGGTTCGGGATCGAGGCCTATGTCGAGAACCTCTTCGACACCTATTACAACATCACCGCCTTCCCGATCCCCGAGCAGGGCAGCAGCTTCGCGGTCTATCCCGCGCCGCCGCGCTTCTACGGCGTGAAGGCCCGCGTGAAGTTCTGACGTCAAACGGGACCAGCCGGGGCAATTCCGGCGGCAGGAGGGCGCGTCCGGGCAACCGGGCGCGCCCTTCCCCGTTTACCCGTTGGTGGAGAGAATCAGTCCGATGTTTCTCCTCCGGGAACGCCTTACGGCGCGCAAACCGTCCGGAGGGGCGCTCAGAGGGCGAGTTCTCCACAAACAAACGCCCGATATGGTCTTGAAAGGCCATCAAGTACGTGCATCGCGTGAAGAACCACAGTACATCGTCTTCCAGCGACAACGGTGGGAACGCAGCCCACAAACCGTCGGCGCTGGAGCATATCTGAGCCCGGGGGCTTGTCACCGGCTCACAGAGGAGAAGAAAATATGGCGGAAAAGAAGGCATCCGGCGGGGCCCGTGGCGGCATCGCGAAGCCCGTCACCCCCTCGGCAGACCTCGCCGCGATTGTCGGCGCCGGTCCGCTGCCGCGCAGCGAGATCGTCAGCAAGATGTGGGACCACATCAAGAAGAACAATCTCCAGAACCCCGCCAACAAGCGTGAGATCCTGGCCGACGACAAGCTGAAGAAGGTTTTCGGCGGCGACAAGGCGACGATGTTCGAACTGAACAAGCACATCGCCAAGCACGTCAGCTAATCCACGGCCGGCATTTGCCGGCTAGGACAGCGGAAAGCCCCCGAGGTTCGCCTCGGGGGCTTTTTTCGTTGATGGGGTTTTGGTTCGGCGCCGACCCACACGAGGAAGATCGGCGCCCTGCCCTTACCAGTTGAAGCGCAGCGATCCCACGACGGTGCGGCCCGCGCCGAAATAGCAGCTGTTGTTGAACGGGCACGCACTGACATGGCGCGTGTCGAACAGGTTCGCGGCGTTGACCGCGAGGCTGAATCCCGCGAGCGCGCTGCTCGCCTTGCCAAGGTCATAGCCGATCACCGCATCGACCAGCGTGAACGAGTCCGTGGTAAAACGCTGGAACGTCGCAACATTGTTGATCACGGCATAGTGGGTGGTGCCGTCCGATCCCCCGACATAACGCACGCCCGCGCCGAGCCTGAGGCCGCCAATCGGGCCGGTGGCGGCGGCGTTTCGGCCGAAGTCGTAGGAGACGAAGCCCGAGGCGAGCCATTCGGGGGTGCCGAGTTGACGGGTTCCGGTGGTGGTCGGCGTGCCGCTGTTGGTCGCGGTGGGTGCGATCGCGGGCGTACCCTGCGTGATGATCGCGTCGGTATAGCTGCCCGCCAGAATCAGATCGAGACCGGGGACGATCTCGCCCCGCGCTTCCAGCTCGGCACCGCGCACGCGTACCTCGCCGATCTGAACCTGGGAGTTGGCCGGTATGCCGCCCGTACCGGCAGCGGGATCGCCGACCGGGACATTCTGGCGCCGCAGGTCATAGACCGATGCGGTGAAGATCGCGCTGGTACCCTTGGGCTGGAACTTCAGACCGGCCTCATACTGGCGCCCCGTCACCGGCTCGAACGGCACGCCCTGCCACGTCGTGCCCGCTTGCGGCTCGAACGATTCCGAATAGCTGAAATAGGGCGAGAGGCCGAATTCGAACTCGTAGAGTGCCCCCAGGCGCGCGGTGAAGGCGTTCTGCGACAAGAAGCTCGCCGCGCCCGCGGCGCCGGCCGCGAGCTTCTTGTTGCGTGTCGTCTGGTCGTACCAGTCGAACCGGCCGCTCGCGATCAGTTGAAGCCGGCCGATCGCGATCTGATCCTGCAGATACAGGCCGACCTGAGTGCGCTTGCCATAGGTGTTGACGTAAGCGGCCGAGAGCACGGTGAGATCGAAGCTTGGCAGCGTGCCGCCATAGACCGGGTTGAACAGGTTGAGATTGGGGATGCTGGTGAGCGGATTCGCCGACACGCCGGTGTTGAACTGCTGGAAATTCTCGCCGGTGATGTTCTGATAGTCGATACCGACCAGCACATTGTGCCTGAGCGGACCGGTGGCGAACTTCGCCGCGAAGTGGTTGTCGAGCGTCAGCGTGTCGAAATCCTCGTCCGCGCCGCCGCCGCCGCGGATGATCGTCGAATAGTCGCTGTTTAGGCCATTCGCGGTCCGCCCGAAACCAGCGACATAGAGCTGCCGGTAGCTCAGCTCATTGTTCTGGAAGCGGAAATTCGAGCGGAAGCTCAGGCTGTCGTTGAACTCATGGCGGAAGAAGGCGGCTACCGCCTTCTGCTTGTGGTCGTAGCGCTCATAGCCGGGATCACCGGTGTTGACCTCGCGCGGCAGCTCGCCGAACGGGTTGGGCAGTACCGAGCCATAAGCGGGAACGCCCGAATAGCCACCGCCGGAAGGCGAGCGCTGGTACGCCGCGAGCAGCGTCAGACTGGTCTGATCAGTCGGCGCGAAGGTGACCATCGGGCTGACATGATAGCGTTCGCTGAACGTCCCCTCGGTCAGCCCGTCGCCCTTTTGCCACCCGCCGACAACGCGAAACAGCAGCCGCCCGTCGCTGTCGAGCGGCTGGTTGATATCCGCCACCGCGCGCAGCGTGTCGTAGTTACCCGCCTGCAGTTCGACCCGGCCGAACGCGGTCGCCTCGGGCAGCTTGCTGACGAGATTGACGAGGCCGCCGGGGGTCGAATTGCCGTAAAGGACCGAGGCCGGCCCCTTGACGATGTCGATGCGCTCGACGCGGTTGAAATCGATCTGCGGCATCGAATACGGCCCGGCGAGCAGACGCATGCCGTCCTGATACACGCCCGGCGCGAAGCCGCGCAGAATGAGCTGGTCGTAGCGTGTGACCATCCCACCACGCTGGTTGGGCGAAACGCCCGCGACATAACCCAGCGCCTGATTGATCGACTGGGCGTTGCGGAGCGTCAGCTCCTCACC
>Ga0247823_10000842_pt1 | contig 25816 bp, 10 predicted proteins | sample 13C_PalmiticAcid_2_FD_192426 | JGI IMG/M metagenome (GOLD analysis project Ga0247823, IMG submission 192426) | Soil microbial communities from agricultural site in Penn Yan, New York, United States - 13C_PalmiticAcid_Day30 | ecosystem: Environmental > Terrestrial > Soil > Agricultural land... | reverse complement strand
CATCATCGCATGCAAACTCGAAGACGTGCCCACATGGAACGGATTTGCGTTCTGGTTTCACGATAATGCCGAGGCAAAGCGCCACTACGGAATGACGGCGGTGAAAAGCAGCAACCCGTTCCTCTCCGAGTATCGGCTTGCAACGCCGGTAACCGTGTTCGGCCGGACGACCGACCAGGTCGCATTCAGCAATTCGGGCCTGATGGCCGTTTTTCTAGAGCCCACTCCGCAGGCCCTGGCGACGGAATTGGGGATCACCCCGGTCATTGACGCACCGGGGAAATATCTGGGCGAGCGCTCGATCGTCGAAGCCCCCTTCGACGGAGGGTCGCCGGCCTTTCAGGGGACGTCCAGGATTTCGCTCAATGTCTCGACCGTCACCACGCATCCGGGGAAGGTTCTGGCCGGGTGCAGCTACCGGATCGACATCAAGGATTGAGCCTTCGCCGGGCTGAAAGGTCCGGCCGGCAGACACGACGAACCGTGCTGTCGAATTTCTTGCCTTGCTCGCTCCCGGGTGAATACGGGATAGACGATTTCGCATTGTTGACTTCAGAACGACATGCGTTGCTGACTGGAATCCTACACCGTAGATCGAGCGTTGGCCAACCAGAGGTGATATTGTGTTTCCAATCCCGGCTTTCGTTCTGATCCTTTCTGAACCTGCGCCGCCGCCGCCGGTTACGACACATGAAATTCCGACGGCTCGGGCGCCACTGACCAACTCCGATCGCGTGGTCGTGACCTGTCCTGACGGAGACATGGTGGGTGCAGAGTTTATCCGCGAACACCAAACCGTATCGGTGGTCGGGATCGCAGGCTTTTCCCGCGCACTTTCCGACAAGCAGCGCAAAATCGTCGATGCCGCTCTCAAACCGCTGGGATCGCTGGATCGGGTTGAAATAGTCTGCAACGGGCCGGATAGCGCGATGATCCGGGTCCTTGGCGATTTTATCGATGTCAAAGGCCAGATGTATCAGCAGACGGTAGTCGTCGTCTGGGAGGATTCGGGCATGTTGGGAACAGAGCGGCGGGCTGTTCCGGAAATGGAGTTGGAGCCACGCGCGCTTTGAAGCCCATCGACACCTGCGTCCCCATTTTCCCGTCTATTAACCCGCGAAGCGGTGCCCAAGTTTGGCCGAAAGCTGCCCGTCGGCTATTAGGCATGGATGGATAGAAGCGGACGAGCGCACCAATTCTATCTCACAAGTGACCGCCGGTGCGGGCAATGGGTGTTGTCGGTTCATTGCTCCAGACATCCTTTAGCGGCTCAAGCCATGGTTCGTATGCGCGCCAGCGATCAAGGCCGTCACGCGTAATCGGCCCTCTCACCTGCTGGGCGCTGGGCGTATAGATCGCGCGTGAATTTTCATGGAAGCGCAGGCATGCGGGATCGAAGGGCAAATCCAGATGGACGAGCAAACGGCGCGCTTCGCCTTCGATATCTTCGACAATCTGCTCGTAGCGCACCCGATGAAGCGTGCCGGGTAGAAGCCCTTCAAAATGGTCGATCGCCTCGACATAGGCCTGATAATAGCGTCCCAGGTCGAACAGGTTGGCAGGCATGCTGGTGCGGCGGTTGAAATAGGTCGTAAATGTCGAGAAACAGCAGGCGAAACGGTGCCGCCGCACATCGATGATTCGGGCTTCCGGCATGATCAGCCGGATCAGGCCGACATATTGCCAATTCGCAGGCATCTTGTCGGTGAAGAAGGGGCGATCGGTGCGCCTGTATCGGCGCATGGACGCCAGATAGCTTTCTCCCAACTCCCCAAGTTCTTCCACACCAAGCGCCGCGATGGCTTTGACCCAGCCGGCCGGGGACGCACTGCCGAGCCGAGTCGCGATCTCGTTGAGTTCGGGGAGTTCGCCCAGCCCCTCCACCAGGGGATGGCTGGCAAGGATCTGTTCGACCAGGGTGGAGCCGGATCGCGGCATGCCGACGATGAAGATGGGAACGGGCGTGCGCCCGCCCCGCTCGGCGGACCGCGCGAGCAGGTCAGGCGTGAACACGGCTTCGATCTCGCGAACGAGAGCGTCCGTCGCTTCCGCATCATAAGCGACCAGTCGTCCGCGTAAATCATTTGCCAGTTCATAATGGCGAAAACTCGCCTCGAATTGCCCAAGGTCCGCCTGCGCCTTTCCCATGGCAAAATGGAGCTGGACCGTATCGAGGTCGCCGCGCGCATGCGCGAGAGCCTCTTCTATCCGTGCGATGTCGCCTGCCCCAAATGGGACGGTCCGCAGATCGGCCAACGCCCACCACGCAACGCCGCAGGCGGGATCGAGCGCCAGCGAACGCCGGTACGCCGCGACGGCATCCGCAACGCGCCCGACGGTCTTCAGCGCATGGCCATAGTTGAGCCATGGAACAGCCGCTTGCGACGCGCGCGCGGTTAGCGCCTCGTGGACGCCCAGTGCCTCTTCCGTGCGCTGCTCGGCATCGAGAACCGCCGCCTTGAGCGAAAGCACCCACAGCTTGTCTGGCTGGCGATCGACGACGTCATCCAGCAGCGCCAGCGCTTCGGCAGCGCGCGCGCGGCTGCACAAAAATGCGCAAAGATCGGCATGCGCCTGCACCGAAGCGGGCGAACGCGCGAGCGCCTGCCGCAACAGATGCTCCTGATCGCCCGAGGCGTTGATCACCTGCGCTGTTCCGCCGACATCCTCACCCCGCGCCGCTAGAAACGCATCCGGAAGCCGGCATTGCCCCGCAAACTGTTGCTGTCGCCGAAATCCTTGAGCGCGGTATTGCCGGAAATCTCCGAGAAGATCGTAAACCGCCCGCCGGCCCAGCTATAGCTGCCACCGACGCCAAGCTCGCCCCAGAGGCGATCGTCGCGCCGTTCGAGCGGAGTTCCGGAGACATCGACGACGCTGCCGTCGAGCCATTCATAGTTGAGATTGACGATGCCGTAGAGATGGCTCTGCCGTGTGCCGCTGCCGCCATCCCAGCTCTGCTGGTGATCGAGCGAGATCCCCCAGCGGCTCCGCAGGCTATCTCCCTTGTCGGCCGCTACCACCGCGCCATGCGGATCGGTGAACCGGTCGAACCGCACATCGGAGTAGGTCATCTGGATCTGCGGGGTGACACTGAGGCCGCCGCCCAGCGGCGCGCGCTTGCCAAGCTCGAGGCTGAATGCCTCACCCGAACCGTGATTGTTGTCGACCAGCTTGCCAAGCACCGTCGAGCCCAGATCACTGCGATACCAGCTCATCTGCGCCTGGCCATCGGCGTAAAAGCCGGTGCTGTCGTACCATGTGAGCGTCGCGCCGGCGCCATAGCCCTTTGTGTCGATCGAGCCGTTGCCGAACCGTGAACGCGCTTGCGCATTGGCCTTGCCATAGCGGCCGTTGATGCCTGCAATGAGCGTTCCCGCGCTGGTGTCGAGCAGCGCCTTGTCGAACCCGGCCTGAAGCGACCAGTTGTCGACGTCGAGATCGGTGCCGCTCGTCGAGAATGCCGCTTCGGGCCGATGGCGGCTGCTCTCGATGCGGCCCCACATGCCGACGCCGCCCTGGGTGAACCCCGACCATTGCCGGTTGCCGACGCGCTGTTGAAGCGTTCCCAGACGGTTCAGCGTCTGCAGCGTCGCGGCATAGCTCTCATAGAGCGGCACGCCGGGCTGGTAGAGCGGCTCTTCGGGTTCGTTCGACCCGTCGAGCAACGCCGAGCGAAGATACCAGTCGCCATCGGTCGGCGTCGCGACGCCGCCCTGATAGAGACGATAGCCGAAAGCCCCGGCAATCACCGCCTGCTCGCCGCCGAACAGATAGTCGCCATTGAGCGCGAAGCTACCCGCCGAACTGCCGCCGGTGACGTCGATGATCTTGATGCCTTCGACCGTCTGGCTACCCAGGCCGCCGCGGTTAGTCACCTTGACCTGCGTCGCACCCGACGTGCCGCCCGCGACCACCAGCCGGTCGGACTGCGAGGCATCGCCGCCGAGTACGGCCTCGATCTCCAGCGTGCCGTTGTTGCCGGTATAGCTTCCGCCCACCGTCAGCGTGCCGAACCCGTCGCCGCCGGGGGCGACCGTGCCGCTGTTCGCCAGCGAGCCGACGCGCCCCGTGCCTTCGAGGCGGCCCGCCGAGCCGACGCTCACCGCGCCGCCAAGGTTGCCCTGGACCGCGAGCGTACCGCCCGCGACCGTCGTGCTGCCGCCGAAACCGCCGTTGTCGGCGGTGACGAGCAAAGTGCCCGCACCATTTTTCGTCAAAATGCCGGCGCCCGAGAGGAGGCCGTTATAGGTCAAGACCGTATCCGCAGCAGTCGCAATCGTCCCACTGCTCGCGACGATAATGTCGCGCGCGCTGGAAAGGCTCGCGCTTGTTTCCAAGGTTCCGCCGTCGAGCGTCACGTCGCCGTTTGCCGCACCAAGGTTGGCATCGCTCGAAATACGGAGTGTGCCGCCGGTGATCAGCGTGCCGCCGGCATAGCTGTTCGTGCCGCCGAGGATGAGCGTGCCGGCATCGGACTTGACGAGTTGCGCCGCACCGCCGAGCACCGAGTTGATCGTCGCAGTGAAGCCTGCACCCGCCGTGCTGCCGTCGCCGACGCGGATCGTGGCGGTCGGATCGGTCAGGGCGATCTCGCCGCCGCCGATCACATAATTGTTCGCCGCGAACTGCATACCCACGACCGACACGGCGCCAAGACTATTGTCGACCGTCACCGTACCGCTCGTGCCGCCAAAGATAGCAAAGGCACCGTCGGCATAACCCGCGTTCACCGCGCCGTCTTCGCCCGTCCAATTGTCATTGCCACCGCTCGCCTGCCAGACGCCGTTACCGCCGTTGATCGCGCCATTACTCTTGGGCCCGGCCGCGCCGTCCCAGAAGTTGAGCGCCAGCCCCGCCGAATTGACAAGATTGACCTGTCCGGCGACCGAGGTCTGCACCGCCGCGTTCGCACCCACCGGCATCGTGCCAAGGGTAACGCCGTTGTCGGTCAGCGCGCCGCCATAGTTGAACATGCGATAGACGCCGATGTCGAACGCGCCGCCCGCCGGGACGCCGACGTTGAGCACGCCGTCGAGGACGAGATCGCCGCCGACGTTGACAAGGTCGTTGTGCGCGCCGCCGACGACGCCGGCCTCGCCGAACTCGAAATCGAGCTGCGTCGTCGCCGACAGCGACAGGTTGCCGCCGACCGTCAGCGTGCCAGCCGCACCGACACCGGGTGCGAGCGTCGCGCCGTTGCCGATCGCGACATTGCCGCCGATCGTTCCGGTGCCGCCCAGCGTCGCACCCGCGAGGACGTTCGTCGTGCCCGTAGCGGCCGCATAATTGCCGTTGACGAACATCGTGCCGCCGCCGACGGTCGCGCCGCCAAAGGCGCCGCTGCCGTCCAGCACCAGCGTGCCGTCGCCGCTCTTGGCAAGGCTGCCTGCACCCGAAAGCGCGCCCGCGAGCGTCAGCGTCGTACCCGCATCGGTGCGGAAACCACCGGCACCGACCAGTTCGACGCCGCGTGCCGAGGTGAAGCTCGCCGTCGTTTGCAGCGTGCCACCATCGAAGCGGAGCGCGCCGCCCGTGGCGCCTAGATTGCCATCGCCGCCGACCTGCAGCGTGCCGCCGTTGATCGACGTGCCGCCGGTGTAGCTGTTCGCAGCCGTCAGGACGAGTGTCCCCGCGTCGGTCTTTACGAGTTCAGCCGTGCCCGTCAGTACGGCATCGAACGTCGCGACATAGGCCGCGCCCGCCGCGGTGCCGTCGCCGACGCGGATGACCGCCTGCGCGCCACCCAGCGTCAGCGCGTCGCCGGTGATCCGGTAGCCGCCCGCCGCAAACTGCAGGCCCGACGCGGACACCGTACCAAGGCTGTTGTCGACCGTTACGGTTCCTGCGTTGCCCGAGAAGATCGCAAAGGCGCCGTCGTCATAGCCCGCGTTGACCGCGCCGGTGATGTCGGCCCAATTGTCGTTGCCGAGGCTATTCTGCCACACCCCATCGCCGCCGTTCACCGCGCCGTCGAACTTCGGTCCCGCCGCGCCGTCCCAGAAGTTGAGCGTCGCCGATCCCGTGTTGATCAGGTTCACTTCGCCTGCGATCGATGTCTGCACCTGCGCATTGGCGCCCACGGGCATCGTCCCGAGGGTGAGCCCGTCGTCGGTCAGCAATCCTGCGTAGTTGATGACGCGATAAAGCCCGATGTCGAACGCCCCGCCCACGGGCACCGCCACGTCCAGCGTGCCGTCGAGGACGAGATTGCCACCGACATTGACCACGTCATTGAGCGGGCCGCCCGGATTATTGGCCTGACCGAACTCGAAGCCGAGCGTCGCGCCGGAAGAGAGCGCAAGATTGCCGTTGATGGTGAGCGTGCCCGGTGCGCCCGCGCCCGGCGCGAGCGTCGCGCCGCCCGTGATCGTCACATTACCGCCGATGATCCCGGTACCGCCAAGCGTCGCACCCGACGCGACGCTGGTGAGGCCCGCCGCCGCCGACTGGTTGCCATTCACGAGCAAAGTACCCGCAAGTACGTCGGTTGCGCCCGTATAGCTGTTAGCGCCGCCGAGCGTGAAGCTCCCCGTTCCCTGCTTGACCAGCGCGCCGCCATTTCCGCTGATCACCCCTGTCAACACCGTGTCGTTCGCCGTCCCGAACGTCAGCGCCTTGCCGCCGAGGACGACCGAACCCGCACCCGAAAGATCGCCGATCGTCGTTCCTGCGGCCGCAATGCCAGCGATGTTGAACAGGCCGCCGCCGCTCACCGCCACCGCGCCCTGCGAATAAAGTGCGCCATTGCCGACCAGCTCGAAGCTGCCTGCGGCGACCGTCGTGCCGCCGGTATAGCTCGTCGCCCCGAAATAGCGCACGGCGCCATTGGGCGCGGCGACGACCACGCGGCCGCCAGTGCCTCCGTCGATACCGCCATCGGTGATCGAACCCGCCCAGTCGGTGAAGCTGTTACCCAAGCCCAGCGTCAACGTCTTGGAGCCGAGCGCGATCGTTCCCGCGCCGCCGAGCTGGATAACGCGCGCGCCGGTGGTGGTCTGCGAAATGTCGAAGACGGTCCCCGATCCGACGATCACATTGCCCGCACCGATCGTTCCTGCACCCGCAAGCGCGAGCGTACCGCCGGCGATGATCGTCCGGTTGGAATAGCTGTTGGCGCCGGTCAGCGTCAGCGTTCCGGTTCCGCGCTTGTCGAGGAAGTTCCCCGCCCCATTGTTCGGTCCGTCGCCGATCACGCCGCCGAGCGTCACATCGAAGCCCTGAACATCGATCGCGTTGGAATCGGGGCTGCCGAGCAGGAATCCGCGCATCGAAGTGAAAGACGCGCCTGCCTGCAGCGTTCCGCCCTGAAGCGAAAGCATGCCCGCAGCATTGCCGAGGCCGGCGTCGCTGAACACGCGCACCGTGCCGCCATCGATGATCGTGCCGCCGCCGTAGCTGTTCGTGCCAGTCAGTTCGAGGAGGCCGCCGCCTCGCTTGGTGAGCGAGCCCGTGCCCGAAATGGTGCCGTCGAGCAGGATCGTTCCCGATCGGTCGACGACCAGCGCCGCATTGTTGACGATGTCGCCGCCGATGCTGCCGGTCGCGCCGCCGTTACCGATCTGCAGCGTGCCGCCGCTGATCGTCGTGCCGCCAGCATAGCTGTTCGTTCCGGTCAGCACCAGCCTGCCCGTGTCGGTCTTGACCAGTCCTGCGGTGCCGGTGAGTTCGGCCGCGATCGTCGCGGTATAGCCCGCGCCCGCCGCGCTGCTGTCGCCCACCTGGATCGTCGCCGCCGTCCCGGTCAGCGTCAGCGCATCGCCGGTGAGGATATAGCCGTCGCTCGCGAACTGCATGCCCGAAGCGAGGACGTTGCCGCCGCTGTTGTCGATGGTGACTGTTCCCGGCGCGGCCGAGAAGATTGCGAAACTGTCCTGCGCATAATCGGCGTTGACCGTGCCGTCAGCGTCGGTCCAGTTGTTCGACCCGCCGGCGATCTGCCACACGCCGTCGCCGCCGTTGACTGCGCTGTTGTTCTTGGGGCCGATCGCGCCGTCCCAGAAGCTGAGCGCAACGCCCTGGCTATTGACCAGATTGACCTGTCCCGCGACCGCTGTCTGTACCGCAACCTGACTGCCGCCCGGCATCGTGCCGAGATCGAGGCCATTGTTGGTCAACGTACCCCCATAGTTGAAAACGCGGTAGATACCGGGACCGAAGTTGCCACTCGCCGGGACCGTCACATTGATCGTCCCGTCGAGCACCAGATCGCCGCCGACGTTGACGAGGTCGTTGAGCGCGCCGCCCGCCACATTGGCCTGGCCAAACTCGAAATTGAGCGCCGAGCCGCTCGCGAGTGAAAGGCCGCCGTTGATCGTCAACGTGCCGGCCCCGTTCACGCCAGCCGCCAACGCACCGCCGTCGGCTATCGCCACATTACCGCCGATCGTGCCCGCCCCGCCGAGCGTACCGCCGAGGGCGACGTTAACCGCGCCGCCGAGGCTGCCAGCGCCACTCTGGTCGCCGACCAGGAGCGTGCCGCCCGAAACGGTCGTGGTTCCGGTAAAACCGGAGCCGTCACCGTTCAGTATCGTCGTTCCGGCAAGCTGCTGGATCGCGTGCGTGCCCGCACCCTGGCTGTCCAACCCGGCCGAGAAAATATAGTTGGTATGGGTGTGGTTGAAGACCAGTGCGCCATCGCCATCGCCGAAAGTCAACATGGGGGTATTCAGGACGCCCGCCGCCACCGGGCCTTGCCCCGCCGCTGCCCCGATATTGATGACGGCCTGGCTACCCGCAATAGCCCCGATCCAGGAGGGGCCGCTCGATACTTCCGCGCCATTCGCGATGGTCAGCTCGCCATTGCCGTAATTGCCGACGAACATTCGGCGCGCCGTAATTCTGGAACCGGCCCCGGATGCGATGACAGAACCTCTGGCCCCGGTGTCCTGCCCGACGACGAAGGAGCCGAGCGAGTTGTCCACAGTCGCACCCGCGTCGACGGTCAGCGAACCCTCTCCGCCCACACCCACCAAAAGATCGTCGGAACTGGTCCAGGTCGAGCCCGCTCCGGAGACGGTGACGATGCCGGTGCTGCCTGCATTGACCCCGATGTCCCCGTTTGCGTTCGAAACCGTGGCACCGTTTTCGATCGTCAAGGTGCCGGTGCCGCTAAAGCCGACATAGATATGGTTGGCGTTGGTCCAGTTCGAGCCCGGCCCGGAGACGATAACCTCGCCTGTCTGGCCGGCTTCGCTGCCGATGTAGCCCCTGTAATCCGATACGCTGCCGCCATCGGTGATCGATAGCCGTCCACCATCGACCATGGTGTTCCCGTCAAAGCTGCTGCTGCCGCGCAGGACAAGCGCGCCCGCTCCGGTCTTCACAAGACCGCCGGCGCCCGAGAATGCGCCGCTCATCGTCAGCGTCGTGCCCGCGCCGGTGAGCAATGTGCCCGTGCCCACGAGATCGACAGCGCGGCCCGAAATGATATCGGCCGTGGTATGGAGCGTGCCGTCATCGAAGGCGAGTCCGCCCCCCACGTCGCCGAGGTTGCTGTCTGCCGAGATCTGGAGCGTGCCGGCGTTGACCGCCGTGCCGCCGGCATAGGTATTGACGCCGGTCAGGACCAAAGTGCCGAGATCGCTCTTCACTAACTGCGACGCGCCAGCGATCGCGCTGTCGATCGTCGCGGTATAGCCTGCTCCGGCGGCGGTGCCGTCGCCGACGCGGATCACCGATTGCACTCCGGTCAGGATGATGGGGTCGCCGTCGATGACGTAGCCGTCGCTTGCGAACTGCATCCCCGAAGCCGTGACGGTGCCGAGCGACGCATCGACAGTCACCGTGCCGGGAAGGCCGGAAAAGACCGCAAACGCCGCGTCCGTGAAGGGCGCGTTGGCGGAGCCATCAAATTCGGTCCAATTGTCGTTGCCGCCACTGGCCTGCCACAGGCCGTCGCCGCCGGTGATCGCGCCGTCGTTCTTCGCGCCGGCCGCGCCGTCCCAGAAACGCATGGTAAGGCCCGTCGTGTTCACCAGATTGACCTGGTTGGCGACCGAGGTCTGCACGAAATAGCCCGGATTGACCGTCAGCCCGTTGTTGGTCAGCGTCCCCGCATAGTTGATGACGCGATAGACACCGGGGTCGAAGCTGCCCCCGGGGGTTTCCGCGACATTGAGCGTCCCGCCGAGGATCAGGCTGCCGCCCACCTCGATCAGGTCGTTAAACGCGCCGCCGACGACATTCGCCTGACCAAAGTCCACGTTGAGCGTCGCGGCCGGTGCCAGGCTGAGATTACCAGCGATGGTTAGTCTGCCCGGAATCCCCCCGACATCGCCCGGATTGAGGCTGCCGCCAGCGATGGCGACATTGCCGTTGATGATGCCGGTGCCGCCCAGCGTGCCGCCAATCGCCACGCTTGTGATACTCCCGGCGTCGCCGATGGTGCCGTCGACCAGCAATGTGCCGCCCGTAACCGAAATCAGGCCAGTGAAGGCCGAACTGTCCCCGGTCAGGCGCGTGGTGCCCGCCGCATGGTTGATCCTGCCTACGCCCGAGACGATGTTGGCGAAGAGATAATCGGCCCCGATATGGTTGAAGTTCAGCTCGCCGTCGCCGTCGCCGAAGGAGACCGCACCGTCGAGGAAGCCCGCTGCTGCTGCCGGACCGCCCTCGACGCCGCCGATGTTGAGGCTGCCAGCGGTCCCGGTGTCGGCGGCGAGTGTGAGGCCGGTTCCGGCGGTCACCCGCGCGCCATCGGCGATCGTGAGAACGCCGCTGCCGGCGGTCGATCCCACCACCAGCTCGTTCGTCGTCGTGAAGGTCGATCCGGCGCCCGAGACCAGCGCGCTGGCACCCTGCGCGGCGATGGTTCCGATCTGAGCGGAATCGAAACTTGCCGCACCACCGGCGAGTACCGAGAACTGACCATTGCGCTGGAGCAGCACCCCGGTGCTCGTCCAGTTGGAGCCGGTGCCGGTGATCGTGACGGTGGAGGGGGCGGTGTTGCCGCCAAGGCTGCCGATCGCGTTCAAACCACTCGATCGCACCGTACCGCCGTCGCTGATCGTCACAGTCGCGGTCGTGCCCGCCAGCGCCCCGCTCGCGACCGTCAGCGCACCGCCGATGTCGACGAGCGAACCCGTGCCGGACACATTGAGCGTCGCGGGGCCCGCAGCGCCGGTAGGAGCGAGTGAAACCGGTCCTGTCGTCGTCCGGATCGTGCCGCCATTCGTCACGTTGATCGTCGTCGCCCCGAGAGACGTGAGAGCATTGACGCGCTGCGCCATGAGCGTCGATCCGATGCCGGAAACGGTGATCGCACCGCCTGAAGTACTCGCGACCCCTCCCGCCGAAACCGTGTTCCCCGCGTTGATGATGAGCGTGGCGTTCGGTTGGACGTTGATAGTGCCGCCGACGCTGCTGTTTCCGGTAAGCGTCAATTGCCCTTCATCGACAAAAATCACACCGGCCCCGGTGATCGATCCGCCATAGCTGGAACTATCCGAGCGATTGAAGGAGACGCCCGTACCGGCATTGACGACAATATCCCCAGCGATCGAGCCGGTGGTGCCGCCAATGCCGATCTGCAACACGCCTGTTCCCGTAACGGTCGTGCCGCCAGCGTGCGTAGCATTCCCCGTCAGGATCAAGGCGCCGCCGGTGCCGGTCTTGGCCAGCGATCCGGCACCGGTAATGTCGCCCGCAATCGTCCAAGAGGATCCGTTGAGCGTATCTACCACCCCCGCACCGGCGAGAACGACGTTGCGATTGGAGGTAAAGCTAGCCGTCGCCTGCAGCCGGCCGTTGTCGAAGCTGACGCCGCTCGCCGCATCTCCCAGATTGGCGTCGCTCGAAACCCGCAACGTGCCGCCGTTGACCGCGGTGCCGCCGGAGTAACTGTTGGTGCCGCTGAGGATCAGCGTGCCCGCATCGGTCTTGACCAGCCGGCTCGCGCCGGCGACGTTCGCCGCGATCGTCGCGGTGAAACCCGCGCCAGCCGCGGTGCCATCGCCCACGCGAACCACCGAATCGGGCCCGACCATCGTGAGCAGTCCGCCGGTGATCGTGTAGCCGCTCGTCGCGAACTGCATTCCCGTCGCAGTGACCGCGCCGCCGCTGTTGTCGACGGTGACCGTGCCGGGCGCACCCGCGAAAATCGCGAAAGTGCCGTCGGCAAAGGCCGCGTTGATGCTGCCGTTGGCGCCGGTCCAGTTGTTGTCGGCGCCGCCCAGATGCCAGCTGCCGTTGCCGCCGTTGACCGCATTGTTGAACTTGGGTCCGGCCGCGCCGTCCCAGAAGCTCAAGGACAGACCATCGGAATTGATCAGATTGACCTGACCCGCGACCGAGGTCTGTACGGTGACATTGCTTCCGGCCGGCATCGAACCCAGCGTGAGCCCATTGTCGGCGAGCACGCCGCCATAGTTGAACACGCGATAGAGGCCGCCGCCGAAGTTGCCCCCGGTCGAGACATTGACGTTGATCGTGCCGTCGAGCGTCAGATTGCCGCCGACGTTGATCAGATCGTTGAGCGGGCCGCCCGCTACATCGGCCTGGCCGAATTCGAAGTTCAGGACCGAACCGCCCGCCAGCGACAGGTCGCCATTGATATTGAGCGTGCCTGGGCTGTTGCCCGGCGCGAGAATGCCGCCGTTCAGCACATTGACGCTGCCGCCGATCGTCCCGCTGCCGCCCAGCGTCGCGCCCGAAGCCACGGTCAAAAGGCCCGTGGCCGCCGACTGGTTGCCGTTGACCAGCAGCGTACCGACGTTCACGTTCGTCGCACCGGCATAGCTGTTGCTTCCGCTCAGCGTCAAAATGCCCGTGCCCGACTTGGTGAGGCCACCCGCTCCCGAAATCACGCCGCCCAACGAAAAAATCGTGCCGGAATCCGTCAATATGGTGCCCGCGCCGGTCAGGCTGCTGTTGCGCGCGCTCGAAAAGGATGCGGTGGTGCGCAGCGTGCCGCTGGAGAAGATGAGACCGCCCGCCGCGTCGCCAAGATTGGCGTCGGCCGAAACCTGCAATGTGCCGCCAAGGATCGACGTCCCGCCAGCATAGCTGTTGATACCGCTGAGCACCGTGGTGCCGCTGCCGATTTGCCGCACCGCGCCGCTGCCCGAGATGGTCCCGGCAAAGGTGACAAGGTTCGAGCGATTGAACACCAGCAAGCCATTATCGACGACGTCACCGACGATGCTGCCCGTCGTGCCGCCGTTTCCGAGTTGAAGTGTGCCCTGTGCGATGGTCGTCCCACCGGTATAGCTGCTGGTGCCGGTCAGCACCGTAGCGCCGGCTCCAAGCTGCTGGACCGAGCCGGTGCCCAGGATATTGCCGCCGATGGCGAGCGTGTCCGACCGATTGAAACCGAGCACTCCGGCATTGTTGATCGTGCCGCTGACGATCGATCCAGCCGTGCCGCCATTGCCAATGATCAGCGTGCCCGCGTTGACGTTGGTTGCCCCGGTATAGCTATTGGTGCCGGTCAGTATCCACTTGCCCGCATCATTCTTTGCAAGCGAGGTGAAATTGGTTGCGCTCTGGTCACCGATCGTCGCGCCCATGATGTTGTCGCCGGCGTTTGTGCCGCCGAGCGCCATCACGCGCACGCCGCTGCCCGAATAGGATATGGCGCCATTATTCGTGAAATTGACCGCGCCGGTGCCAGAGGATTCGATGAAGGTCGATCCCACGGCCAGGGTGAAGCGCCGGTCGGTGCCGTCACCAGTCCCGGTGTAGCGCAGCGTCGATCCGCTGCCGATGATGAGGTTCGCGGCGGCGTTCGACGACTGGCCAATGCTGCTGGTGACGCCGCCGTTGGACAGCTTGTCCACGCCGAGTACGCCGCCCAGTATCTGGGTGACGCCGGTGTAGCCGCTGCTCTGATTGGTCAGAATCCAGGTGCCGGCATCTTGCTTGGTAAAGGAGGTGACGCCGGCGCCATTATTGTCAAGCCTCAGCGCAAACCGGTTGTTGCCGGTGTTAACGCCGCCCAGCCGCATCGTCTGGGCGGTGTTCGGGCTCGAGAACACCATCGCGCCGGTATTGGTGAATTCGATCGCGCCAGTTCCTGACGAAAGGATCTGCGCCGAACCGCCGAAAGTCATCAGTCGGTTGGTGCTGTTGCCGACCCCGATATAGTTGAGCACCGCATTGTCGACGACAAGGTTGCTGGCGCCGTTGGACGACGAGCCGATCGAGCTGTTGACGCCGCCGTTGGTCAGACACTGTACATCCAGTCGACCGCCGCTGATGGTCGTACTCCCTGTAAAGTTGCTGTCGCAGCCGAGCAGCCCCTGGAACCCGCCGCCGCTCTTGATGAAGTTTCCGGTGCCGGTGATCAGACCCGAGTAATTGGCGTTGCCGCCCGTAAGCGTCAGCGTGCCCGAACCGAGATCGACATTGCCGCCTGCCGCACCGCCACCGCTCAGAGTGCTCGCGGACATGTTGAAACCATTGAGGTCGAGCACAGCTCCAGCCCGATTGACGAGCGCATAGCTGCCCGTACCGAACGCTGTCGCCGATCCTGCCCGCAAGGTGCCGGCGTCGACATAGACACCGCCGCTATTGTTATTGTTGCCGGTCAGGACGAGCGTGCCGGCTCCGTGTTTCTGAAGCTGTCCCCCGCCGGTCACCGCGCCGGCAAAGGTCAGCGTCGTCGCAGCGTTGTTGACATCGATCTGGCCCAGGCTTTGCAGCGTGAAGCCGCGATCGGTCGCCACTGTGCCACCGGTGTATCGAAGCATCGATCCGGCGAAAACAAGGTTGGACGCGGCACTGCCGGAAGCCCCGATGCCGCTATTCGCGCCGCCGTTTGCCAGGCAATCGACGATCAGGAGACCGCTTATGGTGGTGGCGCCGGCATAGCTGTTGTTGCAGCCGCTGAGTATCTGCGTGCCGCCCGCACCCTTGGTGAACCCCCCGGTTCCCGAGATCGCACCGCTGAACGTGCCGTTGTTGCCGATCGAAGTCAGCGTTGCCGAGCCCAGCGTGACGAGACCGCTACCGGCCAGGGCGCCGACGCTGTTGCTGAAATTGGCAAGATCCAGCGTCGTCGCGGCGTCCACGGTCATCAGGTTGTTCGTGGCTCCGAACGCAGTGGTGGAGCCCGCCCGCAGCGTGCCGCCCGACACGCGGGTCCCACCGGTGTACGTATTCGTACCCGAAAGGATCAGCGTCCCGTCGCCATCCTTGGCGAGACCGCCGGTGCCGACAGCGGTTCCGCTGATCGTCAGCGCCGTTGCGGCTGGTGTCACGCCGATCCGGCCGCCTCCGGTGCCGACCGTGAAGCCACGGTTGGTTGACGTTGTGCCACCAGTATATTGCATCCGCGCGCCGCTCTGGATGACGATGTTCGACGAAGCGGCGCTGGCTGCGCCGATTCCGCTGGCGAGGCCACCGTTCGACAGCGCATTGGTCGAGAGCGTGCCGCCCGAAATGGTGGTCACGCCGACATAGTTGTTCGTGCCGTTGTCGAGCGAGAGCGTGCCGGTTCCGGTCTTGACGAGGCCTTCGTCGTCCGGGCTGGTGACCTGGCCGGTGAAGCTGAGATTGACCGAACCATCGACCTGGATCGTCGGCGTATCGGTGCTATCATTGGCCAGCGTGAAGCCACGGTCGGTGGTAGCCGTACCGCCCGTATATTGCAGCGTCCCCCCGGCAAGCCTCAGGTTGGACGCTGCCGCGCTCGACGCGCCGATGGCGCTTGCGACACCGCCATTGCCGATGCTGTTCACGATCAGGCGTCCGGTGCCGAGCGTCGTCGCGCCGGTATAGCTATTGGCGCCGGTCAGGCTGACGGTGCCTTGCCCGCCCTTGGTGAATCCGGTTGCCGCGCCATTATCGACGACCGTCGATCCGATCGTGAGCGTGCCGGTTCCGTTCTGCAGCACGCCCAGCACGCCGCCTGCGCCGGAAAGGCCTGTCAGATTGCCGCCAGTGATCGCCTGATTGTTGGAGAGGGTGGAGGGCGCGACGATGATCGTGCCATCGACGCCGAGCGTCTGGCCTCCCGCGATCGCAATTGTCGTCGTCGCATCAGGCGTCGTGAACTGAAGGCCGCCAAGCTGGATGCTGCTGCCGACCGTGCCGGAATAGCTTTCGGCATCGCCGTCACTGTCGGAGATGAACTCGCCGTTCAACCAGGTCGAGGCATCGTCCTTGTCGGAATAGTCGGCATCGGTAAAGGCGATGATGTTGCCGCCGACGACCTTCGCATAGTCGGTGCCATTGACCGTGGCCCAGCCGCCGAGGCTGATGTTGCTGGTTGTGAAACTGCCGTTCATCGGCAGGTTGAAGTTGACGATGCCGCCGGTGCGATTGATCGCGCCGAGATTGACGGTGAGGCTCCCACCGCTGCCCGAAGCGCCGCTGATCATATTGGCGCCGGCGGTGACGTTGAGGCCGCCGAAGGTTTGAATGTTGGCCTCGCCCGCAGCGCCCACGATAGCGAGCGTTCCACCGGACATATTGAGCGACGACGATGCGCTGATGATGTCGCTCGCTGGCCCGCCCGCAGGCGAGAAATCGAGCCTCAGCGTGCCGCCGCCGACGGTCGTGGCTCCCGTATAGCTGTTTGCGCCGCTCAGCGTGAGCGTGCCGGTACCGAGCTTGGCCAGCCCCCCTGCGCCGGTGATGTCGCCGCCGTAGCTGCTGCTTGCCGTGCCTTCGACCGTCAGCGTCGTCAGCGAGTTGGCGCCCAGCGCGACGCTACCGCCCGTGCCGGCGAGCGTGGGCGTCGTCAGGCTGAAGTCATTCAGGTCAAGCGTGCCGCCATTGATGGTGATTCCGGTCGTCGTTCCGAACGCCGACGCGTGGCCCGCCCGAAGCGTGCCGCCGTTCACCGTGACGGTGCCGGTGCGCGTATTGGCGCCGTCCAGGACCCAGGTCCCGTTGCCGCTGCTGGCGAGATTGCCGGCACCCGAGAGGATTCCTGAGAAGCGGTTGGTTCCGGCGAAGCTGCCGCCGAGCGTCAGCGTATCGGTGCCGCCGGCAACGAAGGACAGATTGCCGCCGAGTGTCAGCGCGCCTGCACCGTCATTGAGGATGGAGGTGGCGCCATCGCTGCTCCATGTGCGATTGCTGCTACCGCCCGAACCCTTGTAACTGAGCTGACCCAGATTGCCGAGACTGATCGTCGATGCCGTGCCGAGCGAACTCACAAGCCCCGCATCTGCCAGGACCGTCGCTCTGACAATTCCTCCGGAAATCCCGGCGTTGCCGGTGAAGCTGTTCGCGCCGCCCAGGGTGATGCTCCCTGCCGCGCTGGCTCCAAAGCCGACGCTCCCGCTGCCGCTGATAACGCCCAGCAACTCGAAATCGGCGGTTTCTGCGACGAAGGATGTGGGCGTCACGGAGATATTGCCGGTGAGCGTGAGCGTGCCGGTGCCGCGCTGCCTGAACACGCGGAGCGTCGATCCGGACAAGACCCAATTGCGGTTCGAACTATCGCCGTCGCCGGTGTAAATGATGGAATCCGAATATTGGCTTCCCCCGGCGAAGGTAATCGTTCCTTCAGCCACGGTTGTAGGCGCGCCGAGCGAGCTTGCTTCACCGAGATTACGCACCGACGAGAAGAAGACGCTCCCCGACCCCTGGCTCACCCCATTCAGCCGCGTCGTGCCGGTATAGGTGTTGGCGTCGTTGGTCAGTCTTGTGCCGTTAAAGACACTGATATTGCCGCTACCGGTAAAGAGCGCAGATCCCGTCCCCGCGCCGCTCACGGAGAGGGTCGTGCTGCCGCCGATGGCAACAGTTCGGTTGGTGGTGCCGGTATCGATAATAAGACCGGCGTTCGCCGTGGTCGTAATGCTGTTGCTGGCGTTACCGAGAGCCGCGTCGTTGGCGACCCGCAGATTCCCCCCCCCGCTCAGCGTAATTCCGCCGCTGAACGTGTTCGCACCGGTGAGGAAGAGCTGCCCCGCCCCGATCTTGGTGAGACCGTTTGTTCCCGCGATGACCGAGTTGATCGTCGTGCCGACGGCCGTATTGATGGTAGGCGTCGTTCCGCCGAGCGTCAGCGTGTTCCCGCTAACGACCCAGCCGCCCACGGCCTGGAACGTCATATTGTGGACGCGGATCGGCTCGATAAGAGTCACGGTGCCGACCGTCGTGGTCGTGCCTGCGGCCGTAATGCCGAAGATGGCGTTGTCGAGCGCGGCATTATCCCACGTCCGGTAGGGACCCAGCACATCGCTGTTGGACTCGCTCCACAACTGGCCGGTCGTGTTCCAGTTGCCGTTCCCCCCGCTGCCGGTCGCCGTCCCGTTGGCATCCCAATAAAGATCCCGCTCCTGGGCATGCACAGCCGAGGGCATTGCGAACAGCGCGAGCGCCGACAGCGAAGCGCTGCAAAGCAGGCGAGCCGGAATGGATCCGGCGCGCAGCCGCTTGGCTGGTGCTGTACGCTCGCTCATGCAGGATTCCCCTTTTGTGCTATGACTGGATATTGCGGCGGCCGTGGGACACGCCCTGCGAGCAGGGCTGAACTTGCAACCTTGCCTCGCTCAGCTTCGCGATTGATCATTGCGAAATCCACGCCCCCAAGGCTCGTAGAGAGCCCATTCATCAAAGAATTCAGGTGCATGTCATAGAAAGTTGTTGAATGTTCGCTATCCGCTATCGGAAGTCAGCGGGTTAACCATGGCCAGGTTTTTCAGGGGGACGAATGGAGCGGCGGGTTTTGCGCGAGTTTCGCGATCTCGATCATTTTCGCGAGCAATTATACGGCCGGGACACGCCGGCGATTCAAATCGAACCCGGCCCGATCAGCATCCGCTTCCGCTGCCTCAATCTGAAGGATGTGATCTTCAGCGATAATCGCGTGAATCGCAGATTTATCGATCACTCTCGCATCGAAGCGGGCTGGACATATTTCGTCATCAATCTTGTGCCTGCCATATTCTGCGGAATCGCGGTTAAGGAGGGTCATCTGACCGTCCTTCAGTCAGGACGCGAATATCGTAGCGTCCTCGCCAGCAACTGGCACGCAATCGGGATCATGATCCAGACATCCGTGCTGGCCAAAGAAGGGATTGGCGAGGCGCCTGATCGAAATCGGCGAGGCGAAGGCGCTTCCATGCCCTTACCGGCGGAGCTCATCGGCATTTTTCGCCGGCTGGCCGAAGCCGCATTCGACCCGAATGACAGCAGGCCCGCCGCCGACACTCGGCTACGCGGCGCGATCTTGCGGGCACTCGACAAGGCGCTGAAGATGGGCGCACGCGCGCGCGAAATTCTCCGCCCTCCGCGGCTCATCGAGGGCTATGAGCTGACGTCGAGGATGATCCATTATGTCGAAAGCCGGTTCGGGCAACATGTCAGCGTGAATGAAGTTGCCCGTGAGCTGAATGTCTCGCCGCGCGCCCTTCAATATGCCACCCGGTCAACACTCGGCATGAGCCCCTTCGATTTGATCCTGACATTTCGCCTCAACCACGTCCGCAATGAGATTTGGGATATGCGCTTGTCCGAGGCGAGCATCACACGGGCCGCGCTGGCGCAGGATTTCGGACATTTCGGACGCTTCTCCCAGCAATATCGTGCACTGTTCGGGGAACTGCCTTCGCGGACACTGCAGAGGATTCGGTCCCTCGTGGATTGACCGAACGTGCACTGGACAGCGTATGGGATCGCACAGGGATCGCCGAACAGGATCCCGTCGAAAAATTCGGTGCGGTCAGAGATCAGGCCCGCGCGATGACCGAACACCGGATCAGAAGATCCTGTAGCGGTCATCGTTCAAGATCGCATCACCTGGACACCGTCACTGCGGTGCTGTCGGGGGCGGACGAAAATCCCCCACCACCAAATGCTGGCCTTGCCGATGTTCGCCTGGCGCTTTCGCAACAACCTCTTCCACGGGACGAAGTGGCCGTAAGAGCTGCGCGACCAGAATGACAATTTTAGTCATGCCAGCGTCATGCTGATGCGGTTGATCGACGAGAGCATGCGCAGTTGAGCTGATCATCCATCACACGGCGGTGCTCTCATTCATCAGCCAGGCTTGGATAAGGCCTCCGCCTTCCATTCGCAATTTGGGGGAGCTAGCGGCAGCTTCCGGGAATGGATGCTCAACCGCCGAATGACTTATATGGGGCGCGTTGCGGCCATATTTTTTCTTTTTTTGAAAGATGCCCGGGCGGCAGGTTTCGCAATAGCCTCTTGCGACCAGCTACGAATCAAGTGACGCGGCCACTCGTACCAAAGCTAGTTCAAATCGGATTCCTCGCGTCTTTGGGAGACCTTTTGTCATTAGCTGCTTAACTGCCGTGGTGGTTGATAAAATTGAACGGCTATTCGACATGAAAGGTACCGGAGCCTTAATGATCGATTCTCATTCACGGGTCAGGCCGGAGCTATCGGCGAGGAGATTGTCGTGTGCGTGCGATCGCGCTGGAGGGCGCATTCGCGCGCGAGGAAATCGAGTAAAGTGCGCACCGACGGCAAAAGCCCGCGGCGCGACGGAAAGACCGCGTGGATAATTCCCGCGCGCGGGCGCCAATCGGGGAGGATGTGAATAAGCCGCCCGGCGTCAATATCCTGCCAGATCATCATCGTCGGCATCTGAACGACGCCAATCCCAGCGATCGCGGCTTCGCGCAGCGACGCCATATCGTCGGTGATCAGCCGCGGATAGTGGCGGATCGCTGCGGTTGCTCCGTCGGCTTTGCCCAGCTGCCATTGATGATCGCGGTGGGGCGGCCCGAGATCAAGGCTGGGAAGCCCCTTGAGATCGGCGGGAAACCCGAGCGGGCCGGCAACCAGCCCCGGGCTCGCAACGAGACACTGGGTACTGTCGTCGAGCCGTCGCATCATCAGATCGCTCGATTCGAGCGGCGGAAAGCGCACGCGGATCGCAATGTCGAACCCTTCGGCGACGATATCGACGCGGCGATTGGTGCCTTCGAGGTGAAGCTCGATCGCCGGATTTTCAGCCATGAAACGCGAGAAGAGCGCGCCGAATTGAAACTGAAGCAGCGCGACGGGGCAGCTGATGCGGACGACGCCGCGCGGTTCGGCGCGGCGTTCGGCGACAAGATGCTCGGCCGCCTCCGCCTCCACGAGAACCGCGAGGCAGCGTTGATAGAAATCATGACCGATCTCGGTAACCGAGAAATGGCGCGACGAACGGTTGAGCAGGCGAACGTCGAGGCGCTCCTCCAGCGCAAGGATGCGGCGACTGAGCTTCGACTTCTGTAATCCGAGCGCACGCGCGGCCGCAGAGAAGCCGCCATGGTCGACGACCTGGACGAAATAATAGAGGTCATTGAGGTCCTGCATCGTCTCAATGATAGGACGCTGCGTCGGTTATCGCAATCTTCTGCCCGTAACGTTGCTCATTTATATCAGTCCTAACAGCGATGCGGCGCTTTCGCCCATCGCATCTGGAGACAAGCAATGAGCAAGACCGTTCTTGGCCGCTATGGCAACGACCGCGGCCACTGGGTGGGCGACGGCTTCCCCGTCCGCTCGCTCTTTTCGTATAATATGCTGGGCGAGCACATCAGCCCGTTCCTGCTGCTCGATTATGCGGGGCCGCATTATTTCGCGCCGACCACCAATCGCCGCGGCGTTGGCCAGCATCCGCATCGCGGCTTTGAAACCGTCACGATCGTCTATGACGGCGAAGTCGAGCACAAGGATTCGGCGGGCAATGGCGGCATCATCGGCCCCGGCGATGTCCAGTGGATGACCGCCGCAGGCGGCATCCTCCACGAGGAATATCATTCGCCGGCCTTCGCCAAAACCGGCGGACCGTTCAAGATGGTGCAGCTGTGGGTCAATCTGCCTGCGAAGGACAAGATGGCGCCGGGTGGATATCAGGGCATCGTCGCGGCCGACATTCCGGAGGTTGACCTGCCACAGGGTGCGGGCACGGCGCGGGTTATCGCGGGCGATCTGCTCGGCGCGAAGGGGCCTGCAAAAACCTTCACCCCGATCAACGTCTGGGATGTCCGGATGAAATCCGATGCCGACGTCACGCTCGACCTGCCGGAAGGCCACACCGCGATGCTCGTTGTGCTCGGCGGCCACATCACCGTGGGCGACAGCGAGCGAGCGGGCGAAGCCGAAATGATCATGCTGAGCCGCGAAGGCGGCGATGTGGCGATCCACGCCGACGGCGATGCGACGCTGCTGGTGCTGACCGGCGAGCCAATCGACGAGCCAATCTTTGGCCACGGCCCGTTCGTGATGAATACGGAGTCCGAGATCCGCACCGCGATCGACGACTTCAACAACGGCAGGTTTGCGCAAGTCGCGGCCTGACCCGAACCCGGCTCCCCTCCCCCACATCCTCCCGGGGGGCCGGGTTCATCTTTTTCGGGCGGCCGCCCGCGCCGCCCAAGCCGCCGGATATTCCCCGCGCGGTGACGATGACGGGCATCCGATGAACCAACGAAAGGAAACCGATATGTCCAGCGAACCCATCCGTGATCCGAAGGCCGACCATCTGCTGACGCCGCAGAATTCGGCCTTCATAATCATCGACTATCAACCCGTGCAGGTGAATTCGATCGCCTCGATGGACCGGCAGTTACTGGTCAACAATATCGTCGGCGCATCCAGGGCGGCCGTGGCCTATAATCTGCCGGTCGTCCATTCGACCGTGAATGTCGAAACCGGCCTCAACCAGCCGCCGATCCCGCAGATCCGCAAGGCACTTGCAGGCGTGCCCACGATCGACCGCACGACGATCAACAGCTGGGAAGATGTCGAGTTCAAAAAGGCGGTCGAGGCGACCGGGCGCAAGAAACTGATCATGACCGCGCTGTGGACCGAGGCGTGCCTGACCTTCCCCGCGCTCGACGCCTTGAAGGAAGGGTATGAAGTCTATGTTGTGGCCGACGCGGTCGGCGGCACCTCGGTTGCGGCCCATGAGGCCGCGCTTCGCCGCATCGAGCAGGCGGGCGGACAAATGATCAGCGTGCCCCAGCTCTTCTGCGAGCTCCAGCGCGACTGGAAGCGAAGCGAGACCGTCCCCGCCTTCATCGATCTGTTCATCCAGACCGGCGGTACCGCGGGCATCCAGTTCGCCTACGACAAGGAAGACTGACCAGCGATCATCCCGGCGGCCGCGCGGGCCGCCGGGATACCCCTTTGACAGAAGTAAAAAGGATATCCGGGATGAGCGAAGTTTTCATCGTCGTCGGCCTTCGCGCAAAAGAAGGAATGCAGGGCGAATTGCGGCGTGATCTGGCCGCTGTGGTCGAACCGTCGCGGCAAGAGGAGGGCAATCTTCGCTACGATCTTTTCGTGGATCAGGATGATCCCGGGCTGTTCGTCTTTGTCGAACATTGGGAGTCCAGAGAGGCACGAAACAAGCATCATGAGGAAGGCCCGCACATCCAGCATTTTCACGCCAATGGCGCGCAAAATGTCGAGCGGACCGAATTCGCACACATGCTCGATCGCGTCGCGTGACCCGAACGCCACTCATTCAATAGCCGATAACCTGCCCCTTTCAGCATGAGGACAAGACCATGACGACTCCCGCCAATTTCAACGGCGCCCGCCCGGTAATCGATCCCGACGACGCGGCGCTGCTACTGATCGACCATCAGAGCGGTCTGTTTCAGACCGTCGCCGACATGCCCTTTCCGGTGCTGCGCAATCACGCGACCGCGCTCGCGAAAATGGCGACGCTCACCAAAATGCCGGTGATTACGACCGCATCGGTGCCGCAGGGGCCCAACGGCCCGCTGATCCCCGAAATCCATGAGAATGCCCCGCACGCCCAATATGTCGCGCGCAGGGGCGAGATCAACGCATGGGACAATCCCGACTTTGTGGCGGCGGTGAGGGCGACGGGCCGAGGCACGCTGATCATCGCCGGGACAATCACCAGCGTGTGCATGGCCTTCCCGTCGATCAGCGCGGTGCACGAAGGCTATAAGGTTTTCGCGGTGGTCGATGCGTCGGGCACCTATTCGAAGATGGCGCAGGAAATCACGCTCGCGCGCGTGGTGCAGGCCGGGGTCGTCCCGATGGACACCGCGGCGGTCGCTTCCGAACTCCAGCGCACATGGCACCGCGACGATGCCGCCGAATGGGCACAGGTCTATACGAAGATCTTTCCGCCCTATCAGCTCTTGATCGAAAGCTATGCCAAGGCGCAGCAAGTGGCGTCCGAGAATGAAATTCTCGACTCCCAACGAGGCTGACAGCTGAACCGAAGAGGCTCGTCGGGATAGCCGGCAGCCTCCGGCGCCCCTCCTTCAACCTTGCCCTTCTGCACGCCGCCCAACAGCTGAGGCCGTCCGGCGTCACCCTTGAGGTGCAGACGATCGAGGGCATCCAGCTGACGATCAACGCGATCGCGACGGCGCTATGGAATAGCGTAGCCGCACCATCCACGTCTGAGCCGATCTCGAGCATGGCATCGATCCGCGACTGGGTCCGGAAATTGCCCGATGTGGTCAAATAGAAATTGTTATGAAAATAGTGAGCGACCGGGTGCGCTGCCTGGTTCTTGGCTGGCGCCTTCACCCATGCGTTGCGATTGTCGATCCGCCATATCGATATCGGCAAGCCTTCGCCCATGTGCCCGAGAATAACGGTCCCGGCCATTGATACCTCACGTCTGCAAACCGCCAGGTTCAGCTGTAAGTCACCGCTGCCGCCATGATCGTGACGGCCAGCAAACCGATATGCGTGAGCTGCAACCCCTCCTGCCGGATCCAGTAGCCAAACCAGAGCCCTCCGATCATCATCAGGAACCACAGGCTTGCGAGCAGCGCGAATCCGGCCAGAGCGGCCGCGACACCCCATTCTGGGACCGCCGCGCCAAGCCCGGTTGCGAACAACAGGGCTCCGCCTGCGCCAAGCAAGAGCGCCGCCGCAATTTGCAGAAGCAGAATCAGGACGATTGACGCTGCCGCCAGGCGCGGGGAGTTGATGGCCCGTCTGGCAAGAGGCGTGGCAATGGCGGGCGGATCGTTCAGCAACGCCATCCCCATTGTGCCATTTATCGCCGCCGCCGCGCCGCGGAAGCCGGTGACGTTGTTCAGCGCTGCAACAAAGGTCCACAGCGCAAAGCCAAGCACGAGTATCGCCTTGAAGATCGCCCAGACGACAACATCAGGAGACATGGGAATTCTCCTTGAGTCTGAGCGCGACGGCGAGCGTCCCGCGCTGTTGCGGAGTCAGCAAAACATTATCAAAGACAGAAGGCATGTGGGTTCCCGGAGCAAATTTCACGATCAAACGAGGCTTATGTGAATCAAGCCGGAAGTGGCTGTGCAACCTCAACCCATGTTGAGGTCAATGCCTTTCGTATCGACGCGCCCGTTTCGATGAGACGCGACCAGCGACGGCCGTCCACGAGGAAGCGGCCGGCGTTGCTCGCCCCCGCCAACACCCCTTCTCAATTTCCGGAGTGAAAATCGGAAGGGCCGAGCGGAGGCCGGCTTGGCGAGACATGCCGCGCGGTTTCACGGGCTACCGGGAAGCGTGCCCACAACCGCGCACCGGTCCGGCGCAGAAGCGCCGGACCGGTGGAAAGCATATCGCTACGGCTTGGGCTGCAGCCGGACCGCGCCATAGAGACCGCCGTAGAGGATGCGATTGCCGGTATCGATGATCGGCTGCGAATAGAAATTGTTGAAGCGCGCGCCCCCGATCACATAGTGGAAGGTGCTCTTGCCGCTGGTCCAGTCGACACCCTCCAGCGTGAACTGGTTGTTACGCGCGCCGATGAAGTAGACGATGTTGGACGTTGCTGACACGTAGGGCACGCAATTGGGGGAGCTGATCTCGCGATTGACCCAGGCCTGCCGGATCTTGCGTGCGGCGGGGTCCCAGGTGAACTTCTGGGTTCCAAAGGGCTGGGTTTGAGTAAGGTGGTTCAGATAGCCGATGACGGTCTTCTTTC
>Ga0247823_10000841_pt1 | contig 25827 bp, 17 predicted proteins | sample 13C_PalmiticAcid_2_FD_192426 | JGI IMG/M metagenome (GOLD analysis project Ga0247823, IMG submission 192426) | Soil microbial communities from agricultural site in Penn Yan, New York, United States - 13C_PalmiticAcid_Day30 | ecosystem: Environmental > Terrestrial > Soil > Agricultural land... | reverse complement strand
AAACAGCGATACCGCTGCCGCTCCACGGCCTGAATTTCGCAGCCGGCGCCGATTTTGTGCCGCAGCTGATCCCCGACGCAAACCTGCGCCCGCCGATCGCCTGAACCAGCCCGCGCTGCCGGTCATCCGGCGGCTGACTTTGGCTTGTTCAGGATAATAACCGATGAAATCACTAATGGCGGCCTTGCTGGCCGCGCCGCTCTGTGCCTTGCCGGCGCAGGCGCAAAGCTCGCCGCCGTACGCGGGCGGCGATATTATGACCCTCGACGAAGCGCTGGCCGGTGCCGGCGTCGCCACGCCGCTGACACAGGCGGCGGAGGCGGGCGTCTGGGCCGCCGAGGCGGGGCGCAGCGTCGCCGGGCTGCGGCCTAATCCGTCGGTCAGCGTCGATACCGAGAATGCGCTCGGCACCGGGCCGTACCGCGGGTTCGACGAATCCGACACCACCGTCGCCTTCGCGATGCCCGTCGAACTCGGCGGAAAAAGGTCTGCGCGCGTCGCGGTCGCCGATGCGAAGCTGCGGCGCGCGTGGATCGATCTTGCCGTGGCCGAGGCCGATCGGCGGGTTGCCGTGACCATGGCTTATGGTGTGGCGATCGCTTCGGAACGCCGCGCCAGGATTGCCGAAGCGCAGGTCGCGGTGACGACCGAGAATCTGCGTATCGCGCGCGACCGGGTGATGGTCGGCGCCAATTCGCCGATCGACGAACAGCGCGCGACGCTGGAGCAGGTCAAGGCGACAGCCGAAGCCGAAACGGCGCGCCGCACCGCAGCGGCAACGCGCGCGGCGCTAGCGCAATATGTCGGTGGCGACGCAGGATCGGCGCTCGACCAGCGCTGGTTCGACCGCGCGGCGGGGGCGAGCGGGCAGGGGCCGGCGACGCCCACCGATGCCCGGGGAACGCTCGCGCTTGCGGTGGCATCCGCCGATGCCGCTTCGGCCGAGGCCGCGCTGCGGCTGGCGCGCAGCCAGCGGGCGCCCGATCTGACGCTGACCGCGGGAACGCGGCGGCTGGAGGCGAGCAACGATCAGGCGATGGTGTTCGGCGTTTCGGTGCCGCTGCCGCTGTTCAACGGCGGCAAGGCCGCGGTGACGCAGGCTGCGCGCGAGCGCGACCGTGCCGATGCGCAAAGCCGGATCGCCCTGTTCGAAGCCGAGCGGGCGATCGCCGCGGCCGAAGCCGATCGCGATCGTGCCGCGACTGCGGTGCGGGCTTCCGGACCGGCGCTGGCCGCCGCGACCGAAGCGGCGCGCATCGCACGCGTCGGTTATGCCGAGGGCAAATTCGACCAGCTCATCCTGCTCGATGCCGAACGGACCTTGCTCGACACCAGCCGCGCCGGAATCGATGCGCGTGCCGCTTACCATGATGCCGTGGCCCGTCTGGAACGACTGACCGCACCGCTACCCGCCGAGGGAGAAATCAAATGACAAAGATGACCCGATACCGGGCGGCGCTGCCGCTCGCGCTGACGCTCGTTCTGGCCGGTTGCGGCCAGCAGGCAGCCAAACCCGCCGAAAAAGTCGAAGCAAAAGAAGCTGAAGGCGAAATTCGGCTGACGGCACAGCAGATCAAGGCTGCCGGCGTCCTGATCATCCGGGCGACGGCGGGAGGCGCCGGCGTGCTCAGCCTGCCTGCGACGATCGAAAGCGATCCGCAGGCGACGCAGGTTGTCTCGGCGGCGATCGGCGGCCGCATCGTGGCGCTGAATCGCAATCCCGGCGAAGCCGTACGGCGCGGCGAGGTGGTCGCGGTGATCGAAAGCCGCGAAGCCGCAGGCCTCCGCGCCGAGGTCGAGGCCGCGCAGGCGCGCGCCGCGCTCGCGCGCTCGAGCCTGTCGCGCGAGGAGCGGCTGTTCGCACTCAAGGTGTCGCCCGAACGCGACCTGATCGCCGCGCGCACCGCGATGACCGAGGCGAATATCGCGCTCCGCCTCGCGCAGCAGCAGCTCTCGGCGGCGGGTGTCGGCGGCGGGTCGCTCAATCGCATCGGCGTCGTCGCGCCGATCGGCGGGCAGGTCACCGCGCGCAGCGTCGTGCTGGGCCAGACCGTCGCGCCCGATGCCGAACTGTTCCGCGTCGCCAATCTTGGCCGGGTCGCCATCAACCTGTCGCTGACCCCGGCCGATGCGGGGCGCGTTCGCGTCAGGATGCCCGTCGAGATACGGTCGGGCGACCGCACCGCGATGGCACGCGTCCATTTCGTTTCGCCCGTGCTCGACCAGGCGACGCGCCTTGTTCCCGTGGTCGCGCTGCTCGACAATGGCGGCGCGCTGTGGCGTCCGGGCGAGCCGGTGACCGCCATGCTGCAGGCCGCTTCGACAACGGACGGCGTGAGCATCCCCGATAGCGCGATCCAGACGATAGAGGGCCGCACCAGCGTCTTCGTTCGCACGAAGGACGGTTTCCGCGCCGTTCCCGTTACCGTCATTTCGCGCGGAAATGGTGTCGCCGCAGTCACGGGGCTGTCGGGCCGCGAACAGCTTGCCGGCGACGGCAGCTTCACCCTGAAGGCCGAGCTGGCCAAGGGCGAAGCCGAACATGGGGGGCACTGACATGATCGCCTCCATCGTCAACTTCGCCGTCGCGCGGCGCTGGTTCGTGCTGCTCGTCACGGCCATCGCCACGGTCATCGGCGCCTGGGCACTCAGCCGCCTGCCGATCGACGCTGTCCCCGACATCACCAACAACCAGGTACAGATCAGCGCCCGCGCTCCCGCGCTGTCGCCCGAGCAGGTCGAACGGCAGGTCGCCTTTCCGATCGAAACCGCGCTCGCCGGCATCCCGGGCCTTGAAAGCACCCGATCGCTGAGCCGCAATGGCTTTGCGCAGGTCACCGCTGTTTTCACCGACGCGACCGACATCTATTTCGCCCGCGCGCAGGTGGCCGAACGGTTGCGCAGCGCCGAACAGGCGCTGCCCGAAGGCGTCGATCCCGAAATGGGGCCGATCGCGACCGGCCTCGGCGAAGTCTTCATGTGGACCGTCCACATGGCTCATCGGAAAGACGACAAACACGAGCCCGGCGAACCCGGGATGCAGCCCGACGGCAGCTATATCACTCCCGAGGGAGACCAGCTGGTCACCGACGCCGAAAAGGCGACCTATCTGCGCACTGCGCAGGACTGGATCGTCACCCCGTTGCTCAAGCCGGTCGCGGGGCTGGCCGGGGTCGACACCATCGGCGGCTATGTGAAGCAATATCAGGTCGTTCCCGACATGCAGCGGCTTGCTGCACTGGGGCTTGGCCTCGGCGACCTTGCACAGGCGCTGGAGGCGAACAACCGCGCGATCGGTGCAGGCGTCGTCGACCGCAACGGCGAAGGATTGGCCGTGCGGTCGGACGCCCGTATTGCCGGCGCCGAACAGCTCGCTCAGACTGTGATTGCAACGCGCGGCGGGGTTCCGATCCGGCTCGACCAGGTTGCAACGGTGCGCACGGGACAGGCGATCCGCATGGGATCGGCGTCCGAAAACGGTCGCGAAGTCGTCGTCGGCACCGCGATCATGCGGATCGGCGAGAACAGCCGCAACATTGCGGGGCTGGTTGCCGAACGGCTCGAAGAGATCAACGCGTCGCTGCCGACCGACATCGTCATCCAGCCGGTGCTCGACCGCACCGGGCTGGTCGAAGCGACGGTGAAGACCGTCGCAAAGAACCTGACCGAGGGGGCGCTGCTCGTCATCGTCATCCTCTTCCTGCTGCTCGGCAATTTCCGTGCGGCGCTGATCGCGGCGCTCGTCATCCCGGTCACGATGCTGCTCACCAGCTTCGGGATGCTCAAAGGCGGCGTCTCGGCAAATCTGATGAGCCTTGGCGCGCTCGATTTCGGGCTGATCGTCGACGGTGCGGTCATCATCGTCGAAAATGCGCTGCGGCGTATCGGCGAACGCCAGCACACGCTCGGCCGCACGCTCGACCTTGACGAACGGTTGGGCGTCGTCGCCGCGGCGGCTCGCGAGATGATCCGGCCTTCGGTCTATGGGCAGGCGATCATCATCCTCGTCTATGTTCCGCTGCTGACACTCACCGGGGTCGAAGGAAAGACCTTTACCCCGATGGCATTGACCGTGATCGTCGCGCTCGCCGCGGCTTTCGTTCTGTCGTTGACGTTCGTCCCGGCAATGCTGGCGATCTGGCTGTCGAAGCCTGTCGAGGAGAAGGAGGGGCGGATCATGCGCTGGCTCGGCGCGCGCTACGAACCCGGCCTCGACCGCGCGATGGCCACGCCGCGCAAGACGATGCTCGCCGGCCTCGTCGCGATGCTTCTTGGGGCGGGCGCCTATGTCACGCTGGGGCAGGAATTCCTGCCGCAGCTCGACGAAGGCGACCTCACCGCGCAGTTGCTGCGCGTGCCGGGGACGTCGGTCGACCAGAGCCAGGCGATGCAGCTACGCGCCGAACGCGCGCTCGCGGCCTTGCCCGAGGTGAAGTTCGTCTTTTCGAAAACCGGCACCGCAGAACTCGCGTCGGACCCGATGCCGCCGAACATCTCCGACAGCTTCATCATCATGAAGGACCGGAAGGACTGGCCCGACCCGAAGCTTTCGAAAGCCGAGCTGACGGCGAAGGTCGAAAAGACGCTTGCAGCACTACCGGGCAACGCATTCGAGATCAGCCAGCCGATCCAGATGCGCTTCAACGAACTGATCGCGGGGGTGCGCGGCGACGTCGCGGTCAAGGTCTTCGGCGACGACAGCGATATGATGACGGCGACCGCCAACAGCATCGCTGCGATCCTCCGCAAGACCGGGGGTGCGACCGATGTCCGCGTCGAGCAGACCGAAGGGCTGCCGATGCTCGACATCCGGCCGGACCGCGACGCGATGGCGCGGCTCGGTATCACCGCTGCAGCGTTGCAGGAGGTCGTGGCGGCGGCAGTCGGCGGGCGCGACGCCGGAGTGATCTTTGAGGGAGACCGGCGCTTCGCCGTCACCATCCGCCTCTCGGACACCGCGCGCGCCGATTTTGCGGCGCTGGGCCAGGTCCCGGTGCCGACGCCCGGCGGCAGCTTCGTACCGCTCGAAAGCGTGGCGGAACTGGCTGTGGTCGACGGCCCGAACCAGATCAGCCGAGAAAACGGCAAGCGCCGCATCGTCGTTCAGGCCAATGTCCGCGGCCGCGACGTTGCGAGCGTGGTCGAGGATGCCCAAAAAGCGATTCGCGAACAGGTTCGTCTGCCTGCGGGGCAATATGTCGAGTGGGGTGGGCAGTTCGAAAACCTCGCTTCGGCCCGTGCCCGGCTGGGGCTGGTCGTTCCCGCCTGTTTCGCCCTGATCCTGCTGCTCCTCTATGGCGCCTTGGGCAGCGTCCGCGACGCGGCGATCGTCTTCACCGGCGTGCCGCTGGCGCTGGTCGGCGGGATGCTCGCGCTTGCCTTGCGCGGGATGCCTTTCTCGATTTCGGCGGCGGTGGGCTTCATCGCCTTGTCCGGGATCGCGGTGCTCAACGGGCTGGTGATGGTGACATCGATCCAGCAATTGATCGCCGAGGGAATGGAGCGAGCCGCGGCGGCGAAAGCGGGTGCCATTGCGAGGCTGCGGCCGGTCGTGATGACCGCGCTCGTCGCCTCGCTCGGCTTCGTGCCGATGGCGCTCGCGACCGGAGCGGGAGCCGAGGTGCAAAAGCCGCTCGCGACGGTGGTTATCGGCGGGCTGATTTCGGCGACGCTGCTGACCCTGTTCGTGTTGCCGACGCTCTATGCGCGTTATGGACGACCGCGCGCGCGTTCGTCGGATATCGAAACCGCGCCGATCGGCGCCTTGCCGCAGGGAGGATGACGATGGGACAGGATCATAGCCACGACCATGGTGCGGGCGCCAATGCCCGTATGCTCGGCTGGGCTCTGGCGCTGACGGCGACTTTCCTTGTGGTCGAGGTGGCGGGCGGGGTGTATTTCAACAGCCTCGCGCTGCTGTCCGACGCCGGTCACATGCTGACCGACGTCGCGGCGCTCGCCATAGCGTTGCTCGCGATCAAGCTCGGGGCGAAACTGCCCGACGACCGGCGGAGTTTCGGTTACCGCCGTTCCGAAATACTGGCGGCGGCATTCAACGCGCTGATGCTGTTCGCCATCGCGATCTATGTCTTTGTCGAAGCGATCGACCGGTTCCGCGATCCGCAGCCGGTGCAGTCGTGGGGCATGATGACGGTCGCCGCCGTCGGCCTTGTCGTCAATCTGATCGCGATGCGTATGCTGGTCGCGGGCAAGGAGGCGAGCTTCAACGTCAAGGGCGCCTATCTGGAGGTGTGGGCCGACATGATCGGATCGGTCGGCGTGATCGCGGGTGCGGTTCTGATCCGCATCACCGGCTGGACATGGATCGATACGGTGGTCGCGGTGCTGATCGGTCTGTGGGTTCTGCCGCGGACGTGGATATTGCTGCGTGGCACGATCAATATCCTGCTCGAAGGCGTACCCGACGAGGTCGATCTTCGCGCGGTACGCGACGCCCTGACGGCGGTGCCGGGGGTCGCCGGATTGCAGCAACTGCATGTCTGGTCGATCAGCAATCGCGACAACCGGGCGGCGGTCCATGTTCTGGTGTCGCCGGGAATCGATATCGCCGGGTTGCAACGCGACATCGCCGACATGCTTCACAACCGGTTCGATATCGCCCGTTCGACGATTCAGGCCGAACCGGCGGGGGTCATGGCATAAGCCTGCCTTCGTCGCGCCGCGGCATCGGCGCGACGAAACGCAGCACCAGCGCCGACAGGATCAGCCAGCCGGCCGAAACGAGGATTGCCGCGGGCAGCGACGACAGATCGGCGATCAGCCCGAGCGTGTAGGCGCCCAGCGCCATCGCCCCAAAGGTCACTGCCTGATAGATCGACAGGCAGCGGCCGAGGATCTCCTCGGGCGAGCGCAGCTGCATCGCGACGTTGAGCGTCGTCAGCGTCGACACCCACGCACCGCCCGCGACAAAGGCAGCGACGATAATCCACGGCAGGCTGGCGGTCAGTGCGACCGGCACCATTGCGGCGGCAAAGACAAGCGAAGCGGCAGTGACCACCCGGTCGCTGCCCCAGCGATGCCGCGCGGCGCTCACCAACAGCGCGCCGAAGATCGATCCCGCACCAAAGGCGGCAAGGCATAGTCCATAAATGATCTCGGTTCCGTGCAGCCGGTCGCGGACGAGGGACGGCAACAGCGCCTGAAACCCCGCCGCGCCGAAACCGAAGGCAAAGCCGCGGATCAGCACGCGGCGCACCGGGTCGGAATGCGCGCAGAAACTTATGCCTGCGGCGATCGCGGTGAGCATCGACGTGCGACGCCGCGGTACGGTTTCTGGATGCCAGCGCAGCAGCACGACGATCAGCACGATATAGCTGATCGCATTAAGGCCAAAGGCCGCGGCCGTCCCGACAATCGAAATCAGCAGCCCGCCAAGCGCGGGTCCGACGCTGCGCGCGAGGTTATAGGCAATCGTGTTGAGCGCGATCGCCTGCGGCAGATCCCTTGGCCCGACCTGCAGCCGCACCGACGCCTGCCACGCGGGGCCGTTAAGCGCGGTGCCGCATCCGACCGCGAGGGTAAAGAAGAGCAAGCTCAGCGGCGTAATCGCGTCGAGATACGTCGTGAGCGTCAGCAGCGCGGACACGATGAGCATCCCCGTTTGCGCCGCCAGCATCACCCGCCGCCGGTCGAAATTGTCGGCAATCGCACCCGCGAAGATTCCCAGCAGAAGGATGGGGATCGTTGCGCCCGCCTGCACCAGCGCGATCAGCAGGTGCGATTGGGTGAGCTCGGTCATCAGCCACGCCGCGGCGACCGACTGGATCATCGACCCCATGTTCGACGCGAGGTTCGCAATCCAGATTGCACGAAACGCCGGATAGCGGAACGGCGCGAGCGCGGAGGGCGGGGGCGGGGTGTCGGGACTCACTCAGACGCGGGTAACCCGGCGCGCCACCCCCTGCAAGACCGGCTAGTCGGTGAGTTCGAATGCAGCCTCGGATCCTTCGGCGGACGAGGGCCCGACCCATAGCTTGAACTGGCCCGGTTCGCTGCCCCAGCTCATGTCCTGCCGTGTGAAGGCGAGGTCGGCGTCGGTCAGCGTGAAGCGGACCGTTCGCTTTTCACCCTTCTTCAGCTTGATCTTCTCGAAGCCTTTCAGCTCCTTTACCGGCCGCGTCACCGATCCGACGAGATCGCGGACATAAAGCTGCACAATTTCTTCGCCATCGCGCGCGCCGCTGTTGGTCACCGTCACGGTCGCGGTCAGCTTCTCGCCCGGACGGATTTTCGCCTTGTCGAGTGTCACCGGCGAATAGGCGAAGCCGGTGTAGCTCAGTCCATAACCGAACGGATAAAGCGGCGTGTTAGGCGTATCGAGATAGCGCGAGACATATTTCGCGTTCGGATCCTCGGGCTTGAGCGGGCGTCCGGTGTTCTTCATATCGTAATAGATCGGCACCTGCCCGACGTTGCGCGGGAAAGTCACCGGCAATTTACCCGACGGGTTGTAATCGCCATAGAGCACGTCCGCAATTGCATGGCCCCCCATCGTGCCCGGATACCAGGCCTCGAGGATCGCATCGACATTGGCGTCGGCCCATTCGATGCTGTTCGGGCGCCCGCTCATCAGCACGAGGATGATCGGCTTGCCTGTCTTCTTGAGTTCTTCGAGCAGCGCCTGCTGATTGCCTGGCAGGTCGAGCGAGGTGCGGCTCGCCGCTTCGCCGGTCATGTTCCAATATTCCCCCATCGCGGCGACGATGACGTCCGATTTCTGCGCCAGCGCGATCGCCTCGGCAAAGCCGTCGCGCTTGCCCGCATCGGCGAATTGATAGCCGGCGCCCTTGGCATAGGTGACCGTCGTCCCCTCGGGCGCGCGCGCCTGCATCCCTTCGAGCAGGGTGACGGGGCGGGTTTTGCGGTCGCCTGCGGCGGACCAGCTACCAATCATGTCCTCCTTGCTGTTGCCGAGCGGGCCGATCACCGCGATCGACTTCGCGGTCGCGGCAAGGGGAAGGGCATTGCCCTTGTTCTTCAGCAGCACGATCGACTTGCGCGCGACGTCGCGCGCGGCTTCGAGGAAGTCGGGGCGATAGATCGTCGCCTTCTCGCGCGCCTCGTCCGAATAGCGATAGGGGTCCTCGAACAGACCGAGGCGATATTTCATTTCGAGGATCGCCTTCACCGCCTCGTCGACGCGTTTGACGTCGACCTTGCCCTCGGCGACCGATTTCGCGAGGTGGTCCATGAACACCGCGCCCTGCAAATCCATGTCGACCCCGGCGTTGATCGCCTGTTCGCCGGCCTGTTTCAGATCCTGCGAATAGCCGTGCGGGACCATTTCGTTGATCGACGTGTAATCGGTTACGACGAAACCCTTGAAACCCCATTTCTTGCGCAGCACGTCGGTCAGCAGATAATGGCTGCCCGAGGCGGGCACGCCGTCATATTCGTTGAACGATGTCATGAAGGTCGCGGCGCCCGCATCGGCGGCGGCCTTGAAGGGCGGCAGATAGATGTCGCGCAGCGTGCGTTCGGAGATGTCGACTGTGTGATAGTCGCGGCCCGCCTGCGCCGCGCCATAGGCGGCGAAATGCTTGGCGGTCGCGAGAACCGTGTCGACGCGCTTCAAATCGTCGCCCTGGAACCCGCGCACGCGCGCGACCGCGATCTTGCTGCCAAGATAGACATCCTCGCCCGCGCCTTCGGACATGCGACCCCAGCGCGGGTCGCGCGCGACATCGACCATCGGTGCGAAGGTCCAGTGGATGCCCTCGGCCGAGGCTTCGGTTGCGGCAATTCGCGCCGCCTTTTCAATAGCTTTCAGATCCCAGCTCGCCGATTCACCGAGTGAGATCGGGAAGATCGTGCGGTGGCCGTGGACGACGTCGTAGCCGAAGAGAAGGGGGATTTTCAGTCGCGTTTCCTCGACCGCCAGCCGCTGCAACTCGCGCGTATATTTGGCGGTGAAGGCGTTGAAGATCGACCCGATGCGGCCCTTGCGAATATCGTCCTGATAGCCCTGACGGATCGTCGGGCCGGTTGAATCCCAGTCGCTGGTCAGCAGCGACAACTGCCCGACTTTCTCGTCGACCGTCATTTTTGCCATCAGGTCGGCAATGAAGCGATCCATCTTCGGATCGGGACGAATCCAGCCCGCCGAGTCCATTGGGGCCGCCTCATTCGTGCTCGCCGCGGGCTTTGCGAACAACGGCGCGGAAGTGAATGTTCCAGCCACCATCAAGGTGGCCAGCGTCAGGCGTGTGAGGTTGCGCGTCATCGGCGGCATGATTCGTCCTTCCCGGTCGGGTTTGCTTATACATTGTCACGCGGATTGGCCGATTTTGACCGAAAACGGGCTGGCCCCCGATCGCATCCGTCTGTGTCGCTTCCCCCTATACAGTGATCGTGAAACCGGTTACAAATCAAAAAAACAACGACGCGGTTTCCCGCGACTCGTCGCCGCACCGGAGGCAAGGCCGGTCGGCACATGAGGCGAGCGCGGAAAATGTCGGGGTTCGCAATAAGGGAGGATGCTGTGAAGTTTTCGCGTGATTTTCAGACCGTTTCTGCGCGCCAGTCGCGCGCCCGTTCGCTTGCTGCTGCGCTGGCGTGGAGCAGCGCAGCCGCGGCGCTTGCCGTCGCCGTTGCCGCCCCTGCACATGCGCAGGTGGCCGGCGCATCGCTGCGCGGCACGGTGAAGGCCGAGGGCGGCGTGTCCCAAGTGACCGCGGTCAACGTCAACACGGGGCTGACGCGCACCTCGACCGTTACGGCAAGCGGCGGCTACAGCTTCTCCTCGCTGCCCGTCGGCACCTATCGTCTTGAACTGACGACGCCGCAGGGCAAGCGCCAGACCGACGAATTCGCGCTCAACGTTGCGCAGAATGCGGTGCTCGATTTCGATTTCTCGCAGCCCGATATCGCTGAAGGCGGTGACGACGCAATCATTGTCACCGGCACGCGCCTCCGTTCGATGGAGGGCGGCGAAGTCGGCAGCAATATTTCGCAGCGACTGATCGAGGTGCTGCCGCAGAACAACCGCAACTTCCTTGCCTTTGCCGACCTTGCGCCGGGCGTGCAGTTTGTCACCAACAGCGCAAACCAGACAAGCCTGCGCGGCGGCGCCCAAGGCGCCAACGCGATCAACGTTTTCATCGATGGCGTCAGCCAGAAGGATTATGTGCTGAAGGGCGGCGTCACCGGGCAGGATACGACGCAGGGCAACCCGTTCCCGCAGCTCGCGATCGGCGAATATCGCGTGATTTCGTCGAACTATAAGGCCGAATATGATCAGGTCAGCTCGGTCGCGATCACTGCGGTGACCAAATCGGGCACCAATGAATTCCATGGCGAAGGCTTTTTCGACTTCACCAATCAGAGCCTGCGCGACCGGCTGCCGCGCGAAAATTTCCCGACCTATATTCCGAAGGTGCGCACCAAGGACATGCAATTCGGCGGGGCGTTGGGCGGCCCGATCATCAAGGACGTCCTCCACTTCTTCGTGACCTATGAAGGCAAGCGCCGCGTCGAGCCGCGCGAGATCAAGCCGGGTCTCGATCTGCCGGTCAGCTTCTTCCCCGACCGGTATCAGGGTGCTTTCGGCGCGCGGACATCCACGTTCAACGAGGATCTCTATTTCGGGAAAATCAATTTCACCCCGACTGCGAACGACCTGTTCGAATTTTCGGTCAAGTATCGCGACGAGAGCGGAGAGGAGCTCAACAACGGCATCAACGCCGCAGAGACGGCAACGATCACCAAGGTCAAGGAATGGCGCGGCCTTGCGCGCTGGGAACATACCGCCGATACTTGGGTCAATGATTTCAAAGTTGCCTATGAGGATGTGAGCTGGGGTCCGAAGCCGCTCAATTTCGGTAATGTGTCGCTGTTCAATGCCGTCCTGCCGGCGATTCCGCCGGCGACGGGAACGCGGCGCGGTGACATTCTGCGCGTCGGCGCGGGCAGCAATTTCCAGGACAAGGGGCAAAAGGGCTGGCAGGTCTCGAACGACTTCACCTGGACCGGCCTCGAAAGTCATACATTCAAGGTCGGCGTGAAGGCGAAATGGGTCGAACTCAACGCCAATACGCAAAACCAGAACCCGCTGTTCACGTACAATGTGCGCTATGCCCCCGGCGGCGCGTTCAACGATACGATCCCGTATCGGATGACCTTCAATGCGCCCGTGAACGGCGGCGATCCGAATATCACATCGAAGAATTTCCAGTTCGGCGTCTACGCGCAGGATGATTGGGAAATCGACGATCGGCTGACGCTGAATATCGGCCTGCGCTGGGATTATGAGCGGACGCCGGCGTTCCTCAACTATCAGCACGATCCCGCGATAGCCGAGTTCGTGGCCGGCCGCGCAGGCTACACCAATCCCAACGGGACGGTCACGCCGCCGTATGCCAATCTCGCAAACGCCAATTACGACATCGACGACTATATCTCGACCGGCAGCGAGCGAAAGGCGTTCAAGGGGGCGTGGCAGCCGCGCCTTGGTTTCACCTATGCGCTCGACGACGAAAAGCGGTTCGCAATCTTCGGTGGCTATGGCCGGTCGTATGACCGCACGCAATTCGACTTCATCCAGCAGGAACTGGCGCAGGGTCTGTTCGCCGGCCGCACTTTCAACTTCAACAACGGCGACGCGGATAATCCCTGCACGCCGAGCGCGACCTGTATCCCCTGGAATCCGGTCTATCTGACGCCCGAAGGCCGCGAAGCGCTGGTTGCGGGACTCGCGCCTGGCGCCGGGCGCGAACTGCGCTTCATCAAGAACGACCTGAAAACGCCCTATTCGGACCAGTTCAGCCTCGGTGTCCGCGGCCGCTTTAATCTGCTCGATCTCGAAGTTGGCTATTCCTATGTCGAAAGCCACGACGGCTTCGCCTATGTGCTAGGCAACCGCAAACCCGACGGCTCCTTCTTCGTGATCAATGCCCAGTCGGGGCGCCCCGATTCACCCTTCAGCACCGGCCCAGCACCATTCGGTAGCATCATCCTCGGCACCAACGGGATCGAAACGCGCGCGAACACCGCCTATTTCAAGCTGACCAAGCGCTACACCGAATTTTCGCCGTGGAGCCTCGACGCGACCTATACTTTCACCGATGCCGAGGAAAACCGGCAGCTCGGCGAGACGTTCGCGCTCGATTTCCCGGGAATCGACGAATATCCCTTCATCGCGGCGACGGGAACGCGCAAGCATCGCTTCGTGATGGCGGGGTCGGTCGATATCCCGATGGGCTTCACGCTGTCGGGCAAGTTTCAGATCGCTTCGCCCAAATATCTGGCGGAGATCGTGAGCAGCGCTGCCACGGGGACGACACCGCCGACGCGCACCGTCACGTCGATCGAGACCGAGGGCAATGGCGACCGCTGGGGCTATCGCCAGATGGACCTGTCGATCACCAAATATGTTCCGCTGCGTTTCCTGACCGAAGAATCGCGACTGCGCTTCCGCATCGACATCATCAACCTGTTCAACGATCGCAACTATGGCGGCTTCAGCGCCGCGACCGGTCTGCGCAACCAGAATGATCTCAGCCTTGATGGTCCGCCGCGGACGATTAAGCTATCGGCCGGTTTCCAATTCTGACCGGCTGACAGGCGCCCGGCCCGCACCCCCTCCCGCGGGCGGGGCGCCTCACTTTTTGGAGTATCGCATGTCGTTTCGTATCGGGGCATCGCTCCTGCCCCTCGTCGCGCTGACCCCGGCATGCACCGCCGTTCCGGCGCCGTCGGCCGTCACGCCGACGGTCAAATTGCCGCCGCTGACCGAGGCGGCCTTTTCGGAAGAGCTGACCGAGCGCACCTTCCGCTATTTCTGGGACACCACCGATACCCAGCGGTGCCTCGCGCCCGATCGCTGGCCGAGCAATCCCTTCTCGTCGATCGCTGCGACAGGCTTTGCGCTGACTGCTTATGGCATCGGCGCCGAGCGCGGCTATGTTACGCGCGCCGAGGCGGCGTTGCGTACGCGCGACTGCCTGCGTTTCTACTGGACCGCACCGCAGGGGCCCGATGCCGCCGGCACCACGGGCTACAAGGGTTTCTTCTACCACTTCCTGAAGAACGACGACGGCACGCGCTACAAGACCAACGAGCTTTCGACCGTCGACACCAGCCTGTTCCTCGGCGGGGCCTTGTTCGCGCAAAGCTATTACGACCGCAACGACCCGGTCGAGGCCGAGATCCGCGAGCTCGCCGAGAAGATCTACGCACGCGTCGACTGGACCTTTGTCCAGCGGACCAACACCGGCACCGAAGCGCGGAACCTCGCGGGTTCGCACGGCATCACCATGGGGTGGAAGCCCGAGAAGGGTTTCGAGACGCACGACTGGGTCGGCTATAACGAGGGCATGCTCGTCTACGTCCTCGCGCTCGGATCGCCGACGCACCCCGTTGGCAAGGACGCGTGGGACAAGGGCTGGGCCACCGATCTCGAAAAGGACTGGGGCACATATTACGGCCAAGAGCATCTGCAGTTCGAGCCGCTCTTCGGGCACCAGTATACTCATGTCTGGGTCGACTTTCGCGGCATCCGCGACGACTTCATGCGCGGCAAGGGCATCGACTATTTCGAGAACAGCCGCCGCGCGACGCTGGCGCAGCGCGGCTATGGCGCCGACAATCCTGGCAAATGGACGGGTTATGGCGCCGACATCTGGGGGTGGACCGCGTCGGACGGGCCGGGATATTCGGAGGGCCGGTACAGCGTCAACGGCACGCCCCGGAACTTCAACACCTATATGGCGCGCGGCGTCAGCGCGATCCGCGTCGTCGACGACGGCACGATCGTCCCGACCGCGGCGGGCGGCTCGGTCGCCTTCGCGCCCGAAGTGGCAATCCCCGCGCTGATGGCGATGCGCAAGCAATATGGCCCGCGCCTCTACACGCGTTACGGTTTCAAGGACGCGTTCAACCCCAGCTTTACCTTCATCGACGCGGGTTCGCGTTCGGGTGAGGTCGACCCGGTCCACGGCTGGGTCGCGAACGACTATCTCGGCATCGACCAGGGGCCGATCCTCGCGATGATGGAAAACCATCGCAGCGGCTTTGTGTGGAAGGTGATGCGCAAAAATCCGCATATCGTGCGCGGGCTCCAGCGGATCGGTTTCTCCGGCGGCTGGCTGGATCAAACGAAGCCGGAATAGGTGGGCCCCGGCTGTCGCCGGAGCCCATGCGCGTCAGCAGCCCTTGCCGATGCACAGGTCCGCGACCACCGGATAATGATCCGACGGCAGCTTGCCGCCATTCTGGTCGGTCAGCGTCGCGTGGCGCAGCACTGTCACGTCGTCGCTGACGAAGATATGGTCGATCGGGCTCGGGTCCATCTGCGCGATCTTGAAGCCGGTGAAGGTACCGAGCGGGCCATAATGCGGCGTGCGGCTGATCGTGCGGCTGTCGCGGAGCGCGCCCTTGCCCGCCTCGACGATCGCGGCATAGGGATTGCTCGTCGCGGGGCTGTTGAAGTCGCCCATCAGCACCGCGGTTTCGCCCGCCTTGCGCTGTCCGTCGATCCAGCGGCGGATCTGGCGGGCGCTTTCCTGACGTGCAACCTCGCCGATATGGTCGAAATGCGTATTCACGACGAGCAGGATGCGTTTTGCCGAGCGGTCGTGCAGCCGCGCCCATGTCGCGATCCGCGGCAGCGCGGCGTCCCAGCCCTTGCTCGGCGTGTCCGGGGTCGGCGATAGCCAGAAGGTGCCCGATCCGACGAGGGTGAAGCGGTCGCGGCGGAAACCGAGCGGCGAATATTCGCCCTTTTCCTTACCGTCGTCGCGCGCGACGCCGACGAATTGATAGGCGGGCAGGTCGGCTTCGACCGCCTGTTTCTGTTGCTGCAATACTTCCTGCATCCCGACGAAATCGGGCGCCTGATAGGCGACGAGCGCAGTCAGCGCGCTGCGCCGGTGCGGCCAGGCATTATCGCCGTCCGAGGCTAGGTCGAGACGGATATTATATGTCATCGCCTCATAATGATCGGCGCGCTCTTTTGCCGCGACGGGCAGCGCGAACAGCGCCGCGGTGGCGAGGATCAGGGCGTTTTTCATCCGAGATTTCCTCCATTGGCGGCAATCACGCTGCTGTAGAAGCGCGCGCTGCGTTTCGGCGTACGAACCTGCGTTTCATAATCGACATGGACGATACCGAAGCGCTTGGAAAAGCCGAGCGACCATTCGAGATTGTCTAGCAGCGACCACGCCATATAGCCGCGCACGTCGACGCCCTTCCGAATCGCGTCGCCGATCGCCGAGATGTGCGTGCGGAGGTAATCGCAGCGCAGCGGATCGTCGATCCCGTCGGGGCCGGCCTGTGGGGGGTCGTAAAAGGCCGCGCCATTTTCGGTGATGTAAACGGGGATGTCGCCATAGGTGTCGCGGAACCAGACGAGCATGTCGGTGAGCGCGGGCGGATGGACTTCCCAATCGGTCGTCGTGTGGGTCGCATTCTGCCGCACCGGCGACGCGCCGACGGGCCACTGGTTGGGGTCGGCTTTCACGACGTTGCGCGTGTAATAGTTGATCCCGATGAAATCGAGCGGCTGGTTGATCGCCTTCAGGTCGTCGGCGGACCATTCGGGCCACGCTTCGCCAAATATCTCGGCAAGTTCGGCAGGGTAGCTCCCCTTGAGCGCCGGATCGAGATATTGCCGGTTCATATAGGCATGCGCGCGGGCGGTCGCGGCGATGTCCTCGGGGCTGTCGCTCGCCGGATATTTGGGCTCGATATTGACGACGAGACCGATCTCGTGCGCGCCCTCGCTGCGATAGGCCTCGACCGCCGCGCCATGCGCGCGCATCAGATTGTGGCTTGCGATGGGCGTCTCGAACAGGTTGCGGTGCCCGGGCGCGAGCGCGCCGTGGAGATAGCCGCCGTCGGTGATTACCCACGGCTCGTTGAGCGTCACCCACTTCTTTACGCGCCCGTCGAGGCGGCGGTACATCACCGCGCCATAGTCCGCGAACCATGCCGCGATGTCGCGATTGAGCCAGCCGCCCTTGTCGTCGAGCGCGGCGGGCAAATCCCAATGGTGCAGCGTCAGCAAGGGCTCGATGTCGTTCTTGAGCAGTTCGTCGACGAGCCGCTCGTAGAAATGGAGCCCCGGCTCGTTCAAGCGCCCGATGCCCTCGGGCAGCACGCGACCCCAGTTGACGCTGAAGCGATAGGCCTTGAGCCCCAATTCCTTCATCAGCGCGACGTCCTCGGGCATGCGGTTATAATGGTCGCACGCGACGTCTCCGGTGTCGCCTTTCACCGCCATCAATCGCGGGTCGTGGCTGAAGCGCTGCCAGATGCTCGCACCCGCGCCGTCGGCGAGCGGCGACCCTTCGATCTGATAGGCGGCGGTCGCCGCGCCCCACAGGAAATCGTCGGGAAAGACACTCTTGCTCATTTTTTGTCCTTGTTGGTGATCATTGGGGAGGGAAGTTTCTGTTCGAGCAGCCAGGCGTAAAGCGCCGGATCGTCATAGGCGGGGTCCCAGGCGTTGTGGCCGAGATCGGGATAGATGGTCAGGCGAACCTTGCGGCCGCCGCAGGCACGAATCGCGCGCGCCATATTGAAGCTGCCTTCGGGCACCACGACATCGTCGCGGTCGCCGTGAAAGGCCCAGACCGGCAGGTCCATCAACCGGCACGCCTCGCCCGGATTGCCGCGCCCGGCGACGGCGGCGACGGCGGCAAAACGCTTCGGCTCGGCAATCGCCCAGCGCCAGCTCGCATGACCGCCGCGGCTGAGGCCGGTGAGATAAACGCGTGCGGGGTCGATACGGTAATTCGTGGCGATATGGTCGACCAGCTTGTCGAGCTTGGCGATGTCCCAGTCCTGATCGGTGCCGAGCAGGGGTGAGACGGTAAGGAAGGGGAAGGCGGCGTCGCGCTCGGCGATCTTCGGCGGCCCATGGACTTTCACCTTCGCGACATCGTCGCCGCGCTCGCCCGAGCCGTGGAGGAAGATCAGCAGCGGATATTGCTTCGCCGTGTCGGTCAGATAGCCCTTGGGCACGAACAGCTGATAAGGGTAGTTGTCCGCCTCGATCGGTTGCTGCGGCGTCTGTCCTTCGACAATCGGCGGCGCCTTCGTCTTCGCGGCAACGGGCGAAGCAGCGAGGGCAAGCCCCAGCAGCGCCGCGGTCCAATATGTCATGCGTCTGTCCTTGGTTGATCGGGTCATCCCTTGACGCTCCCCGTCAGGAGGCCGGTCAGGTAGAAGCGCTGGAGCGCGAGGAAGAGGATCAGCACGGGCAGGGTGGTGACGACGGCGCCCGCCATCATCAGCTCGTTATCCTGCACATGCTGGCGGCTCATCGCGGCGAGCGCGACGGGCAGCGTGTAGAGGTCCTGGTCGGCGAGGATGATCAGCGGCCACATGAAATCGTTCCAGCTTCCGAGGAAAACGAACAGCGCCAGCGTAACGATGATCGGGGTCAGGATCGGCAGGACGATGCGGCGAAGGATTTGCGCCTCGCTCGCGCCGTCGATGCGCGCCGCCTCGAGCATCTCGTCGGGGATCGACAGGCAATATTGCCGCACGAGGAAGATACCGAAAATGCCCGCAAGCCACGGCACCAGCGCGCCGGCATAGCTGTTGACGAAACCCATCGCCTTCAGCTCGAGGAACAGTGGCAGCATCCCGATCTGCCCCGGCACGACGAGCGCCGCGACGAGCAGGCGGAAGGTCGCGTCGCGCCCCTTGAAGCGCAGCTTGGCGAACGCGTAACCCGCAGGGATCGTGAAGAGCAGCGCGAGTGCGGTCGCGAGCGTCGAGATCAGCACGCTGTTGAGCAGGAAGCGGCCGATGCCGAAGCTGCCGAACAATATGCGGTAATTGCCGAGGCTGGGGTCGCTCGGCAGCAAGGGCGGCGGGAATGCCGACGCCTCACCGCGCGCCATGAAGCTGACCGAGAGCATCCACAGCAGGGGCGCGATCGTCAGCAGCGCGACGAAGGCGGCGAGCAGGGTTACGGACCAGCGGCGCAGGTTCATATCGCTCCGCTCCGCTTCGCCAGTCGCAGCTGCACCAAGGTTACCGCAAGGATGCAGAGGAAGAGCAGGAAGGCGACCGCCGCGCCCGACCCGAGGTTCCACCATTTGAACCCCTCCTCATACATGAAATAGAGGATGGTGACGGTCGACTGCGCGGGGCCGCCCTGCGTCATCACATAGGGTTCGGCGAAGAGCTGGAACATCCCCGCGACGGTCAGCACCGAGACGAGCAGCACCGTCGGCGCGATTGCGGGTAGGGTCACATGCCGCAGGCGCGTGAACCAGCCGGCACCGTCGATCCGCGCCGCCTCGTCGAGCTCGCGCGGCACCGTCTGGAGCGCGGCGAGGAAGATGATCATATTATAGCCGAAGGTCTTCCAAGCCACGAAGATCAGGATCGCGGGCAGCGACGCGTTGGGATCGCCGAGCCAGTCGATCGGCGCGATGCCGAACAGCGACAGCAGATAGTTGACGAGGCCGTAGCGCGTGTGCAGCAGATAGCGCCACACCACCGCAGTCGCTACGAGCGTCGTGACATAGGGCGCGAACAGCGCGACGCGCCACACCGGCCGCCACTTGAGCCAGCGCGAATTGACCAGCATCGCCGCGAAGAGCGACAGCGCGACGATGAAGGCCACACCGAACCCCACGAACAGCAACGTATTCGTCACCGCTCTCCAGAACAGCGGGTTGCCGATCAGTCTTTCGTAATTCTGGAGACCGACGAAGCGCAAATTGCCCATGTCGGCGAGCGCGTAGATGTCGAAATCGGTGAAGCTCAGGACCAGCGACGCGACCGCAGGCAGCACGAAGAAAAGCGCGATAGCAGCGAGCGCGGGTGACGACATCGCCCAGCCCGCGCGCGCCTCGCTCGCCCTGCCGACCGCGCTCACCGCGCGCGCCCCTTGTCGAGCATCCAGCGGCGCTTTTCGAGCAGGCGGTCGGCGCGGACGTCGATCTCCTTCGCGGCCTCGTCGACGCTATATTGCCCGCGCACCATCCGCTCGGCGACGATCTGCATTTCGGTGACAATGCGTTCCCATTCGGGCACCTTGGGTAGCGGCGTCGCATGGTCGAGCTGGGTCGCAAAGGGGGCGACGATGGGGTCGTTCGCAAGCCCGGCTTTCGTCCATACCGACCGCCGCGCGGGCAGGTCGCCGGTGAGCCGCTGGAACTTCAGCTGCGCGGCGGGCGCCATCAACCGCGACACCAGATCCCACGCGGCGTCCCCATGCTTGCCGCCCGCGAACACGACGAGGCTCGATCCGCCGGGCGCGGCCGATCCGATGCCGTCGGGACCGGGGTTCGGCGCGGTCGCCCAACTGTCCAGCATGTCCGGCGCGAGGCGGCTCTCGAGATCGCCGATGGTCCACGGACCCGAGAGGAACAGGCTGAAATAGCCCTTCGCAAACTCATCCCAAACATTGGAGATTTGGGCCATCGACGCGAGCGGCGCCAACCCCTCGTCGAACAAGGATTTGTAGAAGGCTAGCGCCGCCTTGAATTCGGGGTCCGAAAAGGCGCCGCGCGCGCCGTCGTCGCGCAGCATCCGCGCGCCCGCCGACAGAGCGAGCGTCGTGAGCTGCTCATATTCGTTGAGCGGATAGAGCAGCGCATAATTGCCCGCGCCGGCCTCGCGCTTCACCTTGTGGAGTGCCGCCTTCCAACCGGCCCAGTCAGGCGGCGGCGCATCATATCCGGCGCGCGCGAACAGGTCCTTACGGTAAAATTGCAGCCGCGTGTCAACATACCAGGGGATCGCCCACGCCACGCCCCCGATGCGGTTGGTTTCGACCACCGCGCCGAACTGGTCGTCGAGCAGCGCGAGCGCACGATCCGGAACCGGCGCGATCGCGCCGATCGCGGCCAGTTCGGCGATCCAGCTATTGCCGACCTGGCCGACGGTCGGCAGCGACCCGCCGGCAAAGCCCGTGAGCAATTTTTCGTGCGCGGCGGTCCAAGGGAGCGGTTGCACCTCGATCGATGGCGCGTGCGCGGGCCAGTCGATGATTTTGAGCAGTTCGGGCAGGCTGGCCGCCTCATTGCCCATCGCCCAGACGGTCAGCGCACCGCCGCCGCGCGCAGCACACGCAGCCAAGGCGGGGAGCAGGGGCAACGCTGCGAGCGCGCCGGTTATCTGGCGCCGCGTTATCTCCATCGGACGCCCGCGCACGTCATGGCTGCGCCGTCATCGCCTGCGCAGCCACCGCGGTGGTCCCGCGCGCAATCAGCGCCGGGGTCAGGATCGTCGCGCTCGCGCTGCCCAGCGTCTCGCCGCGCAGGATGCGCAGCAGCATCATCATCGCGGTCGATCCCAGCCGGTCGATATGGACCTGCATCGTCGACAGCGACGGATTGAGGTGCCGCGCGAGCGGGATGTCGTCGAAACCCGCAACCATGACGTCGCCGGGCACCGACTTGCCGGCTTCGGCCAGCCCCGCGATCAGCCCGACCGCCATCTGGTCGTTCGCGGCGAAAACGGCATCGGCCGGCAACTGTCCCTGCACGAGCAACTGCGCCGCCTTTACGCCGCTTTCTTCAGAGAAGTCGCCGGGCAGGATCGCCGGATTACGCACGCCCGCGATCTTTGCCATCGCGTCGGCAAAGCCGCGCTGACGATCGCGCGCGTCGCGATTGTGCTTGGGCCCCGCGATATGGACGACGTGCCGCGCGCCGCGCGCCAGTAGCGCCTCGGTCATTGCATAGGCGCCCTGATAATTGTCGACCGCAACGAAGGGCAGGTCGAGCGAGCCCGCGTCATAGTTGAGGAGCACCGTCGGCAGCGCCGGGTCGAGATAATCGGACAGAAGCTCAGGCTTCAGGTCGGGCGGCATGACGAGTAGTCCGTCGACGCGCCCGCGCATCGCTGCGATCGCGGCGGCGGTCTCGTGCGTGCTGCCGTGCATATTGCCGAGCAAGAGATGCATGCCCGATTCATGCGCGACGAGGTCGATGCCGCGGATGATTTCGGAGAAGAATTCGCCGAACAGGTCGGGCAGGATCACGCCGACGGTGTCGGTCTTGCGCCGTGTCAGGCTGCGTGCGCCGCTGTGCGGGACGAAGTTCAGTTTCTTGACCGCTGCCATCACCGCGGCCTTTGTCGGCGCGGTGACGTTGCCGAGCCCGTTGATCGCGCGCGATGCCGTCGCCACCGAAACCCCGGCTTCGCGGGCGACGTCCCTCAATGTTGCCATGTCGCTGGCCCCCTTTCCCTCATATGGCGCCGGGTCGCCTTTGCGACTCCGTTCCTCTTTCGCCGGGCGCGGAAACGGTCTCAGAGTAACCGGTTACACGGGCAAAATGCAAGGTCATTCCCCCGCTTTTCCCAACGCTTGGCCCGCGGCATCGAACAAATGCAGATGCCCGGGCGCGAAGGATGCGGCGACGATGTCGCCCTCGTTGAGGCCGCCATCGTCGCGCAGCTGGCAGGTGATCGGCTCGTCGCTCTCGTGCCCGCCCAGATGCAGCGTCGCCAATCCGCCGAGCCGCTCGATAAAGCGGATCGTAAAGGGCAGCGCATCGGCGGCTTCGCCGATCGCAATGTCTTCGGGCCGGATGCCGATCGAGAGCGGTGTTCCCGCCGTCAGCGCCGCAGCGAGCGAGGGCAGGGCGATGCCGCGCCCGTCTTCCAGCGTAGCGCGGCCGTTCGTGGCGACGGTCGCGGGCAGGATGTTCATCTGCGGCGAGCCGAGAAATTGCGCGACGAAGATATTCGCGGGCCGCGCATAAAGTTCGCGTGGGCTTCCGACCTGCTCGATCCGGCCGTCGCGCAGCACGATGATCCGGTCGGCGAGCGTCATCGCCTCGACCTGATCGTGCGTCACGTACAGCGTGGTCGTGCCGAGTTTGCGGTGCAGGCTCGCAAATTCGTAGCGCATCCGCACGCGCAGATCGGCGTCGAGGTTCGACAAGGGCTCGTCGAACAGGAAAATCTGCGGCTGGCGCACGATCGCGCGGCCGATGGCGACGCGCTGCCGCTGTCCGCCCGACAGTGCGGCGGGCTTGCGGTCGAGCAGCGCCTCGATATTCAAAATCTCTGCCGCGCGCCATACGGCCTCATCGATTTCGCTCTTCGCAGCCTTTGCGATCTTGAGCCCGAACGCCATATTTTCGCGGACCGTCAGATGCGGGTAAAGCGCATAGGATTGAAACACCATCGCGATGCCGCGCTCCGACGGCGGCAGGCTGGTGACGTCGCGGTCACCGATGACGATGCTGCCGCCGGTCAGTTCTTCCAGTCCGGCGACCGACCGCAGCAGCGTTGATTTCCCGCATCCTGACGGGCCGACGATCACCGTGAATTCGCCGTCGGCGACGTCGATCGACACGCCCTTCAGCACCTCGGTGGTGCCGAAATTCTTGCGTGCATCGCGGATCGACAGTCCGGCCATGGCTCCCTCGCTCTGCGGGCCTTAGTGAACGGTGACGCCCGCGCTCGCCCGCCGCGCCGGAGCGCGTCCGGCGGCGATGGCGAAGACGCATAGCGCGACATAGCAGGCCGCGGGCAGGATCAGCGCAGCGGCATAGCCGACCGAGCCCGACAGCAGACCGATGAAATAGGGGATTACCGCCCCGCCGACGATCGCGGTGCACAGCAGCCCCGATGTTGCTTCGGCGCGCGCGGTCGAGCGTTCGAGCGTCAGCGTGAAGATCACCGGGAACATGATCGAATTGAACAGGCCGATCGACAGCGCGACGAAGCCGGCCGTCACGCCGCCGACTAGGACGACATAGAGGCAGAGCAAGGCGGCGATGGCGGTAAAGGTCACAAGCATCTTCGACGCCGAGAAGCGCGCGAGCAATACCGATCCGATCGCGCGGCCGACCATCGCGCCGCCCCAGTACAGCGCGACGGCCTTGCCGGCCTCTTGCAACGAGACGCCGGGCACGCCGTCATTGCCCATGATCCAGCCGAAGGCACCGAAGGCGGCGTCCGACTGGCCCCAGATCGCATCGCTGTTGAGGAACAGCGCCATCTGTGTGCCGATCGCGACTTCGGCGCCCACATAAAGGAAGATCGCGAACCCGCCGAGCAGCGTCCAGCGCGATGAAAAGGCTTCGCGGATCAGTTCGCCCATTCCGGCATTGCTGCCGATCGGTGCGGGGGGCACCGCTTCGTTGACGATCCGGCGGCTGACCCAGAAGAACAGCAGGAGCGCGACGATCAGGCCGCAGATCCAGAAATAGGCCGAATCGATCCCTGCGAGCGCCTGCGCGCGCACCGCCTCGGTGACCACCGTGCCTTTCTTGACCTCGACGCCCTCGAGGAACAGATGCGCGCCGATCAGCGGACCGAGGAAGGTGCCGAAGCTATTGAACGTCTGGCTCAAGGTCAGCCGGAAATGGCTGCGCTTGGGATCGCCAAGTGCCGCCGCCAGCGGGTTCGCCGCGACCTGCAGGATGGTGATACCGCTCGCGAGAATGAAGAGGCCCGCGAGGAGGAGCGGGTAGATTGCGAGATTCGCGGCGGCGAGCATGACGAGGCAGCCGACGACCATCGTCGACAGCGCGGTCAGGATCGACGGCACCGAATGGAAACGCGCGATCAACGCGGCCGCCGGAAAGGATATAATTCCGTATGCGAGGAAGTAGGCGAAGGTCGACAATTGCGCCTCGGCATCGCTGAGCGTGAAAATGCCCTTCACCGCGGCGACGAGCGGATCGATCAGCGATGTGATGAAGCCCCAAGTGAAAAATAGCACAGTGACCGCGGCAAATGCCGCCATGGCGGTCGACCGACCGCCGCTTTGGGCGGTCGCCTGGCTGGGCATGTTCATCCGGAATATCCTCTTCGCCGAAACTATGTTATTGCGCAGCGGTCTAACGAGCGGCCTGAGGCAATGCAACCGGTTACATTTTTCGACCTACTGCCTCGTTTTCCCGTGCCCCCGCCGATGATCCAGCGCCACGCGAAATAATCGTTCGTCACCCACTGGCGCGCCCGCGCGCGACTGGTTACATGGGCCGCCACCAAACGAATCGCGTGTGCCGCCCGGAAAACCGGGACAGGCGCCGCCCGCACCAGAAAGTGGCACCCATGGAAATCATCACCGGCCTGACCTTCGACGATGTGCTGCTGGTGCCGGGGGCGTCGGACATCCTGCCGTCGGATGCCAATCTATCGACTCAGCTCACCAGTGAAATCAACCTCAATATCCCGATCCTGTCGTCGGCGATGGACACGGTGACCGAGGCCGACATGGCGATTTTGATGGCGCAGATCGGCGGCATCGGGGTGCTTCACCGCAACCTCACGATCGAAGAGCAGGCCGCGGCAGTGCGTCAGGTCAAGCGCTTCGAAAGCGGCATGATCGTCAACCCGATCACCATCACCCCCGACGCGCCGTTGTCCTATGCGATCGCGCTGATGGACCAGCACCGGATTTCGGGGATCCCCGTCGTCGAAACCGGGGGCAAACTCGTCGGTATCCTCACGCACCGCGATGTGCGCTTTGCCGACAACCCCGGTCAGCCGGTACGCGAACTGATGACCGCCGAAAATCTCGCAACCGTTCGCGCCGGGGTCGGGCAGGACGAGGCGCGCAAGCTGCTCCACCAGCGCCGCATCGAAAAATTGCTCGTCGTCGACGACGACTATCATTGCATCGGCCTGATCACCGTCAAGGATATGGAAAAGGCGGTCAATTTCCCCGACGCGACAAAGGATGCCAGCGGCCGTCTGCGCGTCGCCGCGGCGACCAACACCGGCGACAGCGGCATCGAACGCGCCGAGGCGCTGCTCGAGGCTGAATGCGACCTCATCGTCGTCGACACCGCGCACGGCCACAGCAAGGGCGTCGGCGAGACCGTCGCGCGGATCAAGAAATTGTCGAACCGCGTCCAGGTGCTCGCGGGCAATGTCGCC
>Ga0247823_10000840_pt1 | contig 25843 bp, 21 predicted proteins | sample 13C_PalmiticAcid_2_FD_192426 | JGI IMG/M metagenome (GOLD analysis project Ga0247823, IMG submission 192426) | Soil microbial communities from agricultural site in Penn Yan, New York, United States - 13C_PalmiticAcid_Day30 | ecosystem: Environmental > Terrestrial > Soil > Agricultural land... | reverse complement strand
CCACCACGCAGGTCCACGCTGCCCGCGTGACTCCGGACGGATCCGCGCCACCACCGGCCGGCACGCCGCCCGCGCTCAAGCTCGACCTCGCCCCGTCGATGCGCGGCAGCGGCCTGCCGTCGAACCCGGGCTCGCGCGGCGCGCTGAACCTGATGCCGCCGCCCCCCGAGCGCAAGTCGAAGCTGGCCGAGGACCTGCAGAAGGCCGGCAAGGGCGACTGCCGGACGGCGCATGCCGACAAGGGCCTGCTGGGCGCGATTCCGCTCGCCCAGGCCGCCCTCGGCGGCGACGCCGACTGCAAGTGGTGAACCACGGCGGCGCACCGGACGGGGGCGGGGATGCCCTCGCATAAAATCCCGCATCCTTTCGCCCCGGAGCGCCCGACCGCATGAGTTCCCCCGCCGACGACCACGCGATGCGCATCGCCATCGACCAGGCCCGCAACGCCTGGCTCGTGGGCGAGGTGCCGGTGGGGGCCGTGATCATGCGCGCCGGACAGGTGATCGCCACCGGCTACAACCGGCCCATCACCGAACACGACCCCACGGCCCACGCCGAGATCGTCGCGCTGCGCCACGCGGCCACGCTGCTCGGCAACTACCGCCTGCCCGAGTGCGAGCTGTACGTGACGCTCGAGCCGTGCGCCATGTGCGCGATGGCGCTGATGCATGCGCGCTTCAAGCGGGTGGTGTTCGGCGCCACCGACCCGAAGACCGGGGCCGCGGGCTCCGTGGTGGACCTGTTCGGCGAACCGCGCCTGAACCACCACACGCAGATCGAGGGCGGCGTGATGGCGCACGAGTGCGGCCAGGTGCTGCGCGAGTTCTTCGCCGAACGGCGCGCGCTCTACAAGCAGCGACGGGCGGCACCCGAACCCGAGGCGCCACCGCCCGCCGCCGACGACGCCGACGACACGATCCCGACCGGCGACGCCGTCGAGGTCGATTCCTTCATTCCCCCCCCCTGAGACCGTTGCCGATGACCTCGCTGACCCTGTTCACCCCGTCCGGCGTCGTCGCCGAGGCCGCCCCGCTGAAGCGCGCCGCCAAGCGGCTCGCCGGACTCGGCTTCGACGTGAGCATCGACGAGGCCGCCCTCGCGCGCCACCAGCGCTTCGCTGGCGACGACGACCTGCGCCTCGCCACGCTGCACCGCATCGCCAGCGAACGCCCCTCGGTCGCGCTCGCCACCCGGGGCGGCTACGGCCTCACGCGGCTGCTCGACCGCATCGACTGGAAGAAGCTCGTGCGCAGCGTCGAGCACGGCACCCGCTGGGTGGGCTACAGCGACATGACGGCCCTGCAGCTGGGCCTGCTCGCGCATGGCAAGGCGCCGTCGTGGGCCGGCCCGCTCGCGTGCAGCGACTTCGGCGGCGAGACGGTCGACGAGGTGACGCCCGACTGCTTCGTCGAAGCCATGACGGGGCAGCTCGAGGCCGTGGGCTTCCGCACCGAGGAGGGCTTCGACGGCGTCGAGGCCACCGGCAAGCTGTGGGGCGGCAACCTGTGCGTGGTGAACTCGCTGCTCGGCACGCCGCATTGGCCGAAGGTCAAGGGCGGCATCCTGTTCCTCGAGGACGTCAACGAACACCCGTACCGCATCGAGCGCAACCTGCTGCAGCTGCACCAGGCCGGCGTGCTCGACAAGCAGAAGGCCATCCTGCTCGGCTCGTTCACGGATTTCAAGAAGTCGCCGCTCGACCGCGGCTACACGCTCAAGACCGTGGTGGCGCACCTGCGCTCGCTGACCCGCACGCCGATCCTCACGGGCCTGCCGTTCGGCCACGTGCCCACGAAGGTGTGCCTGCCGGTGGGCGTGAAGGCCACGCTCGCGGTGCAGGGGCGCGATGCGTTCCTGGGCTGGGCCACGCCGCACGACCACGATCACCCCGACCACGATCACGATCATCACGGCCATGACCACCACGGTCATGACCACGCACACGACCACGCACACGACCACGGCCACGGCCACGCCCCGGCCAAGCGGGCGAAGCGCTCGCGATGACCTCGCGCTGGCTGTGGGCGGTCTTGCTGGTGTGCCTGGCGGGATGCGACAACAGCCCGCACCCGCGCGGCAGCGAGCGCACCAACACGCTGTTCATGGCCTTCCAGGAGCGGTCGCCCCGCTACCTGGACCCCACGGCCTCCTACGCCAACAACGAGACCCCCGTGGTCTACCAGGTGTACGAGCCGCTCTATGCGTACCACTACCTGAAGCGGCCGTACGAACTCGTGCCGAAGCTGGCCGAGGCCGTGGTGGCGCCGCACTTCCTCGACGCCAAGGGCCACCCGCTCCCGGACGACGCGCCCGGTGAACAGGTGGCCGAGAGCGTGTACGACATCCCGATCCGCAAGGGCGTGATGTACGCGCCGCACCCGGCCTTCGCGCGCGATGCGTCGGGCGCCCATCGCTACCACCACCTGGCCGCGAAGGACACGGAGGGCAAGCGCTCCCCGTTCGACTTCCCCGAGGCCGGCACCCGCGAGGTGGTGGCCGACGACTTCGTCTACGCGTTCAAGCGCCACGCCACGCCGCGCATCGAGGCACCGGTGTTCGGCGTGTTCTCGGAGTACGTGGTGGGGCTCAAGGCCTACGGCGAGACCATCCGCGAGGCCGATCGCCAGCTGCGCGCCGGCCTCGACCCCGCCGCGCGGGACCGCCCGTTCCTCGACTTCCGGAAGTACCCGCTGGAGGGCGTGCAGGCCCTCGACCTGCACACGCTGCGCATCCGCATCAAGGGCAAGTACCCGCAGTGGAAGTACTGGCTGGCGATGACCTTCTCGGCGCCGGTGCCGTGGGAGGCCGATGCCTTCTACGCGCAGCCGGGCATGGCCCGCAACGGTCTCGCGCTGCAGCGCTGGCCGGTGGGCTCGGGCCCGTACCGCCTGCGCGAGTACGAGCAGGACCGCCGCCACGTGCTCGAGCGCAACCCGCTGTACCGCAACGACCCGTACCCGTGCGAGGGCGAGCCCGAGGACCGGTTGGCGAAGCTGCTCGACGACTGCGGCAAGCCGATGCCGTTCATCGACCGCGTCGAGTTCAACGTCGAGAAGGAGCGGGTGCCGCTCAAGTCGAAGTTCGCGCAGGGCTTCATCGACATCCCGGAGATCGAACGGGCCGACTGGGGCGTGGAGTTCCTCGCCGACATGAACGACGCCGACGCCACGCGCGCGCGCTTCGACGAGCGCGGCTTCCAGTTCCCGCAGACCGTGGACCTGACCACCTGGTACATGGGCTTCAACATGCTGGACCCCGTGGTGGGCAAGGGCGACACGCCCGCGCGCCAGGCGAAGAACCGCAAGCTGCGCCAGGCGCTGTCCATCGCGATGGACTGGGAGGAGGGCTACGGCCGCATCTTCCTCTACAAGGCGGGCGAGGCGGCGCACTCGCCGGTGCCCGCGGGCATCTTCGGCTCGCGCCACGGCACGGTCGAGGGACACAACCCGGTCACGCACGAAGTGAAGGATGGCAAGGTGGTACGCCGGTCCATCGACGAGGCGAAGCGGCTGATCGCCGAGGCCGGCTTTCCCGACGGGCGCGACGCCGAGACCGGCCGCCCGCTCGTGCTGAACTACGACTTCCAGCGCGCGCCCACGCCCGAGATCAAGGCCGAGCTCGACTGGACCATCCGCCAGTTCGCCAAGCTGGGCGTGCAGCTCGAGATCCGGGCCACCGACTTCAACCAGTACCAGGAGAAGACCTTGCGCGGCAAGCACCAGATCTTCTTCGGCGGGTGGGTGGCCGACTACCCCGACGCCGAGAACTTCCTGTTCCTGCTCTACGGCCCGAACGCGAAGTCGAAGCACGAGGGCGAGAACGTCGCGAACTACGAAAGCCCGGCCTTCGACAAGCGCTTCAAGCAGCTGCAGCTGCTCGACGACGGGCCCGCGAAGCAGAAGGTCATCGACGAGATGGTGGCCATCGTGCGCGAGGACGCGCCGTGGATGTTCGGCTACCACCCGTACGCGGCTGGCGCCTATGCACCCTGGGTGTTCAACGGCAAGCCGGGCGTGATGGGGCGCGACATGGTGCGCTACCACCGCATCGACCCGGCGATGCGCGCGGCGCGGCAGCACGAATGGAACCGGCCGGTGTGGTGGCCGCTGGTGCTCGCGGCGGCCGGCGCGGTGGCGGTCGCGGTGCTCGCCTGGCGCGCGTGGCGGCGCCGCGAGGCCGCGGTGGCGCTGGCGGGGGAGGGCTGAAGCATGGGCCGCTACCTCGTCCGCCGCTGTCTCTACGGCCTGCTCGTGCTCGTGGGGGTGAACCTGCTCACCTTCGCGCTGTTCTTCACCGTCAACACGCCCGACGACATGGCGCGCCTGAACATCGGCGGCAAGCGGGTCACGCAGGACCAGATCGACAAGTGGAAGGCCGAACGCGGCTACGACAAGCCGCTGTACCTGAACGCGAAGGAGACCGGCCTGCGCCAGGTGACGAACACGGTGTTCTGGGAGCGCTCGGTCTCCCTCTTCGCGCTGCAGTTCGGCCGCTCGGATGCCAGCGGCGCCTCGGACATCGGCCACGAGATCGGCGAGCGCATGGTCGTGAGCCTGCAGCTCGCGGTGCCGCTGTTCGTGCTGCAGGTGATCGCGAGCGTGGGGTTCGCGCTCGTGCTCGTGTTCTTCAAGAACAGCCGCATCGACTTCTGGGGTGTGGTGCTGTGCGTGCTGATGCTGTCCATCAGCAGCCTGTTCTACATCATCGTCGGGCAGTTCCTGTTCTCGCGGGTGCTCAAGCTCGTGCCCATCTCGGGCTGGGCGGGCGGGCTCGACGCGGTGCGGTTCCTCGCGCTGCCGGTGCTGTTGTCGCTGCTGTCGCGCCTGGGCACCGAGGGGCGGCTGTACCGCGCGATGTTCCTCGAGGAGATCGGGCGCGACTACGTGCGCACCGCGCGCGCGAAGGGACTCGGCGAGGCCGTGGTGCTCGGGCGGCACGTGCTGCGCAACGCGCTGATCCCCATCATCACCAGCGCCGGCAGCTACCTGCCGTACGTGTTCCTCGGCAGCCTCGTGTTCGAGAGCTTCTTCGGCATCCCGGGGCTCGGCGCCTACGCCATCGAGGCCATCTCGGGGCAGGACTTCGCCATCGTGCGTTCGATGGTCTTCATCGGCTCGCTGCTGTACGTCGCGTCGTACGTCCTCGTCGACGTCGCGTACACGTGGGTCGATCCGCGCGTGAGGTTGCAATGATGTGGCCGAAGCTTGTCCTGCTGTGGTCGGACGTGGCGGTGCTGCTGCTCGTGGTGGCGCTCGGGTTCGTCGCGTGGCGCGTGCGGGGCGACGCGCAGCGCCGCCGCGACTGGCTCAAGGTGTTCCGCCAGCCGGCCGCGCTCTGCTCGGCCGTGGTGCTGGGCGTGTTCCTGCTGGTGGCCGTGGCCGACAGCCTGCACTTCCGGCGAACGCTGCCGGCCGCGGGTGGCAACGCCGTGGCATACGCGACCCGGGTGGAGTCGGTGCTCGACGTCGTGCTGGACCCGCTGGTGCGCGGCCGCGAGGTGACGTACTCGGCGCCGCTCGCCTCCCGGGCCTTCGCGAAGGCGACCGTGGGCACCGAGCGGGCCTACCCGCGGCTGCTGCACGGTGGCGCGCACCTGGGCGACGACACCACCGAACGCACCCGTGACGTGCTCGTGCGTGCACTGGGCGGGCTCGTCGCGGGGGCGCTGGCCGCCGGGGCGTGCGCGCTGGCGGTGGGCTGGTGGACGATGGGGCGCGCCGGGTACGCCCGCGCCCGGCGCGGCGAGACGGCCGTGCCCTGGGGGGCTGCACTGATCACCGTGACCGCGCTGGGCGCGCTGGTGGGGGCCGTGGTGTCCCTCGCGCCGCACTACCACGTGCTGGGCACCGACCGCACGGGCAACGACGTGCTGTACCAGGCGCTCAAGAGCGTGCGCACCGCGTTCGTGATCGGCACGCTGTCGACCCTCGCGACGCTGCCGCTCGCGGTGGGCCTCGGCATCGTCGCGGGGTACTTCCGCGGCTGGGTGGACGAGGCGGTGCAGTACCTCTACACCGTGCTGTCGTCGATCCCGAACGTGCTGCTGATCGCGGCCTGCGTGCTGATGATGCAGGTCTTCCTCGACACGCATCCCGAGCTCTTCGAGACCGGTGCCGAGCGCGCCGACATCCGGCTCTTCCTGCTGTGCGTGATCCTCGGGCTCACCGGCTGGGCCGGGCTGTGCCGGCTGGTTCGGGCCGAGACGCTGAAGCTGCGCGAGCTGGAGTACGTGCAGGCAGCCACCGCCTTCGGCGTGGGGCCGTGGCGCATCATGGCGCGCCACGTGTTCCCGAACGTCATGCACCTCGTGGTCATCAGCACCGTGCTCGACTTCTCGGCCCTCGTGCTCTACGAGGCGGTGCTGTCGTACGTGGGGGTCGGCGTGGACCCGACGATGAACAGCTTCGGCGGCATGATCAACCTCGCGCGCAGCGAGATGTCGCGCGACCCGGTCGTGTGGTGGTCCTTCGCGGCGGCCTTCGGGTTCATGGTGAGCCTCGTGCTGGTGGCGAACCTGTTCGCCGACGGCGTGCGCGATGCCTTCGACCCGCGCGCCCGGGTGTTCCGCGCCCGCCGCCCGGGCACGGCGAAGGAGACCGCATGAGCCGCATCGACATCGACGACCTGCGCGTCGACCTCGACAGCGACACCGGCCTCGTGCGCGCGATCGACGCGCTGCAGCTGAGCCTGCGCCAGGGCGAGACCTTCGCGCTCGTGGGCGAGTCCGGCTGCGGCAAGAGCATGACGGCGCTCGCGCTGATGCGGCTGCTGCCCGAGAACGGTCAGGTGGTGCGGGGCAGCGTGCGGTTGGACGGGCAGGAGCTGCTGTCGCTGCCCGAGTCGCGCATGCGCGCCGTGCGCGGCGGGCGCCTGGGCATGATCTTCCAGGAGCCGGGCACGAGCCTGAACCCGGTGATGCGGGTGGGCGACCAGGTCGTGGAGGCCATCGAGGCGCACACCGCGCTGCGGGGGCGCGAGGCGAGGGCGCGCGCGCTGTCGTGGCTCGAACGTGTGGGCATTCCGGAGGCCGCGCGGCGCATCGACGACTACCCGTTCCAGCTGAGCGGCGGGCAGAAGCAGCGCGTGATGATCGCGATGACCCTCGCCGCCGAACCCGACTTCCTGATCGCCGACGAACCCACGACGGCACTCGACGTGACCATCCAGGCCCAGGTGCTCGACCTGCTGCGCGACCTGCAGCGCGAGCGCGGCATGGGCCTGCTGCTCATCACGCACGACCTGGCGGTGGTGGCCGGCATGGCCCACCGCGTGGCGCTGATGTATGCGGGTCAGATCGTCGAGGTGGCGGACGCCGCGGACTTCTTCCGCGCGCCGCGCCATCCGTATGCCCACCTGCTGCTGCGCGCGCTGCCGGATGCGGGCAAGCGCGGTGAGCGGCTCGCGGCGATCCCGGGCACGGTGCCGTCGCTCGCGGCCACGTTCACCGGCTGCCGGTTCGCGCCGCGCTGCGACCGGGTGATGCCCGAGTGTGCCGGCACGGTGCCCGAGATGTCCGTGCTGCCGTCGGGCGGCGAGGTGCGCTGCCTGCTGTACCGCGAGGGGGTGCCGGTGCTGGCACCGGTCGAGGTGGCTGCGTCCGTGCCCGCCGTGGCCGCTGCGGACCTGGGGCAGCCACTGCTGGAGGTGACGGGCCTGACCGTGCGCTATGCGGGACGCCGCGGCTGGCTGCGCCAGGGTGGTGCGCCCACCACCGTGGTGGAGGACGTGTCGCTGTCGATCGGCGTCGGCCGCACCCTCGCGCTGGTGGGGGAGTCGGGCAGTGGCAAGACCACCACCGGCAAGGCCATCGTGCAGCTGCTGCGCGGGCAGGCCGACGTGGCGGGCCGGGCCCTGTTCGCGGGCCAGGACCTGTTCTCGCTCGAAGGCGACGCACTGCGGCGCGTGCGCGCCGCGGTGCAGATCGTGTTCCAGGATCCGTTCGCCTCGCTGAACCCGCGGCTGCGGGTGCAGGAGATCCTGGAAGAGGGGCTCGTCGCGCTGCGGCCGGACCTGGACGCCGCCGCCCGGCGCACCCGGATCGTGCAGCTGGTGGACCGCGTGGGGCTGCGGGCGGACGCGCTGTCGCGGCATCCCCACGAGTTCTCGGGCGGGCAGCGGCAGCGCATCGCGATCGCGCGGGCGCTCGCGGTGGAACCCCGGCTGATCGTGTGCGACGAGCCCACGTCGGCCCTCGACGTGTCGGTTCAGGCCCAGATCCTCAATTTGTTGGCCGAACTTCAGCGCGAGTTGCATGTCTCGTACTTGTTCATCACGCACAATATCTCGGTTGTCGAATACATCGCGGACCACATCGCGGTGATGCGGCAGGGACGGATCGAGGAAACCGGACCGGCGCAGGACGTGCTCTCGCACCCCCGCTCCGCGTACACGCAACGGCTGTTGGCGGCCGTGCCCCGGATCGACTCATCGATCCGCGGGAACCGGGAACAGAAGTAGAAGTACACATGCAGCGATCCGCCATCAGCCTCGCCGTGCTCGCCCTCTGGGCCGGCGCAGCCAACGCCGCCGAAACCACCCCCGACGAAGTCACCCTCACGAAGGTCGTCGTCACGGGCAGCAACATCCCCCGCCTCGAATCGGAGACCGCGACACCGACCCTCGTGCTCACGCGCAAGGACATCGAACGCACGGGCCTGACGACGGTCAAGGAAGTGCTCGACTCGCTGGTGGGCACGAGCCAGCTGTCGGCCGGCTCGAACCGGACGCTGTCCGACGTCACCGGCAGCAATTCGTACGCGGCCGGTGCCTCGGCCGTGTCGCTGCGGCACCTGGGGCCGCAGGCCACGCTCGTGCTGCTGAACTCGCGCCGGCTTGCGCCCTACGCGATGCACGACGACCCGGCCATGGTCACCGACGTCAACGCGCTGCCGCTGTCGGCGGTGGAGCGCATCGAGGTGCTGCGCAACGGCGGCGCGGCGGTGTACGGATCGGACGCGATCGCGGGCGTCATCAACATCATCACGAAGTCCGACTTCCAGGGCCTCGCGATGCGCGCGAGCCAGGAGCGCTCCACCGCGTCGAGCGACTTCCGCACGTCCACGGTGGGACTCACCGCGGGCTTCGGCGACCTCGCCGAGAACCGGTTCAACGTGATGCTCAACGCCGAGTACTACAAGCGCTCGGCGGTGATGTGGAGCGACGTCATGAGCAACCTCGACCCGGCGCTCGCGGCGCACTTCGACGGGTTCGGGCGGCCGTCCACCTACAGCAACCCCGGCAACCTGTACGACGCCAACGGCGACGGCGGTGCGGTTCCCGGCTGCGCGCCCGGGGCGTTGCAAAGCGGCTCGTGCATGTACGACCGGTACTCGCGGCTCGAGGCCCAGCCCTCGTCCGAGCGGGCCAGCCTGCTGCTGTCGGGGCGGCTCGAGATCTCGCCGGCGGTGCAGGCCTTCGGCGAAGCCATGGTGTCCCGCAACACCACCTACTACACACTGACGGACTGGCCCTACGGCCTGGGCGACCTGCAGAGCTGGTACGACCCGAGCACGGGCCAGACCCGGCAGTGGTGGGGCCGCGGCCTGCCGAAGGAACACCCTCTGAATACCACCGGCGAGGACGACGCGGACTACCGCTACCGCTTCACCGATGCGGATTCGCACACCAAGGTGGACAGCGATGCCTACCGGGTGCTCGGCGGGTTGCGGGGGCGTCACGAGGGGTTCGACTGGGAAGGGGCCGCGGGGGTGGCCGGCAGCAAGGTCGTCAACGAGACGCGGGGCCTGTTCAGCGACAGCGGCTTCAAGGCGCTCATCGGCGACTACACGCTGGCCCACGACCCGCTGTTCTTCAACCGCGGTTACCGCATCGGTGGCCCCAACAGCGCCGAGGTGCTGGCCCAGCTGTTCCCGACCGTCACCCACACGGGCCGCATGAAGCAGGCCTTCATCGACGGCAAGGCGTCGGGGCCGGTCGGGCGCATCGAGGGGCGTCCGGTGGACATGGCCTTCGGTTTCGACCTGCGCCACGAGTCGCTGGACATCACGCCGTCCGACAACCTGCGCACCGGTGACATCGTGGGCTTCGGCGTGGCCGAGACCCACGGCAAGCGGACCTTCGGTGCCGTGTTCGCCGAAGCGAACCTGCCGGTGACCGAACGCCTGGAAGTGCAGGCCGCCGTGCGCCTCGACAAGTACCCCGACTTCGACGTGAACCTGTCGCCGAAACTCGGGCTGCGCTTCGCGGCCTCGCCCGAACTGCTGCTGCGCGGCACCGTGGAGGCGGGCTTCCGGGCGCCGAACCTCGTCGAGAGTTCGAAGACGTCGCTGTACTCCTACGACAACAGCATCAGCGATCCGAAGCGTTGCCCCGCGGCGCAGACCATCGCCAACAACCTGATCGAGAGCACCCGCACGCTCCCGGACACCGACCCGGCGAAGATCGCGGCGATCGCCCGTGCCGACATCATCACGGCGCAGGAGTGCGGAGCCGGTGTCGCGGCGAGCCGGGCCGCCAACCCGTCGCTCAAGCCCGAGAAGTCGCTGGGTTCCACCCTCGGCCTCGTGTTCCAGCCCACCTCGAACCTCCAGATGGAGCTGGACGCCTGGCGCATCGAGCGGCGCGACGAGATCGGCATGCAGTCGTCGCAGAGCCTCGTGAACCGCGAGGACGGCGATGCGGCGGACCGGGTGCAGCGCATCCCGCTGGATCCGGCGAACGACCGCAGCTTCACCGCGGGCGAGATCAGCGACAACGGCATCACGGCCGGTGCGCTGTCGGGCGTCTCGGGGTCTTACGAGAACAGCGCGCGCACGCTCGCCCAGGGCATCGACATCGCCGCCCGCAGCCGGACCGTGACGTCGATGGGGGTCGTGAGCCTGCTGGCGCAGGCCACCTTCCTCGACAGCTTCCGCCAGTACAGTTCCTCGCGCAGCGACTACGGCGACAACCTCGCGGGCCGCTATGGCTACCCGCGGTGGCGCGCCTACCTGGTGGGGGCGCTCGAGAGCGGCCCGTTCAGCAACGCGCTCCGGTTGAACTTCACCAGCTCGACGACGCTGAAAGGCGATTGGTACGACACCGGGTTCAACGAGGAGGGCTGCGCCGAGAACGGCTGGAGCCAGTCGGATTGCCGCGTGAAGTACCAGACCACGCTGGACTGGGCGTTCGCATGGACCGGCATCAGGAACCTGACGCTCGGGATCAACGTGCGCAACCTGCTGAACACCCGTCCGTCGCTCGACCTGCGGGCCGTCGCCGAAGCGGGTGGCTACGTGATCCCGCAGAACCTCGCCGACGCCTACCGCCGCACGGTGCGGCTGTCGCTCGAGTACCGGTTCCTCTGACCGCCCTCAGCGCGGGGCCAGCCGCACGGCCCCGTCGAGGCGGATCACCTCGCCGTTGAGCATCTCGTTCTCGATGACGTGGCGGACGAGCTTCGCGAAGTCGTCCGGGGTGCCCAGGCGGCTCGGGAACGGCACCATCGCGGCCAGCGCGTCCTGCACCGGCTGCGGCATGCCCGACATCATCGGCGTGGCGAAGAGGCCCGGGGCGATGGTCATGTTGCGGATGCCGACGCGGGCCAGGTCGCGTGCGATGGGCAGGGTCATGCCCACCACGCCCGCCTTCGACGCGGCGTAGGCCGCCTGGCCGATCTGCCCGTCGGTGGCGGCCACGCTCGCGGTGGAGACCAGCACGCCGCGTTCGCCGGTGGCCAGTGGCTCGTTGGCCGACATGGCCTCGGCCGCGAGCCGGATCATGTTGAAGGTGCCGATCAGGTTGATGCGCACGGTGCGGTCGAAGAGCCCGAGCGGGTGGGCGCCGTCCTTGCCCACCGTCTTGGCCGCCGGCGCGACGCCGGCGCAGTTGACGAGGCCGCGCAGCGTGCCGAGTTCAACGGCGGCCGCCACGGTGTGTTCCGCGTCCTCCTCGTGCGTGACGTCGCAGTGCACGTACACGCCGCCCAGTTCGGTCGCCAGCGCCTGCCCCGGGCCGTCCTGGATGTCGGCGATCACGACCCGGCCGCCGTGGGCCGCGAGCATCCGGGCCGTGCCCTCGCCGAGCCCCGAGGCCCCGCCGGTGACGATGAAGACGTGGGAGCGGATGTCCATGGCCTGCGGTCCTTTTGCGTGAGCGTTTCGACCAATAAAGAAGGCCGCTCAGCGAGCGGCCTTCGGTGCGGAGCCTGCGAGGGTCAGGCGAGCGCCGCGAGCGCCCGCGAGGTGATTTCCTCGACCGTGCCGGTGCCCGAGATCTTGCGGTACTTCGGGGCGTTGGCATCGCCGGTGGCGGACCACGACGAGTAGTAGTCGACGAGCGGACGCGTCTGGCTCTGGTAGACGTCGAGGCGCTTGCGCACGGTGTCTTCCTTGTCGTCGTCGCGCTGGATCAGGTCTTCGCCGGTGGCGTCGTCCTTGCCGGCCACCTTCGGCGGGTTGAACTTGACGTGGTACGTGCGGCCGGAGGCCACGTGCACGCGGCGGCCGCTCATGCGTTCGATGATGGCCGAGTCGGGGACGTCGATCTCGAGCACGAGGTCGAGCTTGACGCCGGCTTCCTTCATGGCGTCGGCCTGCGGGATGGTGCGCGGGAAGCCGTCGAACAGGAAACCGTTGGCGCAGTCGGACTGCGTGATGCGTTCCTTGACGAGGCCGATGATGATGTCGTCGCTCACGAGACCGCCGGCGTCCATCACCTTCTTCGCGGCCACGCCCAGCGGCGAGCCGGCCTTGACGGCCGCGCGCAGCATGTCGCCGGTGGAGATTTGCGGGATGCCGAACTTCTGGCAGATGAATGCCGCTTGCGTGCCCTTTCCGGCGCCCGGCGCGCCCAGCAGGATCAGTCTCATGGGGAATTACCTCGGTTTTTTTGGAGAATCTTTGGCCGCGACGACCCATCGGACGGCGTGCGGCGATGGGGTCGAGAATAGCATGCGCACCGGGCGTCCCACCCCGGAGGATGCCCTGGGTGACGCTTCGATGAAACGCGCTTCGTCAGCGTTCGGTCAGCCGAGCAGGGCACGCACGCGCGCGAGGTCTTCCGGTGTGTCGACGCCGGGGCCCGGCCGGCCGGCCGTGACGTGAACCGCGATGCGTTCGCCATGCCACAGCACGCGAAGCTGCTCGAGCGATTCGATGGCTTCGAGCGGGCTGGCCGGCAGCGTGGGGAAGCGGCGCAGGAACCCGGCCTGGTAGGCATACAGGCCGATGTGGCGCAGCGGTGCGGGCGAGGGCAGGGCGGTGATGCCGTCCGCGAAACCATCGCGCCACCACGGGAGGGGCGCACGCGAGAAGTACAGCGCGCGGCCCGCGCCGTCGAGCACCACCTTGACGACGTTCGGGTTGCGGAACTCGTCGACCGCATCGATGGGGTGCGCGGCCGTGCTCATCACGCACTCGGGGCGGCGCACCAGTTCGGCCGCGCACGCGTCGATCAGCGCGGGGTCGATCAGCGGCTCGTCGCCCTGCACGTTGACGACGAGGTCGGTGCCGTCGAGGCCGAGCTGTTCGCAGGCTTCGGCGAGGCGGTCGCTGCCGGTGGCGTGGTCGGCGCGCGTGAGCACGCTCGTCACGCCGTGGGCGCTGCAGGCCGCGGTGATCTCGGCGTCGTCGGCCGCGACCACCACGCGCGCCGCACCCGACAGCGCGGCGCGTTGCGCCACGCGCACGATCATCGGCACGCCGGCGAGGTCGGCCAGGGGCTTGCGCGGCAGGCGGGTGGACTGCAGCCGCGCGGGCACGAGCACGGTGAAGGTCACGCCGGCGCTCCCGCCGGGGCCGCGTCGAGCGAGCGGGCTTCGGCTTCGAGCATCAGCGGGATGCCGTCGCGCACGGGGAAGGCGAGGCGGTCGGCGTTGCAGACGAGTTCCTGCCGCTCGTCGGCGGGCGGGCGGCGGTGTTCGAGCGGGCCCTTGCAGATCGGGCACACCAGCAGGTCGAGCAGTCGGGTGTCCATCGGGAGACTCCAGTTCAATTCGGGGTTCGGGCCTGCGGCCGAGGGGGCAGCAGGCGCAGGAACTCGGCCTCGAAGGCGGGGCCGAGCGCAAAGTCTAGCGTGGCGACCCACACGCGGGTGCCGGCCGTGGCGTCGGGACGCAGCTTGACGGCGTCCTTTTCGGTGACGACGACGTCGGGCGTGCCTGCGGGCCACGGCACCGAGGCGAACCCGTGGTGGTCGGGCAGGGGCAGTTCGGTGAGGGTGAGTCCGGCGTCACGCAACATGCCGAAGAAGCGATCGGGGCGGGCGACCCCCGCGGCGGCGAGCACGGGGCGGCCGCGCAGCGCATGCAGCGCGTCGAGGGTCGCCGGTTCGCCGCGCCACCAGGCGGCCAGTTCGACCACACCCGCGAGGCGGCGGCGGGCGACGTGGCCGGGCCACGGCGTGGACGGCGTGGGCGCGTTGTAGACCACCACGCTGCGCGGCGGCACGTTCGCGGTCACGGGCTCGCGCAGCGGGCCGGCCGGCAGCAGCCAGCCGTTGCCGGCACCCCGTTCGTCGAACACGATGACCTGGGCATCCCGGCCGAGGCGAAGGTGCTGCAGGCCGTCGTCGCTCAGGATCACGTCCAGCTCGGGATGGCGCGCCAGCAGGGCTTCTCCCGCGGCGATGCGGTCGCGGCCCACGGCAACGGGCGCGCGCGAGCGCAGGCGCAGCAGCAGCGGTTCGTCGCCGGCGGTGGAGGCGGGGTCGTGCGGTTCCACCATCACCACCGCATCCCCCTCGCGGCCGAAGCCGCGCGACACGATGCCGGGTGTGCGGCCGTGGCGGCGCAGCAGTTCGACGAGCGCGAGGGTGGTGGGGGTCTTGCCGGCGCCGCCGACGATCAGGTTGCCGACCACGACCACCGGCACGGGCAGGCGGCCGGTGGACTTCCAGCCTGCACGGAAGAGCGCACGGCGCAGCGCCGCGATGGCGCCGAACAGCAGCGACACCGGCCAGAGCGCGATGGCCAGCGGGCCACGGCGCAACCACGCGGCCTGCAGCCGCGTGGCGAAGGTCGGTGACGTCATCGGAAGGTCAGGGCGCGGTGCTGCCCTGCGCGGCGAACGTGAGCTTCGGCAACCCGGCGCGGCGGGCGGCGTCCATCACGACGATCACGGTCTGGTGCGCCGCGGCGGCGTCCGCCGAGACGATCAGCTGGGTGTCCTTGTTGCCCTCGGACGCCGCGGTCAACTCGGCTGCGAGCGCGTCGACGCTGCGGCCCGTGACCGGCCGCCCGTTGATGGCGTAGCGGCCGTCGTTGGACACCGCGACGATCACCTCGCGCGGGTTGTCGCGTTGGCGTTCGGCATCGGCCACCGGCAGCGTCACCTGCAGCTCGGTGAACTTCGAGTAGGTGGTGGAGAGCATCAGGAAGATCAGCACCACCAGCAGCACGTCGATGAACGGGATCAGGTTGATCTCGGGTTCTTCGGGGTGGTGCTTGCGAAACCTCATGGCCATGTCTCGTTGTTTCCCGTGCTCAGCCCGCGTTGGTCGGGACGGGCTTCTTCACCGAGAAGCGCATCAGGTGCGGCACCATGCGTTCGGAGGCCTGCTCCATCTCGAGCGTGTAGGCGTCGATCTGGCCGCGGAAGTAGCGGTAGAACATCAGCGACGGGATCGCGATGATCAGGCCGAAGGCGGTGTTGTAGAGCGCGATGGAGATGCCGTGCGCGAGCATGGCCGGGTTCGTGCCGCCGCTCGGGGCCTGCGAGCCGAAGATCTCGATCATGCCGATCACGGTGCCGAGCAGGCCCAGCAGCGGGGCGGCCGAAGCGATGGTGCCGAGCGTGTTCATGAACCGCTCCATCTTGTGGACGGCGGCGCGGCCGGCGTTCTCGAAGGTGTTGCGGAGCACTTCCTCGGTGATGCGCGGGTCGGCGATCACGACGCGCAGGCCGTTGGCGAGCACGTTGCCGAGGATGGAGTTGTCAGCGAGCTTGTTGACCACGTCGGCGGCCGGCAGGTGGGCGCGCGTGACCGAGACCACTTCCTCGAGCAGCTTCGCCGGCGCCACGCGGGAGGCGCGCAGGCTCGAGAGGCGTTCGATGATGAGCGTCAGGGCGACGACGGAGCAGAGAATCAACGGCCAGATCGGCCAGCCAGCGGCTTGTATGATCGAAAACAATCCCGGTCCTCTTTGCAGTTTTTCTCGCGTGCGATGGCGCCCGGATCAGCCGGGCGGAGACGCGCGATTATGGCCCGAAGGCACGTGAAGTTCGCACCCTTGTGCAACGCTTCGTAGTTGCCATCCGGGTATGCCCGCAGTCCGGTGAGGGCGGTTCGGCCAAACGTCCACCGCAACTGTGGATAACTTTGTGGGCAACCGGGCTCGGAAGTGCCGGAGGCCGCGAAAAATCAGGGCCTCCATCAGATTGCTCAAAATTCAGGCATGAAATTCCCTTTGAAAATCAAGCACTTGCACGATCGTGAAAGCACGGTGACGGCCCCCGCGTCCTGCCGGCGCGCATGGGCCGGGCTTGTGGAGTTCTCGGCCCGCGCCAACGCTGGTTTTCCCCATGATTGACGCGCCGGAGCCGCGGCGCGAGCGGATGGTGTGGGGCGTGGCCGCGCTGGTCCACGCCGTCGCGGACACGCTGGCCGCACGCTACGCGTCGTGCACGGTGCGTGGCGAACTGTCGGGCTTCACGAAGGCCGGCAGCGGCCACTGCTACCTGAGCCTGAAGGACGCCGACGGCGGCAACGCGCTGCTGCGCTGCGCGATGTTCCGGCGGACCGCGGCAATGCTCGACTTCGTACCGCGCGACGGGCAGCTCGTCGAGGTGCGGGGGCGGGTGGCGGTGTACGAGCCCCGGGGCGACCTGCAGTTCGTCGTCGAGGCCATGCGGCCCGCCGGAGCCGGGGCGCTGTTCGAGCAGTTCCTGCGGCTCAAGGCCCGGCTGGAGGCCGAAGGGCTCTTCGACGACGACCTGAAGCGGCCGCTGCCCCCGTATCCGCGTGCGCTGGGCGTGGTCACGTCGCTCGGCGCGGCCGCGTTGCACGACGTGCTGACCGCGCTGCGGCGGCGCGCGCCGCACGTGTCCGTGGTGCTCTACCCGAGCCTGGTGCAGGGCGCCGAGGCGCCGGCCGCGCTCGTGGCAGCCATCGAGGAGGCGGGCCGGCGCAACGAGGTGGACACGCTGATCGTGTGCCGCGGCGGCGGCTCCCTCGAGGACCTGTGGGCCTTCAATGACGAACGGGTCGTGCGGGCGGTGGCGGCGTGCCCGCTGCCGGTGGTGTGCGGTGTGGGCCACGAGACGGACGTCACCTTGTGCGACCTGGCCGCCGACGTGCGCGCGCCCACGCCCACCGCGGCGGCGGAGCTCGCGTCGCCCACGCGCGAGGGCGGGCTGGCCCTGCTCGAGACGCTCGCGGGCGTGATGTCGAACCGGGTTCACCAGGTGCTCGACACGCAGGCGCAGCGGCTCGACCGCGCCACGATGCGGCTGATGCGTCCGGCCGACGGCGTGCGCCGGCATTCGCAGCGGCTGAGCCTGCTCGCGCAGCGCCTCGGTGCATCCACCCGGCAGGTGGTGCGCGACCAGGGCCAGAAACACGACGCGCTGGCCGCCCGGTTGCTGCGGGCCACCACCGTCGTGCACGCACGCCAGCCCGCACGGCTGGACGCGCTGGCCGGTCGGCTGGAGCGCGCGCTGACCGTGTCGAGGGACAGCCGCCAGGCCCGTCTGGTGTCGCTCGGCGCGCGGCTGGAGGCGCTCGATCCGAAGCGGGTGCTGTCGCGCGGGTACGCGTGGCTGGAGGATGCGGAGGGCCAGGCCGTCACCACGGCGGCGAGCCTCGCGCCGGGCCAGTCGGTGCGGGCCGTGCTGGCCGACGGGGCGGTGGTGGCCGAGGTCCGGCAGGTGGACGTCGACCCGAAGTAAAGCCCGGCCTCGCCGACAAGGGCGGATCCGCTGCCTACAATCATCGGGTCAAACCCCCGAAACCCTGAAAGGAACAAGCATGGAACACACCCTGCCGGCACTGCCGTATGCCCAGGACGCCCTGGCCCCGCACCTGAGCAAGGAAACGCTCGAGTACCACTACGGCAAGCACCACAACGCCTACGTGGTGAACCTGAACAACCTCCAGAAGGGCACCGAGTTCGAGAACCTGTCGCTCGAGGAGATCATCAAGAAGTCCTCCGGTGGCATCTACAACAACGCCGCCCAGATCTGGAACCACACGTTCTTCTGGAACAGCATGAAGCCGGCCGGCGGCGGCGAGCCCAAGGGCGCGCTGGCAGCGGCCATCGAAGCCAAGTTCGGCAGCTTCGCCGCCTTCAAGGAAGCCTTCACGAAGAGCGCCGTCGGCAACTTCGGTTCCGGCTGGACGTGGCTCGTGAAGAAGCCGGACGGCTCGGTGGACATCGTCAACACGGGCGCCGCCGGCACCCCGCTGACCACCGCCGACAAGGCGCTGCTGACCATCGACGTGTGGGAACACGCGTACTACATCGACTACCGCAACCTGCGCCCGAAGTTCGTCGAGACGTTCCTGACGTCCCTCGCGAACTGGGACTTCGCGGAAAAGAACTTCGCCTGACCGACCGCCGGGCCCCGGCCCGGCGTTCGCCGCGCGCAAGTGCAAAGGCCGGTCATCGACCGGCCTTTTTCGTTCCTGCGGGGCGCGCGTTCAGCGCTTGAAGGGTTCGCCCGTCAGCTGCGTGCCCGGCTTGATGCCGCGCTTGGCGAACCAGCCCTGGTTCATCTCGAGCACGAAGCGCACGGGCTTCTTCGAGCAGTGGGAGTCGAGCGTCTGGGGCTTCATGTCCTCGATGTTGACCACCGTGCCGTCGTCGGCGATGAACGCGGCCGAGAGCGGCAGCAGCGTGTTCTTCATCCAGAAGCACTGCTGCGTGGCCACGGGGAACACGAACAGCATGCCGTCGTTGTGGGGCATCGTGGGCCGGTGCATCAGCCCCGTGGTGCGCTGCTCGTCCGTCTGGGCGACCTGCGCACGGATGTTGTGGATGCCCGCGCCGAGCTTGATGGTGGGCAGGTCCTGCGGGACCTGGGCGGACGCGGTGCCGAGGGAGAACGCGGCGAGGAGCAGGCAGGCGAGGGTGCGGATCGGTTTCATCGGGGCGTGGACTTCGAAATCGGCTGTGCGCGATTATGGGGCGTGGGGACCCCTTCCCACTACGCAGTCTCCGAAGGCAGACGGGGCGGGGCTGGCATAGAATCCGCGACGGGCTTATCCAGTACCACCTTTCCATTGCATCGACCGGAGCAATCATGTACCAGCACATCAAAGTGCCCGCCAGCGGGCAGAAGATCACCGTCAACGCCGATTTTTCCCTGAACGTTCCGGATCAGCCCATCATCCCGTTCATCGAAGGTGACGGCACTGGCGCCGACATCACGCCGGTCATGATCAAGGTGGTCGATGCAGCCGTGGCCAAGGCCTACGGCGGCAAGAAGAAGATCGAATGGATGGAGATCTACGCCGGCGAGAAGTCGACGAAGGTCTACGGCCCCGACGTGTGGCTGCCGGAAGAAACGCTGCAGGTCCTGCGCGACTACGTCGTCTCGATCAAGGGCCCGCTGACCACGCCGGTCGGTGGTGGCATCCGCTCGCTGAACGTCGCGCTGCGCCAGGAACTCGACCTGTACGTCTGCCTGCGCCCCATCCAGTACTTCAAGGGTGTGCCGTCCCCGGTCAAGGAACCCGAGAAGACCAACATGGTCATCTTCCGCGAGAACTCGGAAGACATCTACGCCGGCATCGAATTCGAAGCCGAGAGCGACAAGGCCAAGAAGCTGATCAAGTTCCTGCAAGAGGAATTCGGCGTCAAGAAGATCCGCTTCCCCGCCACGTCGGGCATCGGCATCAAGCCGGTCTCGCGCGAAGGCACCGAGCGCCTGGTGCGCAAGGCGATCCAGTACGCCATCGACAACGACAAGTCGAGCGTCACCATCGTCCACAAGGGCAACATCATGAAGTACACCGAAGGTGGCTTCCGTGACTGGGCCTACGGCCTGGCCCAGACCGAATTCGGCGCCCAGCTGATCGACGGCGGCCCGTGGTGCAAGTTCAAGAACCCGAAGACGGGTCGTGAAATCACCGTCAAGGATTCCATCGCCGACGCGTTCCTGCAGCAGATCCTGCTGCGCCCGGCCGAATACTCCGTGATCGCCACGCTGAACCTGAACGGCGACTACGTGTCCGACGCCCTGGCCGCGCAAGTGGGCGGCATCGGCATCGCCCCGGGCGCGAACCTGAGCGACTCGATCGCCATGTTCGAAGCCACCCACGGCACCGCCCCGAAGTACGCCGGCAAGGACTACGTCAACCCGGGTTCGGAGATCCTCTCCGCCGAGATGATGCTGCGCCACATGGGCTGGACCGAAGCGGCCGACCTGATCATCAGCTCGATGGAAAAGTCCATCGCGTCGAAGAAGGTCACGTACGACTTCGCCCGCCTGATGGACGGCGCGACGCAAGTGTCGTGCTCTGGCTTCGGTCAAGTGATGATCGACCACATGTGATCTCGTGCTCCGGGCTTGTCCCGGAGTCCGCTTTCCATGGAAAGAAACCCCGCGGCCTGCAAAGGCGCGCGGGGTTTTTTCTTGTGGGGGCCTCGGGTTACTTCGTGACCGCGAGCGTGCCCTTCATGATGCCGGCATGGCCCGGGAACGAGCAGAACCACGCGTAGTTCTCTCCGGCCTTGAGCTTGGCGACGTCGAAGGTCACGGCATCGCTTTCGCCGCCGCCGATGACCTTCGTGTGCGCGATCACGCGGGTGTCGCCGGCCTTGACGTAGGCCTTGTCGGGGCCCGCGCCGATGCCGTCGGCGGCCACGCCTTGTGCGTCGGCGGCCTTCGCCAGCACCCAGTTGTGGCCCATCGCCGTCTTGGGCAGCTTGCCCACGTGCTTGAGCTTCACGGTGAACTTCTTGCAGCTCGCGGGCACCGCGAGGCTTGGCTTGTTGAACTGCATCGCGTCGTTGGCCTCGAGGTCGGCCTCGCAGGTGGCGGCCAGCACCGGGGCGGCGAGCAGCGTGGACAGCAGCAGGGCGGCGGGGGTCTTCAACGTCATCGTCGTTCCTTGGTTTCGGTGTGTCCAGCATGCCGCAGCGGTCGCGGAGCCCACCTCGATCAGATCAAGGAATCGACCGAAACCTGCTGCAATGCGGCCGCGGCGGTTGTGCCGAATGCAGCATGGCTGGCCGCACCGCAGCGGCCGTTCGCGGCGTCGCAGCGGTTTTCCCCGGGGAAGGCGCCTTGGCACGGTGTCTGCAGAAGAGCGCGGCAAACCAGCTGCCGAAAGCCTTCTTCGATGTCCACCTCGACCCTGCAAGAACCCGTCGCCGCGCCGGCCGTGCGCCCCCCTCGGCCCACCCGCGCGCAGATCCTCGCGCGCCTGCCCGAGGTCACCGCCGAGATCGCCGAAGGCGCCGCCGATCGCGAGCGCGACCGCGTGCTGCCGCACGAGATCTTCCGCCGCCTGCGCGAGACCGGCCTCACGTGGCTGCGGGTGCCGCAGAGCCTGGGCGGGCCGGGCGGCAGCCTGTCGGACCAGGTGGAGGTGACCTGCGCGCTGGCCGCGGCCGACTCGAACGTGGCGCATGCGCTGCGCGGGCACTTCGGCTTCCTCGAATCGATCGCGCTCGATCCGGAGGGGGCGTCCAGCCGCCGCTTCGTGGACGAGGTGCTCGCGGGCAAGCTCTTCGGCGGCGCCCACATGGAGGTGGGCACGCCGCGGCCCAACATGATCCGCACGACGCTCGTGAAGGACGGCGAGGCGTTCCGCCTCAACGGCCACAAGTTCTACGCGACCGGCGCGGCCTACGCCGACTACACGAGCTTCAGCGCGCTCGACGAGGAGGGCAAGGTGACCGGCGTGCTCGTGCCGGCGGACCGCGACGGCGTGCACATCCTCGACGACTGGGACGGCATGGGCCAGCGCCTGACGGCCAGCGGTGGCGTGGACCTGGTCGACGTGCGCGTGCTGCCGCACGAGGTGGCGCCGCGCCAGAGCGCCGACATCTTCAGCCGCCGCCACCAGGCCTCGCGCGCCCAGCTGCACCTGATGGCCGTGGTGGCGGGCATCGTGCGCAACGTGCTGTCGGACGCCATCACCTATGTGCAGACGCAGGCGCGTTCGGCCAAGCACAGCGCGTCGGAGACCGCGCGCGACGACCACTTCGTGCAGCAGGCCGTGGGGGACATCGCGGCCGCGTCGCACGCCATCGACGCGCTGATCGCCACCACCGCGCGCTCCCTCGACGCCTCGGGCGCGGCCATCGCGGCGAAGGCCGACAACCGCGAGGAGCTCGTGTTCAAGGCGCAGCTCGACAACTCGCGCGGCCAGGTGATGATCGGGCGCCTCGCGCTGCGCGCGGCCGAGCAGCTGTTCGACACCGGCGGCGGTTCTGCCACCTCTCGCCAGCGCAACTTCGACCGCCACTGGCGCAACGTGCGGACCATCCTGAACCACAACCCGGCCTCGCTGCGCGGGCGCGTGATCGGGGACTTCCTGCTCAACGGCGTCCGAACCGACTTCGACGAAGGGCGGGTGTTCTGATTCGCCTCAGGGTTTTGGCGCCGCCATCAGCTTCTGGATGCGCGTGCCGAGGCCCTGGTGCTCCGCGGCCGAGTTCTTGCGCAGCACGTTCGTGACCAGCGTGACCATGTAGTACTGCTCGCGCGAGGCGGCCGGCGCCTCGACGATCGCGATCGAGTTCATGTAGTTCTCGACGTCGCCGCGGTACTCCCCGCACGCGCCCGATCGGGAGCACTTCCAGAGCGAGCCCGACTTGAAGTAGACGGCCGCGTTGGCGAGCGCGGGCGACGAGGCGTAGCGGATGCGCCGTTCGGTCACGTACAGCAGCCGCTTCATCTCGCGGCTGGACCATTCGTCGACGAGCCGTCCCTGCTCGACGCGCAGCAGGTAGCGCATCAGCTCGCGCGCCGTGCCGTAGCTCTCGCCGGGGCCGGGCACGAGGCGCTTGCCGGTGGCGGTGAAGAAGCTGGCCTGGCGCAGCTGGTCGAGGTCCAGGCCGTTGCGCGTGACCGGCTCGAAGAACGTGCGTTCGAACAGGGCGGTGAGGTCCTTCTTCGGGGTCTCGGCGAAGAAGCGCTTGATCTCGGGTTCGGGCGGCGGGTAGGCCGCGCCGTACTGGCGCAGCAGCATCGCTTCGCGCATCACCATGCCGGCGGCCGAGTTGGAGCTGGGCGACAGCATCCAGTCGACGTACTCGAGCAGCGAGGCGCGGTCGCCAGGCTGGATCGTGCGGCGCACGAGCTTTTTCGTGGGCGGATCGTAGAAGCGCACCGTGTGGTGATCCCACTGCGAGAAGCCGTCGGCCGTGACCGTGGTGGACCGCAGCAGCTTCCAGCGGGCCGCGGTGTCGTTCGGGTGCAGGTCGGCGAGCGCCTGGAACAGCGCGAGGGCGACGGCGATCTTGCCGACGCTGCCGATGTTCTGCTTGTGGTCGCCGCGGTGTTCGGCGTAGCGCGGGTGGTCAGGGTCGGCCAGGTCGAGCACGCCCAGGCCGTACTGGTTCATGTCGCCGCCGAGCAGCCCCTGCACCTGGCGCGTGAACTGCGGGTCGGGGGCGGGCAGGTCCCAGGTCTTGCCCACGAGGCGCAGGTCGACGTCGGCCAGCGGCAGCATCGCGCCCGGTGGCTGCTTCACGTCGCGCAGCTTGCCTTCGTTGGCCAGGCGCAGGCCTTCGAGGCGGCGGATGCCGGTGGACTCGTAGGCGTCGAGCGGGTAGGCGTGGGCGAGCGCCGACGCGGCGGCGAGCGCGGCGGCGGCCAGTCGGGCGAGGGTCATTGCGGGCGCTCCTTCAGGTTGACGCGGCGCTGCCGCGGGTCGGCCAGCGCGCGGTCCATGCCGGCGAGGTACTGGCTGCCGCGGGCCTGGCGGCTTTCGTTGAACGGGCGGATCTGCAGCAGCCAGAGCTTGCCGCCCACGAAGGCGAACTCGACGTCGGCGGCGGCGAGCCCGCCGTTCGCGTCGAGTTGGGGGAACTGCTTCGGGATCTGCGCGGCGAAATCGATCAGCGCACGGATCTCGGCGGGCTGCAGCAGGGTGTCGGCGCCCGTGGCGGGCAGCAGGGCCACGCCGCCGGAGGCCTGCGGCACCATGCGCGTGGGCGCGGTGGCGACGGCCATCAAACGCACCCGGGCGTCCGACGTGCGCACGCGCAGCGACTCGGCGGCCTGGCCTTCCACCGCGCCGCCCACGCCCTCGTTGACGGCCAGCGACAGCACGCCGCGGTCGCCGGTGTCCACGTCCTGCGTGATCATCACGCCGGACTTCTCGGCCGGCACCGTCTGCATCAGCAGCACGGCGGGGTACACGTGCTCGGGGCCGCGCATGTGGGCCTGGCGCCAGGCCCAGGCGCGCGGGGTGTACGGCGAGGCCCACACCGAGGCCAGCGCCTTCATCACCGCATCGAATCCGACCACGTTCGGCAGCGTGAGGTTGAGGCCCGCGCCGGTGAAGCCGGGGAGGTCCTCCACGTTGGTGTCCGAGCGCACGAACACGCCGCCCTGGAAGCCGGCGCCGAACTCCTTCGCCATCGCGGCGCGCAGGCGGTCGCGGAACTGCGGGCCGGGGTCGGTGCGCAGGATGGTGTCGTAGATCTCCGCGCGCAGGGCTTCGGAGGCGCGTTCGGCGTCCGGCGAATTCGCGGGCAGGGCCTCGAGGGCGCGGAAGCGTTCGACCATCCACTGGAAGAAGGTCTTGCCCGTGTTCTTGTAGGGGCGCTCCAGCACGGCCTGGCGGTACAGGCCGAAGGGGATCGCGACGCCCTTCACGACGTGGTCCGGGAAACGCGAGCGCAGCTCGCCGACCTTCGCGGCCTTCGGGCCCACGATGCGGCCCGAGTCGGCGGCGCGCAGTTCGTCGAGGCTGATGAAGTCGCGGCGCGTGAGGTCGAGCTTGCCGAGGTCGGCCTCGAACACCTCGTTGCCGCCGGTGGCCACGGTCTGGCCGAACACGGCGTTCCACTGCGGGCCGTCGTCGGCGAGTTCCACGAGGCCGGCGGGGCTCACGGCGAACACCACGGGCTTGCCGTCGCGCGGCTGCAGCAGGCCCACCACCGACTCGTCGATGGCGACGTTCGGGATGCCGAGGTTGCGCGCGAGCAGCTGCACGTGCGACAGCGGGTTGCCCGCGCCAGTGGTCAGGATGCCACCCACCGGGGTGAGCTCGGCGACGGTTTCGGGGAGCACGTAGATGCTCGTCGCGCGGAAGGCGTCCAGGCGCTTCATGTCGGGCCGGGTGACCAGCGTGCCGCGGGCGAGGCCCGGGTTGAGCGCGGTGAACCCGACGCCCACGTCGCGGCCGAACACCTTGTGCTGCACGCCCGCGGCGCGGTTGGCGTCGCGGGTCAGGCCGTCCAGCACCTGGCTGAACAGCAGCAGCGGGCTGCCGCGCACCTGGTCCTGCACGAAGAGGTCGGCCTCCGGTTCGATCTCGGCGAGCTTGGCGGCGGCCAGGCCGAAGTGGAAGCGCAGCGTCTGCGTGCCCCAGCCGGGCACGCGTGCGAGGTCGGCCAGGGCGGCGCGGTACGTCGCGAGGTCGACCTCGTCCGCCTTGACCGTGTCGAGCGAGCCGTCGAGCGCCTGCACCTGGCGCCGGCCGAGGAGGCCCGTGCCGTAGGCGGCCTGGACGCCGGCCCGCAGCAGCGCGAGGTTCGCGTGGCGGGAGGCCGCGGCCGCCGTGTCGCGCAGGGCGGAGCCGAGGCGCAGGTTCTCCGCTTCGGCGGCGAGCGACAGGTCGATGACGAGGAGCCGGTCGGCGCCGGACTTCACGGCCGGGGCGAGGTCGCGCAGCGTGGCGAGCAGGGTGGCCGTGATGCCGAAACGGTCCGTGTCGCCGGTGGCGGCGGCCCAGGTGCGGCCGGTGTCGAGGAGCGCCTGGTGGAGTGCCGGCTCGCGCGTGG
>Ga0247823_10000839_pt1 | contig 25848 bp, 32 predicted proteins | sample 13C_PalmiticAcid_2_FD_192426 | JGI IMG/M metagenome (GOLD analysis project Ga0247823, IMG submission 192426) | Soil microbial communities from agricultural site in Penn Yan, New York, United States - 13C_PalmiticAcid_Day30 | ecosystem: Environmental > Terrestrial > Soil > Agricultural land... | reverse complement strand
TCCATGTGACCCGGCGCGCCTCAATCGCAGTCCCACCCCAGGAGAACGGCGGCGCAGTGCCGGCAGACGAACTTGTAGAAGGCCCGCGGACCCCGCGGGACGTAGCCAGCCGTCACGTCGTCCCATTCTGCAGCGGTGAGTCCGTACTGTTGTTGCCACGCGAGCCGGGTGGCCTCCGACGCGTTGGCAACGTCTGCTTCTGACGCGTCGCCGTGATACGCACAGGCATCGTTGCAGTGACTGAGCCAGGCCTCTGATTGCCACGCCTCATAGCCCGCCGTCCGGCGTGTCACCTCCTCGATGACCTCGGGGGGCAGCGCCGCCTTGCGCAGGGACCAGTCGTCCGAGAACGAAGCGCCGAACTTGCTCGCAGCGGACCCGTCCGCGATGCACCAGGGGCACAGCCGATCGTTCAGCTCGTCCACGGCATAGACGCCGGCCACGTAGATGTAGCCGCGTGCACGACGGCAACAGGCGCACGCGGTCGAGCTGCGCACGACGGCGCCGGTGCGAACCGGGTCGGGGTGGTACTTGAACGCCGGAAGATCAGCCACCATGACGCACCTCCATGCGTGCGATGTCTGCTTCAGGCACGGCACCGTACCCCGACTGCATCCACATCAGGAACGACACGACCGCTGCGCGTTGATCCGGGCTCAGTCGTGTCCACCAGGCCGCGTAGCTCGGGCGCGACGGGTCGTTCTTCGGGGGCACCAGGCGACTGGCAACGTCCCCGGAGAACCACGACTCAGGCTCGTCCAGAGCCGCGAGGAGATAGGCTGGCAGGAAAAAGCAGAACGCGTTCGGTGTGAAGAACGAGAGGCAGGGCGTTCGGTCCTTCAACTTGGCGTAGCCATGGTCGCGCCAATGGGTGAGTTCGAAGTGCTCGCTGGCCCCTTCGTCGTCGAACGTGTCGATGGAGATCGGCTCACCGGCATGCAGCGCTGCGGTGCTGAACGCCTCTCGAATCTGACTGCCGAGCAATGAGTTCATTTCACTCGCCGCGACCAGAAGGGCTGGGGGTGCGTGCGCGGATCCCGACTTCCCCTTTGTCGACGAGTTCCTCTCTCCGCTGGTGTGCAGCCATCACGACATCCCCGATTCGCTTCTCGCGAGTCTGCGGCTTGGCCGCCTCGTCGATTCGCCGGATCATGAAATTTTGCTTCCCAGGCGGCAATGACTTGAACGCCTCCACCACGGCTTCGGCTTGAAGTGCACGGAGCAAGTCTTCAGGGATCGTCACGCTCGCACGATCGAGGACCGTCATGCGCACGCGGACGAGATCACCGGTCTTGGTGTTGGTCTCCTGGCGCACCTTCGCCTTGATGCGAATGTAGTGCTGGCCGCCACCGACCGGGAACAGACTGACCTGAAAAGGCTCCGAGTCGTTCACACACGCCATGACCAACACCGGACCCGTTGTTCCCAAGGTCTTGGTGATCTCGGCGGGAACGGGAACGGCGCAATAGTCCATTCCTTCGGCCCAGTTTTCCAACTCGGCTTCGAACGAAAGTTTCCGTCCTGGGGCGGGTGTGTGTCTCATGCGTTGGTGCTGCGATACCTGCGGATTGACAGACGCCGCTTCGACAAGAAGAAGCGATTCCTTCTTCTTGCCAGCGAAGCCACGGAGAACGACCAGTAGCCTGACTCGTCAACAGTCAGGTGCCATCGATCATTGGCACCGAAGTAGCCGAACTTCAGTTCATGGGGTGAGACGACGGTGGCCTCTTCCACAAAGCCGAACACATAGGGCATGGCAATCAGATCAAGGACCTCCCCAGACCTGGCGAGAAGGTAGATCCAGTGGTCGCAGCCTTCGAAATAATCGTAGCTCGTCGCCAACACCGTGTACGCCCCGCCACTGAACTGGAACTCGATCCTGTCGCCGTTGACCACGACGCCTTTTCTTCCGTCAGCGTGCACCAGGCGGCGACGATGGTCTGAGTTTGGCAAGACCGCAGGCAACTCGGTGAGCGACAGATCTGACGATGGCTGCATTGGGAGCGCCTGACGTTTGCGCGGAGAGAACTCGCTATTTGCAGAAGATGCGAACGTCGCTCTCCGCGACCTGCCGGTCATAGGCATCCGTGGGTTTCATGTTGCTGTGCCGGGCTGAGCCGTTGAGGATGCTGCGGGCGAGATGGCATTTTCCGGCATCAGTTTCATCTCGAGCTGAAAACGGCTTCGGTTTCTCGACAGCGGGAGGGGTGAACTGGCCCCTGGCAGGGCCCGGCGGCTTGACGGAGGCTTCCGGGCTTCTCGAAGGCGACGGACGCGGGTCGATTGATGGCGACGATGGTGGCAGAACGTTCACCTCCAACCTTCTGCCGTTGGCGGCTTCTGCTTCCTTCTTGTTTTCCGAGTAGTGCGTCTTGCCTGCCGCGTCGACCCATTTGTAGATCTCCGCGCCAATCACGGGCGGTGAAGCAAGCAACGCAATGCAGGCGCTCAAGATGACGCGATGAGGTTTCGAGAGTTTCATGTGGCGCGTGTTCATGACGCCCCACATTGAACTTGAGCGACGGGACGCGGCAGGCGGAGCCCGCCGTGACACACCCGCTTGAAACACGGGTTGGACCGGCGGCTTGAGGCACATGACGCAGCCAGCGGGGAACCCGCGGCACAACGCTCGAGCCAATGCGGACCGCCTTCCCCTCGCTTGCATGAACAACCCTCGACCATGCGACCTCCCCAGGTGCTGTTTGGTTCTTGTGCAGGCCCTACTCTACGACACAAGCCGATGGCTCACGGAGGCAGGCTCGACGCGGGGTGATTCATCCGCAATTCCCGCGTCACTGTTGAGTATCAGGTCGACGGAAGAATCAGGCCACCGTTTGCCCGGGCACCATCGCTTCGTGCATGCGGGCCCGCTACCGGTCATGAGAGAAAACGACCAACCTGAGACTGGGAATGACGACGATCTCTGTGTTTGGATTGAACCCGGAATGGAAAGCCGCGGAACCTCTGGATGCTGCCAGGATGTCCTGGGTCAAAACGTCCGGGACCTCCGCACAGACGTTGCCGCCGGCATCCGGTTCGGCGAGTTTTTGAAACAAGGTGCGCTCAACAGGTGCCTGCCGCCAATTCTGGTAATGCCGATCCGTGTGTCGAGTACCTCTTGAAGTTTCATTCAGGAAGACAACACCTCCTGCAGAAATGTCTGTGGCCGTTCTCCCCGAAATGGAGAAGACGGCGACCCCGCACCCTTCCATGAATCCACCCACCTGTTGGCCGGCGAAAACACCGCGATCAATCTCGAAGGTGGGGGGGATGTAGGACTCGTAGTGCGCCATCAGCGCCAACACGCACAGGTAGGTGATCAGCCGGTAGATTGCAAAGCAGATTGCCAGACCCAGAGCGACGGCTACCAGCGGTGATCGCTTCAGGTTCGGCATTGCGAGATCATGGGTTGACGATTCCAGCGGCGGGACACGGCGGGCAAAGCCCGCCGGGGAGGCGCACGACGTCGCCAGCCCAAAAACTCAGCTTGCTTTCGCCTACGCCACCGACCCGCACGCCAGGGATGTGGTGGGAACCCGATGGACATCCTGAGGTGTCTTGAATTTTCACCAACACACCGCTGGGAACTTCGCCGCTCTCGGCATGCAGATCCTCGACCTTGTGAAAGCGCAACGTGACGTAGTCATCCTGCGTTGAGAGTTCCAACTCCAGAACCGCCGCGCCTTGGTCGTCCCAATGAAACCTCAGGGCCCGGACGTCGTACTTCATGGCACCAGGCAGTACCGGATGCTCCGGTGCGTCACGAACCTGGGCAGCGACAAGAGTTTCCATTGAACGCCTCACGTTGGACATGACTGGCGGCCGATGAGCGCAGCCCACTCCATGCGGCCTGCCGCTTGACTCGAGCGGAGCGCCGCAGGCGCGCCCGCTTGAAGGATGGGGCAGGCGTATCAGTACTTGAACTCACGGATTGCCTTCTTGATTCCTTCGCTCGACAGCGTTTCGCCGCTGTAGACGGACGCCTTTGAAGCGCCGGCTCCGAGACCGAGTTCAACGAATGTTCGGTGCTCAACCTGGGTGATTCCGCCCTCGATGAGCTCCATCGGGTGAATGAGCATCGTCGGAGCCCTGGGTCCACGCCGAACAGACTTCACTGCTTCCTTCAGTTGGTGCTGAGCCATGGTGAAATCAGCGATGAGCATTCTCGGGGACGCGTAGCTCTGATCGCGCGATACCTCGGTCGACTCACCCGAGTCGACATTCCTCACGATGAACTTGGATCTGAACACTTGAACATAGATCGAGTCTGGCGAGAACATGGGGGCTTGTGAGTTTCTGTTCGATGATCGAGTGTGGAGGCCTAACGCACGACATGAGCGGCCGGACGCAACGGGCGGAGCCCGCTGGGGAAAGTCCGCCCGATGAATGGGTCAGGCCTCATGGGTGCTGACCATGCTCCCATTGCCGAAGCGCCTCGCGGGGTAGACAAAGTGGTAGAACGCGATTGCATTGACCAGAAGCGCAAAGACGCCAAACACCGCAACAACTGGGCTACCAAAGCCGATGCGGACGAGCGCCACGGCTGAGGCGACCAAGAGGATGGCTGCAACGATGCGAGTTCCCGTTCGTTTTGCCCCAGCGACTAGCTTCGGCAAGCCCACCAGCAACAGGCCTCCGCCCAGGATGAACCCGGCAAGCAGCGGAGCAGCGAAGAAGGTGAAGCCCTTTGGATGAGACCTCGGCGGCTCTCCGACGCTGTAAGAGAACCAGAGAAGCAGAAGCATAGGAGCCACTGCGAGCACGCTGCCAGTCGCAAAGGAAATGAAGCGAATCATCGTACTCATCGCGCAAGACGTTCCGCTGGGGCACGTCCGCTCGATGGACGGCTCAGAGCGCATTTCCAACGAGTGCTCCCGCTTCGTTCAAGAAGACACTGAAGGCAACGCAACCTGTGAAGTGATGCGAGCGGATGCCGAGAGCCGCTGCTGCCTCGACGTTGGCGAGCGAGTCATCAACGAACAGCGCTTCCGACGCACGCACGTTCGCCTGGACAAGCGCCCCCTTGAAGTACGCCGCAGAAGGTTTCACCGCCCCGATTTCACTTGAGTTTGCGACGGCGTGGAAGCGATCAGCGAGCCCGAGACTTTGAGTATCTTCGGCAAGACGAGATGTGGCATTCGTGGAAAGAACCAAGCGCAGGTCGGAACGGCAGCGCGCCAGAACGCCGAGTACTTCAGAGTCGACTTGGCCAATCGGTGCAGACCACTTTGCCACAGCCTCCCTCGCCGAAGAACTGGAATGCTGTTGCTGCAACTCGTCAGCCACCCGATCTCGCCACATGCCATCCGAGATTTGGCCAGTGATCGCAGGCAAGAGGAACTCCGGCGAGAAGGCCGTGCGGCGGATCGAGCCGACGGGAAGCCCGTAACGACTCTCGATCGCGGCATCGTCGGCCTCCCAACGACGCAGGACGCCATCAAAGTCGAGAAGCAATGCGATGGGCGGCATGGACTTCGAGCCCCTCAGTTTCCGGGATGAAGCTTCATTGATCGTGGCCTGGGCGTGACCTGTTCAATTCTTTCGGCGAAGAGCGAGCAAAGCAACCAGGGCAAAGGCCACGCCAAAAACCAACAGACTGACCACGCCGTCCATTCGGTGTTCAGAGTATTCACTCAGGATGATGGCCGGCGCAAGAGGCGACCAGACCAAGAACTCCGGGAAACCGCTGAAGGGAATATCAGCATGCCCACCGAAATTCGTTCGCCTGACGTACATGACAAGAATTGCTCCGGCGATCACGTAGGCAAGAAGCAACTTGGCGATGACCATGCCTGCGCTGCGCATCGGTCTTGTGCCTAACGTTTGACATGAGAGGCATGGCCCGGCTTGCCGGGGCATGTTCTCTCGATGGACGGGGTAGGCCGCCGCATGCCGTGGCTTGCAACGGCAGGGCTTCTAAGAAAGACGGAAGCTGCCATCGTCGTCTTGCTCGATCCAACCAAATGCGGCGGCAATCAGCAAACAGCCACCAAGGAAGACAAGTATTCGCCAGTACTTGTCTTCTTCAATGACTTCATCTCCCTTCGCGATGCGAACGCACGTCTTGAACAGCTTTGTAGCACTCACATCGACCGTCTCTCCGTCTTTGAGACGGCCATACGCCGAGTACCCAACCGAGCAAGAAGAAACACGCCCTCCCATGAGGTGGATTGTGTAGCTCGTATCCGCCCAGGTGCTGTCTCTGCCAGCCATGCGCTCGCGGTGTTTTGAACTTGTGTGCTGATCGACTTGCAGAGCCTCTTGTTTGATCGGAAGACCGGTGTCAATGAGCAAGGCCACTCCGAAGACAAACATTGCGATGCGAACTAGAAACTTGAGCAAGCTTGGCTCCTCGGCCGCCTAACGTTTGATATGAGCTGCATGACCCGGCTCGCCGGGGCATGCAGCTCGATGGAAGGGCTAGGCGGCACGGCACTCACTTCCTATTTCTGCATGCTGGGACAGCATCACCTTTGTACTCACGGCAGAACTTTGCGAGAGTTTCGCGAGTTTCAGCGAGGTTGCGCTGCTGTCGCTCTTCGATCTGCCTGTTTCTTGCCTCGTTCTCACGCGTTAGCCATCCAAAGTACAAGAATGGCGCCAGCAGATAGCTGAGAACGACAACTGAAAGCAACGCGAACTTCGCTTTGGCTTTGGACTTGACTGAAATTGCCGTTCCGATGACTAGGCACAGCCCTAGAAGGTACAGAACGAAAACTGCAAGTAGGCCGCCTGCATTGAAGTACAACACCCCTTCAGCAAAGCATGTCGATGGAACTGCAAGCAGCACACCGAATCGCAGGCCCTTGGAAGGGGGCTCCCTCATCTCTGATCCCAAACTTTTGACATGAGCTGTGGCACAAAGCCAAAGGCTTTCGGACGTCCGCTCGATGGAAGGGTTAGGCCTCACCTTGCGCCGCCGGCTGATTGAGCTGCGGCTGCCAAGAGCGAAACCAATCGTCCGCCGATTTCTCCCAGGGCCAAACACCGCTCGTGTTCGGATAGATGAGCTGCACGACTTCAAAGTTTAGCCCTTGATAGAGCCACAAGCAGTAGCCAAGATATTCGTTGTAGTTGGAAACGTGAACTCGCTCAACAAGAACATCGAAGCCGTCGATAAAACCACCATACCTTTGACCCACGACGAAGGCTTCGCCCTCTCTGACGCGGCGGTTGTACTCGTTGACGACAAAGTGAGCCATCGGTTGCTTGAGTCCAACGACGATGACCTCTGGCGCGCTTGCTTTCTTGGAGATTCCAAGCGAGAACGCAAACGGCGGGAGGTCATCTTCGGCTGCGATGTGCATGACTGAGCAGCCGAATTGCTCAATGTCTCCAAGAATCTTTCTATCGAATTCGTCTTCGTTCATCGTCGATCAGGCCTAGACAAGATGGCTTCGCGAGACAGGGTGGCCCGCCTCCCGCGATGCCGTAGGTTGCGGACCAGAGGTCTGCAGAGCTACACCAAGGCACCCGGCAGACGGGCTGCCGGGGCGTTGCGAGTTGTCGAGGAGGCGGGCCATGAAGGAATCTAGCACTTTGTTCGTCGGGCTGGACGTTCACAAGGACAGCATCGACCTTGCCGTTGTCGACTCGCCCCGTGAGGCGCCGGTGCGACACGTGGGCACCACCGCGGGCGACCTGACCTCGCTCGACAAGGCACTGCGTCGCCTGATCAGCCGGGGTCAGCCCCTGCACATCGTCTACGAGGCCGGCCCCTGCGGCTTCGTCATCTGGCGCCACCTCACTGCACAGGGCTTGCCGTGCGATGTCGTGGCACCCTCGTCGATCGCCCGCCCCGCGGGCGAACGCGTCAAGACAGATCGGCGCGATGCCAAGCTGCTCGCCCGCCTGGCGCGCTCAGGCGACCTCGTCGCGGTGCGCGCCCCCGACACCATCGATGAAGCCGTGCGCGACCTCGTGCGAGCCCGCGAGGACGCCGTGCGCGAGCAGCGCAACGCCCGCCACCGCCTGAAGGCGCTGCTGTTGCGCAACGGCGTGGCCTACGCCGGCCGTGCCACCTGGTCCGCCGCACACCTGCGCTGGCTCTCCACGCTCAAGCTCGCGCATGCCGCCCAGCAAATCGCCTTCCAGGAGTACCTCCATGCCGTCACCGAGTCCACCGCACGCATCGCCCGGCTCGAGCAGGCCATGCGCGAGACGATGCCGGACTGGCACTTGACCCCTCTCGTGCTGGCCCTGCAAGCAATGCGCGGCATCCAGCTCGTCGCCGCCATCACCCTCGTGGCCGAACTGCAGGACTTCCTGCGCTTCGCCTCGCCGCGCCAGCTCATGGCCTACGTCGGCCTCGTTCCCGGAGAACATTCCTCCGGACCCAAGCGTCGCCAGGGCAGCATCACCAAGGCCGGCAACGGCGCGGCGCGGCGCATGCTCGTCGAGACCGCCTGGCACTACCAGCACAGTCCGCGCGTGAGCCCCGTCATCGCGGCCCGGCACGACGGCCTGCCCGCCTCCATCACCGACATCGCCTGGAAGGCGCAGTTGCGGCTGCACGGCAAGTTCAAGCGGCTGCTCGCGCGGCGCGTCCTGAAGAACAAGGCCGTCGTCGCCGTCGCCCGCGAACTCGTCGGGTTCGTCTGGGCCATCGGGCAAGAGGTCCAGCGCTCGGGCTGGCGCGGCCCCTCCGCTCACTGAGCCCATCGGCACCATCGAAAGGAGGTCCGTCGACATCCAACCCGCCACGCACGGCCTGATCGGGAACGCGGCGCAGTCACGGCCATCCCCCGGGAATCCTCGGCAACGTTATTGGTGAGCCCGGCCTCGGCAACGAGGCCGCGCGATCTCAGCCCCTAGACCGACGGCAGCCCTGCGACGCACCCTTGTCTTGAGGTACCCAACCCTCGCATATCAGCATGAACAACCGTCGCACGCCACCACGCAGTGGCTCCGACTCCGTCGCGTTCCCCGTCCGGCCCACGTGCTTCGTCACCATCCGCATCGCGGAGGGATTCGTGCGACCTGTTGACAGGAAAAGCCATATCAACGTTTGACATGAGAGGCTTGACCCGGCTTGCCGGGGCAAGTCCTCTCGATGGAGGGGTTAGGCATCAGCGAAGGTCTCGACGAGGCAAGCGTATTGCGCTCTTTCAGTTCTGGTGTATGCATGGGCGGCCTTTAGTGTTCTGCGCACTTTGAAGTAGCCATCAAATCCCTCGATCCGTTGCTGCTTTGTGATTGAAGCACCAGATTCAGATACAAACCGTGGCGGGCGATGCGCCTCCGCTATGACAACAAGGTATGTCTTGATGTCAGGGAAAACAGCCCGGACGGCCATCAAACGCCTCAGATCGGCATCGATTTGTGCCTTCGGGGCGGTTGCTCGCTTGACCTCAATGATGAAACTCGCATGAAGTTCTCGCTCCCCTCTTCGGTTCACGACTCGCTCGTAGACAACCAGATCAGCCCTTGACTTCTCCGTCAAAAGTGACGGGCGCTCATCCCGATGAATGAACTCGCTGTATTGCTCTTCGCAGTGGAGCCTGTATTTTTCTGGCAGATTCGCGTGAATCAAGTTGCAAAGCTCAGCAACGAAAGCCGCTTCGGCCAACGGGTAGTCGCGATACAAGCACCTGCGATGCCCCGTCCAATATGTCAGCCCTTGTAGAGCTCGCTCAAGCCAAGTCGGCCAGTCTTTCTGAGTTGTCGCCATCTGATGCTTAACGTTTGACATGAGAGGCACCCGGCTTGCCGGGGCATGCCCTCTCGATGGAAGGGTTAGAACTAGACGGCACCGACATCGCGAAGTCGTTTGAGGAACTGTGCAAACTCACGGAGAAACAGCATATCTTCCGGTGCCAGGCCGTCTGGATCGAAGTGCATTACATCGTTGCGAATCTCGCGCACTCGGTTAAGACGGCTTACGAACTCAACACGGTCGATTTCAAGGCGAAGTTTCTTCCAGCGCTTTTCCGATTCGACCAAGCGGATGTACTCACCGAAGGTGAGATCTGAAGGTCCTTCAATCGATCTACTATCTTCGCCAGGTGCCTTGGCATCTTCAAGCTCTCTAACAGTGAACTTCCCATGGAGTATGCGTCGCACACCATTCTCTATCTCACCCACGACCAAGAAGGGCTCAGCAAGAATGCGGAACTGATCGTTGAAATCACTCGCAGTAACAATTCCAGAGATGGTCTTGTCTGCCGCTTGCACTAAGACGTAGTCATGAGATGCGATAGTCGCAATAGCCGAGAGAAGCGATTCGTCTATTGACACTACATGAGCGGGTTCCATGCAGTCGCGCACGTGCACACAAGGCCTTTTCAAGGCCAGTCGGCTTCCGATAGTCTTCCAGCTGATTACGCCCTTTACTTCTCGCGGACCAGTCACCACAGGCAATTGCGAGAAATCATTCGTAAGCATGAGCGTGACCGCTTGCTGCAGAGTGAAGTCTGGCTTAGCTACCACTGGACTCTTGTTCGCTGAAGGCAGCCTTCCGATGCGGTACGTTGGATCAGCCGTCGCCGTGCCTCCCTCAACGTCCGCAGATTGCCCTGCTTGGGCGACTTTCTCGAAAGACACGAACCCGTCGATATACGCGTACTCAAAGTCTGGGGACGTCACGAGGCCATGACGTTTCAAGGCACTTCTGACGCGACGCACTACGTTGTAGCCGCGCCGCTCAGCGTTGAACCACAGGAGTAGAGATCGGACGCTTTCGCGTTGCGGCGCAACGCCCTTCTTAAGCTGCGCGGCAATTGCCTTCAACTTGTCTTCAGATTGCGGCATGGGTGCTCTGTACTTCTAACGTTTGACATGAGCTGCGTGACCCGGTTTGCCGGGGCGCGTCAGCTCGATGGAAGGGTTAGGCACCTGGTGCACCGCGATCACTCGGCCTTGCATTGAATGCCATTTCCAGGATCTGTGGCTCACCCACCGGGGTGGCCCCGATTCTGAAGGCTACTTCTAGCGCGTGCTTCGCCGTTCCTCCGCTTGCTTCCAATTCGAGGCGCGTACTCCATAGAGAAACCCCGACGAATCGACCGCACTCGTGATCGACATAAGCCTGATAGCCAAGGAAGCCTGCGTGCTTTGAGAAAGCTGGAACAACCTGATCGTGAAAGTGCGCGACCAGCTCAGTGAGCTTTGATGGATCTACGTCAAAGGTTCCGATGCGGGAGAACATTGAATTCCTTCCTTCTGACGCCACTGATGCCAATGAGCGGATACTTGGCTGCTCGTGCATTCTCTATGAGCTGGTACTCAGGCTGACTTTCGGACGCCTAACGTTTGACATGAGCGGCACACAACGGCGCCGCCGGTGCTGACGGAGCGAGCAAGCGTGGCCCGCCGTTGCGTGTCCGCTCGATGGAAGGGTTAGGCATCGGGGGCATGCGCGATGTTCTCCCAAAGACTACCTTCGCCGCTGCGATAGTGAGACAACGAATCACCAGTGACATGAAAGTGACGTTCCGTGTTGCCGCGGCCTTCGGCACCCCACAGGTACTCACCAGTGAAGATGTAGACGTTGAAGAGAACACTGTCGTTTGATTCGGTCGGGATTACCGATGCAAGAAGCTCCTGAACTTGAAGCCGCGACATGCATTCGTAGTCACGCTCACGCACGACGAAAAAGACTGGGAACGCTTTCTCGGAGACCTCATACGTTCGATGTGATGCGTTCGGCTCTTGGATGCGCGCACACTGCTCCTGCGCCACAAGCATCGACTGCGAAACGCATGTCAGCCAAGAATGTGAATGGCGCTTGCCTTGCCAAGTTGTCTCGACTACGTACATGACGTGGCCTAACGTTGGACTTGAGCGGCGGGACGAAGCTGGCGAAGCCAGCTTTGGCACGTCCGCTCGAAGGACGGGTTAGACCGGTGGTTTGCAGCGCAAGGCCCAGACGACGAAGACCATGCGCGCCGCGGCCGGCATGACGCCGACGCCAACTGCTGGATGTGAGAACAACCTTCGACCACGCGACCTCCCCAGGTGCTGTTTCGTTCTTGCTCAAGCCCCTACTCTACGGCACGGCCCGAACACTCTCCACCACTCCACGTTTGCAGCGAGCGCCCGCACGTGCAGCGCGTCACACCGGCCGCCCGCTGACCGCCGAAGGACGGGCAGCCCGCGCCAATGCAGGAACGCAGAGCCTGGCCGCAGCGAGGCCTTTGAACACGACTTCGCGGAGCACCAGGCAGACCATGCGCGACCTCAGCTGGCACGCCTGAGCGGGCTGTGGCATTTTGGTACTTCGCTGCTCGCACCTCGCTGATCAGACGCGGAACACGCCGGTTCACCGCATCGACAAGCACACGAGCGAAGGCGTGGCACGGCCGCGCTGGCTCGCGGGCTCTAACGTTGGACATAAGCGGCGGATCAAAGATGGCGAAGCCAGCTTTGGGACGTCCGCTTGATGGACGGGTTAGACGAGGACTTGGACTCGCAGATGTCGGCGTCACGCGTGCGCGCCTGCAGGCAACACGCAAAGACAGTTCGTGTGACTTCAATCATCGTCGGGTGCTCCCAAGTCTGATGGGGTGTGGACCTGACGCAACCAGTCGCCCTCCAATGCCGCGTCGGCACGACGTCCGTCGCGGAGCTTCTTGGCAGCGTACAAGCAGGCTAGACCAGCAACCCCTCCAACGAGAAAGCAGGCGAGGCCAACTCCACCTCTGACTCGCAACGCTACCAGCGGGACCAACGCAGCAATCAGCGTCGCGGCACCGCCCGCAAATACGGCCGACCACATGCCAGACGCCCGTGTTGTCTGAGCTGGACTCATTGGTCGCGTGCCTAACGTTGGACTTGAGCGGCGGGACGAAGCTGGCGAAGCCAGCTTTGGCACGTCCGCTCGAAGGACGGGTTAGGCGCCTTCACCGCGCCCACGGTGGCCTGCTTCCACCGGCGAAGGGGTTCGACGGTGGCGGAAGAACGGCCGTTTGCCCCGCGAGTTGATACCCAAGCTGTGAATAGACTTCATCGCGAAAGTAGTACCAAGGTGAGTTGCCTTGACGCTGCCAAGTGAGCGCCTCGGACAAGATGCGCGAGGAGTACGGAACAAAGATCGCACCAACCTCCGCGAAGAAGCCAGGGCAGAGCCCGTCCTTGACACGCACGTTGTTGAGGTTTACGCCAATAAGCCGACATCCCTTTTCGATTGCGACTTCGACTTCGTCTTTGACGAACACGGTCTTCGTATAGGTGTCGGCGCCGATGAGGAGTACGAATGTGTCGACGCGGCGCACCTTCGCCGCACACACTTGCTTGATGTAGTACGGATTCTGCGAGTTGATCGCCTCGTCGAGTTGAAAGTCGGCGAAATTGAAGTTGATGTGTTCGTGTGCCTTCCAAGCGCACATGAGGTCGTACCAGCGCTTGTCGGCGCTGCTGAAGCTGACGAAGGTGCGGGGCAAACTCATATCGAACCTCGGGCCTTAGTTACTCGGCGGGGCGCCTAACGTTGGACTTGAGCGGCGGGACGAAGCTGGCGAAGCCAGCTTAGGCACGTCCGCTCGAAGGACGGGTTAGACCGGTGGGTTGCAGCACAAGGCCCAGACGGCGCAGACCATGCGCGCCGCGGCCGGCATGACGCCGACGCCTGCTGCTGGATGTGAGAACAACCTTCGACCACGCGACCTCCCCAGGTGCTGTTTCGTTCTTGCTCGGCCCCTACTCTACGGCACGGCCCGAACACTCTCCACTGCTCCACGTTTGCAGCGAGCCACCTCACGTGCAGCGCGTCACGCCGCTCGCCCGCTGACCGCCGAAGGACGGGCAGCCCGCGCCGATGCATGCATCCCAACTTGGCCGGAGCGAGGCCTTTTGTATTCATCGTTCCCGCCTCCTGAGCGTGACGCGGAACACGCCGTTTCACCGTATCGACAAGCACACGAGCGACGGCATGGCACGGCCCCACTGGCTCGCGGGCTCTAACGTTTGACATGAGCGGCGGGACACGGTGGGCGAAGCCCGCCGTGGCACGTCCGCTCGATGGATGGGTTAGGCCGCACTTGTCGGGTTTCCATCCCATCCGCTGCGATCCCAAATCTTTTGTACCCGGCTCCAGATCTCTTCCGTCATTTGGTGCTGCCACACGCCGCCGAGCAACCAAGCGAACCTAGGATTTGATTTTGCCTGGGCCTCAACGCGATCAATGAAGGCTTCACCGTGACACGAGAGCAGATCCTCTAGCGGTCCGGCTGCCAGTGTGCCAAGGTGCTTTTCCAAAAGAGGATTGCCGACCGCAGCAAGTATGGCTTGCCACCCTTTCTCCGGTTCTTTCTGAACTACCCAGTCAAACTCATCGAAGCCGATGAAGTTACCGGCCTCTTCTTGCTTGCGATCTGGATCGGAGATCCACTCAGCCCAGCGACGCCACTCTTCAAGCGACTGTGGAATGGGCAGTGACTCGTACATGGGGGGCCCTAACGTTTGACATGAGGGGCGGCCGCAAGGGGGCGAAGCCCTCTTGCGGCTGTCCCCTCGATGGACGGGTTAGGCCGTGATGCTCGCGCCAATGTGAGCTCCTGCAGACGCAGAGAATGTGACAGGATCGTTCAGATGGAATCGTGGCGGCTGGAAAGCTCCGTCTCGTCGAAGATTCATTACAGCGATAAGCGGTCTACCCGCTTCTTCAAGGTGATACACAAGAAGTCCGCCCCCCACCAGGAGCTGGGCTGATGCAGCGCCTACGACGTCTCTGGCGGCTACGCCGAGTTTTATTTCCTCGCGTGCTTTCTTTTGCGACCGAGCTTTGATTTCGCGGACTGCCCCGTCTGCACATTTGACCCAGACCATCATGAAACCCGTTTCTTCGTTCAGCCTGCTTGCGCAGGCCATTGCGGCATGCTCATACAGATCACGTTGAACTACCCCAAGGTCTCCTTCGGTCCCCTCATACGGATAGGGCGAAACCGTGACATCGGCGAATACCTTGAGTTCACCGTACGCCCTGCGTTCCGCCTCTACTGCATGCTTCACAGGCAACGCTCGGCCAGGCCAGATCATCCCTTCGCACTCCTGAAGCGAATGAGCACCGAGCGTCGAATCCCCTGCGACGTAGGCTTCGTATGACATTTCTATCATCTCTCGGCAGATCCGAGCCATGCGTACGTCCTTCAACCGCTTCTCGGCGAAGTGGAAACCATCGCGGAGGTCGGCAAAGGAACGCTCAAGCTCGTGACGTTGATCTACTGATTCGTCATCAAAGGATAAGAAGGAATCTGGGGCACAGAGAATGACCACAGACCAAGCGTCGTGGTACTGACCCAATGTGTTGAACCTCGCCAGTTTCATGTTTCAACGCCTCTATTCTTCGTGCGAAGCCTAACGTTTGACATGAGCGGCGGGACGCGGCGGGACGCGGCGGGCGAAGCCCGCCGCGGCACGTCCGCTCGATGGAAGGGTTAGGCGCTCGGCACAGAAAAGCCGACGATTCGCCATGGGTCGAACGACTATTCAACGTCCCAATCTGGAAGCTCAGGGCGCATGCCGAGTCTTGCTGGGGGAATTGTCTTCTCATACTCAGATAACCAATCGGCGCTCCTGGGGCCAGGGCAATAAACCTCTCCGTTGACTCGATCGACAAATATTGGGGCATTTCCAACAAGAGCCTCCTCGTCTCGGGATCGATCGGCCAGGTAAGTCTTGCTGTTCCAGCAGAACAACCATCCGTATGGCTTGACTTTCGTTCGCTCTCGGTCGAGGGTGGCACTGCCATCCGAGACGATATCGACCCATGCCTCGGCGATCTTTCGTGCTTGAACAAAGGTGACCATATGGTTGGAGCGCCTAACGTTTGACATGAGAGGCCAGGCCCGGCTTGCCGGGACTGGTCCTCTCGATGGAAGGGTTAGGCGCTGACCGACACGGCATCTTTGAACAGCGCCTCAAAGTGAACTTCAAGTAGATCAAAGAGGTCTTGTGGCAACTTGTAGTACGCGGAATCTTCAGCATTGAAAGATTGCTCAAGGGCCAGCTCGGAGTACTCCTGTAGCGATGAAACTCGCTCAACTGGAGCTTCTTTTACCTTGCTCCAGCAGGCTTCGAGCAACTTCTCGTGATCGGAGGCTCCGATTGAACGAAGAACATCCAGTGTTTCTTGAACGGATGAGACGCCTTTGTTGTGAAAGTACTGCAAGTGTCCGCCGTTCTTCACTTCCGCGTCGTATATGTAGGTCAACCAGAACGGCCTGTACTCAGAACTTGCTTGGGCTTCCGGGTGGTCTGCGAGATAGAAGATAAACGCCCACGTGCGGGCACTCGAATCTGCATCCAACTCGGCTTGGGTGATTGATGCGATTGGATTCATTCGGCGCCTAACGTTGGACTTGAGCGGCGAGACGAAGCTGGCGAAGCCAGCTTTGGCACGTCCTCTCGGAGGACGGGTTAGACACAATTCTTAGGTCGACAGCATCCATGCTACGCGCCCGCCTTCTTTTCGCCTCTTATCCCCCGACCCGGGGCCCAGAGCAAACCGGCCGCGGCCGCAACGCTCAGCGCGGCGACCATCGCTAGAGGCCAAATGTTGGAACGGACCAGGCTTTGAATCTCAGCTCGCCCCATCGACATTGCCCTTACGAGAGCCCGTTGAGCCTCCACCGTTGAGCAGACATCACAGACTACTTCCTTTGGCGGAATCTCAGCGAATGTGATGATGCCTGGGGTCATCGCCAAGAGAACCAGCGCAGCATTTGCAACAACGACTATGGCGAAGAGAAGCTTGCGTGCCATGGACCGCCCTAACGTTCTACATGAGCGGCGGGCCGCGGTGGGCGAAGCCCGCCGCGGCACGTCCGCTCGATGGAGGGGTTAGGCTCGTTCAGCACGCTGGCACACGCAAAGCTGAGACTTCCTCGCGGGACGCGTCGCTCAACACGGTCCGCGCCTTGTAGTAACTGAGCACGGCAGCGAACGAGAGATTGATGGCCAAGAACAGCAGCACAACAGCCCCGAAGATTTTAATGATTCCAGACGACCGCGGAGCACTGCCGTATTGATTCTCTGCTTGCGGCCCGGACACCAGAAATAGGTATGGCATGAGGATGAGTGCAAGCACCGGAAAGGCCAGTAGCTTCACGAGCCAGGGAGGCATGTTGAGGTCTCTCAGTCTTCTTGCCGACAACCCGTAAAACAAGATCCCCAGCAGGACACCAAAACTAGAGACGATGAAATTGAGCTGCTCTAGATCAACAACTCTTTCTCTGGCGAACCACTCGCAGACTGTCAACGAGAGCAAGGCCCACCCGACGAATGCGGTTGAGGCCCAAACCATGTAGCTTCCTGCGCCAAGGCGGTTGTTCATCGCAGCATTCAATAAATGAAGTCGAGCCTCTACCCCAGGCCTAACGCACTACATGAGCGGCGGGACGCAGTGGGCGAAGCCCGCTGCGGCACGTCCGCTCGATGGACGGGTTAGGCCACACGCTACGCACCAGTGACGGTGATCGATTCGCCACCGATGGAGAGATGGAACGATTCGAATCCCAGCGGATCGGTGTGCAGAAAAAGTGAAATTCCATCTGAGAACACCACGCGAAGTTCGTTTCTCGGTTCGCGAACCACCTCAGCCACCTTTTTCCCCAATAGCTTGACCAATAGCCCTCCATTGGACCGCTGCGCCTCATTGAGCACAAATTGCTGCGGGTCGACTCTGACACAGCCTCGGTCATCTTCGATCGTCAACGCTACCTCGACGTCGATCCGTGCTCCCGGCTTCCACGTATCCGGCGTTCCCGATTGCGGCTGCCGGAAGAAATCAATCTGGACTTCCGCAAGGCGAATGCATACCTGCGTGACCTCTTGGCCGACGAGTTGATCTAGCGGGTAGTCCAGCGGTATGGGCCAACCTGGCATGACGCGATTTCTCGTGAAGCCTAACGTTTGACATGAGCGGCGGAACAAAGCCGCAGGCTTTGGGACGTCCGCTCGATGGAGGGGTTAGGCACCATCACTGGCATGACGCAACCTCCAACGATCGCGGTTCCTCACCCACGTAGAGTGAACTGGGCGCGCAATTCGATCGCAGGTTCATACTGAACGCGATGAAGACAAAGAAGCCAACAACAACCAGACTGAGCAAAGCCTTGCCAGGAGTTGCGAGCCTCGATCGCCAAAGCATGACAACGACCAGCACCCCGAAGACGACCGTGGCCAGCGTGGATGCGATTCGCCAAGCGCTAACCGTCACCTGACCTGGCCACAGCGCACTGAGCAGTCCGTGAGTGAAACTCGCCCACAAGACTGGGGCGACGAGCAGTGCCGCAACCTTGATTGCAGCCAACAGTATTCGATTCGGATTCATCGACTGCGCCATCACCGCGATGCCTAACGTTGGACTTGAGCGGCGGGACGAAGCTGGCGAAGCCAGCTTTGGCACGTCCGCTCGAAGGACGGGTTAGGCCGGCCAACAAGCAAGAGCCCCAGCAGCGGCGACCATGCGCAACGCTGCTGGCCGGGACTTGGCGCCCCGTGCTCGATATGCAAACCGCCTTCGACCATGCGACCTCCCCAGGTGCAGTTATTCGATGCTCAGGCCCTACTCTACGGCACGGCCCGAACACACTCCGACGTCTTCATTTCAGCGAGCATCCGCACATGCATCGCATCACCTGTGCCGCCCGCTGACCGCCGAAGGACGGGCAGCCCACACGAGCGGCCCACCTTTTCTCATGCAAGCGCGCGAGCCTTCGCAGGACATGACCCGCGACGAGCCTAACGTTTGACATGAGCGGCACACAACGGCGCCGCCGGTGCTGACGGAGCGAGCAAGCGTGGCCCGCCGTTGCGTGTCTGCTCGATGGAAGGGTTAGGCATCGGGGGCATGCGCGATGTTCTCCCAAAGACTACCTTCGCCGCTGCGATAGTGAGACAACGAATCACCAGTGACATGAAAGTGACGTTCCGTGTTGCCGCGGCCTTCGGCACCCCACAGGTACTCACCAGTGAAGATGTAGACGTTGAAGAGAACACTGTCGTTTGATTCGGTCGGGATTACCGATGCAAGAAGCTCCTGAACTTGAAGCCGCGACATGCATTCGTAGTCACGCTCACGCACGACGAAAAAGACTGGGAACGCTTTCTCGGAGACCTCATACGTTCGATGTGATGCGTTCGGCTCTTGGATGCGCGCACACTGCTCCTGCGCCACAAGCATCGACTGCGAAACGCATGTCAGCCAAGAATGTGAATGGCGCTTGCCTTGCCAAGTTGTCTCGACTACGTACATGACGTGGCCTAACGTTGGACTTGAGCGGCGGGACGAAGCTGGCGAAGCCAGCTTTGGCACGTCCGCTCGAAGGACGGGTTAGACCGGTGGTTTGCAGCGCAAGGCCCAGACGACGAAGACCATGCGCGCCGCGGCCGGCATGACGCCGACGCCAACTGCTGGATGTGAGAACAACCTTCGACCACGCGACCTCCCCAGGTGCTGTTTCGTTCTTGCTCAAGCCCCTACTCTACGGCACGGCCCGAACACTCTCCACCACTCCACGTTTGCAGCGAGCGCCCGCACGTGCAGCGCGTCACACCGGCCGCCCGCTGACCGCCGAAGGACGGGCAGCCCGCGCCAATGCAGGAACGCAGAGCCTGGCCGCAGCGAGGCCTTTGAACACGACTTCGCGGAGCACCAGGCAGACCATGCGCGACCTCAGCTGGCACGCCTGAGCGGGCTGTGGCATTTTGGTACTTCGCTGCTCGCACCTCGCTGATCAGACGCGGAACACGCCGGTTCACCGCATCGACAAGCACACGAGCGAAGGCGTGGCACGGCCGCGCTGGCTCGCGGGCTCTAACGTTGGACATAAGCGGCGGATCAAAGATGGCGAAGCCAGCTTTGGGACGTCCGCTTGATGGACGGGTTAGACGAGGACTTGGACTCGCAGATGTCGGCGTCACGCGTGCGCGCCTGCAGGCAACACGCAAAGACAGTTCGTGTGACTTCAATCATCGTCGGGTGCTCCCAAGTCTGATGGGGTGTGGACCTGACGCAACCAGTCGCCCTCCAATGCCGCGTCGGCACGACGTCCGTCGCGGAGCTTCTTGGCAGCGTACAAGCAGGCTAGACCAGCAACCCCTCCAACGAGAAAGCAGGCGAGGCCAACTCCACCTCTGACTCGCAACGCTACCAGCGGGACCAACGCAGCAATCAGCGTCGCGGCACCGCCCGCAAATACGGCCGACCACATGCCAGACGCCCGTGTTGTCTGAGCTGGACTCATTGGTCGCGTGCCTAACGTTGGACTTGAGCGGCGGGACGAAGCTGGCGAAGCCAGCTTTGGCACGTCCGCTCGAAGGACGGGTTAGGCGCCTTCACCGCGCCCACGGTGGCCTGCTTCCACCGGCGAAGGGGTTCGACGGTGGCGGAAGAACGGCCGTTTGCCCCGCGAGTTGATACCCAAGCTGTGAATAGACTTCATCGCGAAAGTAGTACCAAGGTGAGTTGCCTTGACGCTGCCAAGTGAGCGCCTCGGACAAGATGCGCGAGGAGTACGGAACAAAGATCGCACCAACCTCCGCGAAGAAGCCAGGGCAGAGCCCGTCCTTGACACGCACGTTGTTGAGGTTTACGCCAATAAGCCGACATCCCTTTTCGATTGCGACTTCGACTTCGTCTTTGACGAACACGGTCTTCGTATAGGTGTCGGCGCCGATGAGGAGTACGAATGTGTCGACGCGGCGCACCTTCGCCGCACACACTTGCTTGATGTAGTACGGATTCTGCGAGTTGATCGCCTCGTCGAGTTGAAAGTCGGCGAAATTGAAGTTGATGTGTTCGTGTGCCTTCCAAGCGCACATGAGGTCGTACCAGCGCTTGTCGGCGCTGCTGAAGCTGACGAAGGTGCGGGGCAAACTCATATCGAACCTCGGGCCTTAGTTACTCGGCGGGGCGCCTAACGTTGGACTTGAGCGGCGGGACGAAGCTGGCGAAGCCAGCTTAGGCACGTCCGCTCGAAGGACGGGTTAGACCGGTGGGTTGCAGCACAAGGCCCAGACGGCGCAGACCATGCGCGCCGCGGCCGGCATGACGCCGACGCCTGCTGCTGGATGTGAGAACAACCTTCGACCACGCGACCTCCCCAGGTGCTGTTTCGTTCTTGCTCGGCCCCTACTCTACGGCACGGCCCGAACACTCTCCACTGCTCCACGTTTGCAGCGAGCCACCTCACGTGCAGCGCGTCACGCCGCTCGCCCGCTGACCGCCGAAGGACGGGCAGCCCGCGCCGATGCATGCATCCCAACTTGGCCGGAGCGAGGCCTTTTGTATTCATCGTTCCCGCCTCCTGAGCGTGACGCGGAACACGCCGTTTCACCGTATCGACAAGCACACGAGCGACGGCATGGCACGGCCCCACTGGCTCGCGGGCTCTAACGTTTGACATGAGCGGCGGGACACGGTGGGCGAAGCCCGCCGTGGCACGTCCGCTCGATGGATGGGTTAGGCCGCACTTGTCGGGTTTCCATCCCATCCGCTGCGATCCCAAATCTTTTGTACCCGGCTCCAGATCTCTTCCGTCATTTGGTGCTGCCACACGCCGCCGAGCAACCAAGCGAACCTAGGATTTGATTTTGCCTGGGCCTCAACGCGATCAATGAAGGCTTCACCGTGACACGAGAGCAGATCCTCTAGCGGTCCGGCTGCCAGTGTGCCAAGGTGCTTTTCCAAAAGAGGATTGCCGACCGCAGCAAGTATGGCTTGCCACCCTTTCTCCGGTTCTTTCTGAACTACCCAGTCAAACTCATCGAAGCCGATGAAGTTACCGGCCTCTTCTTGCTTGCGATCTGGATCGGAGATCCACTCAGCCCAGCGACGCCACTCTTCAAGCGACTGTGGAATGGGCAGTGACTCGTACATGGGGGGCCCTAACGTTTGACATGAGGGGCGGCCGCAAGGGGGCGAAGCCCTCTTGCGGCTGTCCCCTCGATGGACGGGTTAGGCCGTGATGCTCGCGCCAATGTGAGCTCCTGCAGACGCAGAGAATGTGACAGGATCGTTCAGATGGAATCGTGGCGGCTGGAAAGCTCCGTCTCGTCGAAGATTCATTACAGCGATAAGCGGTCTACCCGCTTCTTCAAGGTGATACACAAGAAGTCCGCCCCCCACCAGGAGCTGGGCTGATGCAGCGCCTACGACGTCTCTGGCGGCTACGCCGAGTTTTATTTCCTCGCGTGCTTTCTTTTGCGACCGAGCTTTGATTTCGCGGACTGCCCCGTCTGCACATTTGACCCAGACCATCATGAAACCCGTTTCTTCGTTCAGCCTGCTTGCGCAGGCCATTGCGGCATGCTCATACAGATCACGTTGAACTACCCCAAGGTCTCCTTCGGTCCCCTCATACGGATAGGGCGAAACCGTGACATCGGCGAATACCTTGAGTTCACCGTACGCCCTGCGTTCCGCCTCTACTGCATGCTTCACAGGCAACGCTCGGCCAGGCCAGATCATCCCTTCGCACTCCTGAAGCGAATGAGCACCGAGCGTCGAATCCCCTGCGACGTAGGCTTCGTATGACATTTCTATCATCTCTCGGCAGATCCGAGCCATGCGTACGTCCTTCAACCGCTTCTCGGCGAAGTGGAAACCATCGCGGAGGTCGGCAAAGGAACGCTCAAGCTCGTGACGTTGATCTACTGATTCGTCATCAAAGGATAAGAAGGAATCTGGGGCACAGAGAATGACCACAGACCAAGCGTCGTGGTACTGACCCAATGTGTTGAACCTCGCCAGTTTCATGTTTCAACGCCTCTATTCTTCGTGCGAAGCCTAACGTTTGACATGAGCGGCGGGACGCGGCGGGACGCGGCGGGCGAAGCCCGCCGCGGCACGTCCGCTCGATGGAAGGGTTAGGCGCTCGGCACAGAAAAGCCGACGATTCGCCATGGGTCGAACGACTATTCAACGTCCCAATCTGGAAGCTCAGGGCGCATGCCGAGTCTTGCTGGGGGAATTGTCTTCTCATACTCAGATAACCAATCGGCGCTCCTGGGGCCAGGGCAATAAACCTCTCCGTTGACTCGATCGACAAATATTGGGGCATTTCCAACAAGAGCCTCCTCGTCTCGGGATCGATCGGCCAGGTAAGTCTTGCTGTTCCAGCAGAACAACCATCCGTATGGCTTGACTTTCGTTCGCTCTCGGTCGAGGGTGGCACTGCCATCCGAGACGATATCGACCCATGCCTCGGCGATCTTTCGTGCTTGAACAAAGGTGACCATATGGTTGGAGCGCCTAACGTTTGACATGAGAGGCCAGGCCCGGCTTGCCGGGACTGGTCCTCTCGATGGAAGGGTTAGGCGCTGACCGACACGGCATCTTTGAACAGCGCCTCAAAGTGAACTTCAAGTAGATCAAAGAGGTCTTGTGGCAACTTGTAGTACGCGGAATCTTCAGCATTGAAAGATTGCTCAAGGGCCAGCTCGGAGTACTCCTGTAGCGATGAAACTCGCTCAACTGGAGCTTCTTTTACCTTGCTCCAGCAGGCTTCGAGCAACTTCTCGTGATCGGAGGCTCCGATTGAACGAAGAACATCCAGTGTTTCTTGAACGGATGAGACGCCTTTGTTGTGAAAGTACTGCAAGTGTCCGCCGTTCTTCACTTCCGCGTCGTATATGTAGGTCAACCAGAACGGCCTGTACTCAGAACTTGCTTGGGCTTCCGGGTGGTCTGCGAGATAGAAGATAAACGCCCACGTGCGGGCACTCGAATCTGCATCCAACTCGGCTTGGGTGATTGATGCGATTGGATTCATTCGGCGCCTAACGTTGGACTTGAGCGGCGAGACGAAGCTGGCGAAGCCAGCTTTGGCACGTCCTCTCGGAGGACGGGTTAGACACAATTCTTAGGTCGACAGCATCCATGCTACGCGCCCGCCTTCTTTTCGCCTCTTATCCCCCGACCCGGGGCCCAGAGCAAACCGGCCGCGGCCGCAACGCTCAGCGCGGCGACCATCGCTAGAGGCCAAATGTTGGAACGGACCAGGCTTTGAATCTCAGCTCGCCCCATCGACATTGCCCTTACGAGAGCCCGTTGAGCCTCCACCGTTGAGCAGACATCACAGACTACTTCCTTTGGCGGAATCTCAGCGAATGTGATGATGCCTGGGGTCATCGCCAAGAGAACCAGCGCAGCATTTGCAACAACGACTATGGCGAAGAGAAGCTTGCGTGCCATGGACCGCCCTAACGTTCTACATGAGCGGCGGGCCGCGGTGGGCGAAGCCCGCCGCGGCACGTCCGCTCGATGGAGGGGTTAGGCTCGTTCAGCACGCTGGCACACGCAAAGCTGAGACTTCCTCGCGGGACGCGTCGCTCAACACGGTCCGCGCCTTGTAGTAACTGAGCACGGCAGCGAACGAGAGATTGATGGCCAAGAACAGCAGCACAACAGCCCCGAAGATTTTAATGATTCCAGACGACCGCGGAGCACTGCCGTATTGATTCTCTGCTTGCGGCCCGGACACCAGAAATAGGTATGGCATGAGGATGAGTGCAAGCACCGGAAAGGCCAGTAGCTTCACGAGCCAGGGAGGCATGTTGAGGTCTCTCAGTCTTCTTGCCGACAACCCGTAAAACAAGATCCCCAGCAGGACACCAAAACTAGAGACGATGAAATTGAGCTGCTCTAGATCAACAACTCTTTCTCTGGCGAACCACTCGCAGACTGTCAACGAGAGCAAGGCCCACCCGACGAATGCGGTTGAGGCCCAAACCATGTAGCTTCCTGCGCCAAGGCGGTTGTTCATCGCAGCATTCAATAAATGAAGTCGAGCCTCTACCCCAGGCCTAACGCACTACATGAGCGGCGGGACGCAGTGGGCGAAGCCCGCTGCGGCACGTCCGCTCGATGGACGGGTTAGGCCACACGCTACGCACCAGTGACGGTGATCGATTCGCCACCGATGGAGAGATGGAACGATTCGAATCCCAGCGGATCGGTGTGCAGAAAAAGTGAAATTCCATCTGAGAACACCACGCGAAGTTCGTTTCTCGGTTCGCGAACCACCTCAGCCACCTTTTTCCCCAATAGCTTGACCAATAGCCCTCCATTGGACCGCTGCGCCTCATTGAGCACAAATTGCTGCGGGTCGACTCTGACACAGCCTCGGTCATCTTCGATCGTCAACGCTACCTCGACGTCGATCCGTGCTCCCGGCTTCCACGTATCCGGCGTTCCCGATTGCGGCTGCCGGAAGAAATCAATCTGGACTTCCGCAAGGCGAATGCATACCTGCGTGACCTCTTGGCCGACGAGTTGATCTAGCGGGTAGTCCAGCGGTATGGGCCAACCTGGCATGACGCGATTTCTCGTGAAGCCTAACGTTTGACATGAGCGGCGGAACAAAGCCGCAGGCTTTGGGACGTCCGCTCGATGGAGGGGTTAGGCACCATCACTGGCATGACGCAACCTCCAACGATCGCGGTTCCTCACCCACGTAGAGTGAACTGGGCGCGCAATTCGATCGCAGGTTCATACTGAACGCGATGAAGACAAAGAAGCCAACAACAACCAGACTGAGCAAAGCCTTGCCAGGAGTTGCGAGCCTCGATCGCCAAAGCATGACAACGACCAGCACCCCGAAGACGACCGTGGCCAGCGTGGATGCGATTCGCCAAGCGCTAACCGTCACCTGACCTGGCCACAGCGCACTGAGCAGTCCGTGAGTGAAACTCGCCCACAAGACTGGGGCGACGAGCAGTGCCGCAACCTTGATTGCAGCCAACAGTATTCGATTCGGATTCATCGACTGCGCCATCACCGCGATGCCTAACGTTGGACTTGAGCGGCGGGACGAAGCTGGCGAAGCCAGCTTTGGCACGTCCGCTCGAAGGACGGGTTAGGCCGGCCAACAAGCAAGAGCCCCAGCAGCGGCGACCATGCGCAACGCT
>Ga0247823_10000838_pt1 | contig 25860 bp, 22 predicted proteins | sample 13C_PalmiticAcid_2_FD_192426 | JGI IMG/M metagenome (GOLD analysis project Ga0247823, IMG submission 192426) | Soil microbial communities from agricultural site in Penn Yan, New York, United States - 13C_PalmiticAcid_Day30 | ecosystem: Environmental > Terrestrial > Soil > Agricultural land... | reverse complement strand
GTGTCGGCGCGGCCTGCGCCCCGACCTGGGCCGCGCCGACACCGAGCTGCTCGCGTTCGCGGTGATGAGCGTCTACGGCAGCGTCGGCGACCACCACGTCAACTACGCGCGCGAGCCGTTCGAGCGACTGCTGGCCAGGCTGGCCGAGGCCGTCGTCCGCAGCGATGTCGTCCCCGCCGCCGCCGAGCCCGCCGCGGCGACTTGGCGCTCGCGGGCCCAGCCCGCGCCCAGCAGGCGCGAGGAGCTGCTGACCGCCGCGACCAGGCTCTTCCGCGACCGCGGCTACCACGCGGTGAGCATGGAGGACATCGGCGCGGTCACCGGGATCGCCGGGCCGAGCATCTACAAGCACTTCGCCGCGAAGGCCGACATCCTGCTCGCCGCGTGCAGGCGGATGGCCGACCGGCTGCGGCTGGGCCTGGACCACGCGCTGGCCGAGGCCACCGACCCGACCGACGCGCTGCGCAGGCTCACAAGGTCCTACGCCGACACCGTCCAGCGCTCGGACGACCTGATCGCCGTCTACACCAGCGAGCTGGTCAATCTGCCCGAGCGCGACGCCAAGGAGCTGCGCAAGCTGCAGCGCGGCTACGTCGCCGAATGGGTGCGGCTGCTGCGTGAGAGCGCGCCCGGCTCGACCGAGCCCGAGGCCAGGGTCGCCGTCCACGCGGCACTCACCGTGATCAACGACTTGCCGCGGGCGCGTCGGTTCGCCGCCCGCCCCACACTGAGCGCCGAGACGGCCGGACTGGCGATGGCCGTCCTGCTGGAGGCGGCGAAACCGAGCTGAGGAGGGGTCACGTGCACAAGTTGGAACGCTGGCTGTCGGACCGTCAGTGGCCGACGCGTGAGCTGTCCCCCACCCCGCCGGACACGCGCCCGGTGCTCGGCGACGCCGGCCTGCCCGTCATCGGCCACACCCTCAGCATCCTGCGGCAGGGCGTCGACTTCGGCCTGCGCCGCTACGAGCGGTACGGCCCGGTGTCGTGGATCAGCTCGTTCGGCACGAAGTTCGTCACCGCGGCGGGCCCGGAGGCGGCGCAGGTCGTGCTGACCAACAAGGACAAGGCGTACTCGCAGCAGGGGTGGAACTTCTTCATCGGACCGTTCTTCCGCGGCGGCCTGATGCTGATGGACTTCGACGAGCACCTGCAGCACCGGCGGCTGATGCAGCACGCGTTCACCAGCGACCGGATCAGCGCCTACAACTCACGTGTCGCGGCCATCGCCCAGCGCGAGATCCAGAAGTGGCCGCAGCGCGACGGCTTCCTGGTCTATCCCGCACTGAAGGACCTGACGCTCGACGTCGCCACCGACATCTTCATGGCGGGCGACGAGCACAGCGACACCCTGCGCGACGCGTTCATCGACACCGTGCGCGCCGGGACCTCGGTGATCCGCCGCCCGGTCCCGGGTGGGCGCTGGGCGGCGGGGCTGCGCGGGCGCAAGGTGCTGGAGGCGTATTTCCGCGACGCCGTGCCGCGCAAGCGGGCCGGCGTGGACGACGACCTGTTCTCCGCGCTCTGCCACGCCCGCACCGACGAAGGCGACGTGTTCACCGACGAGGACATCGTCAACCACATGATCTTCCTGATGATGGCCGCGCACGACACGTCGACCATCACGACGACGGCGGCGCTGTACTTCCTGGCCAAAGACCCGGTGTGGCAGGAGAAAGTCCGCGCGGAGTCGATGGCGGTCGACGAGGTCAACACGTCCACTTTGGACAGCCTGACGTCGCTGGACCTCGTCGTCCGGGAGAGCATGCGCCTGGTCGCCCCGGTCCCCTCCCTGGCCAGGCAGACCGTGCGGGACACCGAACTGCTCGGCCACCACGTGCCCGCCGGGACCAAGGTCGCCATCTCGACCTGGGTCAACCACCTGCTGCCCGAGTACTGGCCGGACCCGACCCGCTTCGACCCGCTGCGCTTCGCCGAGGACCGGCGCGAGGACAAGGTGCACCGCTACGCGTGGATGCCCTTCGGCGGCGGCGTGCACAAGTGCATCGGCATGCACTTCGGGATGTACGAGGTCAAGACGCTGCTGCACGAGATGCTGCGGACGTTCCGCTGGTCGGTCCCGGAGGGCTACGAGGTCCGCTGGGACCCGACCGCGCTGCCGGTGCCGACCGACGACCTGCCCATCCGGCTCACTCGGCTCTGAACAGCCACGCCATCGAGGCCACGGCCTGGGTGACGAACTGCTGGAGCCCGCTCTCGACCCCGTAGCGCCAGTCCTCCAGGACAGTGCAGCGGGCGTAGAAAACCGCGCGCTCGTCGTAGTCGTTGCCTGGCAGGACGCCGAGGTCGCGATAGAGCAGGCCGTGGTCGTAGGCCGGGTCGCAAAGCGCGGCGTCGGTCCAGTCGATCACCCCGCTGACCCGGCCGTCCTGGATGAGGACGTGTTCGATGCCGAGGTCGTTGTGCGAGAAGACCAGGTCGTAATCGGGCGCGGGCGGCGGCTCGGCCAGGAACGCCTCGACCACCGGCCGGTAGTGCGCGGGCACATCCAGAGCGACGTAGCACTCGCGCGCGTCGGCGAGCCAGCCCTCGCCGTCCTGGTCGTCGATCCCGACCAGGTCGGCCACGCGGTCGACCGGGATCGCCTGCACGGCCGCCAGGAAGGCGCGCAGCTCGGCGAGGACCCCGGGCGGGCGGACCGCGAGGTCGATGAGCTGGGTGCCCGGCAGGCGGTCATAGGCCAGGCAGCCCAGCTCCGGCACGACCAGCCGGGGCCGCGGGATCGGGACCGGGGAGAACTCGGCGACGGTGTCGAGCAGCAGCGCCTCCGCGGCGACGTCGGTGTCGCCCTTGGCGAAGCGCACGATCAGCTCGCCGTTGACGTCGAATGCGGTGTTGTCCTGCCCCTCCCCCAGGTGTTCGACGGTGTCGACCCTGAGGTCCGGCAGATGGGCGGCCAGAACCGCGCGGACGTCGTCGTTCCCCATGGTCCCGATCCTACGGCCGCCATACGTCCAGTGTGGACCAACCACCGCACAGGCCATTTGACAAATAGCGTGTGAACAGAGACACCCAATTCTCTATCGATTGATCAAAGGCGGAGATTGTAGGCTGATTTCAATCAGATTCACATTGGACGAGCAAGGGAAAAGGCCGCGCGATGACGGACCTGGGCTCCGGCCCGAGATCGGTGGCCACTCTGGCGGCGTTCGCGGCCTTCTTCGCCACCGGTGCCGCCACCGCCGCGCTCGGCGCCGCGCTGCCGATCATCGCGCGACACTTCGACCTCACCGACGGCACGTCGGCGGTCATCGTCGCCTACAACGCGGGCGCGTTCGCCACGGTCGCGGTATTGGGCGCGCTGCGGGAACGGGCCGTGTTCCGAGTGGTCGTCACGGCCATGCTGGCGCTGTTCGCAGTCGGCTGTCTTGGCCTGGCCCTCGCCGGGTCATGGGTGTTGTTCTGTGCCGCCGCCGTAATCGCGGGCTGTGGCTTCGGCGGGCTCGGCCTGGTGCTCAACATCGCCTTCGCCAATGGCTTCGGCGCGCACAGCGTCGTGATGGTCAACCGTGTCAACGGCCTTTACTGCATCGGCGCGGTGACAGGGCCGATCGTAGTCAGCGCGCTCGGTGACGACTTCGGCCAGTTGTCGCTCGCCCTGGCGGTCCTGGCGCTGCTCTGCCTGCCCGCGGCTGGATTCCGCGGCACGCCCGCGGACAATACCGAGACCATGGCCGGGCCGCGGATCCCTGGCGGCTACTGGCTGTTGCTGCTGTGTCTGATCGGCGTGCTGTACGCGGGCGTGGAGACCAACGTCGGCGCCCTGCTGAGCAGCCAGCTCGTGTGGTCCGGCTGGGCCCCGGGTGACGCGGCTCTCGCCACGGCGGGCTTCTGGGCCGGGATGGTCATCGGCAGGCTCGTGCTCCCGCTGCTGACCCGCGCGGTCCCGATCCAGCGGCTGGTGCCCGCGCACCTCGCCGCCGGGGCGGCCCTGTTGGCGCTGGCGATGGTGCCCGCGCTGACCCCGTTCGCCTACCTGGCGGCCGGGATCGCGGTGGCCCCGGTGGTGCCGACGCTGATGAGCTGGCTCGCGGTCACCACCGAGGACCCGCAGCGCGCGGGCTCTGTCCTGTTCCTGAGCCTGATGGCGGCCAACGTGGTCCTGCCTGCCACCGCGGGGCAGATCGTGGGCCCGGACGCACCGTGGTCGGTGGCCGCGTGTGTCACCGCGGTGTGCGTGGCCGGGACCGGGGTGGCGCTGGTGGCCAGGACACACGCCCGGAGTCAGGCCGCCAAGGTGGTGTGCAGCACCGCCGCCCACTGACGCAGCACGCGAGCGCGGCGGGCGCTGTCGTCGGTGAGCAGGTTCGCCAGGCCGAGCCCGCGCGCCAGGTCCAGTGTCGCCTGGACGGCTTCGCGGACACCGGGCCGGGACTCGTCGGCGCCCAGCGCGGCCACGGTCATCCGGTGTGCCTCACGGCCGACGTGGGCCTCCAGCGGGACGACTTGGGCGCGCAGCTGCTCATCGGACGCCGCCGCCACCCACAGCTGCAGCGCCGCGCGGAAGAACTTGCCCGCGTACAGCTCGCCGATCGTGGTGACCACGAGTTCGGTGCGCTCGGGCCCGGGCGGCAGCTCCGGCATGGCGTCGGCGAGGTGGGTGATCCGCTCGCTGGTCACGTACTCGATCGCGGCGGTGACCAGGTCCTCCCTGGTCGGGAAGTGATGTTGCGCCGCGCCGCGGGACACGCCCGCGCGCTCGGCGACGACCGTCACCGTGCTGCCCGACCAGCCGACCTCGGCGAGGGACTCGATGGCGGCCTCCAGCAGCCGCTGCCGGGTGGCTCGGCTGCGGTCCTGCTGGGGTTGCCGTACTGCCTCGCTGGTCACGCTCGCACCTCTAGTAGGACTTCGGCAGTCCCAAGGAGAACTGCGCCACGAAGTTCAGGATCATCTCACGGCTCACCGGGGCGATCCGGGTGAGCCGGGACGCGCCGATGAGCGCACCCAGACCGTATTCGCTGGCGAGTCCGTTGCCGCCGTGGGTCTGCACGGCCGCGTCGACCGCCTTGGCAACGGCCTCGCCCGCGGCGTACTTGGCCATGTTCGCCGCCTCGCCCGCGCCCATGTCGTCGCCGCTGTCGTAGAGCGCGGCGGCCTTCTGCGCCATCAGCTTGGCCAGTTCCAGTTCGATCTTGGCTTGGGCCAGCGGATGGGCGACGGCCTGGTGGGCGCCGATCGGCTCCTTCCACACCGTGCGGGTCTTGGCGTATTCCACGGCCTTGTCCAGCGCGAAGCGGCCCATGCCCACGGCGAACGACGCGGCCATGATCCGCTCCGGGTTGAGGCCCGCGAACAGCTGCATCAGCGCGGCGTCCTCCGAGCCGACGAGCGCGTCGGCGGGCAGGCGGACGTCGTCGAGGAACAGCGCGAACTGGTAGTCCGGCGCGATGATGTCCATCTCGATCTTCTTGAACTCGAACCCGGGCGCGTCGGTCGGCACGACGAACAGCGCGGGCTTGAGCTTGCCGGTCGTGGCGTCCTCGGTGCGGCCCACGACCAGCACCGACTGCGACTCGTCGACGCAGGAGATGAAGACCTTGCGACCGGTGAGTACCCACTCGTCGCCGTCGCGGCGGGCCGTGGTGGTCAGCTTGTGCGCGTTGGACCCGGCGTCGGGCTCGGTGATGGCGAAGGCCATCCGCAGCGAGCCGTCGGCGAAGCCGGGCAGCCAGCGCTGCTTCTGGTCGTCGGTGCCGAAGCGGGCGATGATCGTCGCGCAGATCGCGGGCGAGACGACCATCTGCAGCAGGCCCGCGCCCGCGGCGCCCAGTTCCTCGCAGACCGCGGCCAGGTCGCCGATGCCGCCACCGCCGCCACCGAACTCCTCCGGCACGTTGACGCCGAGGTAGCCGAGCTTGCCCGCCTCGTCCCAAAGCTCGGTGGTGTGGCCGCCGGAGCGGGCCACCTTGAGGGTGTACTCGTGGCCGTATTTGCGGCCCAGCTCAGCGACCGCCTTGCGCAGTGCCTGCCGCTCCGGTGACTCGGTATAGGTCACGATTCCTCCTGCACGACAGCGAGGACCCGGCCCATGTCGACCTGGTCCCCTGGGGACACGGTGAGTTCGGCGACGACACCCGCGGCGGGCGCGTCGATCCGGTGTTCCATCTTCATCGCTTCCAGCCACAGCAGTGGCTGACCGGCCTCGACGCGCTGCCCGGCCGCGACCGCGACCCGCACGACGGTCCCGGGCATCGGCGCGAGCAGCGAGCCCGCCGCGACACTGTCGGCCGGGTCGGCGAACCTGGGCGGGACGGTCAGCGCGACAGCGCCGAAGGCCGAATCGACGCAGGCCAGGCCCGGGTAGGCGGCCACGTCGAACCGGCGCCGGACGCCGCCGACCTCCAGCTCGACCACCGTCGGCGACGCGGACAACAGCCGCACACCCTCGACGCCGACGAGGCCGTCGCGGGTCACCCGGTAGCGGACTTCAAGATCGCCGTAGTGCTTGACCTGCGGCTGGGAAGCGACGTTGCGCCAGCCCGCGGGCAGCCTGCCGAGCACCTTCGCGTTGGTCCGGTTCGCCTCAGCGTCAGCCAGGGCCGCCGCCAACGCGGACAGCGCCTCGGCGTCCTTGTCGGCCAGCGGGGCGGCCAGGGTGTCGAGGCCGTGCCGGTCGAAGAACGCGGTGTCCGTGTCACCCGCGAGGAACGCCGGGTGGCGCAGGACGCGCACGAGCAGGTCGCGGTTGGTCCGCAGGCCGTGGATCTTCGCCCTGGTCAGGGCACCCGCGAGCGCGCGAGCGGCGGCAGTCCGCTCCGGCGCCCAGGCGATGACCTTGGCCAGCATCGGGTCGTAGTGGACGCCGACGACCGAGCCGGTCCACACACCCGAGTCGAGCCGGATGCCCGCGCCCACCGGGTTGGCGAACTCGGTGCCGGGGAGGTCGAACGCGAGCAGGGTGCCGCTCTGCGGCCGCCAGCCCGCGGCCGGGTCCTCGGCGTAGAGCCGGACCTCGATGGCGTGTCCGGTGGAGACGGGAGGCTCGGCGGGGAGCTTTGCACCCTCGGCGATCGTGAGCTGGAGGGCGACCAGGTCCAGGCCGGTGACGCACTCGGTGACCGGGTGCTCGACCTGCAGACGGGTGTTCATCTCCAGGAAGAAGAACCGCCCGGACTCGTCGGCGAGGAACTCGACGGTGCCCGCGCCCTCGTAGCCGATCGCCGACGCGGCTTTGCGGGCCGCGTCGAAGAGCCGCTCCCGCATGCCTTCGGTGCGCTCGACCAGCGGTGATGGGGCTTCCTCGACGACTTTCTGGTGACGCCGTTGCAGCGAGCACTCGCGCTCGCCGACGGCCCAGACCGTGCCGTGCTTGTCGGCCATGACCTGGACCTCGATGTGCCGCCCGGTCTCCAGGTACGGCTCGACGAAGACGGTCGGGTCACCGAACGCCGACCCCGCCTCGCTGCGCGCGGCCTCCAGCTCCCCGGCCAAGTCGCCCGCGGCGCGCACGATCCGCATGCCGCGACCGCCGCCACCGGCGGATGCCTTGACCAGCACCGGGAATTCGGCGATGTCAGCGGGGTCCAGTTTGGACAGGACGGGGACACCTGCCGCCGCCATCAGCTCCTTGGACTCGATCTTGGAGCCCATCCGCTCGATCGACTCGACCGGCGGACCGACCCACGTCAGCCCGGCGTCGATGACCGCCTTGGCGAACCCGGCGTTCTCGGACAAGAACCCGTAGCCGGGGTGGATGGCGTCGGCGCCCGCGTCGAGTGCGGCCTGGATGAGCAGGTCGGCCCGCAGGTAGGTCTCGGCCGGGGTGTTGCCGGGCAGCCGCACGGCGCTGTCCGCCTCGGCGACGTGCGGTGAGTCCGCGTCCGCGTCGGAGTAGACCGCGACCGTGGCGATGCCTAGGTCACGCGCGGTGCGGAAGACGCGGCGGGCGATCTCGCCGCGGTTGGCCACAAGCAGTGAGGTGATCATGTCCCGCTCACATCCGGAAGACGCCGAAACCGTCGGCGCCCTTCACTGGTCCATTGTGGATTGCGGACAAGGACATCCCGAGCACCGTGCGGGAGTCGCGCGGGTCGATGATGCCGTCGTCATAGATCATCCCGGAGAGGAACGTCGGCAGGGACTCGGCTTCGATCTGCCCCTCCACCATGGCACGCATGGCGGCGTCGTGTTCCTCGTTGAACACCTGCCCCCGACTCTCGGCCCCTTGGCGCATGACGATCGAGAGCACGCCCGCGAGCTGCTGCGGCCCCATGACGGCGGACTTGGCACTCGGCCAGGCGAACAGGAAGCGGGGGTCGTAGGCCCGGCCGCACATGCCGTAGTGGCCCGCGCCGTAGGAGGCGCCCATGAGGATGGAGATGTGCGGGACCTTCGAGTTCGACACCGCGTTGATCATCATCGCGCCGTGCTTGATGATGCCGCTCTGCTCGTACTCCTTGCCGACCATGTACCCGGTTGTGTTGTGCAGGAACAGAAGCGGGGTGTTCGACTGGTTGGCCAGCTGGATGAACTGGGTCGCCTTCTGCGATTCCTCACCGAAGAGCACCCCGCGCGCGTTGGCGAGGATGCCGACCGGGTAGCCGTGGACCTGCGCCCAGCCGGTGACGAGGCTGGAGCCGTAGAGCGGTTTGAACTCGTCGAAGTCCGACCCGTCCACCACGCGGGCGATGACCTCGCGCGGGTCGAACGGAACCTTGAGGTCGGTCGGCACGATGCCGAGGAGGTCTTCTGGGTCATACGCGGGCTCGGCGTAGTCGGCGGCCGGGGCCGGTCCCTGCTTGCGCCAGTTGAGCCTGCGGATGATGCTCCGCCCAAGCCGGATCGCGTCGGCTTCGTCGACGGCGAGATAGTCGGCGAGCCCGGAGATCCGCGCATGCATCTCGGCGCCGCCCAGCGACTCGTCGTCGGACTCTTCACCGGTCGCCATCTTCACCAGGGGCGGTCCGCCGAGGAAGACTTTGGCCCGCTCCTTGACCATCACGACGTAGTCGGACATGCCGGGCAGGTAGGCGCCACCGGCGGTCGAGTTGCCGAACACGAGCGCGACGGACGGGACCCCGGCGGCCGAGGCCCGGGTGATGTCGCGGAACGTGCGCCCGCCCGGGATGAAGATCTCTTTCTGCGTCGGCAGATCGGCCCCACCGGACTCGACAAGGCTGATGGACGGCAGCCGGTTCTGCGCGGCGATGTCGGCGGCGCGAAAGCCTTTGCGCATGCCCCAGGGATTGATGGCACCGCCTTTGACCGTCGGGTCGCTGGCGTTGATCATGCACTCGACACCTTCGACCACGCCGATGCCGGTGACGAGGCTGCCGCCGACTTGGTAGTCGGTCCCCCAGGCGGCGAGGGAGGACAGTTCGAGGAAGGGCGAGTCCGGGTCGAGGAGGAGTTCGATCCGCTCGCGGGCCAGGAGCTTGCCCCGCTTGCGGTGACGGGTGACGTACTTTTCGCCACCGCCCGCTACGGCTTTGGCGTGTTCGCCGTCGAGGTGGGCGAGCTTGTCGAGCATCGCCTCACGATTGGCCTGGTAGTCGCCGGAGGCTGAATCCACCGAGGAACGCAAGACGGTCATGCCGCCACACTCCGAGCACGCAGCCCCCGCCCATCCCAGGGGGGACGGCCCTTGGCCAGTCTATCCCGAGGGGGTGACAAATGATCTTCAACCAGGGTCGGCTGTGGATAACCGTCCCGCATTGTGTGCAACCTCATGAGGTATACCCCAATCGCTTGGCGGCCAGGCCGGTCATGATCTCGTTGGTGCCGCCGCCGATCCCCAGGATCCGCATGTCGCGGTAGTGGCGTTCCACTTCGGACTCCCGCATGTAACCCAGCCCGCCGAACAGCTGCACCGCCTGGTGGGCCACCCACTCCCCCGCCTCGACGGCCGTGTTCTTCGCGAAACACACCTGGGCGATCACTTCCTCACCCGCTAAGTGCCGCACCGCCACGTCCCGCGTATACGTCCGCGCAACGTCAATGCGTCGAGCCATCTCCGTCACCGTCGTCTGCACCGACTGACGCGAGATCAGCGGCCGCCCGAACGTCTCACGCAACCTGCACCACTCCAGCGTCAAGTCCAACGCCCGCTGCGCCGCCGCGTACGCCTGCACCGCCAACGTCAGCCGCTCCGCCACGAAGTTCTGCGCGATCTGGATGAACCCCGAATTCTCCGCGCCCACAAGATTCGCACGCGGCACTCGACAGTCCACAAACGACAGCTCAGCGGTGTCCGAACACAGCCAGCCCATCTTCTCCAGCCGCCGCGACACCGTGAAGCCAGGCGTGCCCTTCTCGATCACCAGCAGCGAGATCCCATGCGCCCCAGCGTCGCCGGTTCGCACAGCCGTGGTGACGAAGTCCGCGCGCACGCCCGAAGTGATGAACGTCTTCGACCCATTGACGACGAACTCGTCCCCATCACGCTTCGCCGACGTCCGCAGACCGGCCACGTCCGAACCGCCATCCGGCTCCGTGATCGCGAGCGAACCGATCAACGAGCCGGCGAGCGTCGGCCGAACCCAACGGTCCACCTGTGCCGTGTCCCCAGCGAAGGCGATGTGCGGGATCGCGATCCCACAAGTCAACAACGCCGCGATCAACCCGCCGGACGCACCCGCGTAGTGCATCTCCTCGACCGCCACCATCGCGTCGATCAGGTCGCCGCCTCCGCCACCCACCGACTCCGGGAACGCGAGACCCAACAGGCCAAGGTCACCCGCGACGCGGTGCAGCGAACGGGGAATCTCACCTTCACGCTCCCACGAATCCAAGTGGGGCAACACCTCAGCGGCCATAAAGCGCCGCACCGTCGCGCGCAGCTCCTGCCGTTCCTGCGTGTCGAACGGGCTCACAGGAACACCTCCGGAATGTCGACGTGCCGCGACCGCAGCCACTCGCCCAGCGCCTTGGCCTGCGGATCGAACCGGGTCGCGGCGGCGACACCGGCACCCAGCAGGCCGTGCACGATGAAGTTGACCGCCGCGAGATTCGGCAGCAGGTGCCGCTCGATCTCCAACTCGGCTGTCTCAGGAAGCAGCGAACGCAACCGGTCGACCGTCAGCGTCCGCACCAGCCAGTCATACGCCTCAGGCCGCCGCACCCACAGGCCAAGGTTCGCATCGCCGCCCTTGTCCCCCGACCGCGCGCCGACGACGTCCCCAAGCGGAAGCCGCCGCGTCGGCCCGAAGCCTGTCCCCGGATCGACCCAACTCACCGACCGGGCGACGACCGGCGCACCCGGCGTCCACTTGACCACCCGCCGCTCGCCTTCGATCACCGCGACGTGCGAAACCTCCGTCTGAGACACGTACTCCGGCCGATACACCCCGACCGGCGTGCCATCGGCAGGCGGCGCCGTCAGCGTGAACCCAGGGTATGACGCCAGGGCCAACTCCACCGTCGCCCGCGAAAAAGCCTTGGCCCGCGCCGGATCCGGCGTCTTCACAATCGCGTGCAACAGCGCACTGGCCGCTTCCTCAGTGTCTGAATCCGCATGATCGGTCCGCGCGAGTGTCCATGTGAGACCATCAGCACCGATCGCACCTTCCAGCTGGCCGCGAACCAGCGAAGCCTTGGCATCGACATCCAGTCCACACAGGACAAAAGTCGCGCTGTTCCGGAAGCCATCCAGGGTGTTCACACACACCTTGACTGTCTCCGGCGGCGGCCCACCAGTCACGCCGCTGATCCGCACCCGGTCGACACCGTCAGCCGCCAACTCGATCGAGTCGAACCGAGTGGTGACATCCGGCCCAAGATAGTCCGCGCCCTGGATCTCGTAGAGCAGTTGCGCCGTAACGGTTTCCACCGTCACCGAGCCACCAGTCCCGGCATGCTTGGTGATCACCGACGACCCGTCTGCCGAGATCTCCGCGATCGGAAAACCCGCGTGCCCCAGATCGGCGATCTCCGTGAAGTACGCGAAGTTCCCGCCGGTCGCCTGGGTGCCGCACTCGATGACATGCCCGGCCACTGTCGCCCCAGCGAGCGCGTCGAAGTCGTCACGCGCCCAGCCGAAATGCGCGGCGGCGGGCCCGACAACCAGCGAAGCGTCTGTGACCCGGCCGGTGACCACGATGTCGGCCCCCGCTGTCAAACACTCCGCAATGCCCCATGCGCCCAGGTAAGCGTTGGCGGTCAGCGCGCCCTCGCGCGGCAACAGGTCGTCGCCCTCGACGTGCGCGACGGAGACGTCCACGCCGAGCCGGTCGGCCAGCACGCGGATCGCGTCGGCGAGACCGGCCGGATTCAGCCCACCCGCGTTGCTGACGATCTTGACGCCGCCGTCCTTGGCCAAGCCGAGGCAGTCCTCAAGCTGGCGCAGGAACGTCTTGGCGTAGCCGCCCGCAGGGTCCTTCATCCGCTGGCGGCCGAGGATGAGCATGGTCAGTTCGGCGAGGTAGTCGCCGGTCAGCACGTCGATGTCGCCGCCGGTCAGCTGCTCGCGCATCGCCGAGAGGCGGTCGCCGTAGAAGCCGGAGGCGTTGGCGATGCGGATCACGACTTCTCCCGTCCGGCCCCCGGCGGGCCCGCGAAGGCCTGCGCGATGTCGAGCCACTCGTCGGCGTCGGTGCCGTAGGCCACCAGACTGGTGTCATCGCGGTGCGCGCGCTGGGTGACGAGCAGGCAGAAGTCGACGGCGAGCCCGGTGACCCGCTGCGCGGCGTCCTCCGGTCCCCAGGTCCACAGCGTGCCGTCGGGGGCGATCAGCTCGATCCGGAACGGCGCGGCGGGCGCGGGACGGCCGTTGACGAGGTACGCGAAGTCCCTGGTCCGCACGCCGATGTGCGCGACGTGCTTGATCCGCTCGGTCGGGACACGCTTGACGCCGAGTGCGTCGGCGATGTCGTTGCCGTGCGCCCAGGTCTCCATCATCCGCGCGGTCGCCATCGACGCGGCGCCCATCGGCGGGCCGTACCAGGGCAGCTTGGCCCCCGGCGGCACCGCGGCGAGCGCGCCCTGGAGGGCTTCGCGCAGTTCACGCCACCTGGCCAGCAGCTCAGCAGGCTCCTCGCCCGCGCCCGCTTCGGCTCCGTCGTCGACGAGCCGCTGCGGGTTGCCCGCCGCGAGCGCCGCGGCGAGTTCGGCCTGGAACTCCTCGGGATCGGTGGCGGCGATCAGCGACCGTTCGTCGGTCCACGCCAGGTGCGCGATCTGGTGCGCGACGGTCCAGCCCTCGGCGGGCGTCGGCGTCGCCCACTGGTCGGCGGGAAGGTCGGCGACCCAGGAGTCGATCTCGTCGCTCTCGGCGCGCAGGTCGGCCAGCAGTGCGGTCAGGTCCACGCACCCACCGTGTCACGACGGGTGCGTGGAATCAAGCATTCATGCTTGTTTTTTTAGCCAACCGCTCAACCAGGTCGGAAACTCGCCCAGGTCAGCGAGCACTTCCACCGCTCCGGCCGCCCGGAGTTCAGCCGCCGAACAGGGCCCAGTCGTCACGCCGACCGGCACCGCGCCCGCCGCGAGACCGCCCACCATGTCCCCCGTGTGATCGCCGACGAACACCTGCGCGCCCCGCCGTGCCAGCTCAGGCGCCTTCGCCTCGGCCCAGAGCCCGCCGACAACCGCGTCGATCGTCCAGCCGAGCGCCTTGACGTGCAGTTCCGCGTTGGGCGTGTGCTTGGCCGTGACCACCACGACCTGCCCGCCCGCCGCGTGGACGGCCTTGATCGCCTCGCCCGCACCCGGCATCGCGACCGTCCCGGGGATCACGACCTCGGGATAGTCGGCCCGGAACAGGTCGATACACTCGGCGATCCGGTCTTCGGGCACGCCCTGCTCGCGGAACTTCTGACTCAGCGGCGGCCCCAGCTCGGCGATGAACTCGACACCGTCGAGCGGGATACCGGTCTTGCGCCCGATGGCGTGGATCTGGTCGACCATGCCCGCCCGCGCGTCGATCAGCGTCATGTCCAGGTCGAATCCGACGACGAGCCCACTCACGACCGCATGTCCCCTCTCGTGCGCTGCCAGTCGGAGACGGAGTCCATCCCGGTGGTCAGCTCCTCCCCCAGCATGGCCACTCGGTGGTCGACCACCGCGTCGCCCAGCAGCGCGCGGGCGAGCTTCGAGTCGTTGAGCTTGGCCTGCGCCTCCCATGGCGTGCGGGCGAGGTCACCGACGACCCTGCCCTCTGCGGGAACATCCAGCCGTTCGTCCACTCCGGACAGACCGGCCGCGATGAGCGCGGCCACGACCAGGTGCGGCTGCGCGTCGGCCCCGGCGAACCGGGCTTCCATGCGCAGCGACGGCCCGTGGCCGACGAGCCGAACCGCCGCGGTCCGGTCGTCGGTCCCCCACCGAATCGTGCGCGGGGAGAACGGTGCCGTGCGCAGGCGGACGTAGGAGTTCCAGGTCGGCGCCCAGAACGCGGTGAGGTCAGGCGCCGCCCTCAGGACGCCCGCCAGGAAGTGTTTGAACAGGGTGGACGGCTCGGACGGCCGGGCGCCCGCAACCAGTGGGGCGCCCGCCGGGTCTGTGAGGGAGAAGTGGACATGGCAGGAACCGCCCTGTCCAGTGGCCTCCGCCGCCAGATAGCCCGCGCGGACGCCGTGCGCGGCGGCGGCCCGGCGGATGACGAGCTGCTGGAGCATCGCGTCGTCGCAGGCGGCGAGCGCGTCACGGTGGCGCAGGACGATCTCGTACTGGCCAGGATGACACTCTCCACGCGCGGACTCGGTACCCAGCGCCAGCTCGTCGAGCGCGGTGTTGACCTTGCCAAGCAGGTCGGTCAGTGGCTCGGTGCCGCCGACGGCGTAGTCGAGGCCGCCGCTGGTCAGTGGGCGTCCGGCCGGGTCGGTGAAGGTGACCTCGTGCTCGATGCCGACCGACGGCACCAGCCCGGCCTTCTCGGCGGCGGCCAACTGCTCCCGGAGAACCGTCCGCGGCGCCTCGGCGACCGAACGGCCGTCGGGCCACTCGACGTCGCACACCACGAACCAGGTTCCCGGACCAGCCGGGGCGAGGGTGGCCAGGTCAGGCCGCATCCGCAGGTCGCCGTAGCCGCCGAGGAACTGGTCGACGGCCGACGCGTTGACCGGCTGCCGCTCAGGGTTCCAGCCGAAGACATAGGCGCACAGGCCGTAGCCCGACGCGAGGACGGTGTCGACGAAGAACTCGGCGCCGACCTCGACCGACGCGAACCGGGTGTGCGGGTCGGGCACCAGGCAGACGACCCGCCGCACCGATCCCGACGCCACCGCCGCGCGGAGCGCCCCGGACAGCGCCGAGGCCGCCAGCGCGCGGTCGGCCAGCGTGCGGGCGCCCACGGGTCTGCCGTGCTTGATCACCAGGCACCTCCGGCGTCCGGGCCCGCCAGCGGGTTGACCGCGCGGCCGAAGCGGACGTCGAACTCGTCGTCGCGCTCGATCTTGTCGAATCCCTGCCCGGCGAGGTGCTCCCGGTTGAGGCACACCCGCTCCACATCCGGCGCGAACAGCCCGCACGCGTCGAACCGGGTCGCCGTCTCCGGGTGCGCGTCGCGGTAGGCGCCGACGATCTCCCGGACCAGCGCCCACAGCTGAGGCCGCCCGAAGTCCAGTTCCTCATCGAGGACCTCGGCCCAGAACCGCAGCTGACCTGCGAAAACGGAGCTGAACAGGGACTGCGCCAGCAGGTGGGCGGGCCAGCGCAGCATGTCCGCGCGGGCGGCCGGGCCGAGCAGGTCGTAGGTCGGCAGGTCCTCGTCGAGCAGGTCCACGCCCTGCGCGAAGTCCTTGATCGCGACCCGCAGCGGCGTGCCGTGCGCGTCGGTGATCAGGATCAGGTTCTGGCCGTGCGGACAGAAGCCGACGCCGTGGGCGAGCAGCCAATGCAGCAGCGGCGTGAGCGTCATGTCGAGGACCGCCCGCAGCCAGACCTGAGTGTCCATACCGGACTCACGGATCTGCCGCACCACGACCGACTCTCCGTCGGGACCCCGGTAAGGCAGTGCGGCGAACGAAAGCGCCCGCTCCCCCGGTTCGAGCCGCGCGCGGACGGGCTCTCGCCACAACGCGCCCAGGGTCTCGTGGAAGCGGTACGGAAGTTCCCCGATGGCGCCGAACAGCGGGTGTTTGACGGACACACTCGCGACCTCACCGAGCAGGTCGAACCCGTAGTCCCGCAACAGCTCATCGCCCGCGTGGACCTCGCGGAGCCAGGTGGTGACCTCCGGCGCGGCGAGCGTCGCGGCCGAGTTCAGTCCTCTGTAGACGAGTGTGTTGCGCACCGACACCGCGGTCTTGACGTCGCGCCGGGTCGGGTGGCTGGCGTTGGCCAGCGTGCGGATCGTCTGGTGCGGCCGGTAGCGGTCGCGGCCCTCGCCGAGCTGGACGATCACGCCGGTGGCCAGCTCGGCGGCGTAGTAGGTGCCGACGATCTCGTCGAGCTGCCACGGGTGGACGGGCACCAGCACATAGTTCTGCGGGTCGGGTAAGGCGGCGCGGAACACCGCGAGCTGGTCCGGCCCCAGTTCCTCGGTGAGCAGGTCCTCCTCGGCCAGCCCGGCCACGCTCCGGAAAGACGCGTGGTCGCGGTGCACAGCCAGCCACGGCAGGCCGAACCCGGCCCCGGCCTCGGGGGCGAACCGGGCGCGGTCGGCGGCGGAGAAGCCGACCCGGCCCTTGTTCATCACCAGCCGCGGATGGCCGGTCAGGTGCCCGTCGGCGGTGTCGTAGTCCATCGCGACGAGCTGCGCCGCGGTCGGCGCGTGCTCGACGCGGGTCGCCTCATTGGTGACCGTCGCGGTCAGTTCGGCCAGCACCTCGGCCAGCCGCAGCCCGGTCAGGCCGAGTTCGGCGCGCGCGTCGACCACCAGCGTCCGCGGGTCGTCGGCGGGCACGCCGTCGCGGGTAGCCGAGCCGGGCCGCACCGCCCACGACTCGAACGCACCGGTCCGCGCCACGAAGGCGTAGGTGGTCTCGGGCAGCGTGATCGTCCACGCCCGGAAGCCACCGCCGTCAGGGGGCGAGGCCGGTTCCGGCCGCAGCATCCCCTCGTAGCTCAGCTCACCGAGCATCTTGTGGACCACCAACGCCCCGGCCTCACGCCAGGCTTGCGCACCGCGCGTCACAACGCTCCCTCCGACAACCCGAACGTGGTGAACGCCGTGCGCTCGGGCAGCCGGTAGACGACCCGGCCGCACACGGCGTTGACGATGGTGGCCGACCGCCAGGCGGCGAGGCCGAGATCGGGCGCGCCGACGCCGTGGGTGTGGCGTTCGGCGTTCTGCACATAGACGGCCCCGGTGATGTCCGGGCGCAGTCGGAGTCGGTAGTCGGCGTCGACCTGGAGTCTGCCCGCGTCGTCGCGGACAGCCGCGTCGGCGAGCAGGGGGCCGAGGTCGCGTTCGGCGTAGCCGGTGGCGCAGACGACGGCGTCGGTGCGCAGGTCGGTGGTGGTCGCTTGCTCGCCGTGTCGCACGGTCAGTTCCAGACCGGGGCGGGCGGCGACGACCTCGGTGCCGGGCGCGAGGGTCACATCGGGCCAGCCGCCGCCGACTGTGCGCTGGTAGAGCTCGTCGTGGATGGCGTCAATGGTGTCGGCGCTGATCGCCTTGTATAGCTGCCATTGAGCGGGCACGAGCCGGTCGCGGGTGCGCTCGTCCAGGCCGCGGAAATAGCGGACGTAGTCGGGGGTGAACTGCTCCAGGCCGAGCTTCGAGTACTCCATCGGCGCGAACGCGGACGTGCGGGTGAGCCAGCGCAGCCTGCCCGCTTTGCGGTGGCGCAGCAGGTCGAGGAACACCTCGGCGCCGGACTGCCCCGAGCCGACGACCGTCACGTCACCCGCGTCGACCAGCTTGTCGCGGTTGGCGAGGTAGTCGGCCGAGTGCACGACATTGTCCAGTCCCCGCAACGGTTCCGGCACGACGGGTGCGGTCCCGACACCCAGCACCACGGACCTGCTCAGCACAGTCCCGTTCGAGGTCGCGACTTCGAACGCTTTGTCCTTTGAGGACCACTCGATGCGGTCGACGTCGGCACCGAACTCGCAGGAGTCGAGGTGTTCGCTGGCCCAGCGGCAATAGTCGTCGTACTCGGCGCGCGGGATGTGGAAGCGCTCCGCGAAGTAGAACGGGTAGAGACGGTCCCGGTCGCGCAGGTAGTTGAGGAACGAGAACGGGCTCGTCGGATCGACCAGGGAGACGAGATCGGCGAGGAAGGGGACCTGGATGGTGGTGCCGTCGATCATGAGGCCGGGGTGCCAGCGGAACTCGGGTCGGCGTTCGAAGAACCGCGCACGCAGGTCTGTCGCCGACGCGAGCGCGGCTAAGGAGAGGTTGAACGGGCCGATGCCGACGCCCACGAGGTCCAGCATCAGCACCTGCCCGCGATCAGGTCGAGAACAGGTGCGTAGTCGGCAACCGTGACGTGTGGGTGCAGCAGGGTCAGCTTGAGCCACAGGCGATCCCTGCCGTCCCATCCGTCCGAAGTGGAGGGAGCAAGCGTGGCGCGGCCGAGCACGGCGGTGCCGTCCTCAAGGAGGTCCCGGCGCACGGCGGCGACGACGTCGTTGCCCGCGTCGAGCCCGAGTTCGGTCTCCACCTGGTCGGCGACCAAGGGGCGCAACAGGATCGTGGAGAGGGTCGGTTCGCACCAGAGTCGGAGTCGCGGGTGCGCGCGGACGGCGACGGCGACGGCGGTCGCGGTGTCACAGCAGTGGTCGACCAGAGCGCCGATGCCGTCGCGACCGAGTGCGCGTAGCGTGACGGCGATCTTGAACGCGTCTGGCCTGCGCGAGGTACGCAGGGACCGGCTGAGCAGGTCGGGCAGTCCGGCTTCGGCGTCGTCGGCGGCGTTGAGGTAGTCGGCGCGGACGTCGAGCGCGTGCAGGGTGCGGGCCGACTTGGCGGCGAACACACCGGCCGCGATCGGCTGCCAGCCGAATTTGTGCAGGTCAAGGCCGATGGAGTCGGCTTGGTCCATGCCTGCCAGCAGCGTCTGTCTCCGGCTGAACAACAGCCCGCCACCGTAGGCGGCGTCGACGTGCAGCCATGCGGGACGCAGCGCGGCGATCTCGGGCAGCGGGTCGATAGCGCCGGTGTTGGTCGTCCCCGCGGTCGCGACGACCGCGGCAGGCCCCTCGATCGCGGCGAGGGTCTCGGCCAACGCCGCCGGACTCATCCGGTCGGCGTCACAGTCGACCGGGATCGGTTGCGGCAGACCAAGAACCCACGCGGCGCGGGCGACGCTATGGTGGGCGTTGCGGCCACAGACCGGCTGCACCCGGCCGACGTTCTCCCGCGCAAGCAGCAGACCGTACAAAGTGGACTCAGTGCCACCGGTCGTGATGACGGCGTCAGGACTCTCGGCGGTCGGGTAGCAGAGTCGTGCCAGGTCATGGCAGAGCTGTTCCTCGATGGCACTAGCGGCGGGTGCCTGGTCCCAGGAGTCCATCGACGGGTTGAGCGCGCTCGCCACCAGGTCGGCCACGGCCGCCACCGCCAGCGGCGGGCAGTGCAGATGGGCGGTGCACGCCGGGTGGGCCGGGTCAGCCGAGCCGTGCGCGAGGAACCGGGTCAACTCGACCAGCGCGTCGACCGGCCCAACCCCCTCTTTGGCCAGGGGCGGGCGGACCGCCGTCGGCCCGCCCGCGGGCAGCGGCCCGCCACGTTTGAGCACCCCTTCGGCGAGCGCGTCGAGCGCGACCCCGACAAGGTCACGCAGCGCTTGGTCTCCCGCGAGTTCCGTGCCGGTCGGCCCGGTCACCGGGGGGCCAGTGCCCGCACGGTCTCCGCCGGGTCGGCCCCGGTCGGCAGCACGGCGATCACGGGCGTGGTCAGCCCGGCGTCGACATACTCGGCGACGCGGTCGCGACACTGTTCGGGGCTGCCGTGCACGATGAGGTCGTCGACCACGGAGTCCGGGATGGCGGCGTTGGCCCCCGCCCGGTCCCCGGCCTGCCACGCGTCGTGCATGGGCTTGAGGATCTCACCCCGCCCAAGCCAGTCGTGGAACGCGGCATAAGCCGGGACGGTCAGATAGCTGCTGATCAGAAGCCTGCCGAGCCCTCGGGCGGCGGCTTTGTCCTCCGTCGGGCAGACGAAGATCCGGGCGACCAGGTCCAGGTCCGGCCCCACCTCGGCCCGGACCGTCGGCACGTCACCGGGCGCGAGCCAGTTGGTGATCGCCCCGTCGGCTTCCCGCTTGGCCAGCCGCAGCATCCCAGGCCGAAGCGCCGCCAACATGATCTCCGGCGCGGGTGTCGGGGTCCGCTCCAGCCGGAACTTCTGAATGGAGAACGTGTCGTACTGCTCGCTGACCTTGTCCCCAGCGAAGGCCGCGCGAAGGAACCGCAGCGTGTCCTTGGTCCGCTGGAAGGGTGCGGCGAACTCGACCCCGTTCCACCCCTCGACGATCGTCGGGGACGACGTGCCGATACCGAGGACAAAGCGTCCGGGCGCCAACTCGGCGATGGTCGCCGCGCTCATGGCGAGAAGCCCAGGCCCACGGGTGTAAATCGGGACGATGGCGGTACCGAGGCGGAGGGTCGGCGCCCACTCGGCGACCAGGGCCAGCGGGGTGAAGGCGTCGGTCCCGGCGGTCTCGGCCGTCCAGACGTCGGTGTAGCCGAGGTCAGGCAGTTCGCGGACCAGCTCCCGGTGCGCGGTCAACGGGACGCCGGTCAACGGCAGCGTGATGCCCCACCTCGACATATGGCCCTCCTGGTTCGCCTACCCGACAGCGTTTCACACCCGCGTACACCTAATCCATTGGTGTCGTTTGCGATCTGTACGACAACTGATCTCATGACCACATGAGCGACCGACTGCCCGCGCGCCTTCGTGCGCTAGCCACCGAGCTGACCACCTTCCGCGAACGCGCGGACCTGACCACCCGAACCGCCGCCCAACGCATCGGCACCTCGGTCACCACCCTCAACCGCACCGAGAACGCCAAGCGCGTCCCAACGGTCGCGGAGGTCGCGGGCCTACTCGCTATCTACGGCGTGGTGGGCCCGGAACAGAAGCGAATCCTGACCATGGTGGAGGAGGTCCACTCCCCTGGCTGGTTGGAACGTTCCCCCCGCCTCGATCCTGTGGTGAGAGCGCTTTGTGACTTCGAGTCGGAGGCCAGGTCGATAGTGAACTTCGCGCCGTCAGTGATACCCGGTCTCCTCCAGACCCGCGAGTACGCGCGAGCGATCATGGCCACGGGCTACCTCAATGAGGGCGAACAGGTCATGGCGGATGTGCGGATGCAGAGGCAAAAGGTGCTGTGCAAGCTGGCGGCTCCGCAGTACACGGCCATCCTCGATGAAGCAGCGGTCCGGCGCGCCTATGGTGGTTGTTTCGTCATGGCAGACCAACTCCGCTGGCTCATCGACCGGGCAAAATCGCCAAACATCTCCATCCGGATCATCCCATTCCGGCACGGCGGTTACCACAATCCCGGCTACTACATGCTGCTCGGCTTCGCCCAGGCTCCGCCTGTCGTCTACGTGGAGCCGCACGAGATGTCGGGATTCCTCGACCATCCAGATGACGTGAAGCTGTTCCGAGACAACGCCGAGCACTTGTTGAAGGTGTCCTTGGGTTCCACCGATTCAGTGAATCTTCTGACCAGGTTGGCGACCGACTTCGATCGGAGCTGAAACACCATGTACGGAGAGTGGCGAAAGTCCAGCTTCAGCAGCGGTACCAAAGCGGACTGTGTCGAGGTCGCCTACCGGACCACTGTCCGCCTCCGCGACTCCAAGAGTCCCGACGCGGGCACCCTCACCATCCCGGCGTCGACATGGTCTCCGGATCGCATGGTCGTCGCATGCCCACAACCCCAGGCGAGGTAGCCGCAGCCCTGGAACAGGGCAGCGGCCACCTGCCGTCTGTCCACGTGTCTGCCGCTCACTCGGCCATCGAAGACGCCCGCGCCGCCCTCGCCCCTATCGCAGCCGAAAGTGGACAGAAGGATCTTCACCAGGCCGTGGAGCACCTGGCCACGGCAATCGCCAAGCTCGAACAGGTCCAAAGCGCCTTCACCTTCGTCCGGGAGGTCGTCGCGGCGCTGATCCAGCGGTTGGTAGGCCCGGTCGCGTCGCCACCCAGATCCCCCACCACGGCAGGCCGAACAGGCGCCCTCTTCACCAAGCTCCCTGTGCGCAACGCGACCAATCGCAAGACCACTGGATACTGGATCGACCAGACCGGCAAGGAGCACGGCCCGCTGGTCAGCGGCAACGACGACTACGCCGTCGCGGCGGCCGACCTGCTCCGTGAACTCGGGATCAGCCCACCGCGGGGCTATCTCGCGACCGCCGATCACGTCGAGACGAAGCTGGCCGCCCACATCCGCGGCACCGGCCACCGACACATCACCCTGGTGATCAACAACGTCCCCTGCCGCACCGGACCATTCGCCTGCGATCGGCTTCTGCCGCTCCTTCTCGCCCCTGGTCAGGCTGTTACGGTCTACTGGCCGGGCGGTGTCAAGACGTTCGTCGGAAGGGCCAAGCAACAGTGACTTTCGTCCTCGAAGCCGTGTACCGCAACGACAAACCCCCGGCGATGCTGAAGACCGCCGAAGACATCGCGGCCTTCGTCGCCGAGTTGCTGAAGTCCGACTGGGAGCACACCGCCGCAGCGGTCTATGCCCGTGACGAGGCCGCTGACCCCGACGCGTTCCCCGACCATGAACTTCTCGTCGGTGTCGAGCCCACCCGGGCGGCACTTCGATACACCGGTGACGGCACCTGGTACAGCCACGGCGACCACGTCAATCCGAACGGCGTCGAATTCGCCTACTTCGGCACCGGTCATGACTTTCCCGCCGACTCCGAGGTGCCACTCAGCTTGGTCCGTCAAGCCATGGCGGAACTACTCGCAGGCGGCGGGAAACGCCCCACCTGTGTCACTTGGCAAGAGTGAGCGACACTCAGCCCTGAGCGGCGACGACGTTGACCATCCAGGTGACGCCGAACTTGTCGGTCACCATGCCGAACTCGTCGCCCCACATCTGCTTTTCCATGGGGACCGACACCGTGCCACCCTCGGCGAGCTTCGTGAAGTAGCCCTTCAGCGGCTCCGCCTCGTCGCCGCTGAGGCTGCACGAGATGTTGCTGCCCGCGCTGTGGGCGGCTCCGGGCGGGTTGTCGGCGCCCATGATCGTGTAGCCCGCGTCGGTCTTGAGGCTGCCGTGCATGATGTTGTCGGCGCCGTCGCCGCTCGGGTCCCCGTACTCGCCATAGGTGTTGACGTCGAGCGTGCCGCCGAAGACCTCCTTGTAGAACTCCAGGGCCTGCCGGGCGTCGCCGTTGAAGCTGATGTACGGGTTTAGCAGGGAAGCCATCGGATTCTCCCTTGGTTTTAGGCCTGTCCGCGGGAAAGCCTAAGCCTGATCACGCCACTCGGCAGGGGCGGCGGACGGCCGCCCCTGCCGACGGATCAAACGCCCAAAGCGGACTTCAGCCAGCGGACCTGCATCAGCATGAAGTTCTCCGCCACGTCGTCCTCCTGCGGCGTCATGTGTGTGACGCCAGGGAGCGGCAGCAGCGTGTGCGGCCTGCCCGCCGCGACCAGTGCGCTCGACAGGCGGATCGAGTGGGCGACCACGACGTTGTCGTCCGCGAGCCCGTGGATGATCAGCAGCGGCCGGTCCAGCTTGGGCGCGTCGTCGATCAGGGAGTTGCGGTTGTAGACCTCGGGCCGCTCGTCCGGGTGACCGAGGTATCGCTCCGTGTAGTGAGTGTCGTACAGCCGCCAGTCCGTCACCGGGGCGCCCGCGATGGCCGCGTGGAACACCTCCGGGGCGCGCAGGACGGCCAGCGCCGACAGGTAGCCGCCGTAGGACCAGCCGCGGATGGCGACCTTGGTCAAGTCCAGGTCGGGGTTCGTGGCGGCCACGGCGTGCAGCGCGTCGATCTGGTCGGTGAGGGTCACCTCCGCCGGGTCGAACGCGATCTCCCGCTCCCACACCGGACCCCGGCCCGGCGTGCCCCGGCCGTCGGCGACGATGACGGCGAAACCCTGGTCCGCCAACCATTGCGGGACCAGGTAGGCGTTGCGAGTGGACAGCACACGCTGGGCGTGGGGGCCGCCGTAGGGGTCCATCAGGACCGGCAGCTTGGTACCCGCGACATGCCCGGTCGGGTAGAGAACCGCGACGCGCAGGCGGCGCTCCCCCACCTCCGTCAGCGTCACATTCGGGGTGAGCGGCGGGTTCGCGGTCAGGCTCTCGATCTCGCCGACCGCGGCGCCGTCGCGAAGGACGGTGACGCGGGGGCCGGACCAGTCCAGCGACCACGACGTCAGGATCGTCACGTCGCCGCCGCGCGCCGCGGAGTGCACGCCATCCACAATGGACACCTGAACGGGACCGGAGCGGTAGACGTGGACCTGCGTCGGGTCGTCGGCCGACGCGGTGAACAGGATGTCGTCGGCGACGTCGAGGACCGAGCGGACCTGCAGGTCGCCCGAGACCATCTCGTCGCCCACGAACAGGCGGTTGGCGCCGTCGTGGGCGGCCACCCGGACGAGGGAACCGTCGTTCGTCCAGGCGGGGACGCCCTGGACGATCTCGACCCAGGTGTCGTCGGTGTCGGTGTGCACGACCTCGGTCGCGCCAGTGTCCGGATCGACAGTGCGGATCTCGACCGTCTTCTGGTCGCGCGACTGCACCGCGATCAGCGGCAGGCCGTTCGACGACCAGTGCGCCGTCACCAGGTACTCCAGCGCGCCGTCCCAGTCGACGTCGACCTTCGAGCCGTCCAGGCCGATCACCGCGAGACTGACCTTGACGTTGGGCGTCCCGGCCGCCGGGTACGACACCACGGCGGGCTCGGCACCGGGGTTGGCCGGGTCGGCGATGTACCAGCGCTGGACGTCGCGCTTGTCGGTGAACGCGACGAGCAGGCGGGTCCCGTCCGGCGACCACCAGTAGCCGCGCGACCGGCTCATCTCCTCGGCCGCGACGAACTCGGCCAGCCCGCACGCCCGCCCCTCGCCCTCGGGTGTGGCCAGCGCGCGGTCGTCAGCGCCGTCGACACTGACGACTCGCAGTTCGTCGTTGGCCACGTACGCCACGTGGGTGCCCGCCGGGTTCGGCCGCGGGTCGATGATCGGGGTCGCCGTCGTCAGCTCGCGGGCCTGCTCGGTGCGCGCGTCGGCGACGAACAGCCGCCCGGACAGCGCGAACGCCACCACTTCGGCGCGCGCGTCGGCCGCGCAGCCGATCACTCCCGCGCCCTGCTCACGGCTACGCTCGCGGCGGGCACGCTCCTCGGCGGACAGTTCCTCGGAACCGCCGAGCAGGGTGGCCGGGTCGCCGAGCCGGGTCTCGGCGCCGGTGGTCAGGTCCCGCTTCCAGAGGATGTGGGTGCGGTCCTCGCTGCCCGCGGAGCGCAGAAACAGCGCGTGCCCGCCATCGGGGGCGACGCGGAACTCGCGGGGGGAACCGAGGGTGAAGCGCTGGGTACGCGCCTGCAGGCGGAGAAAGGTCGTCTCACTGGTCACGATGACAACTTATCCGGGATCCGGGCGGCCGACGGGAACCCCCAGTTCCCGCCGACCACCCGGCACGTACCATACGGTACGGCACGGTTCGAGTGAATGAGCGGGAGACATGGCGAGCAAGAAGGACTGGCTGGACCACGGACTCGACGTCCTGGCGGCCGAGGGCGCGCAGGCGCTGACGATTGAACGGCTGTCGACCCGGCTGGGTGTGACCAAAGGGTCCTTCTATCACCACTTCGCCGGGATGAGCGGCTATCAAGAGGCGCTGCTCGAACGGTTCCGCCAGGACAACACCGGCCACCACATCGCCACGGCCGAGGCCGAGGCCGAGACCGGAACCCCCGCGCAGACGCTGGACCGGCTCCTCGGGTCGGTCCTGGCGGGCAGCCGCTTCAGCCTGGAGACCGCCGTCCGCTCGTGGGCTCAGCGCGAACCCCAGGTCGCCGCTGT
>Ga0247823_10000837_pt1 | contig 25863 bp, 23 predicted proteins | sample 13C_PalmiticAcid_2_FD_192426 | JGI IMG/M metagenome (GOLD analysis project Ga0247823, IMG submission 192426) | Soil microbial communities from agricultural site in Penn Yan, New York, United States - 13C_PalmiticAcid_Day30 | ecosystem: Environmental > Terrestrial > Soil > Agricultural land... | reverse complement strand
GCTCGATTCCTTGCTGGTGCGCGACTACAACACCTTGCTGGGTGTGTTCTTCCTCTGCAGCGTCATGACCATTGTCTTCAACCTGATTGCCGACGTCGTCTACTCCATCATCGATCCGCGGATCGACATCCAAAAATGAAGAAGCTCTGGCAACGCTATTGCGAAAGAAAGACCTCCGTCGTTGGCCTTGTGCTGCTGGTGCTGATCACGGTCGTCGCCCTCATTGCGCCATGGATTGCGCCGCACCAACCGTGGGACATCGTCGGCACGCCGTTCTTGCCGCCCTTCGAAGACAGCGCCCACCTGTTGGGCACCGACACGCTGGGGCGCGACATCTTTTCGGGCATCGTGCACGGCACGCGGATCTCGCTCACCATCGGCCTGGTGTGCATGATCGCCACCGTGATCCTGGGCCTGGCACTCGGCGCCGTGGCGGGCTACTACGGCAAATGGATCGACGACGTTCTCATGCGCAGCACGGAGTTCTTTCAAGTTCTGCCCAACTTCGTTTTCGTGGTGGTGCTGGTGGCGATCTTCAGGCCCAGCATTGGCTCGATCTTTCTCGCCATCGTGATCGTGAGCTGGCCGCCCGTGGCCCGTCTGGTGCGAAGTGAATTCCTGTCGCTTCGCTCACGGGAGTTCGTGGAAGCCGCCGTGGCGGTGGGTCACACGAACCGCTGGATCATCTTCAAGGAAATCCTGCCGAACGCGCTGTCGCCCATCGTCGCGATGTCTTCGCTGATGGTGGCCAGCTCGATCCTGCTGGAATCCGCCGTCAGCTTCCTGGGGCTGGGCGACCCCAACCTCATGACCTGGGGCTACATGATCGGCACGGGGCGCACGGTGATCCGGGGTGCCTGGTGGATGAGCGTGCTGCCGGGCGTGGCGCTGGTGTCCACGATCCTGATCATCAACGTCGTCGGCGAAGGCCTGGGACGTGCCTGGAACCCCCGACTCTCGAATGGAGCCGCACGATGAGCAACACGCTGATCGAAATCAAGAACCTTTCGATTGCCCTGCCCAAGGGGCTCGACCGCGAGTTCGCGGTGCGGGACGTTTCGCTGACGGTTGATCGCAACGAGATCGTGTGTGTCGTGGGCGAGTCCGGCTCGGGCAAGTCGGTGACGGCGCAGATGCTCATGGGCCTGTTGCCGCCCACGCTGCCACTGGTCAGTGGCACCGCGTCCTTCAAGGGCGTGAACCTTGCCACGCTGACGGAGCGGGAGCGCAGGGCGCTGCGCGGCGACCGGATGTCGCTGATCTTCCAGGAGCCCTTGTCCGCGTTGAACCCCGTGATGACCGTGGGCGAGCAGATTGCCGAGGTCTTCCGCTACCACCGGGACGACACGCAGGATGTGCGAAAGAAGGTGATCGAGCTGCTGGCGGCGGTGCGCTTGCCCAACCCGGAAGCGGCGTACGACAGCTACCCGTTCCGGATGTCGGGCGGGCAACGTCAGCGTGTGGTGATCGCCATTGCGCTGGCGCTGCAACCCGACCTGCTCATCGCCGACGAGCCGACCACCGCGCTCGACGTCACGACGCAGGCGCAGATTCTCGAATTGATCCGCACCCTCCAGCGCGAACGCCAGATGGGGGTGATGTTCATCACCCACGACTTTGGGGTGGTGGCCGACATCGCCGACAAGGTCGTGGTCATGCGGCACGGTGAAATCGTGGAGCGGGGCGCGGCCTCCGAGGTGCTTGGAAATCCGCAGCACGGGTACACGCGGGCGTTGATCGCGGCGGTGCCGCGCCGACGCGAGCATTCCTTGTCCGAAGTCGCGCGCGGGGAGCCTCCCGTGCTCCGTGTGCGGGGCATGCGCAAGGTGTATCGAACGGGAGGCGGTTTGTTCAAGCGCGCCACCGAGGTGGTGGCCGTCAACGACATGGACCTGGACCTGCAGCCGGGTGAAACACTGGGCATCGTGGGCGAGTCGGGATCGGGCAAGTCGACGGCGGGGCGCTGCATCATGCGGCTGATCGAGCCTGACGCGGGCCGCATCGAGATCGCGGGGCAGGACACGTCCGGCCTGGGTGTGCACGCGATGAAACCGCACCGCCACCTGGTTCAGATGGTTTTTCAGGACCCCTATGCCTCGCTCAACCCGCGCCGCCAAGTGGGTGAGATCCTGTGCTCCGGCATGATCAACAACGGCATGGCGCAGGCCGATGCGGAGCGCCGTGCGCGCGAGCTGCTTGAGCTGGTCGGGCTGACCACCAGTGCGTTCAACCGCTATCCCCACGAGTTCTCCGGCGGACAGCGCCAGCGCATCGGCATCGCGCGGGCATTGGCGCTCAAGCCCCGGCTGTTGATCGCGGACGAACCTGTCTCAGCGCTGGACGTGTCGATTCAGGCCCAGATTCTCACGCTGCTGCGCGAGCTGCGAGAGCAGTTCGGCCTGTCGATGGTCTTCATCACGCACGACCTGCGTGTGGCCTCGCAGATCTGCGACCGCATTGCGGTCATGCAGCGCGGCGTGGTGGTGGAGCAGGGTGCCACCGAAGACATCTTTGACTCGCCGCAGCATCCCTATACCCAGACGCTGATCGCGGCCATGCCGGGGCGGTTGTCTCCCCTGGCCGTCCTCTAAGGCGACAGGCGCGGCGGAACCCCCAGCGTGTGCCGTGGGCCGCCGCTGACTAGGCGGGAACGCCAGTGCGAGGAAAGATGGCGGCCAGAATCGGGGCGCTAGCCAGTGCAATGTGACGGCGAAGCAACATGCACGCCATTTCCACGTCCCTTTGCACCACCGCCTCCATCAGCTGTTCGTGGCCCACGAACACCTCGCTGCCCGACGACTTGCCGGGATAGGCCAGGTTCCGGTAGCGCGCGGAGTGATCCCAAAGGGTGTGCTGGAATTCCTGGAGCATCGGCACCTTGGCGGGGGCCAGCAACGCGAAATGGAAGTTGCGGTGCGCCGCTTCCCATTCGGGGGTGTATGGGCCTGGGTTCGGCTTGTTCTGCGACGCCTTGCGCAAGGCATGGAAGGCCTCCACCACCTGCGCCTGCCAGGCCGAACCGCCTTCCGCAAAGGCGCTGCGCAACACCAGCGACTCGATCTCCATGCGCGTGGCGATCACCTCTGCCAGGTGCGTGGGCGAAACGGGTGCGACCGCGAAACCCTTGCGGTCCTCGACCACCACCAGCATGGAGGCAGACAGGCGGTAGAGTGCTTCCCGCAATGGCGTCATGCCGATGCCGTAGCGTTCCTTGAGGGTGTCGAGCTTGAGCCGCTCTCCCGGTCGAAGCACGCCGAAGACGATGTCGTCGCGGATCTGGTCGTGGATCTTCGCGGTCAACGTGGACGTTGACTGATTTGACGCCCCTGCCCGCTCTTCCAGGCTGCGCACCAGAAAGTCCCCCGCCATGCTCACTCCGTTGATTTATTTTCGAAAAGTTCTTGGGTGCCATCGATCACCCGAAGCACTGGCGGGAAGGTGCCCGTGCTTGCTTCCGTAGATGCTTGAGACGGCTTGTTTCCATACCGACACTCGATTGTAAATGTGAGTTTGAGTCCAAAAATTCGAAAATATTTAAGAGTTATGGAAAATAAGATGTGATCCAGCTGCCTCCTGGTGGTCCAAGATTTCATCCGCACCCCCTAGGGTCAGAGATCGATGCATTTCAACAGCTTGAGGTTTTCCCTATGTCGACAGCCGAATTTGGTGCAAAACCTTGCAAGATTGTGTGGGTTGCAAATCGCAGGTTGGTGGTTTGAGGAGGGAATGCCTCAGCGCCACGGTACTCCCGCGTTCCTTCTCGCTATAGTTCAAGAGTTTGGCGAATATCAACCCGGACTCTCCGTGCGCATGGACCGAAATCAGTCGAAAAAAGCAGCAACTCTTCATGATGTGGCCAAAGCCGCCGGGGTGTCAGTCATCACTGCTTCGCGGGCCCTCAGCAATCCGATAGTCGTTTCGGACAAGACCTTGGCCCAAGTCAAGCTGGCTGTTGAGTCGACCGGGTACATCCCAAATTTTCTAGCCGGTAGCCTCAAGTCCAAGCGCAGCCTGATGGTGGCTGGCATAGTCCCCGCGCTGTCTGTTCAGCAGTTCCTTCCCACCGTGCAGGCACTCTCCAATACCCTGGAGGCGGCGGGCTACACCTTACTGCTCGGCCAGACTGCATATCGTGCTGAGAGGGAGGAAGACCTTCTGAACGCCATGATTAGCCGCCAGCCCGATGGCATCGTGATGATTGGCCTCGTCCAATCCGAACGCGCTCGAGAACGTCTGAAGCGTTCGGGCATTCCAGTTGTCGAAACATGGGACATGACCCATGACCCTGTTGACATGGTCATTGGCTTTTCCCATCTGGAAGTGGGTCGCGCTGTGGGTAGGTTCTTCGTGTCCAAAGGGTGGAGAAATGTAGGGGTTCTCACGGGTGAGGACTATCGCGCGCAGCAACGTCGCGAAGGTTTTGTGCAGGCCTTGGGGCGCGATGTGCCCACTGCTGTGATTCCTGCTCCCAACAATCTGGCCATGGGGCGAAGGGCCTTGGTCGAGCTCTTGGAGAAGGCGCCCGCGCTTGACGCGGTGTGCTGCAGCTCAGACATGCTCGCACACGGCGCAATCGTTGAGGCGAGAGCACGCGGCATCCGTGTGCCGGAAGACCTTGCAGTGTGCGGTTTCGGTAACGCTGACTTCAGCGCGGACATGGCTCCATCCATCACAACGGTGAACGTTGATGGCCCTGAAATCGGAAACCTTGCCGCATCTCTGATAGTGGACCGTCGTAAGGGGGCTCCCGCTACGCGCAAGTTGTTTGACCTCGGCTTTCGCATCATTGAGCGTGAGTCGACCAATCGACCGGCATAGGCTTCGTGTTCAATAGTGAGTAAGAGCATGTCCTTCATGAGCGGCACCAGTGACCATCAAGTCAAGGGCTGGAAGGTTGGCGCCGAGGTCTTCGAGACTCACAGTGGAGTGCCTGGTGTGCTCCCCAAGCACTTTCACGACACATATCAGATCGCCATCACCACCCGGGACCCGGGTGAGTATGTTTGCGACGGACGAACTTGGACCGCCCCACCGGGGAGCATCATCATCTTTCACCCAGGCGACGTGCACAGCACACCCGGGCCTTGCACACGAGGAGCCGGTGAGGCATCGAAGCTGATTTACGTCGAAGCTTCAAAAATGGCAGAGGTCGCTATTGGCCTCTCGGACCACAACAACGCTTCTCCGATATTCGACAAGCGCGTCATCCTCCAGCCAGACATCATTCGGCAGTTCCACGATGTACACGACCTGTCAGGAAGTCCCGCTTCAGCGCTGGAAATGGAGTCTGAGCTTCTGATGCTCTTGACCAGGTTGGTCTCAAGCTCTGCGTGCGGACAGCCGACAGGAGCGGCGCGCATCCAGAACCGGCAGAAAGCGCAGCTCGTTCGCGACTATGTGCATAGCCACTACCGCGAGAACTTCAGCCTCAACACGCTCTCCGAGCTCGTGCATACGAGCCCTTTCCATCTCAACCGAATCTTCGCCCGGGAGTATGGAATGCCACCGCACGCCTTCCAGACTCACATTCGAGTGGAGCGTGCCAAGCAATTGCTACTTCATGGCGCAACGGTGGCGGAGGTGGCTGCGGCAACTGGCTTCTACGACCAGAGTCACCTCTCGCGATACTTCAAACGCATCGTTGGCGTATCACCAAGCAGCTACGCCACGGGCTCTGGTGTCAGTCTTCAAACTTGATTCCAGACGCCTGAATCACCTTGCGCCACTTGTCGACCTCGCGTTCCACCAACGCTCGCGTCTCCTGAGGGGTGCCTCCGCCAGCCTCAATGCCCTTGTCTGCCATGGATGCCTTTACCGCAGGGTCGGCCAGAGCCTTGTTGATGGAGGCGTTGAGCGAATTGACGATCGCAGCTGGGGTTCCCGTCGGCGCGTAGAGTGCGAAGAAGCTCGTTACTTCAAACTCGGGAACACCTGCTTGGGCAACCGTCGGCAAATCTGGCAGCTGTGGCGCACGCTTGCTGCCCGTGACCGCCAACGCGCGAACTGTGCCCGCCTTCACCTGCACAGCAGCGGTAGGGATGTTGTCGAACAGCAGCCCAATGTGGCCACCCAGCAGGTTGGTCACAGCTGGAGCGCTGCCGGGGAACGGCACGTGAACAATGTCGACTTTCGCCAGGTACTTGAACAGTTCCGCAGACATGTGCTGAGAAGAGCCTGCACCAGAAGAGCCGAACGACAAAGAGCCAGGCTTGCTGCGAGCCAAGGCGATGAGCTCTTGGACGTTCTTTACAGGGAGGTCCTTGTTCACAATCAGCACGTTGGGCAGATATCCCACGGTTGCGACGGGTGCGAAGTCTTTGAGGAAGTCGAAGGGCAGCTTGCGATTCGCAGCGTGGTTGACTGGGTTGTTGAACGAGCCCATGTAGAGCGTCAGACCGTCAGGCGCTGAGCGTGCCACCTCTGCTGCTGCAATGTTGCCGTTCGCACCTGGCTTGTTTATCACGACAGCAGTGGCGCCCAGGTCCGGACCAATGCGTTCAGCGACCATCCGAGCCAGGATGTCGGTGCTTCCCCCAGCAGCGAAGCCTACAAGAATGCGCACTTGCTTGTTCGCCAAGGGCGACTGGGCATGAGCCCACATAGGGAACAGGGCAGAGGAAGCCAGACCAAGGGTGGCCAGGCGGCGAGAGATGTTCATTTGCTTGTCTCCGGGAGTTTCGTGGACCACGTGGGTCGGCTTTGAATCTCCAAGTCTGCGTGTGGGACAGGTGTTCGCGATAGGACGATATTGCTGTTTTCCTTGGAAACGGACAGTAGTGAGGGAAGTGCGCAAGAACGTACATGGCCCGTCGCTGTTCAACGCCTACACTTTCCGCCACTCGCCTCCCAGAGGCCGTCTCAGCGAATGCGTACCCATTTCTCCGTATGACAGTTGTCCCAGCTTCTCCATCCACTAAGTCCTTCGGACCAGCCCAGATTCCGATTCGTGAGAAGTGGCTGGCTCAAAGGGTTGAGACTGTGCTTGAACCGGACTTGCCCATCCTGGACGCCCATCACCACCTCTGGGACCGACCCGGGCAGCGCTACCTCTTCGACGAGTTCCTCGCGGATACCAACACCGGTCATCGTGTGGTTGGGTCCATCTTTATTCAATGTCGGTCGATGTACCGCGCCGATGGCCCAGATGCGATGAAACCGGTGGGCGAAACGGAGTTTGTCAACGGTATCGCCGCTCGAAGCGCGAGCGGGATGTACGGGGAGCTGAGAGCTTGCGCGGGTATTGTTGGTTTCGCGGACCTGACCCTAGGCGCTGCGGTGAAGCCCGTGCTGGAGGCCCATCTTCGCGCGGCGCCGGACCGTTTCAAGGGCGTGCGGAACATGACAGCCTCCGACCCATCCCCTGCCATCTCGGCTGGATTTGGAAAAGTTCGCGGGGGTATGCTGATGGAGAAGAGCTTCAGGGAGGGTTTTTCTGAACTGGCGCCCCTGGGGCTCTCCGCAGATGTGTGGGCCTACCACCCGCAACTGCCCGAGGTGATTGACCTAGCTCGTTCTTTCCCCGAGACGTCCATCATCGTCAATCACTGCGGGGGTCCTCTCAATCAGGGGCACTTTCGGGAGAACCGAACGCAAGAACTTGGTAGATGGCGGGAGAGCCTGGAAACGCTCTCTGAGATGAAGAATGTGACCATTAAGCTAGGTGGCATGTGTATGCAGATTGGTGGTCTCGACTTTCACCAGCGAGAAACACCTCCATCGTCAGAAGAGCTTGCCGAAGCCTTCCGCCCGCTGGTCTTGCCATGCATCAAGCTTTTTGGGGCGGAGCGTTGCATGTTCGAAAGTAACTTCGCGATGGACAAGGGCATGGCCTCGTATGCCATTCTTTGGAATGCATTCAAGAGACTGGTCGCGGACCACAGCCCAGTAGAGAAATCGGCGTTGTTCGCTGGGACCGCCGCTCGTGTCTATCGGCTGCAACTGAATTGCATCGCGCCGACCCACGAGCAGCTAGACGCCACCGTCTGACTCTGGCCAGCAAGCGGTCTGAACTGCCATCTGCAGCGCCTCGCGAAGCAACTCGGCGTGCTTCATCAGAGCAGTGCCTCTTGGCCAGATGAGGCGAAAGGGGATGCGGTCGGAAATATCCAGCGGGCGAGCCACCAAGCCCATCTTCCGGGCCAATGGAAGGCTCAGTGCGTCAAGAATGGCCACGCCTTGCCCGGCCTCTGCGAAAGCGCATGCAGACGAGAACTGCATGACCTCCACCGATGGGCTGAAGCTGAGACCAGACTCTTCAAATCGCCGAGCCGCCAGCGCACCGATTTGCAGCTGGCGCGCCAGTGTGATGTACGGATGCTTACTCAACGCTTGCAGGGAAACGCTGGATAGGGTGGCCAGAGCACAGCTCGGCAGCATGACCGCATACAAGCTGAGGACAGCAATATCTGCCACGCCCGCGCCCTGCGGAAGGGTGTCTCCGACAACCAAACCAAAGTCAACCCGCTGCTCGTCCACCATGTTGGCGATATCGACCGCAAGTGCCGTGCGTACGACGATGCGCGCATCCGGCAACTCCTTGCGCAATGCGCTTATTGCCAGTGGCAGGATGGTCGTGGCCGCTGGAGCAATGCTGCCGATGGTGATGCGGCTCGCAAACTCGACCTTGAGCTCCTCGGAAAGACGGTCCAGTGAAGCCAGAGCCGCCAGAGCGTTGGAAAGCTCCGGCAGAAGCATTCTGCCCTTGGGCGTGAGCTCCAGGCGACGCTTGTCGCGGGTGAATATCTCAAAGCCCAGACGTTGCTCAATGACTCGGATGGCTGCGCTCGCCGCCGGTTGCGACATGTGTACGCGCTCGGCCGCTTTGGTCACCGAACCAGTGGTTGCTACCTCCCAAAGCAGCTTGAGGTCTCTCTTGTTCATAGAAGTCGCATATGAAATCAGCCAAAGTTTCGATTGGACCTTGTGGTGCGTAGGCAGGACACTCGCTCCACGCCCCTAGAGGCCTCACATCGGAGACATTCGCCATGAACAAAAGACTTGCCTGCGCCTGCCTGGTGCTCTTGCCCCTGATGCTTCATCAGGCCCACGCACAAACCTCCCTCCCCAACAAGCCGGTCCGGCTCGTGGTTGGAGCGCCTCCGGGTGGTGCCCCCGACACTGTGGCACGTCTGGTCGCCCAGCACATGAATGTCGGGCAACCTGTCGTTGTCGAGAACAAGAACGGTGCATCTCAAATGATTGCGGCCGAGTTCGTGGTACGAGCTCCGGCGGATGGAAGCGTTCTTCTCCTGGCAAGCCAGACTGCCATCGGCGTTTCTCCGGTGTTGCAGAAAGTCAAGTTTGACCCAATCAAAGACTTCACCGGTCTCGCGTTGATTGGTACAGCGCCTTTGGTTCTGGTCGCAGGACCTTCGCTGCCGGCGAACAGCGTGAAGGAACTGGTTGCTTATGCGAAGACCAATCCGGGAAAGGTCGACTTTGGCAACGGCGGAGTCGGCACATCTCCTCACATGGCGGGTGTGCTTTTCGGCGTGAGCAGCGGAGTTCAGCTCAACAGCGTTCCCTATCCAGGAGAGCAAGCAGCGATGATTGACATCATGGCGGGCCGAATTCACATGATGTTTGCCAATGCTTCTTCGGCGATGCCGCATGTGCGCAGCGGAAAGCTCAGGGCCTTGGCGGTAACGAGCGACGCACGTGCGCCGGTCGCGCCCGAGCTCCCTACGATGCCCGAAGCCGATGTCCCCGGGTTTTCCGCCGCCACCTGGCTGGGTATCGTCGCTCCAGCCGCGACTCCCAAGCCAGTTGTCACACAACTCAACGCCGAACTCAACCGCGTTCTGGCACTGCCTGAAGTACGCGAGAAGCTTGCTACTCACGGGTTCACGGTCGAGCCCATGGGCACTGATGACTTCAACAGGTTTCTGGCGGCAGAGCACGCCAAGTGGGGCAAGCTGATTCGCGACGCCAACATCAAGGCTAACTGACCCGTAGATATGGCTACTCCCATCTTGGGGGTCACCCATTCCGAGGTGATCGTCCCCGTGCCCAGAGGGGCATGCGATTGCCACGTTCACGTTTTCGGACCTCCAGGTCGGTATGCCTTGTCCGAAAGCCGGACCTTCATGCCCCATCCGGTGACAGTTGAAGACTTGGTTCAGTTTCACGATGAGTTGGGCATTGACCGTGCCGTCATTGTGCAGGCCAGCCCGCAAGGTACCGACAACACATGCTTGACCGACACGTTGGACGTCTTGCGCGCGATGGGCCGGGAAGCACGCGGTGTCGCTGTCGTCAAGGAAGAAACGGATGAGCGTGAGCTGTTGCAGCTGCATGAAGCTGGGGTTCGAGGCCTCCGAGTGAATCTGCAAACCTTCGGCATCTCGACTCCGGAGACGGCCGCGCAGCGCCTTCGCTCTACTGCACGCATGGCCGCGTTCATGGGATGGCACGTTCAGATATACACCCAGTTGACAGTGGTGAGCGCTCTCGCCGAGACGATTGCCAGCCTGGACGTTCCGGTTGTGGTTGACCACTATGGCTTGGCGCACTCGGCGCACGGGGTAGAGCAACAAGGCTTCTCCGCGTTGCTCAATCTTCTTGACGGTGGCAACGTCTACGTGAAGCTCTCTGCGCCCTACCGCATCATCGACCACCCCCTGGGTGATGATGGTCGAGCCATTGCTAGAGCGCTCATTGAGCGCAACATCGACCGCATGCTCTGGGGTACGGACTGGCCGCATACAAATCCGCCTCCCGGCGTCCCTAGACCACGTCATCATCCAGAGGCGCTCAAGCTGGTGGATGACGGTCATCAACTCAACATCTTTGCGCGCTGGACCAGCGCTGAGGAACGTCAAAAAATTATGGTGGACAACGCCGCACGCCTCTACGAATTCCCCGTCGTTCCCATCGCTGCTACTCCCACGTCGGCTGTTGGCGCAGACGCATGAGGTACTCGTTCCAGCCAGAGCAACTGCTCCCCGACTCACGCGCCGCGTTCGACACCATCCTTGAACGCCGTGGCAATGTCGCTCCGATGTACCGGACGCTGATTGCGAGTCCTGATGTCGCGCTGAGTATCGAAGAGCTTTCCGCACGATTGTGGAAGGGCGGTCTCCCTCAATCCGTACTGGAGACGGTCTTTCTGGTCGTATCGCGCAAGTTTCACTGTGACGAACAGTGGAAGCGTCACGCGCCCAAAGCGCTGGCCGCAGGAGTCTTGCAAGAGGGAGTTGATGCCATCGCAAAGGGGCTGTGCCCTTCTGGCCCACTTGAAGTTCGGACCGCCTATCGCGTCGCAAAGCGCTTGCTGGCGGGAAGGAGAATTCCCAATCTACTGTGGGCCCAGGCGCGAACGACATATGGGGATTCTGGGCTGGCTGACCTGTGCGCTTTCCTGGGTGTCGCTTGCCTGGTGGCGATGTCCATCAATCTTCAGGACCCTTGACCACGGCGTTGCGCAACCCTGGTCTGCTGCGCCACTTTTGGCCGTCAGCGAGCTTTCTCTGTGTAACGCTCCACCGAAGCCTGTTCCATCGTGTAGCTGGTGATACCCATCGCCGTGTCCGAGCGCGAGCGCTGCAGGGTACCCGTAATCCAGACGGTATCCATTGAGCTCAGTGCCTTCATGGGCACCTTGGACTTCACGTGAACAATCTGATTTGCCGGAGGAGGAGGCGTGTGAATGCATGCCCCGAAGTAGGGAACCAGCAAGAACTCCTTGAGGCCTTGCTTAGATTCTTCGAGCGGTACTACGTAGCCTGGAAGGCGGACTGCGGCGCCATCCATCGCTGGGTTGGCAGGTGCGTTGTCCCATGCTGTACGCAACTTCTGGAGTAACGCGACGGCGCGCGGGTCGTTGTCCGTGAGGCTGTTCAAGTCCATGTTCTTGAACTCAAGACCTGGGTTCCAGTCCTTGGGCATCAAGTCATCCCAAGAGGTCGCCTGCGTTGCCGCTGCCTTGTTTGGAGCGGCAGTTGTAGCTTTCGTTTGACCTGCTGCAGTTAGCACAGTACTCATGGCGATTGCCGCAATGGTTAGGGCGCTCTTGATGTTCATTTCAAATCCTTGGAGAAAGGCCGTCGGCGAGCGACAGGCGATAGGCGCGGAATGCAGGTACAAGGCTGGCCAGAACCCCCGCAGACAATACTCCCAGTAGCAGCAGCCATTGGGTTTCTGTTGGGGCAGAAAGCTGCATTGCGACGCCATAGCTCTGCAGCATCGGACCTGCCAGGGCAACAAGTCCCCAGGTGAGAAAACAGCCAATCGATATGCCAGAGAGGGTGACGAGGAGACCTTCGACAGTGAGGAGCGCCAAGACGTGTCGCGGCGCGGCACCCACTGAGCGGAGCACCGCGAGTTCACGCCGTCGCTCGTTAAGCCCTGCCAGGACCACAGCTACCAGCCCGGCCAGACTGACCACCGCGACCATTGCGGACATTCCGAGCAGGGCTTTCTCCCCCACGCCGACCACGCTCCAGAGCTCATCGAGAGCAACGCCTGGCAGCACCGCCATTAGCGGCTCATCCGCATAGCCTGCAATCTGGCGCTGAACCATAAAGACCGCCGCCCGAGTCTTTAGGCCAATGAGCGCGGCAGTGACATCCTTTGGCTCAAGGTCGAACTTGCGCGCTTGCTCTGCGGGAATCGTGACCCCAGGCATTGGTGCTCCGCCCATCCAGTCCAGATGGATGGCCTGCAATCCTTGGAGGCTTATATGGACGGTCCGGTCAACTGGAGTGCCGGTTGCTGCCAGGATGCCGACCACCTTGAATGGTTTGTCAGCGTGTTCAGTGCCAGGTATGCCGCCAGCCCCATGACTGAGAACCAAGCTGTCGCCTTCTTGGTAGCCCAGCGCTCGTGCGACTTCGGCGCCCAGGACTGTCTCGTAAAGACCTTCTAGGTTCCCCGCGAAGGGGCGGCCATTGACGACTTGCAGCTGCTCGCGGTCGCCATACAGGAAGTGCTCGAAGTAGTCAGGTGTTGTCCCCATGACAGGAAATCCTCGGTGAGAGTCACCGAGAGATATCGGGACGACCCAAGCGACGGCTCTGTGCTGAGTGGCCGCACGCAGGCTGTCCATACGAATGTTGTTGGTCGCTCCCCCGACGCGAAACACCGAGTACAGCATCAACTGTACTGGGCCTGTGCGTGCTCCCACAATCAAATCGGTGCCGCTCACTGCTTGAGAGAAGCTGTTGCGCACATCGGCCCGGATGCGTTCAATGCTCAGCAACAAGAACGTGGATAGTGCGATGGACGCGACGACCAACATCAAGGTGCCTCGGCGATTCCAGGCGCTGCGCGCTGCGAGGCACAACAGTGCATTCATACTGCCAGGTCCAATGTTCGCGTCGCTCGATTGATTTGAGGCAAAGATATCTGCCGGTCGAACTGGTCTGCCAAACGTTCATCGTGGCTGACGAACACCAGCGTGCTTCCACTTTGCTTGCACTCGCTGAGAAGCAGCTTCATGAAGTCGTTGCGAAGTGGAGCGTCCAATGCAGACGTCGGTTCGTCAGCAATGAGAATCCTGGGTGTTCCCAGCAACGCCCTGGCAGCGGCCACTCGCTGCTGCTGACCGACGGACAACGTCGACGCAGGTCGATGCCACAGTGATTCTGGTAGTCCAAATCGAGAGAGCAGCGAGCCCGCGTCGGTGGCGATTGCGCCGCTTCTGTTGGTAGCGCTTCTTCTTCGTACATCTGAAAATCGACTGGGCAACAGCACGTTGTCCAGGACGCTCAGGTACGGCAGAAGGTTGAACTGCTGAAAGATGTAGCCCACTTGGTCTGCTCTTACGGCATCGCGTTGTGCACTCGACAGCTTCGCCCAGTTTTGACCGAGGACTTGAACTCGACCCTCGCGCGGAACGAGAACGCCAGCGAGCAGACCGAGCAGAGTGCTTTTTCCACAGCCGCTCGGTCCGTGCAGAAACAGGTGCTGCCCCTGAGTGACCTCGAATCGTTCGATGTCCAAACAGTCATCTTTGGCACCATGCCAGGCAAATCGGACAGACTCGACTTCAATCACCAGTGTTTCCCTGTTCTCGTTGGAGCGAGATGCGTTTGAAGGGCCGCTTGAGAGTCTGCTTGAACTGGCCTTTGCCAGCGGCAACCTGAACATCTATCCGTTTCATGCCAGGGAAAGCTTCGAACAGGCCGACATCAAGGTGCTTGGCGAGTCTGGCGTTGGCGCAAGTGAATTCGAACACCGCATCGATGTCTGCATGGTCGCCCTTTGCAGCAGACATGCCCTTGGTTCCAAGGCCTAGCACTGAAGAAGTCAGTTTTACATGGGTAAGCCGGCATTGGGCCTGAGGGTCGACAACGAATTGCACATCCGCCGCCCGAAGCCGCTGAATCGCCGCATCCACGCGTTTCCTTTCCGCGTCGTTTAGCGGGGCTCGCTCAAACCCCACGAAGTTGTCCAGCGGAGCGTTCATGACAACCGAAATCTGTGTGACATCGACCGCGATGTCCAACGAGAGCACCCCATGCTGATGTGCTTTTCCATGGGACCAGGCAGATCCACAAACTCCCCAAAAAGCAGCAGCGATGATGAAGGCACACTTCATTTTTTTGCCTCTTGTCGACCGAACGGTGCGAAGCGCTTTGCCAGCTCAGGGCCAGCAAAACTGGGTTGATTGTGGTCGTGGTCATCGTGATAGGACACACCTTCACGTGACTTCCGGATCCAAGTCCTTGCCAGGTCCACATCCTTCTCTACGCCATATCCGCGTTGATAGGCGTTGCCCAATGTGTACTGGGCACGGGGATGGCCCGATTCGGCCGAGCGAATCAACCACTCGGTTGCAGTAGAGAGGTCCTTCTTGACGCCATGACCTGCTTCATAGGCCGCATACATCTCTAGCTGTGACTTCGGAGCGCAGCGGCTTTCGGTCGTGGCGGTGGCCTTGTACCACTTGAAAGCCTGGGCGTAGTCTTGGGGCGCGCCTCCCATGCCGTTCTTGTAGAAGTCGCCGAGCATGCATTGCGCACGGACAGACTTGTTTGCGGCTGCCTTCTTGAACCACTGAAAGGCCTGGGGAAGGTCCTTGGCTACCTGGTCATTGCCGTTGTAGTAAACGAAGGCCAGCTCGGTCTGCGCCAAGGCGTGTCCGCGTTGAGCTGCATTCTTCATGTGGTCGAAGGCGAGAGCCAGGTCCATGCGTTCACCAGTGACACCGCTGTAGTGACGAGCCAGCATGTACGAGGCGTCTCCTGAGCCCTGCTTCGCGGCGAGCTCGTAGTGTTGGAGCGCAACGATGCGGTCCATGGGTATACCTTGCCCCGTCTGGTAGCGCTGCGCAAGGTCAAAGCTCGCTTTCGCATCTCCCTTTTCTGACTTCGCTTGAAGCGAAGCGATGGAGGGGGCTGAGGCCAAAGCGGGAAGCGAGCTTGCCAATGCGATGCAAAGAGCTACCTTGGTCAGGAGCCGTGAGCTCAATCTGATACTCGGAGAGGGGTAAAAATGCATGTGAACGCTACGCTTGAGAAATGGCACAGGCCCAGAGGAAAAGTCCTCGTGGGCCTGGGTTCGCAAGGACACGCACCAGCCTCATGGAAGCCCGGTGCGTGACTTACCGCTTACGGTCGGAACGTCTGAGCAGCGTTGCCAACCGGCACCACGATTTCGCTCGCAGGAGTGAGCGAGATGGTGTACATGTTGCCCCTGGTAATTGAGGCCATGATTTGCTGTGCCTCAGCCAATGTGGCTACTCGTTGGGTGCGCAGGTACTCGACTCCGCGTTCTGCCTGAGTGGACTCAATGGGACCACCGCGATAGGTGATGGTCGCATTCATTCCTGGGCTGAACTGTGTGAAACCATCCGGCAGGAAGCCTTGGTAGGTCGGGTCTTGCACAGCAACGGCAACCTGCACAAAGAAGCCGATCGGGTCATCCGTGTACGGGTCCAGCGTAGTGGGCATACCGGTGGCGAGCAGAGGGATGAGCGGGTTCTTGTTCTGAGCGCTCACAAAGCCCTGGATGATTTTCGGGTCACCCACGACACGAGCGCCCACGTCGGTCAGACCACCTGCGCGACCGGGTTTGAACGGTCCCGAGGTCTCGATGCTTCGGCGGGTGGAGCCTGGCTGGTCATCGGTTGCCCGGTACGTGGCCACGGAGCGACGCTTCTCCAACTGGTTGGCGAATTCGCTGGTGATTTTGTTGCCAGCAATTTCGGGCGAGTCGAAGACCTTTGTGCGCAGCGCATCGAGCATGGTCAGCTTGGTCGTGTTGGCCGGGTCGCGGTTGTAAGCCTTCAGAGCCTGGTAGACCTCGACGATGGGGAAGTGGTTGGCGTGTTGGGGCGCCACGAAGTCCACCTCAAGTCGGTTTTGCAGGTAGCTGAAGCCGAACTGCCAAGCCAGACGAAGGAAGCCGTTGGCTGCCGTCGGGCGCTCAAGGCCGTTGAAGCCATACCCACCGTGGTAGCCGAACGTCACGAACTGGCCGTTGTCCGGATTCTTCACGCGGAACAACATGTTCGTTGCGCCAGTTGTGTGACCAGGAGACCAAATCACCATGATTTGGACGTTTCCGTAGTCGTACCATCTGTCGTACTCGTAGAAGTTGTTCGTGCGCTCACGAAGCACGGTTTGACCTGCGCCCAATGTGCCCGCGATGTTCCAGACGTTGCCCTGCAAGTCGCCCGTGATGCCAATCGTGTCTTCCCGTGAACCCCACAGGTTCATGTTCAGACCAGCGTTGTCCATCATCTTGAGCTGTTCCACGGCCGTACCGTAGTGGTCGCTGTGGGCGTGCGTCAGCCAGAGGTCGGTAACGGAGCGCGGATCAATCCCCAGGAGCTCGGTGTTGCGCCAGTACTGGTAGCCACTGTTGGGCCAGCCCGCATCGACCTTTATGATTTTGTCGTCGGACGGGTCGTTGGGCGTGCCCATGTCGGCCTTGAAAATGTACGAAGACACCTCGTTGTCACCGACGTAGTACATGGTGTTCTTCACCATTTCGAACGGCTCGGTGCTGCGCGTGTACGGTGCCGCAGAGACGCCCGTGGCATTGATGCTCACAAACGGATTGCCGCTGATGGGGTCGTTGCCTTTGTCTGCCAGCATAGGGCTCAAGGTCGGCACATCCCAGACAGGCTTGCCGTCGGAAGTCGATTGGGGGGTGAAATACCAGATGCCGACCACTTGAGCGTCATTCGCGCCCCTGTAGTTGCGGTCGAAGACCAGGTAGGCCGCTTGCCGCGAAGTGGTGCTGTAGTGGTAGTCCGCCGTCACAGGAATCGAATCAAAGTCCGACTCCGCACTCGCAGCGTAGTTCGCCGTGTTGACGTTGTAGACCTTGACGTTCGGCGAGACGCGGAAGGTCTCTTCGTACCGCTTAATGGGCACAGCGTAAGGACGGCCCGCTTGGTCCGCCTTGACGTTGGAGCCGTCACTGATGGTGATGGTGTTGCCTTGCTTGTTGTACACCCAGCCAGCTGCGACCATGGCGCCAGGGACGCCGGGAGCGGTTGGTGAAACCTCCGGGCCGAACTTCGACATGTCGAACTGAGCTGCGGCAGAGCTGCCCTTGGACAGGATGACGTTGAAGGTGTCGGCCGGAGCGTCTGTCGCAACCTTCACAGTGTCTGCGGTGCTGCCGGCAGACCAGTCAACCAGATTGCCGCGAGTCAGCCGGGTCTGCACGGCCGTCGCTGCGTCGGCAGCGATGGGGCCCGTGGTGAGAGTCCTCACGCCGTTCTGCGCGAGCACTTGGACCGAAACGGTTTGATTGCCGGATGCTTCGGTGACGACCGTCGGCGCCGCGTAGACCATACCCGCGACACGGGGCTCCGGAGCAGGGGCGGGAGGAGTCCCAGGACCAGGGCCTGCTGTGCCTCCATCGCCGCCACCGCCACCACAGGCTGCCAGTAAACAAACCAGCGCCACTTGCGAGAGCGCGAATGCACGCCTATTTCCTGTACTCATCTCTGTCTCCATGTAATCAATGTGGGGAACGGATATGCGCGGCACGGCAATTCCCATCAGGGCTCCTCGACACCGTGCGACACGCCACGTGGCATTTCCAAGCCAGGTCTTGCCGGGCTACAACCAGGCGGGCGTATCGAGCCCACCCCTTCATCCCCCTTGAGCGGGCCGGTCAGACCGAGCTCCGGACAAGATGAAAGCAGAGATGACAACCAAATGGTAACGTTGTCATTACGACGAATGGTAACGTTGTCATGACGAGCGGCAGCCTAGCGATTTCCCTAGTACGGGATTGAACGACTCTTGGGCGGAGGGGTATGTGCCCCACGACATCGCTCCTAACGCTGTCTAGTTAAGTAGGCGTTGAGCGCTGACATGCACGTGCAATCCGTTCACCGCTTTCACGAGCGTCTCCAGCTTGCTTTTTGCCGCCCAGCGCCGGAATGCCGCGACATACTGAACGTGAGGGACCTCCTTCGTGGTGAGTCTGAGCCAAGTAACGGCGGGGTTGGCCAGCTTTGCGATATCCCGCTCACAAGTAGATGCTGGTCAGGTGACGTGCTCGGCCCAAGATATCGCAAGCAAGCGGCCATTCCTCATCTTCAAAGAGCTGCATCCCAAGGGCCCCTGCCGCCGGGTCGACATTCCCCGCAATCTTGACGCGGTTCTGGCCCTGGAGCAGACCCATCCCCATTTCTCGGAGGTGATCCACTTCGTGGCCTACCGAATGGCCTTGGCCAAGGTCAGCCGACGCCCGGTGGGCATCCCGCCCATGTTGCTCGCCGGGCCTCCCGGGGTGGGCAAGACCCACTTCTGCGAAGCGCTGGCCAAAGTCCTAGGTGTGCCGGTGCGGCGCCACCCGATGGACCAGGCCGAGACCTCATCGGCCTTGCTGGGTTCAGAAGTGACTTGGGGAAATACGCGCGTGAGGCTGGTGTTCGAGATGCTGGCCCATGGCGACCACGCCAACCCTGTGGTGATCCTCGACGAGCTGGACAAGGCGCGCGGCTTTGGCCGATCGGCCGATCCGACCGCAGTGCTGCACAGCCTGCTGGAGCCGGTGAGCGCCAGCCGGGTGCGGGACCAGAGTGTGGAGGTGGAGCTTGATGCCAGTCTCATCACCTGGATTGCAACCTGCAACTATCCGTGGCTGATCGCACCGACGCTGAGGTCCCGGATGCGGGCGTTCTACATCCGAATGCCCGATGCCGAGCAAGCCATCCAGGTGGCGCATGCGGTGGTCGCGGCCGCCACCAGGGACGCCGGGGTGCGCCTGAGTCGCGAGCCCGACAAGGCCTTTGTCCTGGCGCTGGCGCACTTGAGCGCCCGGGAGATCTACCAACTCACCGGCGCGGCGATCGCGCAGGCCGTGAGGCAGGGCAGGGTCGTGGTCTCGATCTCGGACCTGCCGACCGAGGTTCTGGGGGATGACTTCGGGAATGAATCAACGAAGCACGTGCACTGATAAAACTTGCCATGAAGACCGCGACGACATCCACTTCCATCATTCAAGCCGTTCCCATGAAACCTCTGATCACCGTGTTCCTGGACCTTGATGGCGTGCTGCACCCACAGGGCGGCACCACGGATCGGCTTTTTGAGAACGCCAATCTGTTGCAGATCTGTCTCCAACAAGTCGAGCACGTCGAAGTAGTGATCTCCAGTTCGTGGGCGGAGCACTACCCGCTGGAGAATATGAGGGACTTGTTCGAAGAGCAGCCTGACTTGCATCGACTTTTCGTGGGCTGCACCTTGCAGAAGGGCAATCCCACAGTCGACTTTGGCGCCATGCCACTACGTGAATCGCAGTGCCGCAATTGGCTGATCGCCAATCAGCGGGAGCCGCACCGATGGCTTGCCATCGAGGACGACCCGCTGAATTTCAAAGCACAGGAGCTGTAGTGTTCACGGATCCCCGAACGGGGTTTGGGGCGCTAGACGCCGAACATCTACAGAAACTGGTGGGAAGGCTGCGAGATGAGGTGTGCTAACACACTGGTGTTGGAAGTTCACGCGGCATAGAACCAGTCCAAGTATTCATCCGCACCCCCGTGCGATCAATGGTTGCGGCGTTGTAAACACTTCTTTCTGAAATGGGTCAACTTTCAAGGGATCGTTGCTTAAGAAAAAGCAAACAGAGAGAGTCGAGTGGATTCATCTATTTATGCTGCAGTCGCGGCTTAGCTCCAGGTGGGCATGTCGCACAACGTCCAACGCGCAAGCGCGCCATCGATCCAACTGAACTCAAGCAGGACAGCGCCTTCGAGGTAAACCTGTCTCTCCATTGCACTGGCAAGAAGTCGACCGGCTACTTCCCCCAAAACGCTTTGATTCCGCACGAGGTCCACGTGATGAGTGGGGACACTTAGAGCAAGGCCCACATCATCAACCTCCTGATCTACCAGGGTAATAGAGTGAATCCGTGCTCTGCATTCATGACGAGAAAGCCGATCAATTTTGAACTTGACTCTTGCCATGCGCGCATGGGGTAGCCATCTCCCAATGGGGGCCAGTGGAACATCTTCACCATCTACAGTGCGGTAGATCGTGAGCATGCGCGGGCTCCCGGTTCTTCTCGACGCCCAAATTTGTTTTCGGCGATGAGCCAGATCGGGGTCGGATGATGGGTCTGCATTACTCTTCAGAGCACTTTCATAGAGGTCGCGTATGCCCGGCCGCGCTTCCTCAAGCATGGCGATATCGATGGAGAAGGGATCATGCTGCTTTCCTTCACTACTGCGAAGATTTAGCCATCCTTGGCGTGACCGAACAAGATAGGCGCTTATGAAGACTTTGCTCGCCTTCGTCTCGTAGTCGAACTCGATCACACTCGCGCGAAGCTTGTTGATTGGGAACTGGTCACACAACGTCTTGTGGAACTCCCTCTTGCGGTCCTCCCATTCCCCCTCCCTGAGGGACGTGTCTGAGCCAGCTAGCACTTGGCGGGCAATAAGGTGGCGATCAAGCATTCGGCTTTCCCTCGAGTTCATCCAGTAGAAGAAGTGCTTTTGCCGCTAGTAGCCAGCCTCGGAGCGCGGCTGTTTTCTCGGCGGCGGGGTTTGTCCGGTCCGCTTCCGCGTGCGGGTTAATCCGCAGGTAGGCCGGCGGCCTTTCCGGGCGCCAAGGAGCATGTTCAACGCGTGCGTTGAACTTGAGCTCTTGAGAGAAGAGCGCATTCAGGCTTTTGATCACCTCTGATGATTTCTCGAGATAGGCCGAGGAGCCATCTGAGATCAGTTCGGTTGCGCGGGCCCTCAAAGTGTTACCTTGCACGACCGCGCGAATATGGCCGCGGTCAAGATCGGCATAACGGAGGAGCTGGAGGATGGGGCGTCCGGCGGCGTTTGGTAAAAGGGGGAAATGCAGTCCACGACCATGTTCTTCCCAGCAGCTCACGGCGGCGGCCATCACCTCGCGGCTTATGCTGTTGTCCATCGCGTTTGAAAATTTCGACCAGAAGGAAAGGCCACAAGCGCTGGCGTCGACCCGCATGCGTTGGAGGCGTTCCACCAAAGGCGGCATCGACACCAGATGGTGTGTCGTGCGCGGGAAATGCCTCCGATAGAGACAGGCAACCCACACGTCCAGACGAGCGACGAGTTCCTCGAACGTGTGCAAGGGGATGCCTGTCAGGCGAGCCAGAGATTCATGGTCGGCGCCTTTCTGCAACCTCCCCAGCGCGTCGGCGATCTCGAGGGCAGAAACTTGGCGCTTGACTGCAGACGGACGAGCGGTGGTTACTGGTGCCGTCCATTTAAAAGGATCAGCCGCGAGCGGCAGAGGAGTCGAGACAGCCATCTCCTCCATCTGCCTTTGCCAATGGTGTGTGGAGTCGATGCGCAGGCGTCGCGCAGCCTGAATCAACGAGTTGCCATGAAGTGGAGTATTTTTTCCGCTCAACGACCGAAGTACTCGAGCTTGGTCGTCAGAGTTGGTGTGCAATGCGGTTTGCATGCCGAAGTCGATCCACAGTCGAAGTGAGTCCTCATAGAGATGTGAGTAGCTGCGGAGCGTGGTCAACGGCAACACATGTCCAGCGGCACTGGAGACCGCATACAGCGGGTTGATGTCCACCGTGACACAAGACTTCAGAACTTCCGCGACCTGGTTGCTCACAACGGTGTGTCGAAGATCGTGAAACCGCATTCGTGGGCATCCGCTGGCCAACTTGACGAGTTTGTTTAGTAGTGCCTGGACTGCGGCTGGTCGATATCGTTCCTTGTCTGCGTTCTTGTTGCCGAAAAAGTATGCGGACAGATTTCCGGTTTCATGACTTCGCACTTCGACCCAATCTCGAACGATGCGCAAGGAAGATGCGTTTCGCACCGTTAGTCTTCGCTGGGAAGAGTCGGTCTTCAGACGCCCTCGGCGGGCATGCCGAACAACCTCGACCTGGCAGTACGCGCCTAAAGCGTCGTTGCCAAACGAGATGTTGGCGGTTGTCAATCTTGAAAGGTCCTGATACCGCACCGCGCACTCGCGCGCTACAGCCAGCATGACCTTGGCGATCTGGCCGACCCTCAGGTCAAGCGCATTGGTGCACTCCTTTTGGCACCAATCGATTTCATGAGGCCAAAGGACGTTCGCACGCACTTGAGTACCGCTTGGAGCGTCATCGGCGATCTCGCTGTCCTCTTTCTCGCCGCGGGTGCTCGTGAAATTTATGAAAAATTGTTCGGTGTCAAAAACTTCCTCCAAGTACGATTGGAAGCTCCTTAGTGCTGCCGCGGTGGCCGCTCGCATACCTCTGGTCTTGGAGTTAAAGACATTTTTGTAGACGGCGTCAAGGTTGATCAAGTCCCAGTTGTCTGGCTCTGCTTCGAAATCGCGAAGATCTTTGCCGAGATTGAGCAAAACAGAACTCGCATACTGACGGATGGTGCTTGCTGCGGGATTCTTCGAACCAACAGTGCCAAATTCGCAAATGTAGGCGATCCAACCTACCAACACCACGGTGCTTGGGCTGTTGCTGCTCAAGTTCAGCGGTAGCTTCAACAAGCCCTCGATCCAGTGCCGCTTTGTTAGACCATCTATGCCGGAGGGGTGGCGAGTCTGAAGAATTTCCAGTGCAGACTTCAACAGGTTCTCGTTGTATTGAGTGCCGCTGAGCTCACCAAGAGAGTCAAGCAAAGTGTCGGTCTGAAACTCTGCCGGGCTGTCGTGAGCTTCCAGAATGGAACCAAGGCTCACCGCCAGATGGGTCTCGCTCCGGGCCCATGCTGCGCGGTCGATCGCCGTTAGAACGAACATGCCGGAGCAATGCGAAAAAAGTGGTCCAGGGAGGTACGGGCTGAGCCAGGCCAACTGGTCCGATGCGAGAGCGAGGAGTGGATCGCGCTCCTCGCTGTAGAAATTGTTCTCTCGCAGCCAGAGGAGCAACGGGTCAACTAAATCTACGATCTGAAGCACGTTGATTGGCGGCTCAAGGATCAACTCGCCGTCACCTGGGGCCGTGGCGATAGGATCCTTCCGCGATGCAGAGACGTCTTGCACGCTTCGCAGTTTGGCCTGACGCGGCCAAATTTGGAGTGTCAAAGGGTGAAGGAAGCGGCGCTCAATCCTTTGGCTTGGCCCTTCGTGCCATTCGAGGGCGACGTGATCTCCGCAGCGATACGGCGTCGAAGCCGATTTCACTAAGTGGGGGAGAGCATCTGGACGAATTCCATCTAGGCAAACTAGACGGGCCGCGAGCAGCCCAGATAGCTCATGAACTTGTAGGGCCGAGGAGGATGGGCAGAAAACGCATTGTTGAATGAGGCGCTCAAAGCGCCGTGCAGCTGATCGCGTGTGCACGGTGAACTCCCACTGGCTGCCCTCGTAAGGAGACCCATTGATCTTTATGGCGGAGCCGCTGGAGATCGCTTTACGTTTGGTATTCATGAGAACGCCTTTTCAATGGCAGCCTTACGTGCCTGTCCTTGGCTAAGCCCTGGCAAAGGTGGGCCAAGCAGCTTCTTGGCAATCTGTTGCTGCGCTTCAGCGGCTCGGAACAGATAGACGCTGAGGGAGCCAGGATCAAAAGCGCTGGCGGGCTCTTGACCCCGCTTGAAGTGGCGAAGAAATGCGTCTATGTCACTGGAGCGGACGTTGTGCTCGCGCAGCTCGTTTTCCATGACCTTTCGACCCACATCCGGCGGCAGTGTGAAACCGGGCATCAGCGAGGATGTGAATTCGCGAGAACCGATCGGGTCCACCCCGTCTTCATCATTGACCATCATGAGGAGGCGCTGGTTCTCCCCGGCCGCTACCGCCATACAGGAACGAGTGAACGGGGTATTTCGACCAAGCAGCGTGTACATGCGCTCCGCGGTCGCTCGGCAGTGCGCCTTGTACAGTTGAACGGCCATCGCTACATATGCGCAGATGGGGACGGGCTGATAACCACGATCGTCCTTGGTGAGCTTGTCATGAATCGCCACCCATAGGTCGTTGTGGGTGTCGATGCTGGCTTCGAGATCCAGATGTTGAGTTTCTCGTAGCGCGAGCAGAAGAGACAAGCGCCACGCACACACCCGGGTGTAGGCGTTGTGAAATGCACGGATGCTTTGCGTGGTCGAACGCTTTCCCGGACGGCATTGCTCCGCAAGGTGCGCCAGTGCAGCATCGTGCAGTTTGATGTTGTCGGCTTGAGGGACCACCCGACATCCCATCCCTTCGGTCTGTGGGTGTGGATGAACTGGAATGTCAAAGCCGAGTTCCATGTGAACGCTGCGTTCCACTTCATGGAGCTCGTCAACAGGAACCATGGCGTAGTGCAGCTTGGATCGAGGGATGATGCTCAGGTCGCCACTAACGAATGACGCCAGTAGTTTGTTGACGCCCTGTAGCCGAAGATGCCGTCCTAGGGTGTACCGCAACCTAGACCATGTAGGCTTGAGTTCATCGGTGCTCGGAAAAACACTGCTGTTTGGCGCAGGTGATAGCTCGTTCGGGAAGAGATCGACCAACGTCTTTGCTTGTGGATGGCGTTCATACCGCGCTTGCAAGTTGATGTGGGTAGCCTGGGGAAAGTGGACGTGCAGGCAAGGATGCGCTGCAATGCTCCCCGGTAGTGCCTTGCCAGCTTCATGAACGGCAATGCTCAGATCCAGCTTGATCAGACCTTGGTTCAAATCGATATGCGAGGCGGCTTGCGGCCGATCCGAATCCCCGAGCTCCAGCATGGGGGCGACCTCTATTGAGAGGCCCGTGCGCAACACGATGAAGCCAAGAACACCTTTCAATGTGTCTTGCGCCAGTTCTCTTGCGACAACTGCTGCGGCCTGTTCAAACTGAGGTTGCGTTAGGAGCCGGTGATTCAGTGCTCCTGCGACATGCGATGCCGTCGCGTTTAGCGCAGAGCTCAGCACTTGCGATCGGATGCGCTCAATCGTGGATGGCTGCGGGGCTTCCTGGTTGCCGCCATATTCCCGCATGACTTCTCGCCATGAGCGGCGAAGCGTGTAGACCCAGTTAGCAAGCTCGGCTTCTTCTGGAAGATCGTGCCATAGCAAGTGGTGTAGCTGTTCTTCAGAAAGTGGATCACTTTCCCGCAGTTCGACTATGTCATGCGCAATGCTCTTGGGTATGGGCTGATCGAGTCGAAAAGCGCGTAGCACGGCACACCCTGCTAGCACAAGAGCGGCGTTGTCAGCGCTCGCGGTGAAGCCCATGTCAGCGAAGGCCACCCAAACAGGGTGCTTAGTCTTCTTGCCTTTGAGGGTCGATGGCGCCGACCCATGCGCGGTGCCAATGCTTCTTCTGAGGCTTTCCGCGAGCACTTCCGCAGAGCCGAGAAGCCCGTGAATCCGCGGGTCGGCATCAGCGATTCGGTTCGCAACCTGTGTGAGGCCACCGATGACTGTGGCGACCACTTCTAAAGAGCATGGCGCTCCGTCGATTGCGTTGAGCAGTCGCGTGAGCTTTGAATGAAAACCGTTGGTGGTATCACTATGTTCGGCAATCAAACCGATAGGGGACT
>Ga0247823_10000836_pt1 | contig 25961 bp, 33 predicted proteins | sample 13C_PalmiticAcid_2_FD_192426 | JGI IMG/M metagenome (GOLD analysis project Ga0247823, IMG submission 192426) | Soil microbial communities from agricultural site in Penn Yan, New York, United States - 13C_PalmiticAcid_Day30 | ecosystem: Environmental > Terrestrial > Soil > Agricultural land... | reverse complement strand
GTTTCTCTGTGGGAAGGGGAGGTGTGGTTAGTTTGGGTACGAGGGTTGGGGGAAGGGGTGTGGGAGGCGGACTTGTTTTGGTAGTACTCATGGGGGTTTACCACCCCGTCGAGGATGACTTTGTCCATTCTGTCGGGGAACATGGCGGCGGCGGTTACGCCCAGAATGGTGCCGTATGAGAAGCCTGCGACGGTTCAGTCTGTGTGCTCAAAGGCAGGAGAAACGATACTCACCCCAGTACCGAAGCATCCCGTCCTCGCGGAGCGCATCCACGATGCACATCATGTCCCGCGCTACGAACGCCGTCCCAATAAGCCCACCAGTCTCCTTCTGCATTGCATAGCAGGTGTCGGCGATGACCTGTGTGTTGGCCCAGATCTGGCCCAACGCGACGTCGGACGCATTGCCGGCAACAATTCCCAACTGGGCAATGCTCCTTTCAATCGAAGTGTTGTAGCACGAAAAGGGGATGGTATTGGCGGTGCCTCTAGGTGCAAACACAATGAGATCGTGGTAGCCGCCGGTCAAACTAAACGTGTAAGCATCACCACGACTCTCGCATGACCCCTGAGCAGCTCTTACACGCGCAGCAATTCTCCGAAGATGGCAATGTCGCCAAACCCGCTGTCACCCGGTCCTCCAAAGTTAAACAGGATGCTTCCTTTTGACGGGCTATTGGCGGCAGGGATCTTGCGAATCTCGAGATTGAGTGTTGTGTTGGAGTGTTTATCGGTGTAGTCCAGGGGGACGCTCAAGGTGCCGCATGAGACGGGCAGGTTCGTCCCATTGAGCACACAGGGGCTCCATGCAATCTCTTTGCTCGGACAGCTGCGAATGCCTTGCCCTGGATGGGTGGCATGGGCGGCTGCAAGAAGGGAGAGGTGCAAAAGGGCTGAAATGAACCTCATCTTTGGTCTGTGAAAGTGGAAGGGTTGAGGAGATGTGGTTTGGTCTCCCCAGTCCCTTGCTCCCAGTTGGCATGCTTTATACAAACAACTTCATGGCTGAAGGATTCCAAACAATTTCCACGCGGTTTGCCAGCGCGATAATGTGACGTCTGCTGATCCTTCCAACTGTGCAATGACGGCGGTGCAGATGCTCTGCCTTGCCATCCAATACGGCGAACATGGATGACAGGCCCTGCGTTTCCGGGAAACACGAGTTTGCGGGCAACCTGTACACGGCAGAGTGATCTGTACATGTCTTGTCCCCTTCGGGAAATAGAACTGCAATCCTGATGCAGCAAGGAGGCTGTGTGCTGGTTCTCGGAGCTTGGTTGGTCGGGTGTTCGGGATTGCCACTCGTCAGCCCAGGCTTGTCTTGGCAACCCCTCGAGGATTCTCGGCATCATGGTATGCCGAAGGGCCAGTGGATACATTCAGGGCGACCCTTGGGGGGACATCCCAAAAGGAAAAAAAACCAGAAGTAACAGTGGCCATTGTGCATGCTTGGATGTCGGTGGGGTTTTGGTTGGTGAGGCTGGAGGAGACCAACCACGGGAGGCTAGGTAGTTCTCCAGTCAAGCGGAGCTCAGGGGTATAGCATCATCCATATGTTGTTCAGCCACCTACCTTAGTATGAATCAGACAGCTACGTACAGGACCAACCACCAACCCCGCCAACACGGGCAACAACCATGCCAGCAACGACCCCGTTGGAGTCCGCAGTGCTGCTGCACCGGATTTGGGCGGACAAGTGGTGGCAGTATCAGGACCACAGTAGATGCCCAAGATGGTTGCCGCCGTCGCGTTGTCCACGGTGACAGCACAAGGATTTGCCGCGACGATCGGAGGCGACGCGAGAACGTGACACGAGTCGTGGCCGTTGTTCAGGTGGTATAAGTCGAGGGGCAACGTCTCGGCAATGTTGATGGCCACGCCCGTAGAGTTGACGCAGGGGCCGGAGCCTTGCACGAGATTGGGCGCCGGGGCGCCGGGCTTGGTTGAAAACAAATGGTGTCTGTCAGCGCTATTCTGCGCGATCGTCGGGGCCTTCGGGTTCACAGAGTTCCCTGAGCAGTTGGCAAAGCTCAGGTACCAACTCAGGGCCCAGCCACGCTCGGTGCCGTTGAGTCTCAGGGCGTAGTCGGCCACGAAGAAAGGGTCGGCACCAGTGAGGTTGGCATGCTTGAGATCGATGACGCCGCTATTGCCATTGACGTTGGTAGTATCAGCTTGGTCGGTGATGCTCCAGAGAATGGCCAAGTCAAGGGACGCTGCAATGGCCGAGTTCCGGACGGCGAACACCACGGGCATGAGCGGCCCCGGGTCATACGTGTCATTGCGCGGAAAGATCAAGTCGATCTCGACGACGCCGGCCCCCGCGGCGAGTAAACAGGCCTGGAGGGCCAGCAAGACCCGGACCAGGAGGCGGAGGCGGTGGTGCGGTGCGCTCATGTCGTCGTTGTTGCTTGCATGTCGCTGTGCCGGGCGGAAAACGAAGGTGGAAGGGAACGCGATGCTGCCTTAGGTTCCTAGCGCGGAAAACAAGAAAGGGTCCCTTGATTGACAGACCAGTTGGTCACACCCGCACTCCCTGACAGCCCAAACGGGCCGCCCCGTCCTCCGGAGTTCCGGCTCGGTAACTGCTGTGTTTGCGCCGCAGATCTGACCGAACGAGTTTGGCTCGGTTGGCTCCATGGGGGGGCTGTTGGCGCTAAGAGGACCTTCATGCTGTTGGGTCGTCGACATCGACATCAACGTCCCACCCTACCTACGAAGTACCCCTGGCTACAGTCCCGCCCCCCGTGCGTGCCGTGACGCACCCATCATCCATCACGCTTTGGTAACGAAAAGCTTAACCTTACTTGGCTTGGGCTTGGGCGGCTCACAACTCCGGCCGAAAATACCTAGGTAGGCCAGGGCTTCGGAATCCGGCAAATGACCGCGTCGGGTTTTGGTCCGCGTCGGGTTTTGGTCTGCGAGTCTGTTCAACGGGGACGCGCATTGCTGTCTTGCGCAGCGCGGGTTGTCTATTAGTTTGGGAGAGCGCCGCATGGCGACTTGATGAATCTTGGGCGTGCGTGGGGGCAGACCCTTCATGTTGTCGGCCTGAGGACGCCTTGTTGGTCTGATGTGTGATGAATGCTCAAGTTTCAGGGACGGCTTGACTTGCCCGGCCGGGTATCTTCCGGTTCCTTGGGGTGTTGGTCGGGCTTGATATTCACGGAATAGACGTGTCATACACAGCTACATCGGTTGTGGGTCGAGCAAAAAAACGACAGTCAGGCATCAGGCATGGCCGGCTTGCGGGTGACATGTCAAATCATTGAATGGTTACATGGCTTGAAGGCTTGATGTTGCGTAATAACTTGCAGACTCGGCACGTTTTGAACAAGTACTGGGTCGCGGCTTCCAAGTTTTAATGCATACCTTAGCTCCACGGCTGCGGCATGCAGTTGCGCACGAAATGTCTGGTGCTACTGTAGGAAACTGGCCTCGACAAGCTGGTCCTCCCCGGCCTGCAGAGATGAACATGTCCCAACCCCTCGTGGTGAGATACACTGAGCTACAAACAAAGCTCAACCAGGTAGTCGAAACACGCCATATCAACGGGCAGTTCCTGCGACCTGCAGAAATGAAGCACCTCCGCCACGTGCTCGCGTTGCCTCTCCTTCTCGGTCGGGTTCTCCCGAACTCTGTCCTTGAAAGCCCATATATGCATCTCCATCAGGACGGCCAAAGCAATGATTGCAAACCTTGGGCCAGTCTTGGGGTAGCTGCGCATGTGGCTTTGCGACAGCACCCGCTTCACCCCGGTCCACTCGCCCGCCCGGGCTGCGTGCACCCACTCGTCCCACCACTGTTGCTCGGCGGGTGTGGAGTGGCTCTCAGATGTCTCTTGACGGTTCCCAAGCTGCCGGGCGTAGGTTTGAAGCAGTTGACGCAGGATTGTTTCGCTTTTGGGGAACTGGCGCGCAGCCTTGATGATCACCTCCTGGGAAACCTCGGCGTCCTTGTCCACGAGCATCTGAACGATTCTCTCGGTAACTATTCCGGCAATGCTCTCGGCTTTCGGTCTTTCAAACAGGGTCTCGAGAGGGGTTTGGCCGTCCAGATTTCTGTGGCTCGCGTTCGCTCCCCTCTGAAGCAGCACCTCGACGAGAGGTTCCACGTCACAGTGCCTGCCACTGCCCCATACACGGGAACCGAGGACCTTATGCAGAAGCGTATCTCTGCGGCCTAGATCTTCGTTGGGATCTGCACGTTCGCAAAAGATCTTTGCCAGCTTGAAGTCCAAAAGACTTGGTTTGAACAGGCCAAGCGCCAGTGGCTTTCCCGAGCTCGTGGTTGCCATTTCGATCGGTACACCTTTGTCCAGGAAGTGGCGAAACGCCCTGTTCGCCCCGTCCGACCCCAAAGCCCAGGCCCACCGGTCTCCCGACCGCGCGAGGAAAAGCTGGAGTGGCGTTCGACCATCAGGCAGTGGTTTATGCACGCTGCCACCATGCTCTAGAAAGAGAATAACCAAGTCGTAAAACCCCTCTCCCTCGCGCGGTGTGCCTAGGAGCTTGAGGAACGGCGTCAGGCCAGCCTTGTTCGGCTGGTTAACGTCGCATCCAGCTTTAACCAGGGCGTTGACAACTGGCGGCGTCCTCACTGGTCGTGTCGGAATTGTGGGGAGGGCAAGGTGGAGGGGCGAGTCGCCATTCTCGTCTTGGTCTGACGAGTCGGCACCATTTTTGAGCAGCACGTCGACAATCGTGGAGTGTGAGACAGCTAGGTGCAGCGGCGATCTGTTGAGGGGACCTTTAGCGTTGGGGTCGGCTCCAAATCTGAGGAGAAGGTCGACGGTATCGTCTTGGCCGGTGAGCACTGCAGAGTGAAGCGGCTCGTTTCCAAGGTGGTCTTTGACGTTGACGGCGACCCCGGAAAAGAGCAACATCTTGAGTGAATACAGGTTGTGGTCAGCGATGGCTTGGTGAAGCTGCGTCTTGCCGGTGGCCAGTTGGCCGCTCAGATCAAAGGCGCCGGGGCCCGTGAGCTGGTGGTCGAAGTGCACGAATTGGGGCGCACCGGCCGTGCCCGCCGTGCTAAAGTGCATTGTATTCGGGTCGTTTTCGATTGCGCTCAGCTCGGCAAAGCCTGGCAGACTGGCAATTTGGCAATGACATGTTAGCTGGCATGGGTTGATCGGTCGAAGACAGCCCAAAGTGATGCTCACCTTGACGATCCGCCCATGGCACTTTGGACAAATGCATTGTCCAACGAGACTGTGCTAACGGGGTGGGAGACGGGATTCTTGCCGGACCGCATGCGCTTGGGATTCGGGTGAGCCTCGGTGCTGTACTTCGTGTAGCCCCATTTAAGAAGCTGCGTGCGGTATGATCTCGCGCTGCCGGTGATCCCCTGTTGGTTAGCTTCTACGTTCACACGGCTCAGATATCTCAGGAACAGCAGGTGAGAGACTGGTTTTTTTACGACGCAGTGAAGCCAGTCTTGCCCTTTACCAGGCGCATCACCTCCCTCAGGGGCAAGTTGGCGCCCTTGTAAAGTCTGTGAATCTCGTCATGGACCGAGTTCCAATCTTTGACCATTTTTCGGTGCTTCCGGGGGTAACGTATCGCGATGCCGGTACAGAGTAAGGTAATGGTATGGATAGATGCAACCTCCAAGGTCAGGGTGAGTTGGAAAAAAAAGATGGTGAGGGACGGGAGAGTAAAGAGCCCATGATGCTTGACGTAGGGCAAGGCAAGGCACCGTCTTAACTGATCGCATCGGCTACCAGGGTTGCCTGCAGGGAGCTGAATCGACCTCGAAAGTTCGGTGAGACGCTCAGAGACAGTGACGTGCCTCGCGGGCCCATGGCGCCAAGCAAGTCGAACAGGGATCACAAGTTTGTGGTCCCTGTTCGACCAGGTGGTTGCTTGAGTGGCCCCAACCAACCACCTGGCTGGTGGCGCTGCATGACTTCCTGTTCCGGACCTCGAGATGCAGTTTGTGCAGCAACTGCGTGGAGCTCACACCAAAATCCCCCAGCAATGTTCGTCTTGAAGCATGGGTCCGCACCACAGAACTTTTGCATTTTGCATTTTCCGCTGCAGATGGCGGCGCCACATGTGCAAAGTGCAGTTTTCCCCTATCAAAGTTTCCGAGCACAGCCCGCAGCGAAGCAAGCCCCACGAGTACCACCGTTTCCGCAACGGTTTGGTCAATTGCACACCTGCAAGCCCTACACTGCACATATCTCGCGCCGTCCCAACGCTTGGCAGTGTCTTGAGGTGTCCGAAAGGGAAGCATGACAAGAAGTGGCCCAGTCAGTCACATTCGCAACCCGTAGATAAATAGGACGAGACCTTCAGCTCCAAAGCCGAATGCTTTCCAGAGATTTTCCCTTTCACCCCATCATCTACGCCTGCCGCTGGCCCTGCCATGCCATTGGGAGAACGGACCCATCCAACATCCTCCCAAGCTCCCAAGTCTCTTCTTGACTGCTCCCCTGACAGGTGTCTTGGGCTCTTCGTGGCTACCACTATTCCTGACTGTTGAGATGTCGCCTCCCATCAACGCACAAGTCCAAAACTGCAACGAAGCCATCTCCCTTGCTGAATATCCACATAGGTTGGTCTGCCGCTTGTCTTCTTTGCCCGCCCTGCCCCCGCCTCCCCTCCCTTCTCTCTCTCTGTCTTTTTCTTTTTTTGTGTGTGTGTTTTTTTTTTTTTTTTGTTTTTTTTTTGTGCCAGCGATGGTGTCTGCCTCAACCCCTCGAAGCTCAGATTTCCACCCTACCTCTTCTGTAAATCTACCGCACTTTGCTCCTTGCCGATACTTTTCTCCCTTAGCATACACATGGTTGTCACTCATATTGCCTTTTACCGAGTCCCCCCCCTAACTCATCCTATCGAGTGGTGCTAGTCCCATGTCCGAAAGAGAGAAAACGTCCCGACGCCTCCTCCAAGGCATCGCCTCCCTGCAACTGAGTCTGCCGCCGCCCATCGCGACCAAGGTCAGTGCCAATTATAATGGGATGGCACCGATGGAGAGATTCAAGTCGGAGACGCTCGGCGGTACAGCGGTCGCCGCTGGTGTGAGTGATACTTGCGGTGGCGGTGTCCGTGAGGACGTGGGTTGCTTTAGCTGTCGGGCGACTGTCGGTGTCGGTTCTGATAAGGGAGAATCCAAGGGCGCTACGCCGTCGTCCTGAACTTGTTGTATTTATGTTGGCTATGGTTCGAATACAGCTGTTCCTTTCGTGGACCGTCACACCTATTACCCTCGTCGGTCTCCTGAACTCCTCTTCCCTCTCTCACTCTCCTGATGGGCACAGGAGTGCAACGGCTCTTGACCAAACAAGGAGCGTTCCAACTTCTCGTTCACGGAATACAAACAGTACACTCATCTGAGGCGGGCAACCTTGAAACTGACAGAATCCAGTCGAGAATTAGCATGACAAGACAGAGGCACGATGTCTAATCTTTTGTTTTTATGTACTAGTTGCTATGGTGGAACGACGAAATGGGTCAAGTTGCACAGCTTCATGCCAAAATCAATAAAACGACCTCCCATACCGTCAAGTGTACACTCCCTAAGCCCGGATATACCACCCCAGCTCTTCCTTCTTAATATCCCGCAGCGTCAACCCATTCCCGAGATACGCAAACCTGTTTGCCGACTGATACGTGAACTCAAAGTCCTGGAGGCGAGGATTTCTGATCGACTCCAGGAAATGGTTCACAGACCCGGGCCATGGCCCAACAATCCTGCCGGTGGACGTTCCCCCCTTGTACCTGTTCGCGAGTCAGTAAAACATGCCGCAAAATCTAGTCAGAGGGGGGTTACACACCAGCTGTTGCAGGTTCCGGAAAACGTGAGGAGCTCCATGACCGCGTCCTTGTAGTCGTTGAACTCGGTGTTTGCTTGACCGCTCACGACGACCGACTTGACCCCCTGAGTCTGGATCTTATCCACAAAGGACAACGCAAAGTCGAGCTGGGCCTCGATGGAGGGCATCAAAGAGCCGTTGGAGATGGGTGTGTTGGGTCCGACGACCACTGCAAACATGTGTGAGTGAGACTGCCTCGGCAGAGCACAAAGAAGGGCGGCAACGGTGGACTTACTGAAGTAGTTTGGCATGTCGGGGACGGCGCACGTAAAATACGCCTCGGCGCCGGTGGCCGCCCATCTCTTGGCGAGATCGACGCCGTTGCGCCCGACCAGCTGGAAGGCGGGCACATAGGTGGTGTCGTACCCGGTGGCTGCGATGATCACGTCGACCTCGTAGGTCGCGCCGTCCCGCGTCACGACACCGCTGCTGGTGACTTCCTGGATCCCGGTCCTCACAATCTCGACGTTGTCTTCCTGGAGAGCCTCGAGGTAGCCCTCACCGGGGGTGACTCTACGTGAGAGTCAGCATTGTTCCTGGATCCTGGGACGAGGTTGCTTACCGTCTGCACCCGACATCGAAGTCGGGGATGAGCTTCTCCCGGAGGGCCGGGTCCATCTTGGAGAGCCGCTCGCGCATGCTCTTCTCGATGATCTCTCGTGACATCTTCTGCGCCGGCGAGCCCTTGTAAAAGTTGGGGAACCGGCCGTTCAGCTCGTGGTCGACCTCCCGCCGGTACCGCTTGAGGTACTCGGGGTCGCTCCGGAACTTTTCTTTTTGTTCCTCGGTGTAGGTGGTTGCCCGCCCGTCTGGGGCAAGACGCCCGACGAACTGTGGTGCGATCCATGTCGGTGACCGGGCAAAGTTCACCAGCGACTTGACGACTATCAATCGCAAAGTTGTGTTAGTTTCCAGACACGTAAGACTTGCGCTCGGATAGACTGGTATACGCACTTGGTTGAATTGTTGGGACGACCTGGATGGCTGAAGATCCGGCGCCAATGACGGCAACACGCTTGCCAGTCAAGTCGAGATCCTGGGGGTAGTTACCCGTGTGCACCAACTTGCCCCCAAAGGAGTGAAGCCCCTGGATTTCGGGCCACTTCCACCGGCTTTAGTTCGAACGGCTGTTAGCTGACTGTTGCCACCACAAACGAGAGAATGCAGGATGCAGACTTACTTGAGCACTCCAGCGCAGTTAATGACGACCTCGGCCGAGTCCTCCGTTACTTGCCCCGTGGTGGTATCCTCCACCTTCACCGTCCACTTGCCAGTGCTCTCGCTCCACTCAGCGCTGAGAACCCTGTGGCTGAACTTGGCATGGTTGTAGAGCCCGTATTTCACCGCCTGTTGGCGATAGAAATCATAGATCTCTTCGGCGCCGACATATCTGGAGACTTGTTAGTCAAGAACCATGCAACCCCCATCAGCTCCACACTTACACCTTGGACCACTCGGGATTTCCCACCCAGGGGTAGCTGTAGGAATGCGCGGGGATGTCACACGAGCAGCCGGGGTAGCGCGACTCGAACCACGTTCCTCCGACGTCGGGGTTCTTCTCGTAGATGACATATTCGACATCCTTGAGGAACTGGGCCTTGTAGGCAAACGCAATACCAGAGATGCCGGCGCCGATGACGATGACCCTGATTGGGCGCGGCGCAGCGATGTGCTGGTCGCTCACGACAAAATTCTGCGCGTCAACGGAACCCATGGCGTTGGTTGTGATGTAGGGCTGTGGGGAAGGTACTGGGAGGTTTGCATGTACAACAGGGTACCATCGAGCACGGATGCCATCTTATAATTTTGATTCGGTGTTTAATGCCGTTTCGGTGTTTATTGGCAACGAGCATCTGATATTCTCGCGTTGGAGTTGCGGGCGCGGAATGATGTTGCCGACCCCCCTTTTTCTCCAAACCGGAGTGGAGAAAGGGCCCGGACACAATCTGCCGGCGGCAGTTGGTCCCAGAGACCCAGACCACTCATCGTGTTAGTGGTTAATGGTTTCCAGGTCCGCGGCTCTCTCTTGATGCTCTTGTTCCGCTTGCCGTGTACCGCAGGCCTTTGTAGTACCACGGGAATGGAAATGGACCAAGGGGTGCAGAGAACTGAACCAGCGTGAGGGGTAGCATTAAATAAGGGAGCAACACGAGCACCCGGAACTTATCAGGCCGCTGCAGCTGTCCAGTTGTCAAAGGGAATGCCCTGTCAAACTCCACAGATCAATTTTCAGAGTGTAGTAGACCACGCTGCCAGCTTTGCGTTGTTTGATGACGGGACACGTGTGAACGATTTGCCTCGAACCCCTGAATTTGATTCAATCTATCTGTCTATCCTCGTACTACATAGCATTCATTTCTCATAAACGATGGTGTTCTTGAGAACTCCTATCGGCTTGACCTCAACCTCAACCACGTCGCCATCCTGCAACTGGCACTTGGGGTCCTGGAACCAACCGACACCAGCCGGGGTACCCGTCATGATGGCCGTGCCCGCCGGGATAGTAGTGCCTTGAGACAAGAAGCTCAGCAGCTCGTCGATCGGAAAGATAAAATCAAACGGACTGTTCTGCACCACACGTCCGTTGACCTTGGTTGTTATCCTTCCATTCGCGCTCGTATCGACGAGCGAGGGGTGGACGAGCCGTGGCCCGAGGGGTGCGAATCTATCGAAGCCCTTGGCGTACGTGTACTGTCCGCCACAGGAGCGCTGGAAAAACCGCGCTGTCACGTCGTTGCCCACGGTGTATCCAAGAATTTGAGATGCGGCCTCAGAGGGTTGGATGTTCTTGATTGAGTTGCGGAGAACGAGTGTCAACTCGCCCTGTGTGGTGGTTAGCTGGGCCGAATTTTGTCTGCAACTGCACTCGAGACGTACCTCAAAGTCAGGGAAGGACTTTTGAGCTTGCAAAGGCAGGGAAATGGCGCTCTCGGGCTCGGCAAGAGAAGCAGCGGGCTTGTACCACATTGGGGGCGTGGCAGGGATTGGGAGCTGAGCATCTCATGTGTTAGTCAACCACACTTACACGGACAAGGCACGATGACGGAGACCTACCGACGCCTCATTTGCGTGGTTGCGGTAGTTCAACCCAATGCATATGATGGGAATGCCGGTTTCAGGCACCGGAGCGAGAAGCTAGGGGAGTCTGCGTTAGCCTCGTGGGTGCGCTGGACTCGGCATTGGTCAGACATACCTTGTTGACAGTCACCTTAATCCCTGCCGCACCAGACTCAAGCTCTTCTATGCTCGAGTACCCTTGAACTGTCAAGCCAGAGGCCGGGACGGTGTCCAGGGGGAGGGCAGCCCAGTACTCGGCCCCATCCGCCGCGTCGAATCGGATCAAACTGTCCCAGGGTGCCATTTTGCGGGTGAGACGAAATTTCGGTATGTCAAGTTCACAAGAACAAGAGAAAGCGACGCGTGACAGTTTACATGAGGTGAAAGGAATACTCAGGAGATGACTTAACACCGGAGAGAAGTCCGATCCGATGGTACTCGCCGAAAAAGTTCCGCTCCCCGGGTGGGTCGGCAACACATTGCCGGCCGGCTCCCCGAGATCGTCAACCCGATTCCCGAACCAGGCCGACTCATCCAGTAGAGTCGGCATCTTGGGTACCGAAAAAGAGGAAGAAAAGATAACCAACGAAACCCCCTTGCTGACCTTTGGCAGCACCGAGCCCATACCGAATCCCTTGTGACGTTTGTCTGTTGCTGTCAACTTTCCCCGTTCCGTCTCGTCAAGCCCCCCGCAAAGCACCTTACCAAACCATGGCTCCCATCCAGTCCTGGCGCATCCCGCTCGTGGTCAACTCTCCGGAGAAGATCCAGCTCGCCCGCCTCAGCCACGTCTTTGTCTCCCACCCCAATCTAGACGAGTTCGACAAGTTCGCCCGGGACTTTGGGTTCGTCGAGGAGGCCCGTGAGGACGAGACCATCTACTACCGGGGCTACGGCCGGGACGTGTGCAGCTATGTTGCGACTCGGAGCGCAGACGGCGAGAAGCACTTTGACGGGGCCGCGTATCTCGCCAAGACGGAGCAGGACTTTCTCAAGGCTGCGGGGATGAAGGGCAGCTCGCCAGTCACTGACAACTCGGGTCCCTGCGGTGGCCGGCGCGTCACGCTCTTGTCGCCGTCGGGGACGAAGATTCACATCCTGTGGGGCGTGAATGAACGGCCAGCGCCGGAGAAGGCGGTCAGCGCGACGGAGGTTCACAAGGGGGGTTACAACACGGCGCTGGAGAAGCACAGGAAAGGTATGTCTTTTGTCTCCGTCCCCGGGGACGTTTTGTGTATTGTGTGCATCAACTCATGCGGCCGGCTGCAGGAGAGTTCCAACGGTTCAAGCTCGGCCCAGCAATGGTGCACAAGCTCGGTCACTACGGTTACATTACCTCCAAGTTCGAGGACGACGTGCTGTTTTACACGCAAAACTTCAACTTTGCTCCGTCAGACATTCTCTGGGAGGATATGGAGGGCGCGGAGGTGGATTCCTTGACCTTCATGCACCTCGATCAGGGCAAGGAGTACAGCGACCACCACACCCTGTTCCTGTCCCGGGCGCCGCCGGGCTTCCCCGAACCCCATCGCGTGCATCACTGTTCGTTTGAGGTGGAAGACTTTGACACGCAGCTGCTGGGGCACCAGCATCTGCTGAGCAAGGGGTACACGCCCATCTGGGGCGTGGGGAGGCATATCTTCGGGTCTCAGCTATTTGACTACTGGAAGGATCCGACCGGGTTTGCCATTGAGCATTATGCGGACGGCGATATGGTCAATGTTGATAACCCGGCCGGAAGGGAGCGGAGCGAGGGGCCGGCGTCGATGTACATCTGGGGTCCCGTTCGACCCGAGGGGGGCGTAGCATAAAGGCGGGAGGCAGCTCGTAGTTATGTCGGTAGTTCTCAATGCGTTTTCGGCTTCAACTATAAAGTGGATGGACCATGTTCATGTCAAACCACTCAGGCATCATTGATAGGCCAAGCATTCGGCCAACGATCTTCGCATCCGACCACGTTGAAGAACGAAGTCAGGAAACCTCGCCCACTGAACCACCAAGCAATCTACGGCAGTGCATTGTGTCATACTTTTCCATGCTTCCCGGAAAGCGTGATTTGCACTCGCTCAAGCGCAAGTCGATTCTGGGTACTTTGTGCTGGCCCAGGGGCCCTGCGCAAGTCGGCCGACTGATCGGATAGTTGTAGCCGATCCCCGATAAGGGGTGGATCTTTCCCCGGTTTGTCTCGCACCCATCCCAGGTAACGTTCCCACCAAGATCCTGCGCGCGAAACGGCTAACAATAACCCAGCCGAGTCTGGCCCGCCCTCCCCCGAACCGAGTGCCGGCCGGTCAACGGCGCCGACGGATCGAACTTTCCGAGAATTAGCCTCGGACTTACACGGTGTTTCGGGGAACGATAAAGAAGATTTCGGCGACCAACGCTTACCAACAATAATGGAGCGGGACCGCAGCGTTGGTGTTTGTTTTGTCTTGTCTTGACATTCCGGATCGTCGCCGCCACGTGTGTTTGTCAGCAGCTGTGACATCAACCAAGATGGAGGCGGCAGCGGTTCTCATCGTCGGCGCGGGCCCGAGTGGGTTGGCTCTTGGAGCGCTGCTTGGGCGGATGAATGTCAAAGTATGCACACTTGCCGCCTTCCTCGTCTGCCAGTCTAGTGAGTGGCGAGTGTTAACGCTCGATAGGTGATAATTCTGGAGAAGGACACCGAAGTTTGCGAGGATCCTCGCGGGATCGTGGTCAATGGCGATGCTGTCAGGAGTACGTTGTTGTTTTTGAAGTTCTGATTCCGTGACACCGCTGACCTGTTCACAGTCTCATACCAGATTGGCATCGGAGAGGGCCTCACAAAGAGGATAGGGAAAGGTACGTCGTGCAGCGTAGCCTCTGGCTCACGAGCGACGGACCCAGGTAGCTGACCCTCCTTGCCGTAGATATTGGCATACTCAACTTCCACCGTGGCAACTTCAGGCAGCCGACGTTTATGGCCTTCGACATAACAGTAGACTGGGCGGAGCAAGCGGTCTCCAACAATGTCACACAGTTCCAACCTAATTATGGTAAGATGCACAACCTCTAGCCTCAAAGCATCCTGTGCTGACATGGAGATGGCAGAGCGTGAGATACGGGCCCTTCTCAAAGAGTTTCCTACCGTTGAGCTCAGGACCGGCTGTGAGGTGGTGAGCCGGGAAGAGGTTGGCGACCAGACCATTGTTGGGTACGTCGACCAAACGGGTGCCAAGCAATTCATCTCCACGTCATGGCTCGTGGGGGCCGATGGCAAGAGGGGAGTGGTCAGGAAGAAGTTCCTCGAGCCCGAAGGCGTGAGGCAAGAGGACGGCGCCTGGACGTATGTGGGCACATGGGTCGCGGCAAACCTCAAGATCACCACACCAACTCCAGAGTCACATCCGTCGTTCCCGCTTTGGTCACTGGGCTACACACCACAAGAGGTTCATGACGCGTTTTGGCCGAGTGGATTCCAGTACGTCCTCCCCAATCACATTGGGAGAGATTACTTTGTCTAACAACATTGGTCATCAGTTTCTGCAATGACTCGAAGCGGCCATCAGTGAGCGGGAGATTTGGACCTCCTAACTCTGGTTTCTGGAGGTATGTTGTCCAAACGCTCCGAAAACTGACTGATGTTTAACATGGATCCAAAGGCACGAGTATTCGGTGGAACCTGAAGACAAACTGGACAATGTCCAAGATCACTTCTGGGGCCTCTTTGGGCCCTGGATGAAAGTCGCGGGCTCCAAGTTCTCCAGGTCGCTGGCCAAGACGGTCGTCGAGTTCCCCAGGGACTGCATAGAGGTCATTCGCTGCCGTCCGTTCACGCAAGTACCACCTCGAACACAAGGAACAAGCCATGAGACTAACAGTTACCCTCCAGCTTCGCAACCAAGATCGTCAACCGCTGGTACTCCAAGCGCACCATGCTCATCGGCGACGCCGCGCACGTCTTCCCCCCCTTTGGCGGGCAGGGCATCGCCACCGGCATCCGCGACGCGCAGGCCCTCGGCTGGCGGCTGGCCATGATGTCCAAGCTGGGCCTCCCCGCGCACGTCCGCGAGCGCATCCTCACGGGATGGAGCCAGGAGCGGCGGCACGCCTGGAACGCGGCCATGCAGGCGACCAAGCTCAACGGCAGCATCGTCAACCAGCGCTCGCTCGTCGGCGGGCTGCTGTACCGGCTCTGCATGCGGGTACTGTGGTGGTTCCCGAGCATTGCCTGGCGCCGCACGCACATGGCGTTCCGCGACAAACTGGTGTATAACCATGAGAGCTGCCCGGACGGGTTCTTCCTCGGCGGCCGGGGTGGCGGGCAGAAGATTGCGCAAATTTGGGTGCGGCAGCGGGGATGCAAGCCGATGCTTTCGGACGCGGCGTTGATCCGCAATCTGTCGCATTTGTCGTTGCTGGTGTTGGTGAGGGGTGGGCAGCGTGGGGTCAGTCCGGCAGAGGTTGCAAGGCTCATCAAGGAAGCGGACTTGCCTGGGGGCATCCTGACCATGGAGGATGTCACTTTCTTCCACTGCGTTGGCACAGATAACGATCTGGGCGATCCTGAGCTCGCGGTTACGGAGTATTACCCCTGCACGACCGAGGAGTTGGCAGGAGAAGGGATCACGCCAATCAGGGGCTACCGGCCGACCTCGGTGCAGGATCGGGTTGGTCCATCTGCGACTCTGGTGCTGCTTCGGCCGGACTTCTTTGTCCACTCTGTGGCGGCGGACGTCAAGGGCATGGCAGAGAATCTCCAGAAAGTTGGGGACTATTTGAGGTAGACTGGGAGCATAGCCTGAGTGAGCTGTAGATAGTACGTATCCAAAATAATAGTCCACCATAAGCCCTGAAAGGCGACTGGGGATTGCTATTCCCAGCTGGCAATGAGACAGACGAGTGGTGGTTGACATGTAGTGGTCGACATGCTCTAAGACCTGAACCTAACATGCAGAGCCAAGGAAACTGACCCTACCTGTGATCGGCCAAGATGAAACGGACAGTGATTCAAATATCATGAGGGAACGGTACTGGAGCATCATGGTTCACAACAGTGTCAGCAATTTGGATTATTGGCAGGTGGCGTGTCTCATATCACTAGGTATTTAAAAAGAAAAATGTATGGAACGACCACAGCAGATTCAGGGGAATTTGACTCCCAAGTAAGCACAATAATGCAGCATTAGTGAACGCAGTGTTGTGATGGAAAGTGATCTTTAGACGCGATCCTCAGAGAGGCGCGCCCGAGCTCGTTGGAGATGTCCCCAGTTGGTGCACAGGATAAGCCTGCACCCCCTAATTAATTCCGACCATACATTGTGTCCATGCCAGCGGTCGACCCGATCAATGCAGATCAAGCCTTCGTAGCGTTCTCGACATAAGCCGGGACGGGCTTGTCCTCCATGAACTGCTGCTCCTTGCCAAAGGCCTGCGCGTTCACAAGACCTCTCTCGCGAGCCTCCTCAATTTCCACGCAAACGTACGTCTTGAAGTCCCGCGTCGGCACCTTGTTGCGGAACATCTCGTCGATCTCCTCCAGAGTGCGTCCGCGGACCTCGGGCAGCATGAAGTAGACGAACGCCGAAACGATGAGGCCGCTCACGAACCAGACATATCCGTACTTGGGACCCCAGTTCAGCTCGGTCTTGTTGATGAAGTAGGGCGTGGTGAAGGCGCAGATCCAGGCGAACACAAAGCTCGTGCCGGACGCGAGGCCCATTGTGTAGGCGCGGAGGTTCTGCGCAGGCAGCTCTCCGGCGACCAGATAGACATCTGCATTCTGGTTAGCACATGCTTTGTCTTTGGCCGAAAGCACAGGTTAAGTGACTCACAAGGCTCGAGACCAAAGTTAAACCCGAAGAGATACACGCTAGTTGTCACAATGAGACCAATGCCGGCGTTGTGCGTCGACAGACCAGTCACGCTGTACAGGACGGCCATGACGAGCATGCAGAAACTGCAGAGAAGACAGCCAATGAGGATGAGCTGGCGGCGCCCAACGCGTGCAACAAACACCCAGGTGAGCATGAGACCAGCCAAGCCGACACAGTTGCTGATGATGGTCCACAGGAAAGGGTCGCCGACTTGGGCCTGTTGACACACGAGTCAGCCGTGGTTTCTTGGACAACAGACGACAGGAGAGGCGACGAACCGTCTTGAAGAAGTAAGTTCCAAAGGCCAGAATGAACATAGCGCCAACGCCGGCGTTTGCTGTGCCGACACCGACGCAGATGATGGTCCTGCGGAGGTTGGTGCCCCTGAAGAGCTCGAGGATGAGGCGCCAGTCCTTCTGAGTCTCGGCCTCCCGCTCTGCGACCACCTTCATCTCTTCAAACTCTTGTTGGAGTGCCACCTCGTCGTAGGCACCCTTGCGGAGAAAGCGCAGGCTGCGGAGCGCCTCCTCAGGACGGCCGTGGTTGAGAAGCCAGCGCGGAGACTCGTGGATAAAGGGGAGGGTGAGAATGAGGATTGCCGGGGCCGGGAAGCACGCGTACAGCGGGATCTGGTACGCTTGGCGGGACATGATGTCGGCGGTCGCCTTGTTGACGATCTGTGCTCTTCGTGTTAGTGTGTTAATAGGTGGGGGTGTGGTCAGGGGGAACAAACCATGCCAATGGTTGTGCCGATGGTAATCCAGCAGGTCACAACGCCGAAGCAGAGACCTCGCATGTACGGCGGCGCCGACTCTTGCAGGTACACCATGGAAAAGTTAAGCAAAAAGCCGTTGCCAATGCCGCACAAGAGTCTGGAGAAGTACAGCGCCCCAAACGAAGTGGTCAGGTTCATGATCAGAATGGCGATGATGACGACCAGCGACGAGAGCATCATGGAGTGGCGGCGGCCGAGGTAGGCTCCGACGGGCCCTGTCAACAGGGCGCCAATAAAGGCGCCAAGGATCATAAAAGACGAGATAATCTGCTGGGGTGTGGACTATAGAGGACGTCAGGTTAACAACCCTCCATAGGCTCCCATGCTGGACGAGACCTACCTGGATATTCCACCCTCCAGATGCAGTGTGGTAGCCAAACACTTGGAGGAAACCGGGCATGGCCTGGAAGCCAGCAATGGCGCCTTTGTCAAAGCCATACTCAAACAACGAGATGCCCATGTACAGGGTGACGGCGATGATGCGCCAGTTGGCCCGGAGGCTGGTGTTTCGGACCCCCTGAGTCGAGACCTCCTCCACATCGGGGGCGTCCGTGACTTGGGCGGGAGGCATGCTGGATGGATGTCGGAAGGGACCTCGAGGTGGTGTCAGGGTCGTACGAGAAGATCTCGAGATCTGCTGATTCCTGCTCTGTCATGGCCATATCGAGCCGGGTCGGCGACTTATATACAACTCCACAGGCTGTCAGGCTGTTGCACCGATATCTGGGGAACTGCAAAAAAGTGCGGGGGATGTGTGGAGCAGTCAGCACGCCCACGTTGCCCAGATCCCTGGGATTTCGGTGACACAGGCCCTGACAGGCCAAAATCCGGGGTTAAACTAGCGTGTATTGTGGAGGCCTGGATCCGGTGCTAGGCCAGGCTATGGCTCCCACATGCTCCGCCATGTGCCATGGAGGGTTCACCACACTTTGCAAAGTCCCCACCACCACCAGCATCTCAAGGTTCCCTTGCCGTTGGCCCCTTCAGGCTCTGCCGGTCATGCGAAAGCGAGATCCTCGGATCCATTATGTCGGCGCCTCCTATCCGATGGCGGTCACAATGCGCTGAGCCCGTTTCAATGTCCAAGACATGCATTCGGGAGCCAAGAACCTTGGCTCTTTGCCAGTCTTTATGTTTGACAGAGGCTTGCTGGGTTGCCGGCTTCGGCTCCAAGTAGCCGAAAGTCCACCCCAGCGAGCCGACGCTTCCCCCCCGTCCAGCCAAGAAGGACAGTATAAGGATGACGAGCCAATAGGCTCGGAGAGAGGACGAGATGGCTGCAACGACACAGGGCAAAGAGAACAGCTGTGATCAGTCTGACCGCATCTGAGACGACCATCCCAAGCACACCCATCCAGCTCAGCATCCCGAATTCCCGATCCATCCCACAGCTTCCGAGTTTACACCATGGCGGCACGTACGCCCTGCACCCTGGCTCTCCACGAGCGGGAGAACGCCATGGCAGACAATGTGGTCGCCACTTGGATCAAGACGGCTGAGCAGACCCCGACCCTTGACGTCCTACCACCCGGTCTAGACGCGTCGACATGGGCCGAACTAGTGGCCCAGTTCCAGGCCATTCTTGGCGAGGACGGCGTGCTGACCGGTCACGAGCACCGTATCCGCTACGGTGACCCCTATGCCGAGCATCAAGACGCCACAGAGCAAGAGAAGCGTGCCAGCGCTGCTGCCCTCTTTCCGGTTACCGTGGAGCATATTCAGGCCATTCTGAAGCTCTGCAACCAACACAAGGTCCCCATCTGGACCGTGTCTCGGGGTAGGAACCTCGGCTACGGTGGGCCGGCTGCGAGAGTCAAGGTAAGCCTGAGTCGGACCAAGAATTAGTGGGCTGGACTGCCAAAGCTGACCCCGGCACAGGGCTCCATCATCCTCGACTTGCAGCGCATGACCAAGGTCATTGAGGTCAACGACCGCTACTCATACTACACGGTTGAGCCCGGTGTCACCTTCTTCCACATCTACAAGGCCATCCAAGAGCAGAAGAAGAACATCTGGTGCTCCGTGCCTGCGCTGGGCTGGGGTTCCGTCGTCGGGAATGCCCTCGATAGGGGTTGGGGATACACACCAGCAGGTACGATGCAATCCAACATCAGATCCTTCAGTAGCATACATGACTGACACTGTCTTATAGGAGATCACTCCAACCAAATATGCGGCATCGAAGTTGTCCTGGCTGACGGCACCCTCGTGCGGACCGGCATGGGCGCCATCGCCGACTCCCCCTGCTGGCCTCTCTTCCGCGGTGGATACGGCCCGACATACGAGTCCATGTTCAGCCAGAGCAACTTTGGCATCGTGACCAAGCTGAGCCTCTGGGCGTCGCCGAGCCCCGAAGGCTTCATCCAGTGCCGCGTGGATGTTGAGGAGGAGGCCGACCTCGCTCCAATGATCGACATCTTCCGGGATCTCCTGCTCCGCGACGCCATCCAGAACCACCCCCTGATCGGCAACCTGCCCCGAGAACTCGTCAAGCGTGGACAACGCAGCAAGTTCTACGCCGGCAAGGACGCCATCCCCGACGCCAGGCTGAAGGAGCTCCAGAAGGAGCTCGGCATCGGGTTCTGGTCCGCGCGGTTCAGTCTCTACGGCCCCAAGGACATCGTCGAGGTGAACTTGAAGCGGTGCCAGGCTGCCTTTGAGAAGCTGCCGGGGGCGAGGCTGACGAGCAACGCGTTCTATCCTCCCGAGGGCAAGCAGTACCTGAGCCCGGAGGACTTGCCGGTCGAGCACCGGACCGTCGAGACGGGCACGCCGAGTCTCATGGCCCTCAAGGCTGTCGAGTACCGCGGGCCAGACGGGTAAGTCTTGAGTCCAAATCTTTCCGCTGCAAATGAATCGCTGGCTGACTTGAACACGCAGCGGACACGTCTCCTTCTCGCCCATCCTGCCACCAGAGGGCAAGTCCGCGCTGGAGTTTTACTACGCCGCCAAGTCGACATGCGAGCGCTACGGCTTCGACTACTTTGGTGGCCTGCACCTCTACCCCCGCCACCTGGCCATGATCAACATGATCTACTTTGACCGGCAGTCGGAGACGGAGCGTGTCAACGCCAACAAGTTGTTCGTGGAGATGGTGCACCTGGCACGGAAGCACGGGTACAGCGAGTACCGGGCCCATGTGGATTACATGGACCTCGTGGCGGAGCAGTACGACTTCAACGGGCAGAGTCTGATGCGCCTGAATGAGCGCATCAAGGATGCCCTGGACCCCAACGGGATCCTGAGCCCGGGGAAGCAGGGCATCTGGCCGGCCGGTCATCGGTCTAATTAGTGATGGATTCTAAAGAAATGAAATTGTTGTTTAATGACCCACAGCCCAACGTGTGCCTACCCGATCCTTGCTGTCGATCCGCGTATCCTCGACTCGGTAGGACGCCACACTGTCCCTGAGATGAATCGCAAGTGATGTGCATACCCGCCTGACTTTGCATTATGATCTGCTACCCAAGATGCCATCTCTGCATCTCCAAAGTGTGCATTTACCCACAACACCGAATCTCACCCATCCTGTTACTCGTAGTCCCTGCAGTTCGGGACGCATGCGTCGGTGCCACCTAGGGAGGGATGGGAGTGCATCAGGTGTCAACTCGATGTCACTGAACTCTCCCTTGGCGGCCAAGCCAAGCACGAGAGGAGACTGAATCACGAAAGTTCCCAGGGTGATCAGGGTCCAATGAACTCCAACCGACGGCAGGTTCGGTGCACGATCGGGATCGCCACCAGCCATCATCCATGTCCTCGCCATGACTGTATCTCTCCCCTATTGCTAACACGATCACGTTTTCATTACAAAATCAATGAACAATCAATGCTGGCATGCTTGGCGGCTGGGCCGCGTCGCTGGCAGACAAGACTTGGAGCGGACTCATGATCCGAGGTCGAATAAACCCATGCATGTCTCACATGGTGTTGCTCGTGAGCATCCCTCCACCCTGCACAACACCAGAACTAGCCGACCCTTAAGGAGATGTGCCGCCGTCTAAGCGAGATCTCTCGGTACCAACATCGGATAGAGTTTAAAATGGGGAGTCGTGGCGGTACTTCGTCGGATGCATCTCCCGGGCCCACTTCCCCCTGATTGTGCCAAAGTTCCTGTTCGGGTCACTGCAGCCGACGACTCGACAACGCGGCTCCGGCGCGGGCTCCGGCGACTTGGTAGCAAGACACCGGATCCTAGGCACAAGACACCCGAGGGTGCATAAGACACACCCTATGTACTGTCTTCCTCGGCGCAGTCTTGGCTGAGGTTAGTCAGTCCAGCATCATACGACGTCCACACCACAAACATGGCTAGCCTACTCAACAGGGCGCACCTCGAGGGGTGGTCGAGCGACGCGACAGGTTGTGCCGTCATGGCCGCCGCGGGTGTGGCGTCCCATCTCCTCTACTTCATCCGCGGCGACCACAACCGCTACGCCCACCGCTGGATCACGCGCGCCCTCGGCGGTATTGCCGCCTTGGCCTTGGTGGTTCTGTATTTGGAGCAGTACAACGTCGTCCGGGCTCTCATTCTCACGAGTCTGTTTGCGCCATCTTACTTCGTCGGGCTGTACACCAGCATTTCTCTCTATCGGCTCTTCTTGCATCCCCTGCGGCGCTTTCCCGGGCCGTTCTGGGCGCGCCTGTCGAACCTCTACCATGCGTACATCATTCGCAAGAGCGACAACTACCTGGTCATTCAGAAGCTGCATGAGAAGTATGGGCCCATCGTGAGGACGGGTATGTTTCTCTTTTAATTTCCCCTTAGATACGGACAAGTCAAACTGACACGAACAGGCCCGAGCAACCTGTCCATTAGCGACGCCAATGCCATCAAGATCGTGCTCAGCAATGAGTCAAAGTGCATCAAGAGCCCGTGGTACGAGCGGTCTCTGCCTCTGGTCAACCTGCACACGGTGCGGGACAAGCGGGCGCACGACAACCGCCGCAAGGTCTTCTCCAAGGCGTTCTCGCCCTCTGCCCTCCAGGACTACGAGAACCGGGTCGTGGTGCACTGCGAAGAGTTCATCCGGCAGATGACGCGCATGGCCGGCCAGCCGTTTGACGCCTCGGAATGGTGCAAGTACTTTGGTAAGCATAGAGCCTTGGCTGAAGAGCATGTGAGCAGACACACAAGCTGACGGGACGATGCAGCATTCGACGTCATGGGCGATCTGGGTCTGGGCAAGGAGTTTCACATGATGACTTCGGAGAAGAACCGCTGGATTCCTACGCTCTTGGAGACGAGCATGTCGCAGGTCGGCCCCACGACGCCAGTGCCGTGGCTGGGGCCCATGCTTCACAGGCTGCCCAAGGCAGGTCAGCACTCCAGGGCGTGGCTCGACTTTGTCGGCTCCCAGGTGCGCGAGCGCGTCGAGAAGCAGGTTGATCGGTCCGATGTAAGTTACCAGCACCTCTCCCCCTCAAAAACAATCCCGGACCACGTCGCTGACTAGCACAGATCCTCTCCCACCTCGTCACCGCCTACAACGAGAGCCCCAAGCAGGACGTCGACTACCAATGGCTGCGCGGCGACACCCGCCTGACCATCGTCGGCGGCTCCGACACCACCGCCGCGACCCTCACCTTCCTCTTCTACCACCTCGCCAAGGACCCCTCCCAAGTCGACAAGCTCCGCGCCGAGCTGGAGCCCCTCCTCAACGGCAAGACGCGGCTCGACGCCAAGGACGTCGCCAAAGCGCAGCACCTCAATGGCGTGATCCAGGAAGCCCTGCGGCTGCACCCGGCCATCCCGTCCGGGTTCCCGCGCCTGACGCCCCCCGAGGGCATCACCGTCGGCGGGACGTACATCCCGGGCGGGATGACGGTGGTGCTGCCGGTGTATGCGATGCAGCATGACGAGGAGAATTACGAAGCGGCGGAGGAGTTCGTGCCGGAGAGGTGGTACTCGCGGCCGGAGATGATTAAGAATCGGGAGGCGTTTTTGACGTGGAATATTGGTGAGTACTGTTTCTTACTAGAGATCGTTTATGGGAATTGGGCTAACGGATGATTGTTTTTTTCTAGGCATGAACGGGTGCATTGGCAGGGCGTTGGCGATCATTGAGATGCGGGACTTGATCACACACTGGATTCAGGGGTTCAAGGCTGTGAAGTTTGCGCCGGGCGAGGACGGGACGCAGCTGGTCACGCAGACCAAGGACCACTTCACGGTTGGGGTGACGCCGCTGAAGCTCATTTTTGAGAAGAAGTAGGGATGCAGAGTTGCGGATGGGAGTGTTTGTTTTGCCATTGGTGCACATTTGTCTGTTTGTGGAGTTGGATGTCAAAGCAGTCGAGGAGCAGGGAATAGGGGTAAATAGGGGGGTCAGGATCCGGCTTGCTGGGATGCGGGGTAGGCCCACCAGAAGTTGGAGAACCGCTGCTTTATCCGATTAGAAAGGGCCAAGTGCCCGAGTTAACGGTGGTAGTTCGAGTGAAATGCGGAGAATGGAGTGTGGACTTGGTGGTGTCCCCGTCAACCCCGAGCTATTCCCCTCGCACCGTGAACCTCCTCGGCTTTATACATCCTGACTTGCAAATTGCGTGTTGCTGCGTTCAATGTCCCTCGCACCAGCAAATCGACCTCACAGTCAGATATCAGCCCGATTTCATTGCAGCCGATGGACACCATTGTCATCCCCCAGAAGCGAGCGCGTGAGAGGGATCAAGGGGTCGGTCCCGAACACGAGCCCGGGTCTGAACACCCGAGCGAGGAGAGGGACTCGAGAGAGCAACAACGGAAGCGAGCACGGCTAAGCTGCAACACCTGCAAGGCCCGCAAGACCAAGGCAAGTTCCCGACGTTGCAGTGGTCCAACACTAAGAGAATGCGTCCGGCTAACTGTATGTGCATAGTGTGTCGGCGTGGGTAGGTGACTGCCGACACCAAACTCAGCCCTAACTATCGGCCAACTGCTGACAAAGTGCCTGCAGAAACCGGGGCGTGCCAGTACTGCAGGTCGCTCGGCATCCCATGCGAAGCCGACCCGAGGAGCCGGAAGCGCCCCTTCTACCGGGTCTCGGGCGACGTTTACGACCACTCCATCAAGCTCCTGCGTCGCTTTGTGCCCGAGGACGCGCTCCCTGAGCTCACCGTCGACAACATCCAAGCCCTGCTTCAGAAACTTGACAGTGACGCGAATTACACACCGGCGACCCCAGCCCCGACGGCGCCAGCTCCGCCACCCGGTGAGAGTGAGGCAGGCCGCGGCCACGGCGAGCCGGTGGGTAGCAATGACGCGGTCGAGGCCGACCAACAACCCCTGCTTCGCAAACCTGACGGTGAGAGGCATCACACGCCGGAGACACCGGCCCCCACGGCGGCGGCCTTACTGTCCGGTGATGGGGCAGGCCGCCGTAATGGTGATTCGAGAGTGACTAGCAGCGTTACGGAAGCGAACACACAGCCCGAACTTCGTAACCTTGAAGCCGGGGCGAACCACACATCCAAGACCCCGGCTGCCCCATCACCTGGTGATGATGAGCTAGGCCTTGTTCCTGGCGACCCAGCGGGCAGCAGCGACGTGATGGAAGCCGACGAGCACCCCCTACTGCAGGAGGAGTTGGGCTGCATGCTATTGGATTCCATGGGAAAATACCGTGCGTTTCTCTCTTATCACTCAGTGCCAGGGCTAACTCTAGGGATTGTTTAGGGTATGTTGGCGCCGACTCAAGTATCCGCTGGAACCACGCGGCACGCATGGCCAGGGGGGCACCGCCTCACTCGGACCCCAAGATCATCCCGCCACTGAGGACAGGGCTGCTCCCGCCCACGAGCCCCGAGAGCCCAGACGGCCGCTGCCGAGAGGAGGCGTACCTCCCTCCTCGCCAGCTGTGCATGGCGTATGTCGCGCGCTTCTTTGACCAGATTCACTGCATCTACTGGTTCTACTCGGCAGAGCAGTTCCATACACGGCTCCATCGCACCTACGACACCAAGGGGACCAAGGCGAGCTCGTCATGGCTGTGTGCTCTGTACTCCATCTTTGCGCTGGGGAGTATGCTCGCGCACAACGATGGTGGACGAGTGCAAGACTCAAAGACGTCGCTTGACTATCTGGCTATGGCCAAGCAGTTGTCCCCGGCGGCGGCAGACGAGGCCGATGTCGACAGCATCAAGGCTTTTGGCCTCTTGGTGGGTTCCCCCCCCTTTTTTTATGTTTGGCTCTCAAGACATGGGGTGTTTACGGCTAACGCTGAACAGAGCCTCGCCACTCATGCAACGTGCTATAGCGTAACAGCATATCTCCATCTGGGCACTGCTGTGAGGATCGGCTTCTCGCTTGGTTTGCACCGGGACGTCTCGTTGCGGAACAAAGACGCGCTCGAGTGGGAGCGAGGCCGGCGCCTGTGGTGGACCATCTACGTGCTCGACTACGAAATGGCAAGCCGGTTCGGCTACCCGTGCTCCATCACAGAAAGCTCCGTGTTCATGACCACCCCTCCCGCAACCGAGCAGGTGAGCTC